>MKWU01001234.1_pt1 | contig 45838 bp, 55 predicted proteins | sample 809101 | NCBI WGS metagenome assembly MKWU01 (sample SAMN05860141, study PRJNA318959) | sponge metagenome | host: Aplysina aerophoba | place: Slovenia: Piran, Adriatic Sea, Gulf of Piran | collected 2013-05-07 | reverse complement strand
CGCTGCCGGACGCGGCCTCGTTCCTGCGCCCGGGCGTGACGCTGGAACAGCTGGCGCTTCAGGCCCGGCGGCTCAGCGACAACGACTCGGCCGCGCGCCTGCTGCGCGAACGGAAGAAGCTGTTCGAGCCGATCCTGGCCCATCTGGCCTCGGCAGCCTGAGACCGCTCACGCCTCCCGGACACGGACTTGACGAATGGGGAATTTCAAGGAAATCCCGGGCTGCCGCCCGCCCGGCCACCGACGGCAGCATCCCTCCCGTCAGGTAGAATGCAAACCCCTGTTAACCACTCCCACTCCCGCCACGCTCACCCTCTCGCCTTCAGGCTCATTTCCATATTGGAATAGAGTGATTCAACGGGAATTTTCGCCAAATCTGTAACATTTTCCCTCTTCCGTTGTGTACAATACCTCGGTCAAACAGATTGTTGCAGGAACCCCGAGTGAAAGGCTTTCGGCTGTTGTTCGTGACCGTATGCGTGGGCTTCGCGCCGCTGGTGCAAGCGGATGATCAGATGATCGAAGAAGGGCGACAAATCGCCTTCGACGTCAAGAAGGGAAATTGCCTTTCCTGCCACAACATTCCGGGGGGCCAGGCGTCGGGCAACATTTCCGTGCCGCTGGTAGCCATGCAGACGCGTTTTCCCGACAAGGAAGTTTTGCGGCAGAATGTCTGGAATCAGCCGCAATTTCGCCCTCATGCCATGATGCCGCCGTTCGGCAAGCACCAAATTCTGACGGAAGAGGAAATCGACAAGATTGTCGAGTTTCTTTACACCCTTTAACTGGGAGAGAATGAGACCATGGATCGAAGAACTTTTCTAACTGCGGGCCTGGGTCTCGGGACACTGTTCGTTGCAGGTTCCGTGCATGCCGCCTGGCCCAAGGACGCATTCGAGGCGCAAGAGTCTGGCGCGCTTATTGACATGCTGGCAGGCAGCAAGCCGGCACCCAGCGATGCCATCACCATTACCGCACCGGACATTGCGGAAAATGGCGCGGTGGTCCCGATTTCAGTTTCCACGACGCTCGAAGATGTAACCCGGATCAGCATCGTGGTCGAGCAGAACCCTCTGTCGCTGACCTCTACGTACGATCTGACCCCCGATTCGGTCCCGTATGTCTCGACCCGGGTGAAGATGTTGAAAACATCCAATGTCGTGGCACTCGTGGAAGCGGGCGGCAAGTCATATTCCGGTGTACGGGAAGTCAAAGTAACCATTGGCGGCTGCGGCGGCTAAACAAGGAGACAAAATCATGGCGGGAAGCATGCGTGTGCGGGCCAAGGAAAAAGACGGTGTCGTGACCGTGAAGGCCCTAATTACCCATCCGATGGAGACGGGACTGCGCAAAGATGGTGACGGCAACGTCATTCCGGCGCATTTCATACAGGAGGTGACGGCGACGGTCGGAGGCGAGGTCGTCTTCACCGCGAACTGGGGAACCGGTGTCGCCAAGAATCCGTACCTGTCGTTCAAGTACAAAGGCTCCAAGGGCGATCTCCTGACTCTGGCCTGGACCGATAATCAGGGTCACTCCGATGCACTGGAGGTGGAAGTCAAGTGATTTCCCGAAAGGCTTTGGCCTGCTCAGTTTGCCTGCTGTTTGCGGGACTGGTGGTCAATGCCAACGTGGGTGCGGATGGCGAGGTGGACCCCGACAAGGACCTGGAGGGGATTCAGCAGTTCTTCAAGAACAAGTTCCCCGACCTTCCCTGGGAGGAATTCGCCAACGGCTCGTACGCTCTGGACCCGGCCTGGCGCGCAAACTGGGAGCTGATCGAAGAATTCCCCCCGTATGAGGTGGCGATCGCCAACGGCGAAGAGATGTGGAACACCCCGTTTGCCAACGGGAAATCCTATGCGGACTGTTTCGGGGAGCCGGGAGTGCAGCATCACTACCCGAGGTGGGACAGGGATCAGGGGCAGGTGCTGACTCTGGCGCTTGCGATCAACCAGTGCCGCGAGGCCAATGGCGAGGAGCCTCTGAAGTACAAGAAGGGTGCGATCGTGGACATCCTGGCTTACATGGCGTACGAGTCGCGAGGCCAGATCATCAACGTGGTGGTGCCCGAAGACGATCCTCGCGCACTGGAAGCGTACAAGAAAGGACGCGAATTCTATTTCACGCGCCGCGGCCAGTTGAATTTTGCCTGCGCGCACTGTCATTTCAGCATGGCGGGGCGCAAGTTGCGCACCGAATCCTTGAGTCCGGCGCTGGGCCAGGCAACCGGCTGGCCGGTCTACCGGTCGAAGTGGGGCGCGATTGGAACCCTGCACCGCCGCTATACCGGTTGCAACAAGCAGGTACGGGCCAAGCCGTTCAAGGCTCAGGGCGAAGAGTACCGGAATCTGGAATACTTCCACACCCGCATGAGCAATGGCCTGCCCCTGAACGGGCCGGCGGCACGGAAGTGAGGCTGTCGTGAAATTCTGTACGCCAGCTCTCGCCGCTTTGGCCTTGTGCGGGACTGCCGCAGTTGCGTCTGCGGCCGACCAGTCGGACTTCGATATGGCATACGAAGCGGCGGTTGCCGCGCAGCAGCAGGCGGCTTCGGTCAGCGGCGAATGGCGGGACACCGAAAAGCTCCTGAAGGAAGCCAAGAAACTGGCTGAGGCAGGCGACTTCGAAGCGGCCGTGAAACTGGCGAAGAAGGCCGAACAGCAAGGGCATCGGGGTTATGAGCAAATGACCTCGCAGGCCGGCAAGGTCGGGCCCGAACCCTTTTTGCAATAAGTTTCTCCATGCATCTGAACCGGCGCGAATTCTTGTCGGTGATGGTGGCGGCCTCAGCGGCAGGGATGCTGCCGCATCGTGGTGCACGTGCCGCGAATGCTCTATATGATCTTCCCGCGTTCGGCAATGTCCGGATCCTGCATTTCACCGACTGCCACGCGCAGCTGCTGCCGGTCTACTTTCGCGAACCGGATACGAATCTGGGGCTCGGCACGGCGCTCGGGCGGCCGCCTCATTTGGTGGGGCAGGCTTTTCTGGAGCATTTTGGTTTGGCTGCAGACAGCCTGGAAGCGCATGCGCTGACCTATTTGAATTTTCCGTCCTTGGCCGAGACCTACGGCAAGGTCGGGGGCTTTGCACACCTGTCGACACTGATCGCGCGCTTGCGGGATGCCGTAGGCGTGGAGCAGACTTTGTTGCTGGACGGCGGAGATACCTGGCAAGGATCAGGCACGGCCCTGTGGAGCCGAGGCACGGACATGGTGGAGGCATGCAACCGTCTTGGAGTCGACGTGATGACCGGACACTGGGAATTCACGTACGGGGAAGAAGTATTACGCGCCAATCTGGCGCAGTCAAACGCCGAATTCGTGGCTCAGAACATCTACTTGACGGAGGAAGCGATATTCGATGAATTGCCAGCCTTCGACGAGGACACCGGGCACGCGTTCCGGCCTTATACTCTGCGCGAAGTCGGAGGTGTTCAGATGGCCGTGATCGGACAGGCGTTTCCGTACACGCCGGTCGCGAACCCCAAGCGGTTCGTTCCCAACTGGAGTTACGGCATTCAGGAGGCCCCCTTGCAGGCACTGGTGGAAGAGATTCGGTCACGCCACAATCCGGGCCTGGTTCTGTTGCTGTCGCACAACGGCATGGACGTGGATCTCAAACTGGCTTCCCGAGTGTCGGGGCTGGATGCCATCTTCGGAGGGCATACCCACGATGGAGTGCCGGCGGCCATCGAGGTGCAGAATCCCGGCGGGATGACGCTGGTGACCAATGCGGGGTCGAACGGGAAGTTTCTGGGGGTGATGGATTTCCAGGTGAAACAGGGCCGCTTGGCTGGATTCCGCTATCGCCTGCTTCCGGTTTTCTCTTCCATGTTGCCGCCGGACCCCGAAATGCAGGCTTGGATCGAGCGGATGCGAGAGCCGCATCTGGAGACCCTGAGTCAGCCGCTGGCCGTGGCTGGCCAGACCTTGTATCGCCGGGGTAATTTCAACGGGACTTTCGACCAGGTGATCTGCGAGGCGCTCCTGGAGCATTACGATGCCGAGGTTGCCTTGTCACCGGGTTTTCGGTGGGGGACGACCGTTCTGCCGGGAGAAACCCTGACCATGGAACACGTGCTGGATCAGACTGCGATCACGTATCCGGAAACGTACATGAACGAAATGAGCGGAGAGCAGATCAAGTTGATTCTGGAGGATGTGGCGGACAACCTCTTCAACCTGGATCCCTATCAGCAGCAGGGCGGGGATATGGTGCGCGTGGCCGGAATCGAATACAGCCTTGATCCTACGGCGCAGGTCGGAGACAGGATCCGTGACTTACGTACCCGCGACGGTGCGGCACTGGACCCGAAGCGTGGCTACAAGGTGAGCGGCTGGGGAGTGGTCGGTTCGGTGGCGCCGGGGCCGCCGGTCTGGGATATAGTACGGGAATGGCTGCTCTCGAAGAAGGAAGTCAATCTTCCGGTGCTGAACAAGCCTAATTTATTGAATATCCAGGACAATCCTGGGCTTGGAGCCTGAGCAGGGAGGGACTCATGAAGCGAGCAATTACAGGTCTGTTTTTGTTGTGCTTGACGATGCCGGCCGTTGCAGGCAATACGGTCACGGTCAAGTTGATCACCGCGGACATTGCCCAGCGCATCGTGAATGCCGCCTTGCAGCATTGTTCCGAGACAGGTTATCAGGTCACGGCCGTAGTCGTGGCGCGCGATGGCCGGATTCAGGCGTTGTTGCGTCATGCGTTGGCCTCGCCGGTCACACTTAAGATCGCCAAGAAAAAGGCCAAGACTTCGGCGAACATGCGCCTGCCGAGTGCAGATCTTTCAAAAACCCTGGCCCAAACAAGCAGGAAGCTGACTCGCATGCGTGGTGGATTGCCGATCGAGGCGGGAGGTCAGTTTTACGGAGGCGTCGGAGTTTCCGGTGCGACCGGAGAAATTGACGAAGCCTGTGCGCAGGCTGGCCTCGATGCGGTAGCGGACGACTTGGAGTTCGAAGAATAACCGGGTTATGCGCAGGCTGTCTGCCGCTTTCCTGATCTGGACGCTGGCATGGCCTGCGGCTTGGGCCGAGTCCGACCCTGCGTTGGATTCGGACATGACCAACCCGGGTTATGTGCCTCACCCGGAGTGGTTCAAGCAGTCGTTCTTGGACTTGAATGAAGATGTCGAAGAGGCCTCTGCGGAAGGCCGCCATCTGATGTTGTATTTCTATCAGGACGGTTGTCCGTACTGCAAGATGTTCATCGAGAATGATCTGGGCCAGTACGACATTGCCGAGTATGTCCAGCAGCACTTCGATATCGTCGCAATCAATATGTTCGGCGCCCTGGAAGTGACCGATGTGGACGGGGAAGCTTTGCCCGAAGGGAAATATGCGATGAAAACCAAAGTGATGTTCACTCCGACATTGCTGGTCTTTGGCGAGGATGGTTCAGTCGTATTCCGCATGAACGGCTACTATCCGCCACCCCGGTTTCGAGCAGTGATGCGCTTTATCGCGGAGCGGCGCTATACGAATGAACGGTTTGTCGAATACTACGGGAGCCAGGATAAGCAGGCCGGAAACGGTGTCCTGCATGTGGAGTCTTCGACTCTGTCTGGACCGCCTTTCGATCTGACGGAGCGCGACCGCGACAAGCCTCTGCTGGTCATGTTCGAGCAGAAGGAATGCTTGGGTTGTGACGAATTGCACCAAGACATTTTCCGTCGGTCGGAGACACGGGACCTTCTCGAACAATTCGAGGTTGCAGTGGTGGACATTCGTGCGCGGGAGACGCTGACGACCCCGTCAAGGAAAAAGACAGATTCCTTGAATTGGGCCATGCGCTTGGGAGTCAAGACGGTTCCCACGCAGGTGATGTTCGATGCAGAAGGCAAAGAGGTGTTCCGCAATGAAGGGTACGTCAAGGCCTTTCATGTGCAGTCCATCTTGGACTACGTGGCTTCGGGCGCGTATTTAGAGTACGACGAATTCCAGCGTTACATTCAGGTGCGTGCAGACCGGCTGCAGGAAGAGGGTGTGGTGATCAATCTGATGGAATAGAGGGTTCCAGTATCTCTGTAGAGAAGACACATGTCGATATTCGTAAATTCAGCGGACATTTATAGCCCAAAGATATAGGGGTTTCAAATGAAAATCTATGACATTGTGCAACGATCTGACACGGTTGCAGGCCGCACGTTCGATTTGTTTGTTCTCTTTTTAATCGTTTTCTCGATTATCACTCTGTCTGTCGAGACGCTACCTAATCTGCCTTCTATCACCAAGCAGATTCTTGGCATCTCCGAAGTGGTGGTAACTGTACTGTTCACGGTTGAATATTTTTTGCGTATCTCTACAGCGCCTAGCAAGCGGGACTACATTTTCAGTTTTTATGGGATTATTGACTTGCTTGCCATTCTTCCGTTTTATCTTTCCCTTGGAATTGATCTTCGTTCCATACGGGTTTTTCGACTATTGCGCATTTTCCGCATTTTGAAAGTTGCCAAGTACAGCAATGCGATGGACCGTTTTGGAAAAGCCCTGTCGTATGCCAAGGCCGAAGCTCTCATATTTCTATGTGTCACGCTGATGTTGCTCTATTTCGCAGCTGCGGGAATCTATTATTTTGAAAATGAAGCCCAGCCCGAAAACTTCCCATCAATCTTTCATAGTTTATGGTGGGCGGTCACAACTTTAACTACGGTTGGTTATGGAGATTTTTATCCCATAACTGCAGGGGGAAAACTGTTCACTTTCCTGATTCTCATGTGTGGCTTGGGTATTGTGGCCGTGCCAGCAGGGTTAATTGCAGCAGCCTTGTCAAAGGTTTTGCAAGGGGAAAGTCACGAACAAGATTGAAAGGAATATATACTTGACAAGACTGGACAGAGCTTAGACAGTGCGTGTGTTGAAATCCCCTAAAGGGAAACGCCCTGGAGTTACACCGGGAGTTTTCCTCTTTTATAAGAGAGGAAATTGTAGGAGACTTCCAGCAGGTCAAAGACCTGTTTATGCTCGTCCTACCTGTCGCTACAGGTGTTATCACCTACTGTTTGCCAGCAGAAGACAACCACCTAGCGAGCCAGATAAGGCTAGCGGGCAATTTGGCAAGTAACACTCCAAAAACCACGGGGGAAAATAAAACTGCTTTCATAACAGGAGACACATTATGAAAACACTAGCATTTTCAGTACTACTGGCAGTTGCGACCCAAGCGGCGGCCGGTTGGCAGGAAGACGCCGACAAGATATGCCGCGTGATCGAGACAGACGCGCCGAATTTCTGCGCTACGGCTTTGGATCGTGAAGCTGCCTATATGCTCATCCAGGACGCTGGCGACACAATGGATCTGATAGATCGGTGTGTCGGGTCCAAAATTATTTCGCATGGGCCGGACACGGTGACCGCGTCGGGTGTGCGGTGTTGCGTGAAAGAACTTGCGATGGCAGAGGCGGGATTCCCCGATTATCGCTGCGAGACCAAAGACTGAAGATACCAGAGGAAGCCATTCGTCAGGCCCAGCCGGAAGAAAGGCTGATTCATTATCGTAGTGTCGATGATTTGATGAAGTAGACTTTCGCTTGGAGTATCTTCAAATTGGCTCTTCTAGCAGTGAGACTCCTTCAAGGCGCGCTAGCTTTTGGTCAAAAGTGTAGAGAGGATGTGCCCCGCGCCGTTTGGCTGCTGCCGCAATCATCCGGTCGGGCAGGCTGGCTCCGCCCTCTCTGTAATGATTAATGGCAGATACCACATCGTCGGCAGATTCAAACTTAAGTTCTTTAGTGGCAACAAGATCTTCCAGTGTTTCTGAAATCAGATTACGAGGCAATCCATAGGTGTTCTGGAGAACCCAAGCAAGTTCAACGGTCACTTCGCGACAGACAAAGCCTGGTTGCTCGGGGGTTAATCCCGAAAGAAAATTCCGAGCCGCTTTCGTTTGGTGTTCATCGTCGTCAAGCAGATAACGAACCAATACGTTCGTATCAAGCGCAATCATTCTTCGCATGCCCCTTTCGCGATGGCACGGTCCATGTCTTCCAGTGTTGCCGGCGGCCCGCTATAGTGAGATTTAAGTGCGCCAAACAACGTTTTGAGGGATCTCAGAGGCAAGATTCGAATGCCGTCATCAAGAATGACGTAGCGTACGCGGTCTCCTGAAGAAACCCCGAGTGCTTCCCGTACAGGCTTCGGTAGCGTAGTCTGCCCCTTGGATGTGATGGCCGATTCAAGCATTGATTAATATAATTATCCTTACTTTCTAAATAATATCCTTACTTATAAAATAAGTCAAGGCAATGTCCCTAGACCACATTTCTCATCACCACCTTAAAAGGTGGTTTGGGTTTTCCGAAATTTTCCCAAGAAAGCCCTGACGGGCTGGCTGGTTTACTACTGGATCTCGGGCTGCTGAAGGTTCAATCTAGCTTATAGTTGGGATTATTAAAATTGCAATGGATGTAATGACTAAGACTAATGGAAATATTGTCTGTAGTGAGATGAAAGGGGAGTTATGCCTTGTGGCTGAATCTGGCTTACCTAAGATATGGAGCGTCAACCAGAACACAAAGCCGCCGAGGGCGCCTAATATAGCCGCAGACCCAATTACTGCCATCTGGTCTGATTCTATCGGGTCTGGCAAGGATATAAGCGTCATTGGAACACTTCCGACAATGAAACCCGCGAAAATGGAGATGGCGCGAGTGAGTTCTCTTTTCTGGGACAAAATCAGGTAGATGGGAAGTCCTAATATTGCTGCGTGAGCAAGTGCAAAAATAAAAACAGCGTAAGTGATCAGTAAGTAGAAATAGGATCCTAGAAAGAAATTCAACAGTCCATAGGTTACAGCTGGGGTGGCCGCTGCCGCTAAAACCGCAGTTCCAATGTTAATTGCGCGCTTCCAAAGCATACCCTCAATTTTGTGTTTGCTTGCTGGCACGCTCTCTCACGAATCCCAAAAAATGCCGAATCCATTCAAAACGCTTTGTGTGCCGCAAGTGGCAGTAGTTGGCAAACAGATTGCCTAAAATCAATCCGTCCATTTCCTCGGCCGTGCCAGTTCCACGCCGAACCTGCCAGCCCCAGCGAAGATCGCCACTCAGGTTTTCCAGGCGCGAGTAGTGAAATTCATGTGCAGGCACTTGCAACCCTGAGGGCACCTCGGGCCATGGGAAGTCGCCCGTGGCCTCCAGTTCCACCAACCCTCGCCCTTGCGGGCGCGAGTCCATCACGCAATCGCCGGGGACGACGCCCACCATCTCGTGAGTCTGATCTTCCCAGGAGATCTGCCGGGACAGGTACATGAGACCGCCGCACTCGGCATAGGTCGGCAGCCCGGCCGCAATGCGGTCGTGCAAGGCCTCCTTCATCGAAGCATTGGTTGACAGAGCTTCGGCCTGGGTTTCCGGAAACCCGCCGCCGAGCCACAAGCCGTCCATCTCGGGGAGATCGGTGTCGTGCAGCGCATCAAACGGTACTAACTCCGCACCCAACCGGGCGAACTGTTCCAGATCATCCGCATAGTAAAACCCGAATGCGGCGTCCCGGGCATAGCCGATGCGGAGGTCCGGTGCAGGCGCGGATGCTGGAGCTTCTGTTTTCAGATCTGCAACCGGACTACCCGCGAGACTGAGCAGTCTTTCGACATCGACACTCTCGGCCACGACCCGGCCCATTTTTTCGATGCGCTGGTCCGCGTCGGCCTGCTCGGCATGGGTGATGAGCCCGAGGTGGCGTTCCGCGAGTTGCATGTCCGGGGATCTCCCGACGGCACCCAGCACCGGAAGGTCGGTGTGTTGTTCCACGGCATGGATGAGCTTGGATTCGTGTCGACTGCCGGCAGTCCGATTGAGAATCACGCCAGCCCATTGCAGCTTGGAATCGAACTGCTGATAGCCGAGAACCAGCGGCGCGATGCCGCGAGCCATTCCCTCGGAATCCAGTATGAGCGCGATGGGCGCCTGCAGAAGCTTGGCCAAGGCGGCGTTGCTGTCGGAGCCGTCGGTTGCCATGCCGTCAAACAATCCGAGGTTGCCCTCGATCAGGGCGTAATCGGCCGCGGAACCCCGGGCGGCGGTCTCAAGGATCTCCTGGCTGGTTTGCGTGTTGTAGTCCAGGTTGTAGCAGGGTTGCCCGGCGGCGCGGGACAACCACATCGGATCAATGTAGTCGGGCCCTTTCTTGAAAGGCTGGGTCTTTACGCCTTGCCGGGCGAGCGTATGCAGGAGGCCGATGGAGAGGCAGGTCTTGCCGCTGGACTTCCGGCTTGCCGACAGGTAGATCCGGCGGTGTTGGCCGGCCATGATTAAGACTTAGCTGGCCGGCTCGGGATCCGACAGGTCCTCGGGGAGGATGTCCAGTGCGCCCAGGCCCGCGACGGTGAGGATCAGGCCGATGCCGACCCCGGTGATGCCCAGCAGGAACTCCCAGATGCTTGGCACGTAGGACGCAACCACACCGTCAAAGAACGAACTGCTTTCTTCCATGCCGGGGAACAGGATCAGCGGATACGCTTGCCCGCCGATGATGATGACGTACATCTGGATCAGGCCGCCGATGATGACCAGACTCGCGCCGACAAGCGCGCTGACGCGGCAGTTCCGGGTCTTCGGCGAGTAAAACAAGGCGAGCGGTAAGAGAGAGCCGAGGCCAACCTGCCCGAGCCAGAAGAGTTTCGAATACAGGCTTTCGAAATTCAGGATGAATGCCTCGAAGCCGTGGTGCTCGGTGGCGTAGAGGTTGGTGAGGTGGTAGGCCAGGACGAAATAAAGCACCGCGGAGACAAACACGGCGAGCAGGTTCTTCAGGCGGAACAGCAGGGCATCGCCAAGCACCCTCCCAGAGCCCCGGCAGGCCGCGGCCAGGACCAGCAGGAATACGGCCGTGCCGAACGAGAACGACATGATGATGAACAGGGGCGCCATGATGGCCGCGTCGTATCCTTGGCGGGCGACCAGAAAACCGAAGATGGCGCCGGTGCCGGTGGTCAGGATGAGGCGCCACAGCAGGGCCATGATGCCGGCGGCCCGGGTCCAGCGGGCCAGTGCGGGCTGGAACAGCACGAACAGGTAGACGGCGATCACCGCCAGCAGCCCGGTGTAAAGGAAGATATTCCAGGCGAAGATGGACTTGAAGTTGTAGTAGGTCATGGCCACGATCAGCCGATCCGGCCGACCGAGGTCCAGTACCAGGATGGCCAAACCGCCGGACAGTAAGGCGGCGGCCAGAAGCCCGGACAGGCGGGCCAGCGGCTTGTAGGCAGCTTGGCCGAACACGGAAGCGATGGAGGCGACATTCAGCGCGCCGGAAGCCGCGACGATCAGGAACACGGCGAAGACATGCGGGATGCCCCACACGACCTGGTTGTTCATGCCGGTGATCCAATGGCCCTCGTGCTCCAGGTGGAGGAATCCGGCGAATCCGGCCAGTACCACGCCCGCCAGGACGGCGAGCAGGCCCCAGTAGTTGCGGCCGGCGTCCAGCGTGGCGTAACGGGTCGAGGCGATGCTCATAGGTTCTGGTAGCGTACGCCGGTGTTGAGCCCGAGGTCGGCCCGGATCTGGGTGGCGCCGAACTCCCGGATCCGCTTGGAGATCTCGCTGTCCGGATCGTTCAGGTCTCCGAACAAAATGGCCTGGTGCCCGTCCTTGTGACAGGCTTCCGCACAGGCGGTCGTGTTTTCCCCGGCATCGACCTTGTGTACGCACATGGTGCAGCTCTCGACGCAGCCTTTGCCGCGCGGCGCGTCGGGCAACTGCTCGGTCAGGTTCTCATGGATGAACGAACGCGCCTTGTAGGGGCAGGCCATCATGCAGTAGCGACAGCCGATGCAGGTATGTTTGTCGACGAGCACGATGCCGTCTTCGCGGCGGAACGAGGCACCCGTCGGGCAGACGTCCACGCAAGGGGGATTCTCGCAGTGCTGGCACATCATCGGCAGCGAGATGGTCCTCCCGCCAAGCGGGTCGCGCACGTTCAATTTCCGGATCCACTGTGCATCGGTTTCGGGACGGCCGAGGTCCTGCAGGTTGTGCTCTTCATTGCAGGCGTCCACGCAGGCATTGCAGTCTTCCTGGCACACCTGGGTGTCCACCAGCAGCCCCCAGCGCACGGCGTCGGTCACCGGGGCTTCCGGGTCCTTGGCATACAGGAACACTCCGGGTGCAAGGGTCAGGGCACCGGCCGCACCGGCACCTTGCAGGAATTCGCGCCGGGTGAGGTCCAGGCTCATCGGACAGGCCTCTTGCGGAACATGTCGTTCAGGCTCAGCCGGGAGTGGCGGGGGGTTGGGCCGTAGGCCCCATGCGGGCGGGCGGCGTGGGATTCGAAGGCGGCGGTGGGGGTGCCGGGGGAGAGGGGGCGGGTGGCGGGGGATTGCGCCGTAGGCCTCATGCGGGCGGTCGGCGTGGCATTCGAAGCAGTCGATGCGGATGCCGGCGAAGACGTGGCAGTTGGTGCAGAAATGGGTCGGCTCGGAACTCCGCGGGAATCGCCCTTCCTCGTCCGGCTGCACGTGGCACTCCAGGCAGTTCTTCAGGGAATGGCGGGTGGTGCGGATGCCCTTGTGCACGGTCTCGTCGCGCTGGTGCAGGATGAATTCCCAGTGCCGCTCGCGCATCACCTGGGTCGGCTCCACGCATTGCTCGCCCTTGGCTTCGGGAATAAACGGCCCCAACCCCTCGGCAGAGGCATTCGAGAGCGCTGTCAGCGTGACGACTGACAGCATGAGAAAAGTTGCCCGCATAGCGCGCAGATCACCCCGAAATCAATGCTCTCCCAGAGCCATGTCAATGTAGCCGGTCGGGCAGACGTCGGCGCAGATATGGCAGCCGATGCACCGGTCGTAGTCGGTGTCGACGTAGCGTCCGGTCGTATGCTCGTCTTTCTTGACCCGGAACACGGCGTCCTGCGGACAGAACACGACGCAGTTGTCGCATTCGAAGCACATGCCGCAGCTCATGCAGCGCCCGGCCTCGGAAACCGCCTCCTCTTCACTCAGGCCCACCACGCGTTCCTCGAAGTGGCCCAGCACCGCCTCGCTGTCGGGTCCGGACTCGCCACGCAGGACACGGGACTGAAAGGGGAAGTGGGCAAGGAACAGTTTTTCGTGGGTGATGATTTCCTGGCTGGAGCGATCCTCGTAGTTGTGTACCGAGAAATCGCTGCCGTCGGTGCCCCGGGTCTCGCCGATCTCGTAAGGCTTGGGATCCAGCCCGGCCTCGCTCAGCTTCGCCAGCAGGTCGAAGTGATGGACATCCACTTTCGGGCGCTTGCGGAGTTCGGCGTCTTTCAGGTACTGGTCGATGCCCTCGGCGGCGATGGACGCCTGCCCGATGGCGGTGGTCAGCAGATGCGGGCGGATGATGTCGCCGGCCACGAAGTGCCCGGGTCGTCCGTCGACCTCGAAGAACTTGCTGGCATCGATCAGGCCGCGGCCGTTGTCGAGTTCCGCCAGGCCGCCGCTGAGGTCGCCGCCCTGGCCGATGGCGGACACGATCAGGTCCGCCTCGATTTCGAATTCCGTGTCTTCCACGGGGCTCGGACGGCCTTCTTCTATGGTGCATTCCGCCATTTTCAGGGCGCGGGCCCGGCCGGTATCGTCCAGCAGCACCTCGACCGGCATGACACCATCGCGAATATCGACACCTTCACGCATGGCATCGTGCACTTCGTGCTCGGCCGCGGTCATTTCCTCCTTGGGGAACAGGGAGGTCAGCGTCACGTTCGCCCCTTCACGGGCTGCGGCCATTGCGGCATCGTGTGCCACGTAGCCGCCGACGACATGCTCGGGACGCAGTTTCTCTTCCATGCTCGGGATCTTGCCGAGACGCCTGGCGACGGAGACCACGTCGATAGAGGTGTCGCCGCCACCGACGCAGATGACGCGGTCGGCGGTCACCTGCAGGTGACCCTTGTTGAACGCTTCGAGGAAAGCCACGCCGGAGATGCAGTTCGGGGCATCACTGTTGGGGACAGGAAGCTTGCGCCCGGTCTGGCAGCCAATCGCCCAGAGGATGGCGTCGAATTCCTTCTCGATTTCCTCGATGGTGACATCGGTTCCGACCTTGGTGTTGTTGCGCACCTCGATGTCGCCCATTTCCAGGATACGCTCGATTTCGCGGTCCAGGTAGGAGCGGGGCGTGCGGTAGCCGGGGATGCCGTAGCGCATCATGCCGCCGAGTTCCTCCTGGCCTTCGAAGATGGTGCAGGCATGGCCGCGGCGGCGCAACTGGTAGGCGCCCGCCAGGCCGGCCGGCCCGCCGCCGATGACGGCGACCCGCTTGCCGCTGGTCTTCTCGGGGGACTCGAACTTGAAGCCCTCGTTGTAGGCTTCGTCGCCGATGTACTGTTCGACCGAATTGATGCCGACGAAGTCCTCGACATGATTCCGGTTGCAGCCGTCCTGGCACGGGGCCGGGCAGACCCGGCCCATCATGGACGGGAACGGGTTGGCGTCGGTCGAGCGGCGGAAGGCGTATTCCTGCATGCTCATGCCTTCCGGCGGGGTTTCGATGCCGCGCACGATGTCGAGCCAGCCGCGGATATCCTCGCCGGACGGGCAGCTGCCCTGGCACGGCGGGGTGCGGTGCACGTAGGTCGGACACTTGTGGGAATGATCCGCCTCGAAGATCGAATCTCCTGGCTTGGTCCACTGGTAGTCGTCGTCTTCGAAACGACGAAACGTGAGTTTCTGGTCTGATGGGGACTCGTTTGAGGTACTCATAGGGTTCTCCTCTCCTGGGAGTGGTCTTCAGGCGGCCTCGCTCAGCTCGGCCTCTTTCTCTTGTTCGCTTCCGGTCAGGACGATGGCATTGCTCACCAATTGGTGAACGCTGACGATCTGATCCATCTGGAATCCATAGTAGGTCAGGACCTTGGCGAACTGGCTCTTGCAGATCGCGCAGATGGCAGCCATATGGGTGACGCCATGGTCATCAACAACCTGCTTGAGGGCCTCCATGCGAGGCAGGGCGCCCTTGACGCGTAGCTCGATCAGGTCGTCGGTCAAAAGCCCGCCGCCGCCGCCGCAACAGTAAGTCGCTTCGCGCACGGTGTCGGCCGGCATGTCGTAGAAATGGTTGCAGCTGGCGCGGATGATGTCGCGCGGGATGGTGAACTGTCCACCCGGGACGTCTCCCATGCGCGAGGCGCGGGCGACGTTGCAGGAGTCGTGATAGGTCATCACCATGTCGTCGTTCTGCGACTTGTCCAGGCGCAACTTCCCTTCCTGGATCAGTCCGTGGGTGACCTCGCAGATGTGCTGGGGAACCGGGTAGTTCGGGTCCAGGAAGTCGAAGGGGCCGGCCAGCGTATTGAGGAAGCTGTAGGCGACCCGCCAGGCGTGCCCGCATTCGCCGAATACGATGCGTTTCACGCCGAGGTCCAGCGCCGCTTCCCGGATGCGCAGCGCGACCTTGCGCATGTTTTCGTAGCTGCCGATGAACATGCCGAAATTCGCCGCCTCGGAGGCGTGCGAACTCAGGGTCCACGACAGTCCTGCCTCGTGCAGGACCTTGGCGTATCCGATCAGGCCATCGACATGGGGCTCGGCGAAGAAATCAGCGGAAGGGGTGACCAGCAGGATGTCGGCCCCTTTCTGGTCCACCGGGAACTTGACCGCGACGCCGGTGTCTTCCTCAATCTCTTCTTCCAGGCCTTCCAACGTATCCACGAGGGCTGGCTCCGGCAGGCCGAGGTTGTTGCCGATGGTGTGGACCTTGCCGATGATCTCGTTGCAGTACTTCTGGCCCTTCCCGATCGAATCCATGACTTCACGCGCCGCCATCGAGATTTCCGCGGTGTCGATGCCGTAGGGGCAGTACACCGAGCAGCGGCGGCACTGCGAGCACTGGTGGAAATACTTGTACCAGTCGTCGAGCACTTCTTCGGTCAGGTCTTCGGCGCCGACCAGCCACGGGAGGTACTTGCCGGCGAACGTGTAGTGGCGCCGGTACACCTTGCGGAACAGGTCCTGGCGGGCCACCGGCATGTTCTTGGGGTCGGTGGTGCCGAGATAGTAGTGGCACTTGTCGGTGCAGGCGCCGCATTTGACGCAGGAATCAAGGAACACCTGCAGCGAGCGGTAGCGGTCGGTCAACTCGCCCATCTTCTTCACCGCGACGTCCTGCCAGTCGTCCACCAGTTCGCCCGGGAAGCCCAGCGGACCCTGGAAGTCGGACTTGGCGACGAACGGCTGGCTGTGCGCCATGGCATCCTCGACCAATTTCGGGATGACCGGATAGGGCTTGAGTTCCGGGATGTCGAAAGCGGGTTGCTCAGCCATTGCCTTTCTCAAGTTTCAGTGCCCAGGCGGAAACATGGCGGCGTTCCCTGGGATTGTCGGCCTGATTGCGGGTGGGGCTGAAGAACATGCCCGGGGCATGCAACAGCTTGCTGAACGGGAAGATCAGCATCAGCAATGCGACCAGGACGAGGTGTCCATACAGCAGCGGGTCGGACGGCAGCGGCTGCCAGTCGAACCACATGAGCCCCAGGAAGAATGCCTTGACGGCCACCACGTCCGTGCCGACGGCAAAGCTCATGGCAATGCCGGTCACGCCGATGGCGATCAGCAGGGCCAGCATCAGGTGGTCGGACAGCGCGGAGATATAGCGCACCCGGTCCACCGCCACGCGCCGGAACCAGAGGCCCAGCAGCCCGAGGACCATCATCAGGGAGGCATATTTCCCGTACGGTTGCAGGAACGCCACCCAGCCCCAGACGGGATCGGTGAAATAGCGCAGATGGCGCAGGAGCACCAGCAGCAGGCCGAAGTGGAACATCCAGCCGAACAGCCAGATCCATTTGTTCGACTTGAACAGGCTTTCGAACAAGGTCAGTTCCCGAATCATGCGCAGGACGACGCCGATGCGATTGGTCGGAGCCGGCGTGGTCGGGATTTTCAATGGGGCCGGGACCGTGGCGTACCGGCGGATGCGCAAGGCAAGCCCGAGCGCCAGCACCAAGGCGGCGCCGTAGTAGAGGAAGGTCAGAGCCAGGCTTGCTGCATCCATGTCAGCTTGCGCCGGAACCGCCGGCAGGCGGTTGGGCGCAGGTTCAGACGCAACCGGTCGGTTTTGGCAGACCTGCGTATTTGCAGGCTTGTTTGGCCGGGCCGTAGGGGAAGAGCTCGTACAGGTACTTGCTGTTGCCCTTGTCTTTGCCCAGCTTCTTGCCGATTGCCTTGGTCAGGACGCGGACTGCCGGGGCGATCTGGTATTCCTCGTAGTACTCGCGAAGGAAATTGATCACTTCCCAGTGGTTCTCGCCCAGAGCGGCGCCGTCAGCTTCGGCCATGGCATTCGCCAGATCAGGTTCCCATTCCTGGATGTTGGCCAGATAGCCTTCCTCGTCAGTTTCGTAATTTTTTCCGTTGACTTCAAGGGGCATGATTGTTACTCCCGTCTCATTGAGACTGTTTTAGTTATAACCATGATTGGACGCTGTCGTGTTCGCACGTGAGCGCCACAAATCGGTCGTAATCGACGACTTCAATGCCGTCGATAATGCGATCTTTCGGGAGTCCGCGCGCGTCCAGGTCGGGACCCAGCACGTATACGGACAGACGTCCCGTTGCATTCTTGATGGTTTCGGCATGCTCGGTCCCGTCCAGGGCCGCCACGACGGCGTCCTCGATCAGCAGGACTGCATGGGCGTCTTCCGCGAGCCGCCGGCAGGGCGCCCCGGGGGGGCGCCCGGGACGAGGAGGCTTGCGGGCCCGTTGGCGGGGAGCCGCAGGCAGGACTGCAGGGCATTGCGCTCGAACGGAGACTTGTTGATGGTGTGCAGCAGGCTCATGGTCAGAAGCTCAGCACGATGTCTTGTTCGCTCATCAGCGCAGCCAGTTCCTTGCTGTCGACGACCCGGAGCGACTCTTTCTCCGCCCAGTCGTCGTCCTCGTCCTCGTAGGTGAGCGGCATCAGGTCCTCGACGGTCAGCCCGCGTGCTTCCAGCGATTCGCGTTCCACATAGATGTCGCGAACGTCGTAGTCGCCGAGTGCCGCGTAGGTGGGGGAGAAGTTCTTCATGCCGATGCCGTCGGTGCTTTGGTTCCGGGCCAATTGGTATACGCCGTCGTCGACGAAAGCCAGGCTGACCTGCTGGTCGAACGCCGCGCCGATCAGGACGACCTCCAGCGACTCCAGCGCATAGATGGTGCCGTACGGCGCCTTGCGGTTGACGTACATGAGTTTCTTGACGACGCCTTCTTCGCTCATCCTCAATCTCCGAAAGTCACCAGCCGGTCCGACTGGATGGCGGCTTCGATCAATTGCCCCAGTCCCGAGATGCGGAACCCCGGGGCAATGTTGTCGGCGTCTTTTTTGTGGCGTTTGGCCTCATCGGCGTCGAGGAGCCCGCGGCGCTGTGCCGCGGCCACGCAAAGGACCAGGTCCAGACTGTGTTCCTGAGCCAACTCCGACCAGCGATCCACGACGTTGCGGTCGTCCTGCGGCGGCACGGTCAGGCGGGTGCCGTTGTTGACCCCGTCGTGGTAGAAGAATATCCGAAACACCTCGTGCCCGGCAGTCAGCGCCGCACGGGTGAATTGATAGGCGCTATCAGAGGCTTGGTGCTGGTAAGGACCCTCGTTGACCAGGATTCCGAATTTCACAGCGACACTTCCCAGGAATCAAGGCTCAGAAGCGGATATGCGCCGAGGCATTGAGGCTGGCCCGGGAGCCGCGCCAGTTGTTGATATGGAACTTGGTGAACGGCAGGCCGGCGCGTTCGAAGAACTGAGGCCAACCGATCCGCTCGATCCAGTCGTTCATGCGTTCCCAATCCCGGGCGTCGTCGCGGTAGGCGCGCAGGATGCGCTTGACCACGGCGGTGGCTTCCGGCCATCGCGGCGGATTGTTCGGGATGCCGGCCGCAACCAGCTTCTGGAACGTGGGCTTGCCGCGGGCATTGGAGTGGTTGCCGCCGACCCAGATGGCCAGCTTGGTGTGCTCCGGATCGTTGATCTGCATGGGCGGGCAGGGCGGATAGCAGGCTCCGCAGCAGATGCACTTCTTCTCGTCGACTTCAAGCGAAGGCTTGTTGTTGACCAGGGCCGGGCGAATCGCCGCGACCGGGCAGCGGGCCACCACCGACGGGCGCTCGCAGACGTTGGAGACGAGGTCGTGGTTGATCTTGGGCGGCTTGGTGTGCTGGACATTGATCGCGATGTCGCCCTGGCCGCCGCAGTTGATCTGGCAGCAGGACGTGGTCATGTGCACCCGGTTGGGCATGTTCCAGCCACGGAACTCGTCGATCAACTCGTCCATCATCGCCTTGACCACGCCGGAGGCGTCGGTGCCGGGGATGTCGCAGTGCAGCCAGCCCTGGGTGTGCGAGATCATCGCCACCGAGTTCTTGGTGCCGCCGACGATGAAGCCGGAATCTTCCAGTGCGTCGATCAGCGGTTCGACCTTGTCCTCGTCGGACACCATGTATTCGATGTTGCTGCGGATGGTGAAACGCACGTAGCCATCGCCGAATTCATCCCCGATGTCGCACAGCTTGCGCAGGGTGAACACGTCCAGGATGCGCTGGGTGCCGGCGCGAACGGTCCAGATGGCTTCTCCGTTGTGCGCGACGTGGCGCAGCACGCCGGGGCGGGGGTCTTCGTGATAGGCCCAGTTCCCGTAATGCTTGCGCATCAGCGGGTGCAGGTACTGGAAGCCGTCCGGGCAACCGGATTCGACCGGCGAGCGATGTTCAGTGGCCATGAATCAATCCCTCCGCGTTCAGGCCGCAGCCTGGGATTGTTCGGCCTTGCGCTGGAACCACTTCTCGGCCTCTTCCTCCCAGTCGTCCATGCGGACGTAGGAACTGGTGCGCGGCTCGTTGATCATGTTGGGATCCACCTCCACGCCGATGCCTTCCAGGAAGTTGACCAGGCCGATGCGTTCGATCATCTCGCCGCAACGCTCGTGCTCCAGGCCGTTCTCGGCCCAGAAGTCGATGGTTTCCTCGGCGAGTTCGACCAGCTGCTCGTAGTCTTCCTCGGTATCGAGTTTCATGAACGGCACGATCATGGTGCCCATCAGGTCACCGATCTTCAACGTGCGCTTGCCACCGATCAGGATCGAGACGCCTTTGTCGTCTCCCGGCGACAGGGCCTTGGGCAGTACGTTCAGGCAGTGCATGCACCGCACGCAGTTGCGGTTGTCGACCTCCAGCTGATCGTCGTCCGACAGGGACAGGGCATTCGTCGGACAGCGCGCGATCACGTTGTCGATCAGGTACTGGCGACCCTTGGTCTCAAGGTAGCCCGCGATGGCGTCCTGGTTCACCTTCATGTCGTCACGCCAGGTGCCGATGATGGAGAAGTCGGAACGCTCGATCGAATTCATGCAGTCGTTGCCGCAGCCGGACACCTTGAACTTGAACTTGTACGGCAGCGCCGGGCGATGCACGTCGTCGGTGAAGTTGTTGAGCAGGGTCCGATGGACCCGCATCTCGTCAGTGCTAGACTGTTCGCAGCGGGCCGCGCCGACGCAGGACATGCCGGTGCGTACGCAAGGACCGGCACCGCCGAGGTCGAACCCGTAGTCGTTGATCTCGTCGAAGAAATGCTGGGTGTTTTCCGTGCTGGCGCCGATGAACATGATGTTGCCGGTCTGACCGTGGAAGGTCACCAGGCCGGAGCCCCAGCGTTCCCAGCTGTCGCCGAGCTGGCGGAGAACGTCGGTGGTGTAGTAGTTGCCTGCGGGCGGTTGCACGCGCAGGGTGTGGAATTCCTTGGAGGCGGGGAAGGCGGTGCCGACTTCGGAGAATCGCGGGATGATGCCGCTGCCGTAACCGTAGACGCTGACCGTGCCTCCTTTCCAGTAGCCCTTGCGGGTTTCGTAGGAATGTTCTAATTGACCGAGAAGGTCGTTTGCGACGCCGTTGACCCGTTCGTCAGGGTGTTGGTCGCGGAGACGTTTGATGCCGGAAATGAAGCTTGGCCAGGGGCCTTGCTCCAGCTCGTCCAGCATGGGCGTTTTATGCTGTTCGTCTGTCATGGTTCACGGTCCTCCTGTCAAACACGTGGCCAGTGCATAGGATAAATGATTTTGAAGCAGATATAAATTTCACTATGGGGTAAGCCGGGAACCAACTATTATATCCCCTAAGGGGTAGGGGCTGGGTTCAAGAGTTCAAGTTAAGACCAATCTTCTGGATTGGAGCCGAACTTACTTCCTAACCCAGAGCCGCCCGGAACTCGGAATCATTTTTTAATCTTATAAAAAGTTTTTCTAGCACTTATCGAAGACCGCGATGATTCGGAAAAATAATCGCGGGGAATATGTGCAATCCAGTTGACTGATCGGCGGCTTGGGTAAGGGTTTCCATCAGGAAAATATTGATAGTCACCAGCAATCTTGCCAATATGCACCAGGCGATCTGGTTTTGACGTATCGGGATAGACGACAATGTCGCCGATGGAAACTCCGTACAGGAAACGGTAGAGAACTCCGGCATCGGACCCCGCTGTGTAAGACGAATGTCGCGGATATGCTATTTGGATGAGTTTCCTGATCTCTTTACGGTCATCTGGCAAGTCGGAAAGGTTACGCATTGTTTTCCAGCCAATTCCGATGAATCCATTGACTACAGGCTCCTTGCACATCTCTTTCATGTGTATGCCCCATACAGATTCAGTCATAATCCGGTCCTGTCCGTGAGTTGAAAGGCGCATTCTATTTGATTACGGCTTTCCTTAAATTTGCATTAAAGGCGTATTACGTTTATCATAATACGCAGGAGGTTCCGTAAGGCTGCATAGGAAATGGCATGATCCGTTCTTTCGCAGATAAACGCACCGAAGATATTTTCCACGGAACCAGGAAAAACTTGTTTCCTCCGGGTGTCTTACAACGAGCCCGGGTGAAATTGGATCGTCTTAATGCTGCGAAAGACATTGGTGACTTACGGGTACCGCCAGGAAACCACCTTGAACGGTTGAGTGGAGATCGCAAGGGACAATACAGTCTTCGGGTTTCCCGAGGCTGGAGAATATGCTTTCAGTGGAGGAATGGAAGTGCGTACAAGGTGGAGTTAACTAACCACTACAATAAAAATTAAAAACTGAAGACAAGAAGATGACTTTAATTCCCACACAGCGAATCGCTACGCATCCCGGAGCGTTATTGCTTGAGCAGATTGCGGAAATGGGATTGACCGTACATGGCGTTGCTCAGGCAATAGGGTTACCAGCAACCCGTCTACATGAAATTGTGCATGAGCGCAGGGGCATAAGCGCAGAGACGGCAATTGCATTGGCTGCATTTTTCGAACAGGCTCCAGAGTTTTGGCTGAATGCCCAAAAGGTGCATGAACTGTCGAAGGAGTTGGTCGAGCGCGGTGAATCTATCCGCATGCAGGTGCGTCGTCGCGCAAAAGACATGGCGACGGTATAGCCTTTCCTATACAAGTTGCTTGCTGAGGCCATAACCCGGGAAATTCGGGTGGGGGCACTCGCTATAATTTAGGGTACATTTTTCGATCCTTTCTTCAGAAATTCACGGAGGACTGCATGAGCATCGAACTCGACGGAAAGACGATAGAGACTACGCCAACCGGCTATCTGGTCAATGCGGACGACTGGAGCGAGGGTCTGGCCGAGCACATCGCACAATCCGAAGACTTGGAACTGACGTCGCGCCACTGGGATGTCATCAAGCACCTGCGCGAGGAATTTTTCCAGAATGCCGGAAACCAGCCGAACACTCGCAACCTGGTCAAGCACTTTGGGAAACTCTGGAATGAGAGAATCAACGCCAAGACCCTCTACGATCTGTTCCCCGGTGACCCGAGCAAGCAGGGAGGGCGCATCGCCGGATTGCCCGAGAGCCGCCGCAAGGGAGGCTATTGAGTTTCGGGAATCGGCTTGATGTCTTGGTTGGCTTAGGCCCAGAGTGTAGAGATAGGCGCAACGTACATCCGGTCACCGAACGACAAAGTGTATTCGTGATCGTATAAGACCAAGCCCATAACAAACCGGTCACCGCAGCCGGCGGCAAGGCGGCGCAAGCCTGCGAAATCTTTTCCGGACGCAGAGGCTGCGGCCTTGACCTCAATGCCGACGACTTGTCCGCGGCTATTTTCCATGACGATATCCACCTCGTTTTTATCTTTGTCGCGGAAATGTGAAAATTCGTACCGGTCGGCATCCCAGCTTGCAAGTTTCAGAAGCTCGCCAAGAACGAAAGTTTCCAGCACCGGGCCGAGTGGCGATTTGTCTCGGCGGAGGTGTTCCGGGAAAATTCGTTTCAACGAGGCAAGCAATCCAGAATCAAGGAAGTGCAGTTTAGGTGTTTTAACCAGACGCTTGAGGGTGTTTGCATGCCAAGGTTTCAAGGCGTGCAGAAGAAACAGGTTCTCAAGAATGCCGACGTATTTTTGGGTGGTGACTTGATTCATGCCAAGCATAGAGCCTAACCTGGAGTAGTTGGCGAGTTGACCGGAGTATTCGGCGAGAACGCGAAGAAGCTTTGGCATCATGTTCAACTGCTCAACTTGGGCGATGTGATGGATATCACGTTGGATAAGCGCGTCCACGTAATCCAGGTGCCAATCCTCTCGATGTTTCCGCGGCAATGCGACAGCCTCAGGGTATCCGCCAGCAAGGACCCTCTCCATGAGGGAATCTCCAACCGTTGCTGGGACAGACCGTGGAGGTTTTCCGGCAAACACTTGTTCCAGGAAGGATGGCTGCTTGCCATGCAGTTCCGCTTGGGCCAAAGGCATCAGGCGGACCACTTTCATGCGTCCGGCGAGCGAATCGGCGACACGGGGGAGAGTCATCAAGTTGGCAGACCCTGTAAGAAGAAAGCGACCCGGGCGAGGGTTCAGATCTACAGAAGCCTTAATCGCGAGGAGGAGATTGGGCGCACGCTGTACTTCGTCAATGGCGGCTCGGTCCAAACCACGCAACTGACCGGTCGGGTCGGCTAAGGCGGCTTTGAGCGAAGCCTCATCGTCCAAAGTGATAAAGGGCATCGTTCCTCCAGCAACCTGTCTTGCCAGAGTGGTCTTTCCAGACTGCCGGGGCCCGCAAATCATAATGACCCTGGTATACGCCAAGGCTTCATGGATCTGATTTTCAATGAATCGGGGATACATGCGTAAATCAGGCGGGGAAATCCGCAATAGCGGTGCCGTCTGATTTAAAGTTTACTCTCGTCTAATTTAAAGTCAAGCGCCGACCAATTGAAAGCCCACATACCGTCTGATTTAAAGTCTAGGGTGGATCTATAAGCGAAAACGGGGCTGGAAAGCAATAATCTCCGTCTCTCCATGTCGCAACGCGATGGAGGGGAGGACAGGGAGGGATTCAGTCTGGCATATCCGTCACGGCGCCTTCCGACGCGGAGCGCACGCTGCGCGAATATTTTGCCAGCACGCCGGTACGGTAACGCGGGCGGCGCGGCTTCAGGGCCTTGCGCCGGCGATTTAGCTCCCTCTTCGGAACCTGCAGGGTGATCTCCCGGCGGGTGGCGTCGATGGCAATGCGGTCACCGTTTTTCACCCAGGCCAGCGGGCCGCCGACGGCAGCCTCCGGGGTGATGTGTCCGATCACGAATCCGTGCGAGCCGCCGGAGAAGCGTCCGTCGGTAATCAGGGCCACGTCGCTGCCGAGACCCCGGCCCATGATGGCGGAAGTCGGGGCGAGCATTTCGCGCATGCCGGGCCCGCCGCGGGGACCTTCGTAGCGGATTACCACCACGTCGCCGGCCCGGATGGAACCGTCCAGAATTGCGCGCAGAGCCCGCTCCTCGGAATCGAACACGCGGGCGCGTCCGGCAAAAGTAGAACCCTCCTTGCCGGTGATCTTGGCCACGGCACCCTCGGGTGCCAGGTTGCCACGCAGGATAACCAAGTGGCTGTCCGGTTTGATCGGGTCGGAGAACGGGCGGATGATTTCCTGTTTTTCCGGGTAGTCGGGTGCTTCGCTCAGGTCCTCGGCCATGGTGCGCCCGGTGACCGTCCGGCATTCCCCGTGCAGGAGTCCGGCATCCAGCAGGCGTTTCATCAGGGGACGGATCCCTCCGATCCGTACCAGTTCCGACATCATGTAATGCCCGGACGGGCGCAGGTCCGCGACCACGGGCACTTTGCGGCCGACCCTTGTGAAGTCATCCAGCGAAAGGCGCACGCCCATGGAACGGGCCATGGCCAGCAGGTGCAGGACGACATTGGTGGAACCGCCCAGGGCGGTCGCCACGGCGATGGCATTGAGGAAAGCCTTGCGCGTCATGATGTCGCGGGGGGTGATGCCGAGCTTCAGCAACTGGACCGCCATCTCGCCGGCCCGGCGGCAGTCTTCATGTTTGGCCTTGGAGGTTGCCATCTGTGCCGAACTGCCGGGCAGGCTCATGCCCAGCGCTTCAATTGCCGAGGCCATGGTGTTGGCGGTGTACATGCCGCCGCACGACCCGGCTCCGGGGATGGCGCAAGACTCGATCGCAGATAATTCCCGCGCAGAGATCCGGCCCTTGGCCCGCTCTCCGACGGCCTCGAACACCGAGACCACGTCGATGTTCTTTCCACGGTGTCGACCGGGAGCGATGGTGCCGCCATAGACGAAGACGGCCGGGCGATTGAGCCGCGCGATCGCCATCAGGCATCCCGGCATATTCTTGTCGCAGCCGCCGATCGCCACCAGCGCGTCGAAACCTTCTCCCGCCGTCACCGCCTCGATGCTGTCGGCGATCAGTTCTCGCGACACCAGGGAGTATTTCATGCCTTCCGTGCCCATGGAGATGCCGTCGGACACGGTGATGGTGTTGAAGGTGACGGGTTTTCCACCGGCCTGGTTGGCGCCTGTGGCCGCTTGGCGGGCCAGCCGGTCGATGTGCATATTGCAGGGCGTCACTTCGCTCCAGGTGGAGGCAATGCCGACCTGAGGACGTCGAAAGTCATCGTCGCCGAAACCGACGGCGCGCAGCATGGAGCGGGCGGGTGCTCGTTCCAAGCCGTCGACGATCACGCTGGAGTGCGGGCGCGGCAAGCGGGGCATGTTGAGTCTGGGGGTAGCGGCTTTGTTGCGGTGCTGATTATAAGGATTCACCTGACATGGCGGAAAGGGTTGATAATCTGGAGATCACCGATTTCTTGCTCATCTTGAAGGTCTTCGGTATACAGAATCTCTGTCCCAGCACTTAATGCTGTTTCCACAATCAGCGAGTCCCAGTATGACAGCCGCGACGATTGGCTACGGCGCATAGCAGAGCGAACCAACTCGGGATGAAGGGCGTGCACTTGAAACTGAGAGAATTCATCAACGGCTTGTATGGCAATATCGGGGGCTAGAGGTGCAGCCAGTTTTCGAGTTACTGTCACGTAGAATTCTCCAAGCACCTGAACACTTACAGCAATTCGTCCTCGTTCTTCATACAGAATCTTTTGCGCTTGGAGTTGCTTATCGGGAGAGTGCGTATCAAACAGATAGACCAGCACATTCGTGTCTACGAATATGGAGTTAACGCTCATAGAGGTCTTCCCGGGTCCATGTGGCGTCACCGCGTCCTGATTGACAGGCTTGAGACAAGGCTAATATTCGCTTACATGCTTCGGTATGACGCCGGTCGGCCTTGGCATACGCCACCAAGTATTCCCGAATCAACGCATTTACCGAAGTATTCTCCTGAATTGCCCGGATGCGAGCACGTTTTAAAGTAGCATCGTCAACAACAACTGTAAGGTTCATTCCGCACCTAAAACGTGAGAACACGGATAAAGTATAACACGGAACCCGTGTTCCTAATATCGGAGGATGCCAGAAAAAACACCGTAAATCCAAAATCTAATTTTGAATTTATAAATATATTTGATTTTACTAGCGAAATAAATAATATTTTTGCTATTCTTGACACGAGTCTCTTGGAATGGACTTGGTTTCCCGAACTTTAGACTACAATGTAGCTCAGTTTTCTATTCCAATGGTGAAGCTATGCCTGCAAATGCCGTGGTTCGTGCTCGTATCAACGAGGAAATCAAGAAAGAGGCTGTCATCGTGCTGGCCAGCATGGGTCTGACGGTTTCCGATGCCTTTCGAATGATGTTAACTCGCGTAGCGGTCGAGAAGGCGTTGCCCTTCGAGCCTTTGGTGCCAAACGAAGAGACCCTTGCCACCATGCGCGACGCTCGGCTCGGAAAAAAGTAGAGTCTTTCAAAAATGTCGAGGCGTTGAAGGAAGATTTGGATCAGCCGGATTGAAGTTTGGCCCATTCGCCGATGCCCGACGGACATCGTAGGGCCGTGAGAATTATGCGGCTTTCGCAGTAGTATGGGCCTGCTGGTGTAGTTCAAGCAGTACGCCCTCTCGGATCGCACCCCGAGCTGGTTTCAGATCGTGGACATCCAGCAGTTCGAACAGGGTATGTAGGATCGCGAGTCCGCCCAGGAAAACCTGTACCCGGTAGCGATCCAGGTGTTTGAAGTGGGATCCGATGCGGATATTCAGTAGTCTCTGAACCAATTCTTCCACTGCTTCGGCATCGATGATTCCGGTGTCGTTGATGCCCAGTTTGATCATGGTGTTGCTGATGGCGCGGATGGCTCCGGAGGCACCGTACATGGTCTGGATGCCGGGCAGGTTAATGCGGCCTTTGCCGGCCAGCGTGATGGTCTCGTCCGCATAATCGACTGCGGCCTGCCAGTTGGCGGGCCGCAACATGCGGGTGTCGAAGAAGCGTTCGGTCAAGACGGCGCTGCCGAGTTGCCAGCTCAGGATGCAACTGGCGCGGGCGCCGCTGCCGAGGATGAATTCGGTGCTGCTGCCGCCGATGTCGAGGATGCAGTGGTCCTGGCCGGACAGGGGCGTGGTCTGCACTACGCCTCGGTAGATGTAGTCGCCTTCCTCCTCGCTGCTCAGGACGCGGATCGGACGGCCCAGCGCGCGCTCGCACAAGTTCTTGAAATAGTCGTCCTTCTGGCAACGGAAAGCATTGGTGGCGACCGCGGAGAAATAGGTCGGATTCTGCTTGCGGATGACCCGGGAGGCCTCCCGGAGGCAGTTGATGGCGGCATGCTGGTAGCTTTCCCGGATTTCGCCATTCTTCTTCAGGCCGGCCCCGAGCGAGACGTACTGCTTGAATTTGTCGAGCACGGCGATGCGCCCGTCCTCCTCCACGCGGGCGTAGATCATGTGAAAACTGTTGGACCCGAGATCCAGGACGCTATAGGTGGGTTGCATCGATTTCTCCATGCATCGCCATCAGCGCTTCCTGTGCGGAGAAGCGCTTGTGCCCGCGGCCGATGGCGGCCTTGGTGTAGGTGCCGTCGGGTTCCATCTGCCAGCTCTGGCAGTTGTCTGCAGAGTAAGTCTCGAAGATCTCCCGCATGATCCGTTTCTTGATGCTCTTGTCCAGCACCGGGAACATGGTTTCCACGCGGCGGTGAATGTTCCGGGTCATCCAGTCGGCGCTCGAGAGGTACATCTCCTCGTCCTCGCCGGTGCGGAAATAGAACACCCGGGTGTGCTCCAGGAAGCGTCCGACGATGGAACGGACGCGGATGTTGTCCGAGAGGCCCTTGACGCCGGGGCGCAGGCGGCATTCGCCGCGCACCAGCAGATCGATGGTGACGCCGGCCTGGGATGCCTCGTAGAGGGCGTCGACAATCCCGTATTCGGTCAACGCGTTCATCTTGCTGTAGATGACCGCTTTTTCTCCTTTTCGGGCCCGCTCGGCGGCCGCCTGGATCTTCTTGATGATTCCCTGGCCCAGGGTCAGCGGCGACTGGTACATCAGGCTGAGCCTGGGTGCCCGGCCGAGGCTGGCCACCTGGAGGAAGATCTTGTGCACGTCCTCGCACAGGTCCTGGTTGGCCGTCAGCAGGGCGTAGTCGGTATACAGGCGGGTCGTGACCGGATGGTAGTTGCCGGTGCCGAGGTGCGCATAGCGGCGCAGGCCGTCCTCGCCGCGGCGGACCACCAGCATCATCTTGGCGTGGGTCTTGTGGCCGACCACGCCGTACAGCACCTGGGCGCCGGCCTGCTCCAGCCGTTGGGCCAGCTGGATGTTGGCCTCTTCGTCGAAGCGCGCGCTCAGTTCGATGATCACGGTGACTTCCTTGCCCGATCGGGCTGCCGATTCCAGGATGTCGGTCAGGTCGGACTCGAGCCCGGTCCGGTAGATCGTCTGCTTGATGGCGACCACCTTGGGGTCTGCGGCAGCCTCGCGCAGGAAGCGGATGGTCCACTCGAATGAATTGAACGGGTGGTGCAGCAGGACGTCCTGCCGGTCCAGCAGGTCGAACAGGCTTCCCGAGGCCGGCAGGTTCCGAAACGCCTTGGGCGTCTTCGGGCGGTAGGGCGGATAGCGCAGGTCCGGCCGGTCGATCAGTTCCGGGAAGTTCATCAGGCGGTACAGGTTGACCGGCCCGTTGACCTCGTAGACGCTGCCGGCGTCGAGCTGGTACTGCTCGCGCAGGAAGCGGATGATGTCGCGCGGGCAGTCGTTGACGACTTCCAGGCGCACCGCTTCGCCGTACTGGCGCTCCGGCAGCACGCCGGCCAGCACGTCGCGCAGGCTTTCCACCTCTTCCTCGTCGTAGAACAGGTTGCTGTCCATGGTGACGCGGAACTGGTGGCAGCCCTTGATCTTGAGCCCGGGGAACAGGTCCTCGAGGTTGTCGTGGATGATCGAGGACAGGAAGACGTAGCTGTCGCGCTTGTTGCCGACCTCGTCCGGCAGGCGCACGATGCGGGGCAGGGAGCGCGGCGCGGTGACGACGGCATACTCGGTACTCCGGCCGTAGGCGTCCTTGCCGGCGAGCTTGACCATGAAGTTGAGGCTCTTGTTCTGCACGCGCGGGAACGGATGGCGGCTGTCGAGTCCGAGCGGGGAGAGGATGGGCAGGATGTTGCGGCGGAAGTACTGGCGGACCCACTGCCGCTGGGCCTTGTCCCACTCGTGGCGGCGCAGGAAAGAGATGTCGCGCGCGCGCAGCGCGGTCAGCACGCTTCTCTGCAGCAGCCGGTACTGGATCTTGACGATGGAATGGGCCTGCTTGGAGATTTCCGCGAGGATCTCCTGGGCGGTCAGGCCCTCGCCGCTCTGCGCTTCGGTGCCGTACTTGACCAGCTGGCGCAGGGCGGCGACCCGCACCTCGAAGAACTCGTCGAGGTTGCGGCTGGCGATGCACAGGAAGCGCAGGCGCTCCAGCACCGGGGTGCTCTTGTCCGCCCCCTGCATGACGACTCGCAGGTTGAATTGCAATTGCGAGATCTCGCGACAGTTATAGCGCTGGATTAGGTCTTTCTTATCAGCCATGCTGCTTACTTTAACAGCGAACCAGTATGTCTTGCCCGAATATAAAGAAATTATGAAATGTGGTAGTGGCGCGTCCCGGCAGTAAATCCAGAGAATGAATAGAGTGGGGAGGAGAGCAATCCCATGCAGTTAAAGTTATCATAGACATAACTGATTGTTTGTATGCAATATTTTATACATTGGTGCAAATTCAACATTTAATGTAGAATTTGCACCATGCTTGAGAGAAGTGTAGAGAATCAGGTAACCGAGGCATTGGAGTTCCAGTCCTCGGTCGCAATTATTGGACCCCGGCAGGTAGGCAAGACGACACTGGCCAAGAAAATAGCGCAATCTCGTCCCTCGGTTTATCTTGACCTGGAGGACGATGAAAGCTTGGAGAAGCTCCGGGAGCCCAAATGGTTCCTGTCTCAGCATCTTGACAAGTTGGTAATTCTCGATGAAATCCACCGCGCACCGGGATTGTTCCGGACGTTGCGCGGCCTGATTGATCAGGCGCGTCAGGAAGGTCGCCGTGATGGGCTGTATCTCTTTCTGGGATCAGCGTCCATGGACCTCTTGCGGCAGTCGGGGGAGTCGCTGGCCGGGCGGATCGCGTATGTGGACATGACGCCGCTGACGATGTCCGAGGTGGCGCCCGACGCCGAAACCCGGCAGCGCTTATGGCTGCGCGGAGGGTTCCCGGACTGTTTTCTGGCCGCTTCGGATGCTCGCAGCTATTCGCTCCGGCGAGACTTGATTCGTACCTACCTGGAGCGCGACATTCCGGAATTCGGGATGCGGGTGCCTGCCGCGCTTCTGAACCGCCTATGGGCCATGCTGGCACATAACCAGGGTCAATGCCTGAATGCCTCGCGCCTGGCTTCGAGCCTGGACGTTTCCGCCACCTCGGTCAAGCGCTATGTTGACCTTTTGGCCGATCTGATGCTGGTTCGGCGTCTGGAGCCCCTGATCGAGAACATCGGAAAGCGTCTGGTCAAATCCCCCAAGGTATACATCCGGGATTCCGGCCTGGTGCATGCATTGCTGCGTCTGGAGACTTTCGATGACCTGATGGGGCATCCGGTCTCGGGTTCGAGCTGGGAAGGTTTCGTAATCGAGACCTTGCTTGCTGCCACTCCAGAGGCTCAGGCAAGTTTCTACCGCACGGCCAAGGGTGCGGAGGTGGACTTGGTGCTGGATCTGGGCGGGCGACGCGGGCGTTGGATTATCGAGGTCAAAAGTGGGTTGACGCCTAAACCCCCTGAGGGGTTGTTCCGGGCGCAAGAGGATCTCCACCCTGACAGGACTTTCTTGGTCTATGCCGGGGACGACTCTTTTCGGGCAAGCGAAAACATAGAAGTGGCGAGCCTGCCGACCATGGTGGCACAGTTGCGGGAAGAGGGTTAGGGGTGCTACTTTCACAGCATGGTTCCCATTAGTTCTGCAAGAACGCTGGCACGGCATCGGGAGAGCGGGGCTATCGCCAGCAGTCCCGCGCTGGTTATTTCCGGTTTAATACCAATGACCGGGTTTTCCACTATGAATCCTGAAGCACGCATTCCCCAAGATCGCCTTGCCGAATTCTGTCGCGCGAACAGCATCACGGAGTTATCCATCTTCGGGTCCGCTTTGCGTGATGACTTCGGGCCACAGAGCGACATTGACCTATTGGTCAGTTTCGATGAAGAGGCTCATCACACCCTGTTCGACCTGATTCGAATGGAGGAGGAATTGGAGGCGATGCTTGGGCGCGAGGTTGATCTGGTCAGCCGGCGCGGCATCGAGAAAAGCCTGAACCATCTGCGCTGCGAGGCGATGCTGGAGTCTGCGGAGCTCATCTATGGATCGTGATGTCGAAAGCCTTCCGGACATTCTTGCCTCAGCACGTATAGCGAAGACCTGCGTCGAAGGCGTCTCACACCACGAATTCCTGCAGGAGCAGGAAGTTGCAGGATTCGGTGATTCGGCGTCTTGAGATTATCGGAGAAGCGGTGGGGTGGATTTCGCCCAATTTCGGGAGAAGAATCCAGGAACAAGTTTGATTTGATCGTTCCAGTTCCGCCTTCTGGGAAACGATCTGTCCAGCCGGTGATCGTTTTGGCCCAAGGGATCGGTGAAAAATTTGATTTGCCTGTAGTCGAATGTGTGACGACTACTCGTTCTGCAACCCCGTTGAAGGGTGTCATGGATAGTAATAGGCGAAAGAAATTGTTGGATGGACTCTATGACGTCGGCCGCACTTGTACACAGGAGAAAAGTATTTTAGTATTTGACGACCTCTATCGCTCTGGAGCTACGATGAACGCGGTGACCGATTTACTTGTCAGCCAAGGTGAAGCAGAGGCCGTTCGCGTCCTGGCTGTTGCCAAGACGAGAAACCTTCAATGAATACTGTGTTCATAGGAGGTTCACGCCACATTTTACTCTTGCCGGAACCGGCAAAACACTGGCTTCTTCACCATGTAATCGAGAAAAACTGTTCGATCTTGATTGGAGACGCCAATGGAGCTGATAAGGCTGTCCAGAAATACCTGGCTAATGAGCATTACGATGATGTGACTGTGTATTGTTCTGGTGAATCCTGCCGTAACAATATCGGTCACTGGGCAACACGCTGCATCAATGCCTCCGGAAACAAAAAGAAATTCCAGTTTTATGCTGCAAAGGACCGTGAGATGGCACGCGAGGCTGAGTTCGGGTTCATGATATGGGATGGCAAAAGTCCAGGAACGGTTCTTAACATTTTGCGCCTGATACGTGCGTCGAAAAAGGCCCTTTTATTCAACATGCAGGAAGAACAGATCTTGACTTTCAATAGTGAGGCGGACTGGGACACTTTTCTTATGCAATGTACGGGTACTCTGCGCCGGAGTCTCGAAAACCGGGCCCTGCCAACCGAATGGTCTCCATTGCTCCATGCACAAACGAATCTTAATCTGCCGGAACCGGACCTGGATGATAAAAGACCGGAATCTATATCGATTTGAAACAGGACATGGATGTGGCGTTGCAACCCAATGATTCCAAAGCTTTTATTTCGCTGCTCACTAGCAATAAAACTTTTTGCCTGCATCTAAGTCTATGATTGCTAAGCGATAAAAGACTATTTTCCGATGGTGACGACCTGATGGACGACCTGGCCCCTTCTAACCAGTTGATTCTAATATTGAATTTAGTTGGACGCTAGTGAAGTTGAAGTTCAGCATAGGTTTTACAACAGTTGAAAGATAAACTAAACTAACTAAATCAAGTTCGGAGGTGTGACATGCGCACGGTGAACATGCACGAAGCGAAAACCCATCTTTCGCGCCTCGTCAAGGCCGCGGTGGATGGCGAGCCTTTTGTTATTGCGATTTCGGGCAAGCCGATGGTCAGGGTTACGGCAGTAACAGTGCCGGAGGCCAAGGCGAAGCGCAGGGTCGGTTTCATGAGTGGGCAGATTGAGGTTCCGGATGATTTCGACCGTATGTATTCTAAAGAAATCGCGACCCTCTTCGAGGGCGAGGACGGAGGCCAGTGAAACTGCTCTTGGATACCCATGTGCTGCTTCGGGTAGCAGCGGGGGAGTCAAAATGGTTGCCGGCTTCCGTACTTGCACTGATTGAGGATCAGGACAACCAGGCATTCTTCAGTGCGGCATCCATCTGGGAAGTTGCGATCAAGAGCAGCAAAGAACGTACAGACTTTAAGGTGGACCCTTTCCTGCTACGCCGGCATTTACTGGAGAACGATTACCTGGAACTAGCTGTCGCGGGCAACCATGCGGCCGCAGTGAGTACGCTTCCTCCAATACATAAGGATCCGTTCGACCGGGTTTTGGTGGCGCAGGCTCAAGCCGAAGGGCTTACTCTTTTAACCACGGATAGAACCCTTGCCAGTTACCCCGGGCCCATACAGCAGATTAATCCCGCCAGTCACTAGGCGAGGAATGGCGGGCAGGGAGCGAATCTTCGCCTCAATACCTTCGGGAGACTGAAAACCGGGTTACTCCATCCAAGGCATCCCGCCATGGAGAGGCATCTATCGCACCCAAGTGCTTTTGGGCTCGTTGCGCAAAGTCCCGGGCTTGTTCCCAGGCATAGTCGATGGCTCCGGATCGGTGCATGATCGCGCAGACTTCCCCGATGTGTTCGCGCTGGCCGGACTGGATTGCGCGGCGGAGGAAGTCCTGGTCTTCTTTCTCGGCTTCGCGCAGAGCGTAGATGTACGGCAGGGTCAGACGCCCGCCCGCCAGATCGTCCCCCACGCTTTTGTCCGCTTCCGGGTTGTCCTCCAGATAGTCGATCGCGTCGTCCGCGATCTGGAATGCGGCGCCCAGCAGCCGGCCGAAGTCGATCAGCTCCCGGGTGCGGTCGTCGCTCGCCCCCTCGATGCGCGCGGTGGCTTCGCAGGAGGCTTCAAACAGCTTGGCCGTCTTGCCTTCGATGATGGTCAGGTACTGATCCTCGCCCAGTTCGACATGGCCGGCATGCATCAGCTCCAGCAGTTCACCTTCCGCGATCGCGTTGGAGGCGTCGGCCAGGATGCGGGTCACCTCGGGTTGGTTGATCTTGGCAATCATGCCGAAGGCGCGGGAGTAGAAGAAATCCCCGCCGAGCACGCTGGCCTCGTTGCCCCAGATCTTGTTCGCGGTCTTCCGGCCGCGCCGGATCTCCGAGTTGTCCACCACGTCGTCGTGCAGCAGGGTGGCGGTATGGATGAACTCGATGACTGCCGCCAGCATGAAAGAGGCGTCCGGATGGCGCAGCCCGCCCAGCGCGCGACCACACAGGAGCACGAGGACGGCTCGGAGGCGCTTGCCACCGGCTTCAATGATGTACTGGGCGACCTGGTCCGCCAGACCGACCTCGGAGCGCGACTGTTCGCGCAACAGGCGGTCTACCGCGGCGAGGTCGTCAGCGACCAGCGCACGAATCTGTTCCAGGGTCACGCGGGGCAGGGCCGGTCGGATTGCGGCTTGGCAAAGGTATCAGGCTGGGTGGGCATTTCAACGGCTAGGGACTTGACATGGGCTATTTTCTGCCAAGTCCTTCCGACTCCATGCCACAAACACTTCCAGAAGCTGTAGGCCGCGTTTCGATCCGGTGGACTCAATCCGGGATCGCCAGCACTGTAGCGACGTTGAACAGCGTAAGGGTTATACGCGGTCAGGTCGTCGAAACGATCTCCCGCTTCCGGCTGGTGGGCTTTGAGCCACTCCAGCCGCCGCATCAAATCGTGGGTTGCCGGATAGGGTTCTTCCGGCAAGGAGAGATTGGCCTTGAGGAGTTTTTCTGTGGCTTGCCGCACAGGGAAACCGAAGATCTCGTTCGCAAAGACCTTTGCGTCTGCCATGCCGCGAAGGGCGGTGATGTCCCGTTCTGCCGCCGTCAAAAGTACGCGGGCGAGCTTAAGGTCGCTCATAAAGCACCCGGCCTTCTCTCAATGCGCGCGCCAGAACGTGGTTCAGGGAATCACGCCAGTATTCCACCTCGTCGCGGCTGTAGACCAGGATGTCTTTGGAGATTGAAAATCCGGCGAGTGCCCGCCATAGGCGTACGGCTTCGGCGCCCCGGTCGCGATTTTTGTCAAACGGTTCCGATTCCACAACGATCAGGTCGACATCCGAATCCTCCGACGCGTCACCCCGCGCATGCGAACCAAACAGGATCACTTGTTCAGGGTCAACCTCGGTCACGATGGTTTCCACCATTTTCGGCAAAAGCTGGTCGAGGGCAGCTGGTTTCATTTTTGCGTGGGGGGTTAGTTCGCGGTGCAGGTATTCCGACGCCATCCCATTATAAATCTTTCACTACGGGTGCACGTCAGATTTTTGAGATTTGCGGGTAGATTGCCAGCCGGCGGAGGTTCTGGCACAATATCTGATAATGTTTTTCATTGTAAGGTGAATGCGATGAGTGCTCCCTCTCCCCTCTCTGCCCTGGCCCGGCAACGGGAACAGATCCAGCAGGCCCTGCTTCGTCTCGGAAACTTCCGCCAGGGCTCGCTGGCGAGCCAATACCGGAAATGCGGAAAGCCCGGCTGCCATTGCGCCCGGGACGGCGACCCCGGCCACGGGCCGCATTGGGTGGTGACCCGCACGGTGGACGGCAAGACGCGCAGTCAGGCGATTCCGAAGTCGGCGGTGGGCGTGACCCGCACCCAGTTGACGCGTTATCAGAAGTTCCGCGACCTGATGCGTCAGTGGACCGAGGTCGACAGTCGGATCTGCGAGGAGAGGCTGAAGCACGGCGAGCCGGAGACCCCGGAAAAAAGGGGGCTCTCGAGCCAGCGCTCGACGGCGAGATCGCGGCGGAGCTGAACCGTCTGCTGGGCGCGGAAGGACCGGCCTCTTTCGACTTCGGGGCGCTGGAGCGCGGGCTGCGCGAGGGCGTTCTGGCCGCCGCCGCGAAGATCCTCCAGCAGGTGCTGAACGCGGACTCCAGCGACCAGGCGAGTGCCGACCGGCCTTGCGCTTGCGGGCGTCCGGCCCGCTTCGCCGGCCGCCACGACAAGTGGATCACCACCCTGTTCGGCCGGATGCGCCTGAGTCGCGCCTACTATCATTGCACGGGTTGCGGCACGGGCTTTTATCCCCGGGACCGGGAGTGGGGGCTGGAGGGCAGCGCCCTGTCGCCGGGCCTCACGCGCCTGGTGGGGCGGGTCGCGGCCGAAGTCAGCTTCGGGAGCAGCAGCGAGCTGTTGCGCGAGTTGGCCGGGGTGGCGGTGGACGCCAAGCAGGTGGAGCGCAGCGCCGAAGCCCTGGGAGAAGCGATCGCCCGGGACGAACGGGAGCAGGTCCTGGCGTCGTCGCCGACGGCCGGGACGATGTACCTGGGCCTGGACGGCACCGGCCTGCCGGTGCGCCCCGCCGAATGCGCGGGACGGCCGGGCAAGCAGCCGGACGGCAGCGCCCGCACGCGCGAGGTCAAGTTGGTGCAGGTCTGGACGGCATCGCGGCCGTCCCCGGAGGGTCCGGTGCAGCGCGAGGCGGGCTCGGTCAGTTATTCGGCCGCAGTCGAAAGCGTGGCCTGTGCCGACACCGAGCGGGACCTGTCCGCCTTCGCCCAACGGGTCGAGCGTGAAGCGAAGCGGCGCGGCTTCGACCGGGCGGCCCGCCAGGTCGTGCTCGGCGACGGCGCCGCCTGGATCTGGAACCTGGTCTCCGAAGTGTTCCCGCGCGCCATCCAGATCGTCGACCTGTTCCATGCCCGGGAGCGACTCTGGAAAGTCGCCCAGGAGCGGTATGGACCAGACAATGAGTTGCGGGGGGTCTGGGCCCGACGGCGTTGCGAGGAGTTGGAAGCGGGCCCGGTGGAGCCGGTGATCACGGCCTTGCAGGCTCTCGGTGGGGCGGAGGCCGCAGCGGCCGCCGGATACTTCCGCAACAACCGTCACCGGATGCGCTATGCGACATTCCGCCGGATGGGCCTGGGGGTGGCGTCCGGAGTGGTCGAGGCGGGCTGCAAGCAGGTCGTGGGCGCCCGTCTCAAGCGCAGCGGCATGCACTGGACGGTGGCCGGCGGCAATGCCATCCTCGCCCTGAGATGCTGCCTGCTCAGTGGCCGCTTCGAGGACTTCTGGGCTCGGCGCGAGCAGGCCGGCAACCGTCTGATAGTGTTCTCCACTACAGACCCACGGGCAGAATCGGCGGGGCCACAAGGCGACCCAGAGTCAAAATACGTCGTCGGAGGCCGATAATCTCAAAAATCTGACGTACACCCTCCCGCGGGAGAAGGGCTCTGGTTGCGAGAGCCCACCGGTTGTTTCTGCGTGCTTCAGCAATCAGAAAGGAGTGCGCCAACCCACCATGAAAGACAGATCCGAACTGGCCGCCGCCCGGTGCCCCGGGTCGTGGGTCCAGACCGCCCCGAGGCGCAATTCGCCTGCCGGGGTCCACGGCTGGCGCCAATGCGCCATGACATCGATCTGCCGGCCCGTCGGCGCAATATCCGCCGCGACCGACTGGCGCATGACATCGCCGTCCTGGGTGCGGCCGACGGGCACCGACAGCGTGGCGCGGCCCCGTTCGACCCGCAGCGGCTGCGACACGGAAAGCTGCAACAGCCTGTCGCCGGAGAACGGCCGCGCCGCATGGATCGCGAACGCGCCCGTGGCGACCGGAGAGACATCCGCAATCAATCCGCTGCGCGGCTTGACGGTCGCGAATCCCACCTCGGCATTGGCGCCGAGGCGCCACCCGTCGACCGAGTTGTCCGCGTTGAATCCGATGAACGCGGAATCGGAAGACAGGCTGCCGAAAGCGCCTTTCGCCGAACTTCCAAGCAAGCTCTCGCGCTCCATCATCCAGCCGGCACGCAAGCCGGCCCAGGCTCCGGACGGCTGCCAGGACAACACCGCTCCCGATGTCGGGGCCTGCCAGGAAAATCCTTCCGTCGAAAACGCCGTGGCCGCCAGATCCTTCCATCCTGCGTAGGTGAAGGTGTTCGCGTATTGGGCAAGCCCGAGGTGCCCTCCCTGGAGGCCCGCCGGGGTCTCCAGCAGGCCAAGCCGCCAGCGGTCAGGGCGCGCTTTCGCGAAGGACGGCGCAAAAGCGGTCCGGTACCCCCCGACTTCCGGCCTTGCGGGTGTCGGCGCCATGAAACCCTTGAGGCGTTTCGCCATGGACAACTCGTCGGTCGCAACCGCAAAAGAGCCAAGATCAAACCAGAACGGCGCCCCCAGGGAATCGAAGGCGGCGATTTCCGTTCCGGCAAGCGACTGCGCCAGCCCGTCGCCGAATGCGTTGCCCAGCACGATGTTGGACGTGAGCAGGCCCCCGCCGGGATCTCCGACTCGATGGCCAGCCGTCAGGGTGGCCTGCCCTACGGGCGCCGTCGCGGCGCCGAGGTCCATCAGGCCCTGGCCGTAAATGCTGCGGCTGGCGTACCTGCCGCTCTTGTCGGCCGTCGTGAAAAGCCGGGAAAGCAAGGCCGTGTTCGAGAGCTGGCCGCGGAAAAGCTGTTTCATCAACGCGAGCCCGCCCGACACCATCGGCGCAGCGTACGAGGTGCCGCCAGCTCGGCCAAAACCCCGTATTACCGTTCCATTATTATCGGGACCAAAGTAAGGCACCGAAATATCCTCCCCGGGAGCGGCAAGGCACCAGTCGGCAGCAATGCCGCAACGGTTCGAGAAATGCGAGATTTCGCCATCCTCGCCCACCGACACAACGGAGACGACGTGGCTCCGCAACTCGCTGATCTTCGCCGGCAGCCCGGCGAGGACCGAAGGAGAGGTGGCGTCGACTTTCAAATCGCCATTTGAGTCCGGCTTGCATTCGGCAGCGGTAGAATCGGGCGGGCACGCTGCGCCATGGCTGTTGGAGGCCGCCCAAACCAGGATGACCTTCTCCGACGCCCCCGCCTGGGCCATCGTTTGGATAATGGTGCCAAGGGAAGAGCGAAGGGTGGACTCGCTGTAGCCTTCGATCATGCCGGTGAGGCTGAAACTCAGATTCAGGATGTCGACGCCCGCCGCAAGCGGCGCGCTGAACCACTGGTCTAATCCGGCCTGATCGCTTTGTGTAAAGTTGTTTTCCAAGTCCGTGGGGCGGTAGACGTAATCCGGTCCCCGGGTCCCCAGCGCAACCGCAAAGGCCTTAATGTTGGCGTTCCAGGCGACCCCATGGGAGCTTCCGGGCAAGCCGACATTCCGCCCCCCCGCAGCAACGCCCGCAACGGCCGTGCCGTGCGAAACCTCGCTCCCATTTTCTATTGACGCACCCGGCAGAAGCGTTCGGGTAATCGTCCTGTCCTTGTCCGGGTCATTGGCGTTGGTCGCAAAGGCCGGGTGGTTGAGATCGATGCCCGAATCGACGATGCCGATGGTCACGCCCTTCCCCGCGCTGAAACCGGACCCGAGCGCGAGTTCCAGGTGCGCATACGCCCGGTCGGCCCGAGTTCGGCCCAGGCCCCACTGGCGGGAAAACTCGCTGTTGCCGCGATACCGCCCGGCGATGGTTTCCACCCGGGCCTGGCTGATCTCTGGGGGGTCTTGTTCGGGGGGAGCCTCGGCCATGGTCTCATTTTCGGCAGAAGGCGCGCCAGTCTCAGTCTCCGTCTCCTCGGTGCCGCCTCCGACACCGCCTCCGCCGCCGCCTCCGCCCCCGCAGGCCGAAACGAGAATGGCCGTGGCCAGCACCATGGCGGCGGTCTGGAGAGACCTGGAAAGATAAAGTGACGGACCGCACGCCGTCCTCTTGGAGGACACCGAAACCGGGCCAAAACTTTTTCCCATGTCGTATGCCCTGGTCAGTAAAGAAACCCTCGGCTTTTGGGAAGTTATTCTAGCGAATTTTGATCGCCGGGCTTGCCCCGTGGATTAATGTGGCCCTGAGCCTCCGAAAACCGGGGCTGTGAACCGGACAAAAAGCCTGCCACCCTGCGGTTGACTGGAGAGGCCGGAGGGGGTTGGCGCGAAAAGGCATGGGATGGCGCTCCCTAGGGGAATCGAACCCCTGTTCCCGCCTTGAGAGGGCGATGTCCTGACCGCTAGACGAAGGGAGCGAGCTTGTTTTTCAGTATAGCACCCGGAATCGCGCAATATGGCCGCACGAGGCGAAACATCAGGAAATATATGTTAGACTAGATTGAACTAGTTTCTATGGAGAGAATCATGAAGAGCCCTACTGCCGAACTGTCCGAGAAAGTCTGGCCGATCGCCGAGGCCAAAGCCCGCTTGTCCGAGATCCTGCGGCTGGCCGAAGAAGAAGGGCCGCAGCAGGTCGGGGTGAAAAAGACCTTCGTCATCGTGCCGCGGGAAGCCTGGGAAGCCACAGAAATTCCAGGCATGTCGCTTGGCGAGATGATCATGAAATTCAGGCCCAATCCGGAAGATCTGCCCGAGGACGGCCTGGAGATTCCGAAGAGAGAGGGAGGGCACCGCCCCATTCCGTTCATTGACTACGATGTGGAATAACCGTGTCCGATTTTCTTCTCGACACCAACGTGTTCTCCGAGTTTACAAAGCTCGATCCGATCCCGTCGGCCGTCGTTTTCCTGACAGATCCTAACAAGTTCTGGACCTCTCCCATCGTGCGTTATGAACTGGGATTCGGGGTCAACCTTCTGCCACCGGGGCGCCGCCGCGACATGCTTAAGGTTCAAATCAGTTTCCTGATGGATTTGTTCGAAAAACGTACCCTGCCACTTGGGGAAAAAGAAATGGACGCAACAGCCTACCTTATGGCCAGAGAGAAACATTCCGGCCGAACCCCCGAACTGGCCGATGTCTTAATCGCAGGAACGGCCTTGGCAAACAACCTTATATTGGTCACACGGAACGTGAAGGATTTTGACGATATGGGGATCGAGATCGTCAATCCCTGGGACACGGACTAAGCCGCAAAGGGCTACGGCAAAGGCGCAACCACGCCCTGCATCGCCGCCGCCCGCACCGTGTTGAGCAGCAGGCAGGCCACCGTCATCGGCCCGGTGCCGCCGGGCATCGGCGTCACGAACCCCGCGACCTCCCGCACTTCCTCGAACCGCACGTCGCCCTGAATCTTCCCGTCCACGCGGCTGACCCCGACGTCGAACACCGCCGCACCCGGCTTGACGAAATCCGCCGTGACCATCCCGGGGCTGCCGGTCGCCGCGACCAGGATGTCCGACTCGCGGGCGAGCTGCGGCAGGTCCCGGGTGCGCGAGTGCGCCACGCGCACGGTCGCATCCACTCCCTTCCCGGCCAGCATCAGGGCCATCGGGATGCCCACCAGCCGGGACCGGCCGATCACCAGTGCGCTCGCCCCGGAAGTCGCGATCCGGTAGTGCCGAAGCAGTTCCATCACGCCGAACGGCGTGCAGGGGCGAAGCCCGGGAAGCCCGGCCGCGAGGCGGCCCAGATTGGTTTCCGTCAGGCCGTCCACGTCCTTCTCCGGGGGGATGGCTGCCAGCACTTCAGCGGCATCCCGTGCCGACGGCAGCGGCATCTGCACCAGGATCCCGTGCACGGAGGAATCGCGCGCCAGGATGCGGACCGCCTCGACGAGGTCGTCCTGCGCGATGTCCGCCGGCAGCGTCTGGTGCCGGGAGATGATGCCGGCTTCGCCGGCTTCCTTGATCTTGCGGGAGATGTACAGCTGGCTGGCCGGATCCTCGCCGACCAGCACGGTCGCCAAGGTCACCGGGGCGGCGGAATCCAGATGTTCGGCCAGTTGCGCACGGATTCCGCGCGCGACCGCATTGCCATCGATCAGCTGGCCGGGTTCACTCAATGGGGGGTTGCTGGTCCGGATCGAGGTAGACCAGGTTCTTGCCGAGGCGGCCACCGTAGTTGCCGGCCGAGATCATGATCAGACCCTCGGTGTCCTTGGAGGCTTCGATGGCGGCGCGGGTGGCCTGGATGATGGTCTCCAGATCGCGCCCGTTGATGATGATCTCCATGACCGAGTTGACGCCCTCGGGGAGGCCTTGTTCGACTTCCGGGTCGTCCTGCAGCAGGGGGCAGTATTTCTCATAGGTGCTGGCAATCGAGAACTCGTAGTTGCTGCCGGGCTTGGAGCCGGATCCCGCGATCCCGCCGGGGAAGCACATCACCACGCCCGGGCTCTTGGCGATCTCTTCGACGCCCTTCATGGCGGCTTCAAGCGCGGAATCGGCATCGCTGCCGAAGAACCACAGGTTGCCGCCCATCAGGCCGTCGGCGTAGCCCAGCCGGCGGTCCAGCACGAACTCGCCGCCCAGGATCGGCACCCACCACATCTTCCGCCCAAAACGCTCGATGCGGCGCTGCTTGCCGTTGCCGAAATAGGCCACCTTCCGGCCCATCTGGTAGTACTCTTCCGTATCCAGCAGGTTGAAGCAGGAAGCGGTCGGGCAGGTCAGCACGTTCTGGCTGATCCGAACCAGCGCGGCCCGCTCCAGCTTTTCCACCCGGTCCTTCCAGAAACGGGGGACATGCAGTTGCACGATGGCGCCGGGGCGACCGTCCGGGGTCTCGAAGGACTCGTCTCCGCCCGGCCCCACGAATCGGTCCAAGCCGGCTTCGCAGTCGCACAGGATGGTGCTGGCGGCATTCCCGACCGCGGAATCCACCGCGTGCTTGACCCAGGTCTGGTCCCGGGCCGTAATCAGGAATTCGGTGTAAAGGCTGCGGAATGCTTCCGCGTAGGTGTCGTCGATCTGCGCCGGCATGAATCAGTCCCGCCCGCGGCCCTTGTACACCGCGTCTTCGGTCACCACGTAGTCCATGTACACGTCGTGCGGAGCGACCAGGATCTCGTCGAACAGCTGCGACTCGTAGCACAGTGCCACCAGCGTGCAATCCGGGCGGACCCGCTCAAGCAAGCGATCGTAGTAGCCCTGGCCGTTGCCCATGCGTCCGCCGCCGCGGTCGAAGCCGACGCCGGGGACCATCACCATGTCCAGCTCTTCCGCCGGCGGCTCCTTGTCCGGGTTGCCCCACATCTCCTTGGGCGGCTCGAGGATGTTCCACTTGCCGACCACCATCTCCTCCAGGCTCTCCATGTGCCAGAGGCCAAGCTTGTTGTCGCCCTTCTCGTCCACCGTGCAGTACGGCACGACGATCTTCTTCTCGCCCTTGGCCACTTCTTCGAGCAGTTCGGGCTTGGTGCGGGTCTCGGAACGGCAATCGATGTACCACATGATGGTATTCGCGTTCTGGTACTCCTCCAGGGCCATCAGGCGCGCAACCGCCTGGGCGCTGATTTCGTCCTTGTTTTCCTGGGCGGCACGGCGATCGTACGCCTCGCGGCGCATCTTGCCTTTTCGCTCCATGATTGCGTCGAGTTCTTCTTGTGACAAAGCCATCGGGTCTCTCCTGTATGCCTGGGGCAGGGGGAAATCGGGGAATCGGGAAAATGAAATGCAAATTATAGGGGATTTGTGGGCAAGGTCACGGCTCTATCTTGAAAACGACTTTTTGTAAATGAAGAATTGGGCAAAAAGACTTTTACTCCTTGGCGTGTTCTTCGTAATCTTCAATTATTGAGTCTTTGGTGTGACGATTTGAGGCACCTTCGATCTCTTCTATCGAATCGTAGGAAAGAAATGTACATTTCCCATACAGTGGGCCTCCCCCCAATAATGAAAATGTGGGGCGCTTAATCTCCTGGAAGACCTTCTCTCGTCTCTCATCAGGAGCAACAATGTGTAAGCTTATATTTATGTTTTGTTGAAGCGCCAAAAGGTCAGCCATCCTCAATAAGCCGGAATATACAGCCGTCGTATGTTCGACTTCAAAAGCCCTAGCGATTGAGCGTCCTTGCAACCAAATTACATCTATCTGCTCAATTGTTTGGAATGTCGATTCATCATAACTGAGAGGCAGTTCCTCCAAAATAGACCCCTTTAATTCATCTGAACACAAACTCAATACCCGGGCTTTATCACTCCTCGGGAGCCAAATTTTGAAGCCCAATAGGGCTCCAATCTGTGCAATTTTCGCTTGTATCTGCAACGAATCCCGTGCCTCTGCGGGTGAAACATCATCTGCCAGTTCAACCTCAACATCTTCTTGGTCACGACTTGGTACTTCAACCAGCACTCTGCCACTAGGCGTTTTAGCTTCCAGAGTTTTTAGATTTCGCCGATCTTTGTCTGTAAATGGAAACAAGCGATTCTCTTCTTTCTGTTTCTCCAATTGGCCTACCAGAAATCGACCATCGGGTTGACTGAGTTCGGAAAGAGACTGGCGGAATGCTCCCGTCCATCCCCGCGAACCTATAACATGATCCTTCGTGATAGAAAGGTTATCCCAATGTGAGACTATGGGCACCGAATGCTCAGGTTCAAGAATAATTAGAGGTTCAACTCTAAAGCGAACTACGTATGGGTCAGGATCTTCAAATATTGGTGTTGTATCACTGTACATCTCGGAAGTTATTTTTAGCACTCCACACCAGCGCGATACTTTTGTCAAATAGCATACAAAAGTATCTCCAATTTTAATCTTTGAAGCCGAACGCTGCTGCCGTTTTCGAAACCCACTAACATTGCTACTCTTGCAGAAAGTTTCCCAAGTTTGTGGGGAGAATAAATTTAGGAAATAACGCATGCGTGGCATTCTACTCTACGCGACATCCCCGAAACCGAATAGTCCATCAATCAGAGTGCCTTAGAAGAGAGTTTGAGGAGAACAGCATACATTTTCAAAAGTAGTAGTAGACATGGGTCTTGCTTTCCCCTATCATTCACCATCTCACAAAAACAACGGGCAAATACATTGAGTGACTACAAATGGGTTGAGATAGCTGAACCGAAAGACTACGACCAGTTAAATGAAATTCTGGATTCTGAATTCCAGCCTCAACGCGTGTCAGCCCGACTTGGGGGGGCAATTACGGATAAAGTAGGAGCTATCCTTGTAGAACATGGTTATATCGACAAAGACTATCGAAGTACTTTCTACAATTTTTACGCCAAAATGGGTCGCTTGTACCGCAGCGATTGTGTGCGGCTCCATTTTTTTGACGCAACTGTGGATTTTGACGGAGAGCGGACAGCTATTCTTTGTTCTGATGGCCGTCCAGAAGACCATTATTTCGGATATGTCGTGCTTCGTCCAACAATCTCTGGAACACTTGGCCGGGGGTGCACGACAAATTTGTGGGGTTTTTCGGGATTGACAGGAGGACGGGGGCTATCGCATAATATCTGGTAATGTTTTCATATACCAGTAGAGGCCGTGATGAACTTGGAATCTTCCCTCGAAATCC
>MKWU01001233.1_pt1 | contig 45849 bp, 33 predicted proteins | sample 809101 | NCBI WGS metagenome assembly MKWU01 (sample SAMN05860141, study PRJNA318959) | sponge metagenome | host: Aplysina aerophoba | place: Slovenia: Piran, Adriatic Sea, Gulf of Piran | collected 2013-05-07 | reverse complement strand
GGGGCGCAGCCCCTGCACAAGGGAGGGCCGAAGGCCCGACCGCCCAGAACTGCAGTGGTCAGAGTTTAGTGGTCAGAGTTTAGTGGTCAGTGGTTAGCAAGAAACGCAAATGCCGACCTTTTTCGGGGACGCGAAATTACCATGAATAAGGCATTGGAGGATTTTTGGGGCGGCGAAATGGTTGCTACGAATCGACACGGTAATTGGGAGGCAGTGTTGTGTGATCAGTTCTTACCTATTTTATGCGAACGCCGGCTGTAATATACGGCGACCCACGGAAGTGTACCTTTTTCGTTCGCTGGGTGAGCGATGATATTCTTTGAGGCACAAAACGATTATTTGTCCATCATCAGGCTAACACCTACGCTTTCGTTGAGAAGGAGAATTTAGAAATGGCAGAGCAGAGTGGCCAAGGCAGCGGGCAGACGCTTCCCGGCGGCCGAGTTGCGGGAAATTCGGGGGCGAAAGAGAGCGCGTTCACGCTGGACACGTCGAGCATCAAGTACGGGCCGGGCGTGACGCGTGAAGTCGGTTTTGACATGAAGAAGCTGGGGGCGGCGCGGGTGATGGTTGTGACGGATCCGCGTCTTGCAGACGGTGAACCGGTGGCGGTGGCGCTGGAGGCATTGCGGGCGGAGGGCATCGATGCCGTGCTCTATGACCAGGTTCGGGTTGAGCCGACGGACACCTCTTTTCTGCACGCGATTGAGTTTGCCAGCGAGGGAAAGTTTGACGGATACCTTTCGGTTGGCGGCGGTTCGACGATCGACACGGCTAAGGCTGCTAATCTCTATGCTACTTACCCCGCTGATTTCCTGGACTACGTCAATCCGCCGATTGGCAAGGGTGTGCCAGTGCCCGGCGCGTTGCGGCCGCATATTGCGGTGCCCACCACTGCTGGCACTGGCAGTGAGACCACGGGTGTGGCCATCTGCGATTTGACGGAGATGCATGTTAAGACGGGTATCGCGCACCGGGCGTTGCGCCCGCAGATCGGTGTTCTTGATCCTCATAATACGCGGACGCTGCCGCAGATGGCGGCGGCCAGCACCGGCCTGGATGTGTTAAGCCATGCGCTGGAGTCGCTGACCGCGCTGCCCTATGACAGCCGGGTCGCACCGGAGTCGCCAGAGATGCGGCCGGCCTACCAGGGGGCAAACCCAATCAGCGACATCTGGTCGACCAAGGCGATCGAGATGGTGTCGGCGAACATAGTGCGGGCGATCCAGGACACGGAGGACGACGAGGCGCGCAGCGCGATGCTGCTGGCGGCGGCCTACGCGGGGATTGGTTTCGGCAACGCCGGCGTGCACCTTCCTCACGGCATGAGCTATCCGGTCAGCGGGATGGTGCGGAGTTACAGACCGCCGGGTTATCCGCCCGATCATCCGATTATTCCTCACGGGATGGCGGTGATTCTCAACGCGCCGGCAGTCTTTCGCTTCACTGCCTCGACGAATCCTGCGAAGCACTTGTATGCGGCGCAGCTGATGGGGGTGGACACGTCCGACGCGGCCGAGGAGGATGCAGGTGAGCTGCTGGCGGGAGCGGTTATCAGCCTGATGCAGAAGACGGGCGTGCCCAACGGCCTCAGCGCGATCGGCTTTACGGAGGAGGATATTCCGGCACTGGTTGAGGGAACTTTGCCTCAACACCGGGTGACGAAGCTTTCGCCGCGACCGGCGGATGCGCAGGACTTGGAGGCACTGTTCCGGGACGCGATGCGGTATTGGTAAACATCGGGGGCAGGCGTCAATTTGGGTGAGTCTTTGTAGTAGCCGATCTTCTTCTGCCGGGACGATCAGTGCAAAAAGGCAGACCGCCCCTGACCCCGACGCCTATTTGAGGGCCTTCGCCAGTACTTGCGCCATGTGAAGCGGTTCTTTGCCGGCAAAATGGTGAATCTGGTCGCGGCAGCTGGTGCCGCTGGCAACCAGGCTGGCGTCGGCGGGTATTTCTCGGGCTGCCGGGAAAAGACGATCCTCACCAATGGCACGACTTACCTCGTAGTGTCCCTTCCCATAGCCGAAGTCACCGGCCATGCCACAACAGCCGCTGTCGATAAGCTGGACGTTGTAACCAGCAGTACTAAGGGCAGCGAGACTGGCCTCGTTGCCGATTATTGCTTTCTGATGACAGTGGCCGTGGAGATAGGCTGTGCCTGGTTCGCTGCGCCAGATGTCAGCGAATGAAGCGGAAAAACTTTTCTCACCCTCCTCACCTTCACTCACGCTCTCTTCCAAACCGGTGGTCTCGCGGGCGATGAATTCGTCGAAGGTCAGCGCGTTTTCGGAGAGTATCTGCGCTGCTTCACGATCTGAGGCCAATTCCAGATATTCGTCCCGCAGTGTGAGAATACAGCTGGGCTCCAAGCCGACTATCGGCAGGCCCCGGCGCGCGAAGGGAGCGAGCAGGGCCACATTCTGATCCACCCATCCACGTACTTTGTCGGCCTGTCCGCCGGTGATGAGCGGGCGCCCGCAGCAGGCTCTGCCAGCGGCAAGTCTCACCCGATAGCCGGCAGCCTCCAACACCTGCACTGCGGCCTGTCCGATCTCGGGGTGGTTGTATTCGGCCCAGGTGTCGTGGAAGAGGATGACTGTGTTCGCACTCGTTTCCTCTGCGGCGGGTCGGCTGCCGACGGAGTCGCGACCTGCGAACCAGGTGGAAAAAGGCTGGCGCGCGTAGGCTGGAAGGTCGCGACGGGCGTCGATGCCGATGCGGTCAAGAATCGCCTTGACCGGCGCGGCCTTCAGGCCCCAGTTGACAAGCGGGATTAGGGGACGGCCATATCGAAAGAGCAACTTGTTCAGGGTGGGCAGCAGGCCCATCAGGCGGTTGAAGAGGGGTAGTCCGTTGCGGTCATAGTAGTGGACGAGATACTCGGCCTTGATACGCGCCATATCAACAGCTGACGGGCACTCGCTCTTGCAGGCTTTGCAGCCGACGCACAGATCCATCACGTCGTACATTTGCGGCGAGAATAGCTCGTCCTGGGGAATGCGGCCGGCCATGGCGTTGCGAAGCGCGTTGGCGCGGCCGCGGGTTGTGTCCTTCTCGTCTTTGGTGGCGATATAGCTGGGACACATGGTACCGGCGCCGAGCTTACGGCATACGCCGGCGCCATTGCACATTTCGATCGCGCCGTCATAGCCGAAATCGTTGCTCCAGTCGAAAACGGTCCGCAACTGAATTGTCTCGTACTCCTGGCCGAAGCGGAGGTTCTCGCTGGAGGGCGGAGCGTCAATTATCTTGCCCGGATTCATGCGGTTGTCGGGGTCGAAGAGGTCTTTCACCTGGCGCATAGCGCCGTACAGCTCTGGACCGAAGAGGCGGGGATGGAGATAACTGCGGGCGAGGCCGTCGCCGTGTTCACCGCTCATGGCTCCACCAAAACTGACGGCCAGGTCGCAGGCATGCTCGCCCACGGCACGGAGCGTGCCGATGCCGGTCTGATTCTTGAGGTTGAGGAGCGGCCGCACATGGAGGCAGCCGGCGGAGGCATGGGCGTAGACGGCAATGCCGGGCACGTCTTCCTGTTGGCCGCAGAAGTCCAGGATCTTCTGCAGGTAGTCGGCCAGTTTCTCCTGCGGCACGGAGACGTCCTCGATGCCTGGGACAGGCTTGTAGTCGCCGCGCCGCCCCATCAGAATGTTCAACCCGGCCTTACGCACATCCCAGACATCTTTTTGCTGGGCGGGATTCAATAGTTTCACGATGGAGCTTCGCCAGCCGCGCGTGTGCAGATGGCTTTCCAGTGCGTCCAGTCTGGCCGACAGTTCGCGCTCATCCGTACCGTAGAATTCGGTCAGAAGCACGGCCTCGGGGTCTCCGACTACGAAGTGGAGTTTCTTGGCCCACTCCGGCTGGGCGCGGGCCAGGTCGATCAGATGCTTGTCGAGCAGCTCGGACGCGCTGGGGCTGGTTTCGAGAATATCGGGAATGGCTGCGCAGGCGTCGACGAGACGGTCGAAATGGACGACGGCCAAGGCTGTCATCTGCGGCTTGGGGACGAGCTTGAGCGTTGCGCTGGTGACGGTAGCGAGCGTTCCTTCGCTGCCGGCGAGCAGCTGGCTGAGATTGAATTGGTCGATCTGGGCGGTGTCGCAGAATTCGGAGCGGTAGAGGCTGTCGAATCCCAAGCGGGCGCGCATGAGGGTGGATTGCTCAGCGCGAATGCCTTCGCTGCCGGCCTGGCCTTCGTCGTGGAGCAGCCCAGCCAGCAGACGGTCGAGGTTGTAGCCGGAGACCCGGCGCCAGTGGCGCGGCCAACGCTCCAGAATCTGCTCATGCTGGGCGCGCACGATTGCCGGGGCTTCGCGGTAGATTTGCGCCTCCAGGGAGTTGCCGCGGCCGCGACTCGCCAGCTCCGCGGCGTTGACAGGTCCAAAGTTCGCGACCGAACCATCGCTGAGCACGACATCTGATTGCAGCAGATTGTCGGCCATCATGCCGTAGAGAATGCTGTGGCTGCCGGTGGCGTTATTGCCGATCGAGCCGCCGACAGAAGCACGGTCGGCGCTGGCAGGATCCGGGCCCAGCATCAAGCCGAGAGGGGCGAGGGTGCGGTTCAGAATTCCTATGGATATGCCTGCCTGAACAGTAACGGTGGCGGCTTCCTGGTCCACTGCCAGGATGCGGTCCATGTATTTTGATGTATCGATGACCAGACCGGGACCTACGCATTGGCCTGCCAGCGAACTGCCGCCACCGCGCGGCAGCAGGGGCACGCGATGGCGTGCGGCCAGCTCGACTGCGGCCTGGACGTCATCTGCCGTGCGGGGAATGACCACGCCCAGGGGCTGGATCTGATACTGGCTGGCGTCGGTGCTGTAGAGCATTCGACTGTAGCCATCGAAACGCACCTCGCCCTCGACAATCTGCTCCAGTTCATGGACCAGTTCCCGGGTCTCCTGCTGTGGTTCGGAAAAGGCGGTGGAGGACAGTGTGGCAGGGCTTGGCGGAGATAGATTCAGGGTCATGGTGACGGCATTCCATTGGATGCTGGCTTCAAGTGGGTAGAATCTTGCTGCCGGCGTGAAGGGCGTGAGAAATCAAGGCTTGTTCCATAAAGGATCGGATGGCACCGCACTTTAACAGATTCTACATATGCGGTATACTCGCTAATCACTGCATGATGGCGGCGCAGCCAGACTTAGAGAAGCTCTTAGTGGCCGCTTACTGATCCAATTCGTACCACAGGAGAACTGAATGTCTCATAGCGTAAACGGAAACGGCACGCAGATCAAAATGTACACTACCAGCTGGTGCCCGGACTGCTGGCGGGCGAAGTCGGTAATGCGGGGCCAAGGCGTCGATTTCGATGAGATCGATATCGAGAGCGACGAAGATGCCAGAGAGCTGGTGCAGGAGCTCAACAAGGGCAACATGTCTGTGCCGACGATTGTCTTTCCCGACGGTGATGTGTTGACAGAGCCTTCGACAACGGCGCTGATGACCAAACTCTCGACAATATAGCGGCTCGTCAACATTCTTTTTCGATGGGGCCGCTGATCACTCTCCCACTCCCAGAGGGGCGGGAACTGTCCTATTGGAGTTGGTTTTCCGGGCGCGGTTGAGGCACTGGCCGCGTCGCGAAGAGAGTGCTGACACTGCGAGAACAGCCGGCATTAATTCGTACCGCAACCGATGAGGCAAGAGCCGGAAGTGAACAGTTACAACTTGAACAGTACCGATGAGCGGGAGTTGTATCCCGGTTATTTTGGCAAAGTTATCAATACTGAAAATATGACGCTTGTGTATTGGAGGGCTGAGGCGGGGGCGCATTTGCCGCTGCATGGCCATCCCCATGAGCAGGTGGTCAGCGTGTTGGAAGGCCAGTTTGAACTGAGCACGGGCGAGGGTGAAACCAGGGTATTGGGGCCGGGAGAAATCGCAGTTATTGCCGGCAACACTGAGCACTCCGGCCGCGCCGTCACCGCCTGCAGATTCCTGGACGTATGTTACCCGGTGCGCGAGGGATATTCGTCCGAGAAATAGGTGCCTGAAGGTGATTTCAGCAAGGGTATAGTGAGATCACGTCTTTGCCGGTAGTTCGGGTAAGCGGGCTGCCCTTGTATCCTCGTTAAGGTTCCGCTCTCTGATGACCCCCTCAATTCGGCTTTCTTACGGCCTGGTTTTCGCCAAGTAGCGATATTCTGTTTCTCCACTGTTCGTGCATAGGACCCGAAGTGAAAGGTAGGTAAGGGATATGGAACATTCAGTCCTGAATCATGTTGACCTCAGCCAGAGGCTGAAGCGAAAAGAGTACGAAAGCATACTGGCCGAACGCCAGCAGGAGTTCCTTGCCTTGCGCTTGCGGCTGGGGGGGCAGATCGGGGGCAAAATGGGGCCTCCACTTCTGATTCTTTTCGAAGGATGGGACGCGGCCGGCAAGGGGGGCTGTATTCGACGGCTGACCGCGCCGCTGGATCCCCGCCACTTTTCGGTGCATCAGTACCAGGCGCCAACAGATCGTGAGATACGGCATCATTTTCTGTGGCGTTTCTGGCCGGCCATTCCCGGCAGGGGCGGCATGTGTATCTTCGACCGCACGTGGTACGGGCGCGTGCTGGTGGAACGCGTGGAGGGTTTTGCCAGCGTGCCGGACTGGCGTCGGGCCTATGAGGAGATCCGCCACTGGGAGTCGCTGCTGGCCTCCGACGGGACGATTCTGCTTAAGTTTTTCCTGCATATCTCCTCAAAGGAGCAGAAGAGGCGCTTTGACAGGCGCGCCAAGGACCCGTTGCGCCAGTGGAAGCTTACCGATGAGGACTGGAGAAACCGAAAGAAGCGCGAGGAATACGAAGAGGCGATTCAGGAGATGGTTGAAAAGACTGACACGGTCTTGTCGCCCTGGACACTTGTGGCGGCCGAGTCGAAGCGCTTTGCGCGCATAAAGGTATTGGAGACGGTGATTCAGAGCGTTGAGGCTGCTCTGGGTTGAGGGAATTGCGCGGCATTCCAGTCTCGACAGATTCCACAGAAAATTGGTGCCGAGATTTCTCCCGAGCCGATACAATACTCATGAAATTAACCGGCTGGACGGCACTAAATTACAGGGGCTGCGTCCGACATCGGAAGGGGCTGCACCCAGCGTATTCGTGATGAAATGCCTACGGTGGTTGCCTGTGACATTGACCGCGCCGGACTGGAGAATTTGGCCACGGAGTATGACCAGAGCCGTCTGCATAGGACCGGTTGCGACGTGACCAAGCGTGCGGATGCAAGCACTCGAGGCTTGCTTACATGCCGTCGGTTCGGTACAATCTGGATGCGTTGCCCTGCCAACCTGGCAAATACCTGATGGTCTAAGCCATATGCTGATGCAATCTGAAATTACTCAAAAACTACAATCTGCATTTGAACCCCACCAAGTTGACGCCCTGCTTGAAGTGATCGGACTGTCTTACAACAATCTGGTCAAGGTCAGCGATTTCAGTGAACTGAAGGCAATCGTTCAGGACTTGGCAGAGTCGCAAAAGGCCATGGGCGCGTCGCAGGAAGCCATGGGTAAGTCGCAGGAGGCCATGGGTAAGTCGCAGGAGGCCATGAGTAAGTCGCAGGAGGCCATGGGTAAGACGCAAGAAGCCATGGGTAAGACGCTGCAGGACTTGGCTGAGTCGCAAAAGGCCATGGCGATCACCGTGGAAGAAAACTCCAGCCAGATACGTGATCTAACGGGAGTCGTAAAAGAACTGGCTGTTGCACAGCTAAGAACTGAGGCAGAGGTCGAGAAGCTGACCTTTGCTGTCGGCGACATTCGCTCAGAAATCGGGGGCATGTCCCGTAGTATGAGCTACGCCCTGGAAAATGAAGCCTACCGTGCCTTGCCTGCCTTTCTTCTCGAGAGCCATGGCATTGAAGTAACTGAGCGACTGATTCGCACTTCAGTTAACGATGAGGAGATTAACTTCCTCGGCCGCGCCGTGCGCGATGGCAGACCAGTTCTCATTGTTGGCGAGTCCAAACAGCGACTGGACGAACGCCGCAGCTCGAAACGTGAGGAGGACCGGATCTTCAGCCAACTGGAAGCAAAGGCCGAGGCCGTGCGCGCCGCCTATCCTGACGAAGAAATCACATTACTGCTTATCACCCACTACGCGCGTCCGGAGTTCTTGCGCACTGCGGCAGCGCGCGGCATTGTCGTGGTGCAAAGTTTCGAGTGGTAGCGACTCGGCCCCGCCCAGAAACAGACCTTCCTCTCTCACATTGAAACTAGCTCTCCCGATTAGAAGCGGTGAAACAGTCAGATGCATGGTGGAATAGGCTGTTCACCAGAGAAAGAACGATGAAGCTCACCGACAGTGTGGCGCTAATTACAGGGGCTGCGTCCGGCATCGGAAAGGCCTGCGCCCAGCGTTTTCTGGAAGAAGGGGCGACTGTTGTGGCCTGCGACATTGACGGCGCCGGGCTGGAGCAGTTGGCCGCGGAAACCATTCATAGATCCCTACATACTGCTCACTGTGATGTAACTAAACGGGCCGATGCAGAGGCGAGTGTGCAGCAGGCGATTTCACTCGGAGGCAGGCTGGACTGTCTGGTTAACTCGGCCGGTATCACGCCGCGCACGCTGCCGCCGGAGGCTGATTTTGAAGAGCGTTGGGACGCGGTGATGGAGGTCAATGCGAAGGGCGTATTCTTAATGTCTTACGCGGCGTTGGCGGTGATGCGACCGGCCGGCCGCGGCTCGATTGTGAACCTCGTCTCCGTTATGAGCATGGTTGGTTACCCGACTTCGCTTCCGTTTTCCGATGGCTTTACGGCCTACCCCCACAGCAAAGGGGCGGTGGCACAGATGACCAAGGAGATGGGAGTGCGCTTCGGGGTCGAGGGTGTTCGTATCAATGCGGTTGCGCCCGGGTTTGTCTACTCGCCGCTCACTGAGAACGTTGTTGGCAACCCTGAAGTGCATGCGGAGATGAAGCGGTTGCATCCGATGGGGCGGATGGGGCAGCCGGAAGAGATTGCGGCGGTGGTTGCGTTTCTGGCGTCTGATGACGCTTCATTTGTTACGGCGAGCGTGTGGCCGGTGGATGGGGGGTATACGGCGCAGTAGAACGAAGCATTTTGAAATGGCGCATCGGGCAAGATCATTCGAACGCCTTTGCCGACTAAACGGCTGTTTTGAATGACTGCCCCAGAGGCTGAAGATCTGCTACTTCGTGGCAAGCAAGTTTGGCTCGGATCTGCTGAAAGCGGTTGACCGTTTCAGTAGAGTACAACCGCTCTCCGCAATGAAGACAGACTTCCGCGTGTGCGGACACGGCTGCGATATTTACTCCCCCTCGCAACAGTTTTTCAACAATCTTCTCAACCATTTCTCCACCGCATACGGGACATTCTTGGAATGGCATCAATTTCTTGCCCTCCTTACGCGCCAGTCGATCCAGCGGACCGGGTCAGGACGGTAAACGGTAATTAGCACTGCCCACAGGTTTGCCTCATTGAAGGCCCAAACGCTATGGACGGGCTCTTGTCCGAAAGTCTTTCCATATATCAAGCAACTGGGATAGGGTTTGTCGTCAGGATAGTGTTCTATCATCTCGCCGCTAAGTACGCTGACAAAAATCTCATCAAACGTCAAATGATCCATTTGCGCTTCTTCATCTGCGTGGTTAGTGATCCGTATCCGATCAGACCGAATTGCATTAGCGATGTCTTCAAGATTCACTAGATGTTGTACTTCATTTACAGGTTTCTCCCAAATCGCATGGAACTTTGTGCCCTCTCCAGTAGTAAAACTGACCCGCGTTTATTCGTCACTGATATCTGCGTCCAGTTCCTCGAAGACTTCACGCCAGGGTCGGGCCGTTGATAGGTCGGACTTCCACTCTTCAAGGGCCTGCATGGCTCGCCGAGCCACCCACTATTCTTCAAGTGTTTCCAGAAAGGCGATGAAGGCGTCGAAGCGCTTCATATAATCTCGTTGACGCTTCAGAGCTCCTCGCTCCTCAACGCTCGCCACACTCTTTCAGGCGTAAAGGGAATCTCGCGAATTCTTACGCCGGTGGCGTCGAAGATGGCGCTGGCGATGGCGGGGGCCATGCCGTCCATCGGGATTTCGGCTATTGCTTTTGCGCCGAAGGGGCCGGTCGGTTCATAGGTCTGTACCAGCACGGTCCCCAGTTCAGGCATCTCGTCCGCCGACAGAATCCGGTAGTCGCCGAATCTGTCGATCTCCAGCTTCCCCTTTTCGTCGTAGGGCATCTCTTCGCACAGCGCGTAGCCGAGGGCCTGGGTCATGCCGCCTTCGACCTGGCCGCTGGCGGTTACCGGGTTAATGGCGATGCCGCAATCTACCGCCATCACCACTTTTTCGACTGTCACCTGGCCTGTCTCGGTGTCCACTTCGAGCGCGGCGTACTGGGCGGCGAAAGGAGGAGGACTGACGTAGCTCATGTGGCTGGCGGTAGCCATTATCTGGTGCTGCTCCTCCTGGTGGATGCTGTGAAGGGCGACCTTCTCAAGTGAAACTACCTGGCCATCGGGCGCAAGAATCTTCTGCTCTTCCAGCCAGAGCTGGTCGGCGTCAAAGCCCTTCAGCAGATGTGCGGCTGCATGGCTTCGCATCTGGCGACTGACATTCTCTGCGGCCTTCAGTACGGCGCCGCCGGATATGTAGGTGGTGCTGCTGGCGTATGCGCCGGTGTCGAATGGGGTGAAGTCGGTATCGCTGCTGTAGATGAGAATCTGCTCGAGGGGAACGCCCAGCGCTTCGGCCGCGATCTGGGCCAGCACAGTATCCGAGCCGGTACCGAGATCGGTGGCGCCGACCAGCAGGTTGAACGAACCGTCGTCATTTAGCTTGATGCTGGCTGCGCCCATGTCGAGCCCGGCGATGCCGGTGCCGTGCATGCAGATTGCCAGGCCTATGCCGCGGCGAATGTGGGGACGATCGGGCGGCGCCTTCCAGTCGGGGTCTTGGCGGCGGTCCCAGTCGATAGAGGCGGCGCCGGCTTCGACACACTCGGCCAGACCGCTGCTCTCCACTGTCTGTGGGAAGCCGTCGCGTCCTTCTCCCATGGCCACAGCCATCGGGAGCGACTGCCCTTCCTTCACCCAGTTGATGCGTTTGAACTCGGTCGGGTCCATCCCGAAGGCGAGCGCCATCTCCTCCATATGCTGCTCCAGCCCGAATAGGGCTTGCGGCGCGCCGTAGCCGCGGAAAGCGCCGGGAACAGGTTTATTGGTATAGACGACGTCACAGTCGAAGCGGGCTGCGGGCAGCCAGTAGGTGCTGAGCGCGCGGAAGCCGGTAACCATCTGGACGGTGAGGGCGTGGGTCCCGTAGGCGCCGGTGTCGGCCACCACGCGCACTTCCATTCCTACCAGCTTGCCGCTGGCGTCCACGCCGCTGCGGAAGCGCAAATGCTGAGGATGGCGCGTGCGGGAGGAGCGGAACTCCATCTGGCGGGTGAATTCGAACTTGACCGGTCGACCGGTTGCGATCGTCAAATGGGCGCACAGGTCTTCGATCAGCATCTCCTGCTTGCCACCAAAGCCGCCGCCGATGCGCGGTTTGACGACGCGGATACGGCGGACAGGCAAGCCGAGCAGGGGAGCAACCATGCGGCGGACATGGAAAGGAACCTGCGTGCTTGTGCGAATGACCAGCCGATCATCTTCGTCCCAGTAGGTGATGGCAATGTGCGGCTCGATGCTGGCCTGCTGCACCTGATGCACATTGTATTCGCTCTCGAAGACAAAGTGGGCGTCTTCCAAGGCGCCATCGACATCGTTGTGGTCGACGAGGAGCTTCACTGCAATGTTGCGTTTGGCGTCGTGGATCATCTGCGCGTCGGTTTCGTCGTGAATCACCGGCGCGTCTGATTGCAAGGCTTCTTCGGAGGAAAATACAGCGGGAAGCTCTTCGTATTCGACCTTAATCCGTTCCAGTGCTTCCTGCACCAGCTCCGGTGTTTCTGCGGCTACCGTGGCCACCCTGTCGCCGACGTAACGCACTTTCGAATCGAGGCAGACCTGGTCGTAGGGGGGAGGCTGCGGGTAACTCTGACCGCCGCTGGCGTAGATGACGCGGGGCAGGTCGGCGTAGGTCTGCACGGCATGGACGCCCGGCAATTCCAGCGCGTCCGATGTATCGATCGAGAGAATGCGGGCGTGGGCCACGGGGCTGGTGAGCAGGCCGCCGTAGAGCATGCCCGGCAGTTCCACGTCGTCGGTAAAGACGGGACGGCCCTTGGCTAACTTGACCGCATCCACCTTCGGTTCCGGCTTGTTGACGACTTGGGTTTGGGGCTGCGCGACCGTCACTGGCACGCTGCGGGTCTGGGTTTGCGTTTCCGGGCCGCCATCGTGCCAGCCGTTGGCGGGTGGCTGATCGGGGGTCGGCCATTCGCCGGTTGCGGGGGCGTCGCGCACGTCGATGTCCAGAGGCGGCGGGGTATCACCTTGCAGTTGGGCCGCGGCTCGCAGGATCGCCTGGACAGGCTTCACATATCCTGTGCAGCGGCAGAGGACGCCGGCAATAGCCTCTCTTACGGCGTCTTCGCTGGGTTGCGGCTCCTTGTCCAGCAGATGCTGGGCGGCCAGGATTTGGGCGGGCGTGCAGTAGCCGCACTGGATGGCGCCGCACTCGATAAACTGCTGTTGCAAGGTGGAAAGGCGAGGAGACAAGAGATCTCTTTCGCTCTCGCCACTGCCTTCTGCGCCGACCTCGTCCAGACCTTCGAGAGTGATAACCGCGGCGCCGTCGGCCTGGGCTGCCAGCAGAATTCCGCTATTGACCAGGCGATAGCTGGTTGGGTTATCCGGTGTGCGGGTGAAGAGGATGGCGTCGGCGCCGCTCTCGCCGGTCTCATCGCCGTGCTTAAGACTGAAAAAGCGAAGACGACGCAGGGCGGTTCGCAGTAGTTCGCCGGGATGGCTGTCGATCTGGTGAAGAGTCCCGTTTATGGTGAGATTGATCGGCATAGGCATAGTTGTAAGAGTATATGGCTGGTGTCAGATGGGTGGTATGAGGTGAGGTCCTGGGGCTAACGGACTGCGCCATTCACGGCAGCTCGCGCTCGCCTGCCTACTACTTCGGCCATGGCCAATCTATAGGCGGGGCTTCCCTTATAGTCTCCCATGGGGTTCAGCGGGTCGCCCGCCAGTTGCGGTCTGGTACCTACGCCGCAGAGTGCGGTCTGCACTTTTTCAGTGGACGATCCAACAGTGGTGGGCCCGGCCGAAGAATTTTCGCTGTCCGCGGGGGCAATGGCAATGGCGGCGACGATGCACCGGTCCATGGGTGTTCGTGCTATGCGGGCATGGCCGCCGGCAGCTTCGCCAAGCGGCAGTTGAATTTCGGTGATGAGCATGGGCTCTTTCGATGGTTGCGACGGGGCAGAGGGGAATTTGTCCAGTTTCCAATGCGATTCGACTCCATGCAGGTCGACGGCAACGACCGAAGTGTTCAGCGCAAGCAGCGCGGCATATAACTCGCTGTCGGGCTCGGCGAGGGCGACTAGGCCGCCCACAGTGGCAGCGTTACGGAGGTTTAACGGCCCTTCAAAGCGGGCGGTTCGGGGCAGGATGCCGTCAGCCAGATGCGCGCAGGCGGGATGCTCGATCAGGTCGGTGAGGGTTGTCATGGCACCGATGCGCAGGAGGGATTCGTCCTGAAGAAAGAAGGCGAGATCCAGGCCGGCTAGATTGACCACTCCGTCCAGATCCTGGCGCTGCCGCGTTTCAAGGGCGGCTACCAGCTGGGTGCCGCCTGCCAGAGGCACGCGCCGCGAAGTGGGCTCAGCAAGCAGGTCGAGAGCGTGGGCAAGACTGTCTGGCTTGTGATGTTCGGCAAGGATCGCCATGTTGGGAATGTAGTCCGTGGTTAATCGTCGGCGGGCGGTCTGGTTAAAGGTCCTCTGGCCAGGGGTGTCATGCGCCTGGGGGTGGTTCCGGGGCAAGGTCCAGTTCCTGCAATAGACCGACCAGACCGAAATTCATTGCCAACACAACTGCCGCCGGTGTCAGCAAGAAAATCGGCAGTACCGTCACGAAGCTAACGACGAGCAACACGACTTGGAAGAGGAACATCAAAAAGGTATACAGGGGGTGGCGCAAGGCGAGAATGAAGGCATTTCGCAATACCATTTTCACGCTCATTTCGTCCTGCTGCCAGAGCAAAGGAAAGAAGTACTGGCCGGCCATGAGAACAATGATCAGGATCCAGACCCAAACGATACTGACGATCTGGGCCCAACTTGCGGTACTGGACCCGTAGAAGCGAATGTTCACAGCGATGCCTGCGATCATCAGCAGGTTTATGCCGAGCAAGAGCCAGCTCTTTCCGATTGTCGAGCGCGCACCTTCATAGAAGAATGCACTTTCTACGCGCCGGTAGTTGGCGACGCGGTTGGCTGCATTGTGGATGCCAGAGGTTACCGGCCCGGCAGGCAGCACCAGGAATACTCCGATCCACCAGAGTACGCTGAGCCAGACCCAGAGAAGCAAGTCCTCGTAGAGCGCCTTGATGGTGCGCCACATGACTGTAAATGCTTTCATGCTTGTTCCCTTTTGGCCTTTCTCACTCGATTCGATGGCAGGCGGCGGGAAAGGCCAAAATTGCCTTTATTGTTGGGCAGAAATCGACTCACTCTCCTTTATTATATCTGTCTGAGATCAGAAATGGCAAAAGCTTGGCGCTTAAGGGGTGTATCCCAGTTTTGAGGCGAAAGGGTCAGGTGTGGAATGGGCGGCGACGGTTGGTGATATTGTGTTCGGGCTTTTGGAGGGGCACCGGGCAGGCACAGGGCCTGCCCCTACAGGACCTTTGCGGGAGGGGTGTGCAAACTGATTCGATTGGGTGGTGGGCGGAAGGGCGTCACCGTTGGGTGGAGACTGTGCTGGGGAAGATTGAGCAGGGTCGCTAGCCAGGGCGGGGCGTTGCGGGGGCGCGGTAGTGCGGTTTTAGTGGTCAGTTTCTAGTTTTTGGATAACTTCTAAGCCATATACAGTGTCTGCCTTGACCCACCCTTTATCGCTGCCGCCATTCAGGCTATCTGATTGCGTATTCGGTTGGCGGCAGCCGCGTTGCTGGAGCCGCACGGCTGGAATGAGCACATACGGTCGGTGAGGGATGGTTTTGTAGGGGGGCGTTGCGGGGGCGCAGCCCCTGCACAAGGGAGGCCGCTTGCGGCCGACCGCCCATATTACGACAGTGAAGGGAGAAGGAACAGCTTTGCTCTCCTCGTTCGGGGCTGCGAATCAGTTGCCGCGTGGCAGTTACGCACTATTGAAGAAACCAGGCAGGATGGGTTAGAGTGCACATCTCCCAATCCACTCGCCAATGGTGCTAATGAGAAAGCTACTGCTATAATGATGGGACAGATGCAGGTACATATGCAATCCAATTCAGGCAGTACGCAAGAGGATGACCGATGACCAGTCAAGCCAGAAAGATCCTTGTATGTGTGGCCTGGCCCTATGCCAACGGCGAAAAGCATATCGGACAGATTGCCGGCGCTTATCTGCCGCCGGATATCTTCGCACGGTATCAGCGGATGGCGGGCAACGATGTATTGATGGTCAGCGGCTCCGACACGCACGGCACGCCTATCACTCTGCAGGCGGAAAAGGAGGGCATTCACGCAGCTGAGGTAGTGGATAAGTACCACGAAATGTTTGTAGAAGGCTGCGAGGCGATGGGCCTGACCTTCGACCTGTACACGCATACCGATACACAGAATCATTGGGATATCACACAGCAGGTGTTCCGGCGCCACCTCGCGAATAAGTATATATATACTGAAGTACAGAAGCAGTGGTTTGATCCGGAGGCAGGGCGGTTTTTGGCTGACCGCTATGTGGAAGGCAGCTGCCCTTTCTGCGGCTTTGCTGAGGCCCGCGGCGACCAGTGTGACAACTGCGGACGCTTATATGATGCGCTGGAGCTGACCAATACACGGTCCAAGCTGAGCGGCAGCACCGATTTGGAGGTACGGGAAACTGAGCATTTCTTCCTCGATCTGGGTGCCCTCAATGAGCCATTGCTGGAATGGATCGGCAGCGAAAAAGAGCACTGGCGCAACAATGTTCTCAATTTTACGAAGGGTCAACTGAACCTTAAGGAGCTGCGCGGGAGGGCGATTACGCGTGACATCGATTGGGGCGTTGACATACCGGTTGAGGGCTACGAGAACAAGTGCATTTACGTTTGGTACGACGCGGTGCAGGGCTACTTGAGCGCGGCGATTGAATGGGCAGAATTGAGCGGCGGCCAGTGGCAGGATTGGTGGGATCGGGACAGGTCGCCGGATGCGCGCCACTATTATTTTATTGGTAAGGACAATATTCCCTTCCACACGCAAATCTGGCCCGGCATGATTATGGCCTATAACGATGAAACAGGAACGGGGAGCGAGGAAGCAGACATTTTCGAACTGTCTGAATCAGCCGCGCCATTGAAGACAGCGCGGCTGCACCTGCCATACGATGTCCCTGCCAACGAGTATCTCAACCTTGGGGGCTCTCAGTTCAGCACAAGTCGCGGCAATGTCATTGGCTTTAATACCGTTCTGGCGCAATTTCAAGCTGACGCGTGGCGGTATACGTTGACGGCAATGGCGCCGGAAAGCGCGGACACCGAGTTTACCTGGCCGGAATTCGTCGAGCTGGTCAACAACGAGTTGGTGGCCAACTGGGGGAATCTTGTCAACCGGGCGGTAGGGTTCGCATTCAGGCGTTTCGATGGCGCGGTTCCTCAACCCGGCCCGTTTGACGAGACGGATGAAGCCCTGCTGGAGGAGATTCGCGGTGGGTTCGAAAGCGTGGCGGCGCAGTACGAGGCGGTTAAGCTAAAGGGCGCTTTGCACGAGGCGCGGCGTTTGAGCCAGCGGGTGAACCAGTATCTGAACGAGAAGGAGCCTTGGCAGACCGTTAAGACCGATCCGCAGGCGGCAGCGACATCCGTGTACACGGCGTTGCAAGCAATTGACTGGCTGAAGTTGCTGTGGGCGCCGATTCTGCCCCACAGCAGCGAACGTTTACACCAGTATCTGGGCTATACTGAGCCGCTGTTCGGGCAACTCGAAACGGCGCCAGTTGATGACGCCCGCGGTTCACATGTTGTGTTGCGCTACGACCATTCTGGGGCCAGCGGCGTCTGGCAGGCGCAGAAACTGCCGGCCGGCCAACTTTTGCGGAAGCCGGCTCCCCTGTTTGTCAAATTGGATCCCGATGTGGTGCTGGGTGAGGTAGACGGGTAACGCTTGAAAGGGCCTATGCTCAGACCCATCAACGCAACTGCTTCCGCACTGCTCCTGATCCTGGTCGTCTATGCCGGCTTGGGCACACTCTTCGCGGTCACGACGCCGCCCTGGCAGAATCCAGACGAGCCGGCCCACTACAACTACATTGCTCATATTGCCGGTGAGAGACAGATTCCGGTGCTGCAGATGGGCGACTATGACGAAGCCTATTTGCAGCGCTTGAAAGCGGAGAAATTCCCGCCTGATCTGTCGATCGCACCGGTCCGCTATGAGTCCCATCAGCCTCCTCTCTACTACCTGCTGGCCGCGCCGGTCTATTGGCTGAGCGGCGGTCAACTGCTGGCACTGCGGCTGTTCAGCGTTGTGCTGGGTGGAGGCGTGGTGCTGCTGATCTTCCTCTGCGCGCGCCTGGCCGTGCCCGGTTCGCCTCTCATTGCCTTGGGCGCGGCCGCCTTCGCAGCCTTTCTTCCTATGCACGCGGCGCTGATGGCATCGGTCAACAACGACGCGCTGGCAGAACTGCTGATTGCGGCAGCGGTTCTGGGTCTGCTGCGGTGGCAACGGTCGGTGGCCGCGGCTGATGGTGGTGAAACACCGTTCCTTTTACTTGGGACGGGTGTCCTCATCGGTCTTGGCTTTCTCACAAAAGCTACTGCTTATATCCTACTGCCGATTGGGCTTCTCATTGTCTTCTTCGGACCTGCCGGACCGCAGGCTGGCCGCCTCTTGATGTCGAGAAAGCAGCTATTGCGATTCGCGCTGCTGCTGGGGCCTGCATTGCTTCTTGGCCTGCCGTGGTGGATTCGGAACAGCCTCGTTTACGGAAATCTGGATATCCTGGGTCTGACCTGGCACGATGCGGTTGTGACCGGGCAACCGACGGCTGGCGCCTGGATCGCCGAAAACGGTTGGGGGGCCTATTGGGAACGAGCCTGGACGTTCACCGGCAAGAGCTTTTGGGGCGTTTTCGGATGGCTAGGCGTATTCATGGATGCCCGCGTGTATACGCTTTTCTTTATCCTGTCCATTATGGCAGCGGTGGGCGTGGTTGGCCGATGGCGAATGCAAGGGAGCGAGAAAGACACCCATTGGACTTTCATCCTTTCGTCTCCGTGGATGACAATGTTGTTGCTTTGGGCGGCGGCGTTCGCTGCCTACATCTGGTACAACATAGGTTTCATCCAGCACCAGGGCCGCTATCTCTTTCCTGCCCTGCCGGCGTGGAGCCTGCTCTTTGCTGTCGGTTGGTGGACAGTTCTGGAAAGGCGGGTGAGCATCACCGCCGGAGGTATCCTGCTAGCTGCGGGGGCCGTGTCCCTGATATTGCCATTGTTGGTGGACAGTTCTGCAGACAAGTGGACGCTGCTGCTGTTCGGTCTTGCCGGCATCGGGCTGCTTCTGCACGGGCAACTTTCAGAACGCATTGAAAGGGTAGTCACAGGTATGGTCGCCGCAGAGAGGCATGGCGCCGGCCAAGGGGCATCTTCAAGGCTACGCGAAGTCGGCGTTTTGCGTACGATCCTGTTTACATGCCCGTATCTGGTAATGGTGGCTATAGACATAGCAATCCCGTTCCTGTATATTGTCCCTCAGTTAGGTTCGTAAATTTGGGTTTCCAAACCGGACTTATGCAACGGCCCATTGATGGAGCCATTTGCGCGGGTCTTTTGAACAGGCGACTAGCTGGTGTTCGTACGGCCCCTATCTGATTCTTTTGCGAAGGATTTCATGAGCTCAATTATTCCACTGCCCCCAGGCCGACAGCTCGCGACGAGGCCGGACATTCCAAACCGGAGTGCGACCCGAGGACGGCCTCCCAGAGGTGTCGAATACTTCCTGATATGGCTCTGCGTAGCGGTGGTGGCGGGTGCTGGGTTGTTCGCCGGCTGGCAGTTCTGGCATACCGACCGCATCTTTAGCGGCGTACGCGTAGCCGGCATACCTGTCGGCGGCGAAACGCGAGCGGCGGCCCTGTTGGTCCTGCATAAGGAGTTAACACCTTATCCGCTGGCGCCCGTTTTCCTGGAACACAGCCCCGAATCCGCCGGTGGCGGCGGCATTGCCGGCGCAACGGCCAGGCAGTGGGCCCTGGGCCCGGCGTTGTTGGCGCCTCAGGCAGACCTGGAGGCGGCGGCCAACGCCGCCTATCATGTTGGACGTCAGGGAGGTCTAATCGAGCGCATCAACAGCCAGTGGCAGGCGTTCAATGGCAAGCAGACCGTGTGGCCCGAAGTCTTCATCAGCGAAGGCATTGTGCGGCAGGCCGTAGGTGACGCGGCGGTAGAGGTGCGGCGGCCAAGTCGACCGGCGATAGAGATTGGCGACCTCTCATTGCCACCTCAACCGGGTCTGGACGTGGATATCGCGGCGACGGCGCAACTGATTATGGCCCTGGTGGAAAGCGGCCGATCGGGTACTGTACCTCTGCAGACGTATAGCACCGCAGTTCCCCAGAGTGCCGCAACGGATTCGACACAGGGTTCGGCGGGCGCCAGTGCGTCCGCTACTTCGGGGGGGCCGGAAGTATCCGGCGGCCTCGCGCCGGCGCAGCCGGTGGTTTTGCAGCATCGGCCGTCGGGGACTGCTTTTGCACTGGACGGGGCAATGTTGCAGAGAATCATGCCCGGGGGCGATCCAAGCTTTCTCAATGAAGAGGCCTTGCGTTACATCGTCGAGGGCTGGGCAAGCCAGGTATCCTATCCTGCCCAGGATGCCCGTCTGCGTTTTGACGATGCAACTTCCTCGTTAACAGTGCTGCAACAGAGCCGACCGGGCCAGCGCCTGAGTGTCGATTTGACGATCGAGGCAGTGCGCCAGGCGCTGGCTACTGAACAACGTACAGGACCGTTGCCGATCATATCGATCCCGCCTGGAGTTGACTCGGGCCGGCTGAACGAATTGGGCATAAGGGAACTGGTCGCCAGCGGCTCCACCTATTTTAAGGGAAGCAGCAACACGCGCGTTTACAACATCGAGGTGGCCGCAGAGAAACTGATCGGTGTGGTCGTGCCCCCAGGCGAGGTGTTCAGCTTCAATTCCTCGATTGAGGCGGTGAGCGGGGCCAACGGTTTTGAAGACTCGGCAATCATCTGGGGGGATCGAACGGCAGTTGGCGTAGGGGGCGGCGTCTGCCAGGTGAGCACCACTGTTTTCAGGGCGGCGCTGGAAGGGGGATTCCCATTTCTAGAGCGCCATAATCACGGCTACGTGGTCAGTTGGTATGGTGAGCCCGGTTTTGACGCGACTATTTATACGCCGTATGTGGATCTCCGATTCCTCAACGACACAGACGCGCATCTGCTGGTCCAGCCGGTTGTGGACAGCGTAGAGGGCGTCCTCACCTTCCGTTTTTACGGCACAAAGCCGGACAGGGAGGTGGAAATTAGTAAGGCGGAATACAAGGATATTAAACAGCCCGGCGAACCGATCTATCAGGTAGACGCCTCCCTGGATGCCGGCCAGGTCAAGCAGGTTGAGTGGGCCAAAGAGGGCATGACCGCGACCGTCATCCGCAAGGTTACTGAGAATGGCAGGACCCGGGAGGACCCGATCGTATCGATCTATCGACCCTGGAATGCCATGTACCTGTACGGTCCGGGGACGGTCATTCCCGGGGTAACCGATGTGGAGGAGCCGACTCCGGCGCCGACAGGTGAAGTAAACGCGAGCGGCGACAGCTGAGGGTACAGGCGGATAGTCGGCCTGATCTTCGGTAGGAGTGGGATGTCATCTGCATAGCTGATGCGGCGGCTTGGCGCATGTGGATGCAGATACCGGTCCTCGGAATGGACGACCATATTACTTTTCCCGTTGAACGCCGCGACTCTTCTGTTGTACACAGTTCCCAATGCTCTTGACTATCGACATCGGCAACAGCAGTATCGTCATCGCCGCCTTCGGTGAAGGCGATGCGCCGGTTGCCAGTTGGCGACTGCGCACTGACCGCCAAGGCCGAGCGGAGGCGTACCGGCGCGCGGTTTGCCAACATTGGCAACAGAGTGGGTTCGGGGGGGGTGACTTTGAAGCCGTTGCTCTGTGCAGCGTGGTAGCGCCGCTGACGGAACAGTGGAGCGGTTTGTTGGCGGAGATGCTGGACTGCGAGCCGCTGGTGCTTCACCCGCGCATGACTCTGGGTGTGACGCTCGACGTGAGGAGCCCGGAAAAGGTAGGGATGGACCGGTTGGCCGGCGCCGCGGCCGTGTGGGAGCGTACCAAGGGCGCTGCCGTTGCCGTTGACTTCGGCACGGCGACGACATTCAATGTTGTTGATGCGCAAGGGCGGTTTCGCGGCGGCGCGATCGCGCCAGGGCTTGGTACAGCAGCCGATTCGCTGGCAGAAAATGCTCCTGCTCTGCTTAGACTGAACAGTGCGACTGAGGAGTCTTCGCCAGAATTCGAGCTTATTCCGCCGTCATCGGCAATCGGCCGGGATACGAATGAGGCGCTCAGATCGGGACTCGTTCTAGGCTACACTGGGTTGGTGGAAGGTCTCCTCGCCCGAATCCGTTCAGAACTCGAGACGCCGGTCAGCGTGATTGCCACCGGCGGACTTGGACACATCATTACCCCTTTGACGAGCTCCATAGATTCCTACGACCCCTGGCTGACTCTTTCAGGTATTCGCACGGTATACCGGCTCAATGCCAACAAAGAGCGTCGGAAGTAGCCTTCTCTCAAACGTCCCTTTTCCCTCCCAGCAGTTCCCGGTAAGCATGGAGAGTAGCTGCGGCAGTCGCCTGCCAGCTGAAGCGGCTTGCTTGCGCAAGGCCTTGCTCTCTGCGTCGAGCACGCTGCGGCTCGTCCTCAAGCAGTTCGGCGATGGCGTCCGTTATTTCGGCGACCGCATGTGGATTGAACAGGCGGGCGGCATCGCCGGAAAGCTCGGTCAGACTGGCTGCATTGGAACAGGCTACAGGCGTCCCGCAGGCCATCGCCTCCAACACCGGCAAGCCGAAGCCTTCATACAGGCTGGGGAAGACGAACATGGTTGCGGCGCTGTAGAGGGCGGGCAGGTCTGCTTCGTTCACGGGGCCGAGGAAACGCACGGCGTCGCCAAGTTGATGGTGCTCGGCCCGCTGTCTGGGCTGGGGATAACGCTCATCCCAGGCGCCGGCGATGACGAGAGGCGGCACGTTGCGGGCGGACAGCTGTGCGTACGCATCGATCAGGGTCGGCAGATTCTTGTGCGGCTTATTAATGCCAACGTAGAGGATAAAGCTGGCAGGTAGACCATACTTGTCACGCGTGCGTTGAGCCTCGGCATTCGACTGGGGCCGAAAGTGGGCACCTGCGGCTAACGGTGTGACGCTAACGCGAGATGAAGGGACGCGAAAGTTGCGGGTGAGATCGCTGCGTGCGGCTTCGGAAATAGTGAAGACGCGGCTGGCGGCGCGCAGGGCGAGGGTTGTAGCCAGGCGATAGAACAGCCTTCCCTTCAACGGTACCATGTGGGGATATCGGAGAGGGATAATGTCGTAAAAGGTTAGAACTGTTGGCAGGCCGGTGTGGTAAGGCATGACAAAGTAGGGGCTGTGATAGAGGGTTGGGCTGCCGGACTGCAGCCGCTTGAGCAGAAGTGGGATGCGCCATTGCTGCGCGAGGCTGAATGGGGAGCTGGATGCGGCTACTGTCCGAGGCAGGGCCCCGTCCACTGCACCTGAATGGAGGGCGCCCGATGTCGCATTGGCGGCGGGGGTCGAGAGTAGGGTCAACTGTTCATCGGCGGAGAGCAGGGGCGCCAGTGCTGCTGTCAGATTACGCACGTAGCGGCCGATGCCGGGAAACTGGTCGATGGCGGTGCGGGCGTCGAAGATGAAGTGACTCATCGGTCAGCAGGTAGGGCGTGAAGAGGAGCAAGCGGAAAGAGGCGCTTTCACGGCCGGCTGCTCGCTGCGCCCTGGATCGCTTCCTGATAGAGAGAAATTGTGTTCCGAACCATGGCCTCGATCGAGAACTCCTTCTGCACTCGCTTACGGCCCTGGGAACCCATCTGCGTGCGTAACGCCGGATCAGCAAGGAGCCTATTGATTGCTGCGGCCAGTGCCTGTGGGTCGTTGGGGGGCACGACCAGACCTGTTTCGCCGTTGCGGTTGACGTAGGATGTGCCTGTGCCCAGTTCTGTGCAGACCACCGGCATGGCGCAGGCCATTGCCTCGAGCTGGACGATGCCCAAGGCTTCGGCGCGGTTGGTGGAGGGCAATACAAAGAGATCGCTGGCATAGCGTGCGGCGAGGCTCTCCTCGTCAGTGCAGTTGCCAAGGAAGGACATTTTTTCAGTCAATCCCTCTGCCCGCGCCAGGTTTTGCCACGACTCCTGCATTGGACCGGTCCCGATGATGAGGAGGTGGGCGTCGATACGGTGCATCGCACGGATCAGTACGTCGACTCCTTTGTAATGACGCAGGCGGCCGATGAAGAGGAGCAGAGGTCTGCCCGGGAAGCGGTTGCGCAGCTCTTGTGCATCGGCCTGCACTTGGTCCGAAACACCAACATATCGATCCAGCTCGATGCCGTAGTGGATTACGCGGCACTTTGCGCGCACGCTGCGCAGAAATGGAGATGATTCCACGTACGCTGGGCTGGCTGCGGCGACCAGCGCGGCGCGTTGCAAGACTTTCCGCAGCAGTGGCGCATAGATCTTTCCTGTCCGCCGCTGACGGACGATGTCGCTGTGGTATGAGATCACGGCCGGTCTGCCGCGTCCGAACAGCAGCTGTGCCAGCTCCGCTGGCGGGTAGGGCGCGTGGAGATGGACGATGTCGGCAGCCGCAGCCTGGCGGCGCACCTCCGCAAAGAATGGGAGGCTGATTGGGGTGGACAAGAGGAGGGCCTGCCTGCCGGTCTTGGTCACTGGAACGTCGTCGATGGTCTCGTGCAGTGTAGCGGGCCCGGTATTGGTTACGAGCACGCGGGCGTCGACGCCTTCGGCACGCAACCCTTGGGACAGAAGGCGAATGTGGTTTTCGATCCCGCCTATGACGGGATAATAGTCTTTGTACAGCAGCAATACTTTCATGGGCCGATTCGCCGGCGCGGTTTGATCAGCGTGCAGAAACTGCGCTAACCACGACCAACCAGATCCTGATAATGTATTTCCAGTTGGGCTACAGTGTGTTCGATTCGGAAGCGGCTGTCAACGCGTTGCCTTCCTGCCCGCCCCATGCTCTGGCAGAGTACCCGATCCCGCAGCAGGCGTAAGACGGATGCAGCCAGCGCAGTCGTGTCGCTGGGAGCGACGAGAAGGCCGGTTTCGTTGTGGGTTACGATTTCCGGCAGAGCGCCGTGCGAAAAGGAGACGACGGGCTTACTCATTGCCATCGCCTCGGTGTTGACAAGACCGAATGGCTCGGGTGCGCCGGGATGCACAAAAATGTCCATGGCCGCCAGGGCCGGCCGCACATCGGCCAGCTGGCCGGTCCAATGCACGCGATCGTCCAGGCCGAGCTGGGTGCACAGCGCCTTGAGGCTGGCTTCGTAGTTGTCATTCACTTGGAACGGGTCACCACCGACAACGAGGAAGCGGCAGTCCGGCGCGGAGGCGGCGAGTTCGCCCGCCATTTGCAGAAAGGTGTGCTGGCCTTTCCAGGGGCGGGCTCTGCCTACCATGCCAACGATGGGGGCATCGGGCGGGAAGCCGGCGGCGCTGCAGATAGAGGCTCTATTGCCGGCGGCGACGCGGGCGGGGTCGAATCGGGACAGGTCGATGCCGTTGTGGAGAACGGAATGTTTGGCGGAGTTGGGCAAGTGCCGTGCGACGGCGTGTGAATTGGTCAGCACGAGGGCGGCCATGCGGCTCAAGATGAATTTGCCCAGGCGGTCGGGCCATTTTGGGGCGGGCTCCGCCTCGGACAGCCAGAAATCGCGCATATGCCACACGAGGGGGCGTGAGGAGAGTCTGGCAGCCAGTGCCGCGTAGGCTGTGGCGCGCACGGTATTGCTGTGGATGAGGGCGGCGTTGAGGTTGCGGGCGGTTTTCGAAATGGAAGAGGACACTTGCCACCAGTCGAGCAGGCTGCGGGAGGAGCCGCGCAGCCGGGGCAAGTCGAGTGTACGAACGGGAATGTCTGCTCGGGCGGCTTCTTCGGCCAGCTTGCCGGGTGGGGCGATGAGGTGCGGTTGCCAGCGGCTGTGGTCGAGGAAGGTCATGAGGAGGAGCAGGCTTTGTTCGGCGCCGCCGAGGTTATTTGCGTGATCGACGTAAAGTATTGGTCGGGGAGTCATAGAGCACGTTCAATGATCGACATGAATTGAAGGCCGACTCGATCCCAGTTCATTTCGTTTTCGACCCAGCGGCGGCCGGCGCTACCCAGGCGTTGCCGCAGAGTTGGGTCGTTGAGAAGGCGAGTGAGTGCCTGCGTCAGAGCCTGGGGATCATCGGGAGGGACGAGGAGGCCGGTTTCGTTTTCAATGACTGCTTCGGCTGCGCCGCCGCTGCGGGCTGCTACGACCGGCAAGCCGCAGGCGCTGGCTTCGAGGTAGACGATGCCGAAGCCCTCGACGCTGCCGGCATGATACTCTGCGCGCGACGTCATGACAAAGATGGTGGCCTTCTGGTAGACCTCCGGCAGCTCGAAATCGGAAACTGCATCCATGAAGCGCACGGCATGGGAAAGTTTCAGCTTCCGAGCCAGCTGCGCAAGGGAATGGCGGGCAGGACCGGAACCGACGATCCAGTATTGGAGGCCAGGTGTCTGGTCAAGAAGGGGCGGCAGTGCTCTTAGAACGGTGTCGATTCCTTTACGCGACACCAGCCGGGCGACGGTAAGAAGGATGGGCGGCCCTGAGGGAGGCGAGGCGGGCGGGGTAAATCGATCCGGGTTGGTACCGGGAAGCAACAGTTCGGGAGGCGGCAGGCCAAGTTCTTGAAGACGCTGGGCGTTGGCGTGTGAAATGGTCACCAGCGGGCGCGCGCTTGCCAGCAGCCGATTGAAGATAGGGGAATGCCAGCGTAACTGAGCCGCTTCAAAGTCATTCCCATACGCCAGGGCGATGTAGGGTCGTCTGGAGAGTGCCGCAGGCAACAGTAGCAGGGGATGTGCATGTCCCACGACGGTTAAATGTGGTTGCAGCGCCGTCAGCGCGCGTGCGATGCGCCAGGTCGTTAGAAGAACGGTGCCCGGTGTCGATCGGGGATTGCCTTCTGCAGAAAATCCGTCACTTCGGTTCTGCCCGAAGGTAACCATTTGGAACGGTTCTTCACTAAGAGCTGTAGGGTTGCCGTCCGGATGCACGACGGTGAGGTTACATTGGCGCCCGACGCGGCGGCATATTTCAAAGAGATATTGCTGCATTCCACCGACGCGCGGGGCAAAGTCCAGTGTTAGCAGAGCAATCTTAAGATAAGGTGAGCCTGGAGAAGAGTGGAGGGCATCAGGCGGGAGCGTCGGCATTGAGGCCTCCTTTACTGCCCGCGCCTGTAGCTGCGGTCTTCCTCCCCGTTGACCAAGCTGGCGAATAGAGCTTCGTAGGCATCTACGACTCGCTCCAGCGCGAACTCTTTCGCGCGTTCGAGCCCAAGCTCTGCTAGCGATTGTCGCCTGTACGCGTCACTGAGCAGCGACAGCAAGGTTTGACCCAGTTTGGATTCAGGCGCCAAGACTCCCCACTTGCCATCTTCCAGCAGTTCGCGGGCGCCAGAGTTGGGAGTTGCAACGACTGGAGTGCCGCATGCCATCGCTTCAATGTAGGGAATGCCAAAGCCTTCATATGTGCTGGGAAGGCAGAAGACCCAGGCCCGGCGATATAGATCGGCTAGGGCATCCTCATCCAGGTTCTGGAAACAGACGATGCCGGGGGCTTGCACGGTTTGCTCCGCCACCATCCACAGTTCGGCTTTAGGCAAGGCTGGTCGAATCTGAGATTGGAAGAGTTCCAGTAGCATCTGGCCCCGCTTGCGACCGGCCAGGGTGCCTACAAAGAGGATGACAGGATGGGGATGACGGAGATGACTGTTCAGAAAGGGCTCGGGGCAGTAGACATCGCGATTTACCGAATTGGGTATCACAAGATCGATGCCAGGAACATATCGCCGAGTGTTTGCGCTAACTGCTACAACCCTCGTGGCCCTGGCGGCTTCTAGCAGTTCGCATGGCGTGAGTGTCAGATACCACACCCGCCTCTTCAAAGTGATGGCGTGCATGGCTTCGCCCAACGAGGCCCCGTGCAGCGTTCGCACTAACGGTGGGCCGGAACGCCGTATCAGTGCGTTGTTGCCATGGGCGTGGATGATGTCGAAGTCGCTGAAATCCTGGGCTGCGTAGCGTCTTGCCAGCTGCCAGAGCCAGAGCCATGCGCGCAGGGGGTTTGACGGAGGTGAAGAAAGCACTTGTCGCACTAGATAGCAGGCTTCCGGCGGGCGCTCGTCGGTTGAAAAGACGGTCACGTAGTGGCCTCGTTGTGCCAGAGCGTTGGCCAGCCTGTTGGCCGCGTAGGCCACGCCGCCGGACTTGGCGCGGTTGGGAATAGGCAATTGGGAGGAAAGTACGGCGATTTTCACAATGGTTCAACTTTTCTTGCGACTGCCTAGGCCAGCCCTGTATCCACACCACAGGCCGCGAAGCGAGGGAATGATCCGCTCAGGATGCTTCTGGAAGACTGCCTGCTTAACCAAAATCCAGCCCAGTTCCCTTTTCAGAAACCAGGGCAGGTATCGCTGTTGGAAGTTTTTGGAAAAGAAGTAGGCATTGTTGTAGTGAGACTCATAGAAGTACCTTCCTTCATCGCTGTCCTTACTGGCGCGGGAACCGCCGGTCGGATGGCCCAGATGCACGATTGCGGCGGCAGGGTCGTATGCGATCTTATAGCCACGACGCATAATTCGCAGTGAAAAGTCGGTCTCTTCCCCGTTGGCGCGGCCAATGTATGCTTCGTCGAACAGGCCCACTTCAATGGCTAGTTCGCGCCGCATGGACATGTTTCCGCCTCGCAAACTGTCGGTCGTTCCCTTCTGAACTTCGAAGTTCCAGTAGTCGCGGATCCTTCCATCCGGGGAAATGGTACATGGTCGAGGCTTAGGTGGTCGCTCCTTTCGTTCCACATAGACCCCCCCTGTAGCTGCGCCGATGCCAGGCTGTTGCAAATTGGCCATGTGTAGCTCGATCAGATCCGCCGGGGGGATAATGTCATCATCACAGTATAGAAGGTAGCTGCCTATGGCCAACTTCGCGCCGATGTTGCGCGCATGGGGCAGATTGGCTTTCGCGACGAAATGCCAGCGAAAACGCTCCGGAAAACGATCTTGACAGGTGCGGATGAATTGCTGGGTCCCTTCCTCGTGGTCCGAAGTCTGATCAATGACAAGCAGTTCGTAGTGCGGGTAGGAAAGTCCGAGCAGGTATTGGATCGTCTCACACAGGACCTTCTCGCGTCGATAGGTGGGAACAATTATCGACCAAAAGGGAGTATCTGACATGACTTAGCTACGTACAAGGAATTGAACAAGCCACTGGTAGGCCGGAACCAGGCTCTGGGGCAGGTGTTGGCTCAGCCGATTCAAGAGCAGTTGATCCGAGTCATCCAAAGCTGCATACAGCCTCAGCATCACCGGGTAAACAAGGAACGCCGCGGCGACCGCAACCACAAGCCCGCCAAGCCAAGAACTGACGAGCCACGCGACGGCGGAGGCCGTAAGGGCCGCCAGCAAAATACGACTTAGAACGCGAAATGGCAGGTCTACTTGCAGGCGCCGGGCGGTATGGGCGATGCAGACTGCGCTGGAAACCGTGTGACAGCCACAGGTGGCGATTGCTGCCCCGATTGCGCCATAAGTGGGGATCAAGAGAAGGGAAAGAGTGATGTTGAAGAGCGCTATCAGGGCGTTCAAGCGCACTATGAAACTCTGTTCCTCCATACTATATAGCACGGATACACTTACAGAAGCGATGGAACCGGCGATGTTGCCAACAAAAAAGATTGCAAGGATCGGAGCCATGGCCTGAAATTCAGGACCGTACAGGAGCGCGACCGACGACGCCACCGCTGCTCCGCCCAACCCGATCGGCATGGCGACCGCCGCCGCGATTCGGTTGGATGAGAGGTAGACGCGATCTACTCGGTCGCGTTCATTCTGCCCTTGCAACGAAGCAAATGTAGGTAACAGTGTCGCCGTGAAAATGGCGGGAAGGGCCATTCCTCTCACGGCCAGGTCAAAGGATTGACTGTAAAAGGCGATGTCTACATCAGTAGAAAACTGCTTCAGAAAGAAGACTCCGAATCGCTCGTAGGGTATAGTGCTGGTGACGAAAATCAGGATGATATCGCGGCTGTAGCTGAAGAGGCGCCGGCGCAGTTCGTGGGGAATGCTGGACTCCAACGCGCCTGAGAATGTGAAATGGGTTTGCAGCTTCCAGCCGATCAGTATGATCGCGATAATTCGCCGGGCGATATATACAAGCAGAAGCGCATAGATTCCGAAGCCAAGGGAAACGGCAACGATTGAGGCAGCAGCAAAGATGAACCCACCTAGCAGGCTTGCCTGGCTGAAAATACGAAAGTCCTGTGCGCCTTTGGCTGCGGACTGGAAAAAGGCTTCCACAGCGACAAGTAGAACTGAGATGGCGACAAGTGCAAGAGCGGCGCCGTCGGAGGACGGGGCAGCCAATGTATAGACCAGGACCAGGCCCCCTACCAGCGCCCCCAGTAACAACTCAATCTGTAGAAGGCGTATAAGAATGGCCGAGGCAGTTTCCCGCTCGCCCTGGCCCAGAAATTCGGCGCCGAATTTTGCCATTGCTTGCGGCAATCCGGGAGATGCCACCAGTGCAAGCAGACCTATCAGCCACAGCCAGTAGTTGTATTGACCCAGCACCGAGGCGCCAAGCACGCGGGCGAGGACAATGTTTGTGATCAACCCAAATAGGAGACCGCCAAATGTACTTAGGGCGCTCCAATAGGTGTTCTTGACTATTGTCTGGTAGACGCTCATTGGGTTGCCTTTTGGCGGGGACCGCCAGAGGCTCAGAAGCAGGCATTGCTAACTTGTCGGTCGACAACTCTGATTGAAAGGCGGGCGGCTATAGGACCGATTTACGCCGCGAGGGAAACTTGGCCCTTCCCGGACTCGGCGATTACCTGCCGGTAGCAGGCCACCGTTTCTTCTACCATTCTCTCTGCAGTGAATCTCGACTGCACGCGCTCGTAGCCGCGCATTCCCATAGCCTGCCTCATCTTCGCATTACTTGCCAGCCTTACAAGAGCATTCGCCAGTTCGGTTATGTTGCCCCGTTCGACCAGGATTCCCGTTTCGCTATGCGAAACCACCTCGGGCACTGCCCCTGCGTGGAAGGCTACAACCGGCTTGGCATGGGCCATGGCTTCCAGGTAGATGAGGCCAAACGACTCGGAAAGAGAAGGCGCGGCGAAGATATCGCAGCCAGCATATAGTTGAGAGAGCGCCTCCGCTTCGACATAGCCTGTGAAGGACGTTGCTTGACGCGCTGCTGGAGAGGCAAGACTGGCAAAGTATTCCTGATAGCTGCTTCCCTGAGGCGCGTCGCCTATGTCGTCGCCGGCGATAACAAATTTACAGTTCGAAAGCCGACTGGTCACTTTGGGGATAGCCTGGAGCAGACAGTCGATCCCTTTGCGCCTCTCCAGTCGCCCAACATACAGAATCGTAACAACCTTACTGTCCGTCTTGTTCATCAATGGCGGATTAGTCGGAACAGGAATGCCCTGTGATATCAGAACTGGTCTGGCGTCAGCAGTCCGATACAGATCGGAGCAGTACTTAGCGATAAACTGGCTGTTTGCAATTAAGCGGGCGCAGCGTTTGGCGGGAATTGCTTCCAGAAAACAGGCCAGGCGAAGTCCCAATCTGGTAGACCGTTCGCCCATGAGACGGCTGACTTGAGCCAACGGCGTCGACAGGCGAATTACTAGCGGCGCGCGTGGATGCATGCAGTAGTAGAGACCCTCCGCGCCCCAGTTTGGCATTTCGATGACATCAAGTGGGCCTTGTGTTCGTTCCAGAGCAGCGATTTTGCGGTCCACTGCAAAGCTTCGTTCCAAGGTATTCCAGATTCCGCGTCCTTTACGGCGAACTGGGGCTGGCAGCCAGAACTTCCTGTTAGCCACTCTGGACAGCTTTACTTCAGACGGCAGAAGGGGATCGGCGATGGTCTCCTCGCCTTCTCGATCCTGGGTCCTTGGCCCGGTTGGGTGATTGGAGGCACTCGTTTCTCCAGGTCCGGCAATGACGGTTACGTCGTGTCCGGCTTTGGCAAGTCCATGGGCCAACAGGCGGCTGTAGGTGGCAATGCCCCCTTGGCCTTCAGGTGGAAATTCCTTGCTGACAAGGCAGATACGCAGGGGCTTCAACGAATTCCTCCAACGACTGCCTTATAGACCTCCGCTGTTTCCAGTGCCGCACTTCGCCAGCAGAAGCGGGCCGCTTGACGCAGGCCGTCATCGCGCATCTGACGAGCGGTTTCCGGATTCGACAGCACCTCTCGGACTTGCGCGGCCAGTGCATCTGCCGTAAGCGATTCAATGTAGAGCGCAGCATCCCCCGCCACTTCGGGCAGGCTGCTGGCTCTGCTGCAAACGACGGGTGCGCCGCAGGCCATTGCTTCCAGCACGGGGATGCCGAAGCCTTCATAGAGACTGGGCATCAAGAAGCAGTCGGCGCCGCTGTATAGGGGCGGGAGGTCTTCTTCGGGGACGCGGCCGGTGAAGATTACGTCGTCCGCCAGCCCCAGCAGTTCCACATCGGATTTTACGGTATCGAAGAGCCAGCCGCGTCCGCCGGCGACGACAAGGCAGTGGGGCCAGCCTTCGGCTTTCAGGCGGGCCAGTGCTTCAAAGGCGAGCGCGTGATTCTTGCGGGGCTCCAGTGTGCCCACCATCAGCAGGTATGGCCGCCCGATTGCATATTGGTCCTGTACTCGCTGGATTTCCTCCTCATCAGCAGGACTGAAATGATTCTCTATGCCCTCGCCAACCACAACTACCTTCTGCGACGGCGTGCCATACAGATCCAGAATATCTTGCTTCGTGTGCCGGCTGACTGAAATGATAGCATCGGCCCGGCGCACAAACAAGGGCATTGCCACGCGCAGGAAGGCCCGGTTGGCAACGGTATGGTGCTGGGGGAAGCGCTCGAAGATCAGGTCGTGAACTGTCATGACCGACGGGCGCGCCATCCATGGCAGCAGATGCTCGGTGGCATGGTAGATACCGCCAGTTGCGAGCCTGCGCTCAACATATGGAGCTCGCAAGAGCTGACAGGCCAGCACGCCCAGCCGCCAGGGATGTTGCCGCATTGGCAGGGCACGGGCGGGAATGGCAGCGAGCGAGGCGGGCGGCTGATGATCGCTATGGCGGTTATAAAAGAGGCTCAGGTCGATTGTATCGCGACAGTGCTGCCAGAGGGCTGATGCCAGGCTTTCGGTATAGCGGGCCAGTCCTGCGCTTTGATGAACGGCAGGGCCGGCGTCGAGGACTACTCCCAGACGTTCCGGCCGCTGCCCCGACTCTTCCCGCGGGGCAATAGCTGGCGCGTGCGACTTCGCCCGGATGCGCTCAGCCATCGCCTATTTCCCAGGACGCAGGCTCGAAATCCCAGTCAAATGGTTCGGGCGGCAGTGGCGAGTCGTCCAACCAACTCTGCACTGACTCGCCCAGATGCGAGAGCGGACTGCTGCGGGTTGTGCACGGGGGTAGCGCATCCAAAAAGATCTGGCCGTAGCTGCGTTGCCAGATTCGGCTGTCCAGCAGGACGACGACGCCGCGATCGGTTGCACTGCGGATCAGGCGTCCGAATCCCTGGCGCAGACGGATGACCGCCTCGGGCACGGCGTATTCGTGGAAGGCGTCTTCGTAGAGGCGGCTGCGTGCGGCGTAGAGCGGGTCGGTTGGCACTGCGAAGGGCAGACGCGCGATGAGCAGGCAGACAAGCTGATCGCCGGGTAGATCAATCCCTTCCCAGTAGCTGCTGGTGCCAAGCAGGAGCGAACGGGGATTGGCGCGGAAGTCGCTCAGATTGCGGCGGCGGCTGCCTTCGCCTTGCTGAATCACCGTCAGGCCGGCAGCCGCAAGCGGGGCGCGGATGGCGTCTGCGCTGGCTCGAAGGTGGCTGTGGCTGGTGAAGAGGACAAGCGTTCTGCCTTCCGCTGCCAACGCGGCCTGTTGAATGGCCTGCTCCAGCGCCTGCTGGTAGTTGTGATGGTTCGGTGCCGGCATGTCGCTGGGAAGGTAGAGGAGCACGTTCCGCTTGTAGTCGAAGGGGCTGTCAATGACGGTCCCACCTGCCTCCCAACAGCCCAGCCGCTCGCGCAGGTAGTCGAAGTGATCGCCGGCCTGAAGCGTTGCGCCGGTGAGCAGGACTGCACGTTTCCTGGCGAAGAGATCGGAAGCCAGTTTTTCACTCACATGGATTGGAGCGCTGCGCAACGTGACGGCATCTGTTCTGCGCCGCGAACGAGAAGCTCGGGCAGCGGTTCTCCCGTCGGAGGAAAGCTCCAGCCAGGCGACCGATTCTTCCTGGTGATTGAGGGGGCGCAGAATTACATCGTCGGCAATTTGCAGCGCTGCCGCCAAGTCGTTCTGCGCGAAATGCAGGGCCTGCAGCGCGTAGCCCGAACCGCTTTCGGCTTGAACTGCGTTGTCAGCATCGTGCTCCCTTTGCCACCAAGAGGAGGCATCCAGCTGGTCGGCCAGCTCTGTCAGCAGGGTCAGCAGGCTACCCAGCTGTGCGCTGATTCCATCCCATTCGATTTCGATCTCGCTCCATGCAGGCTGGGCGCGCATCCGGCTGTCCAAGGCAACCTGCTGGGGATAAGCGGAGGCAGCACGCGGCGCATCATCTGCCTCACCGTGGCGCGAGGCGAATTGTTGCAACGATTCAAAAAAGGGAGTGAGAGTCGATTGCATCGTTTGGCGACTGGCTTGCAGTTGTCGCGTCAGATCCTGAGCATGTTCTTGCCCGATGCGCGGAGCCAACAGGTCGACTGCGCTGTGCACGCGGTCAAGCAACATAGTTAACAGGCGAAGGTCAAATTGCTGTGTAAACTGCCCTGTGGCCGCGCTTTCCAGGTGGTGGGCCTCGTCCACTATCAGGTTGTCATATTCGGGCAGGACTTGACCACCGGCTTCCACGTCTGCGATCAGCAGTGCATGGTTGACCACGAGCAGATGGGCAGATCGGGCTTGGCGGTGGGCTTCAAGGTAGAAGTCTCGAAAGCTGCCACCGAGAGCGCTTAACCGACCGGAGGCGTGACTGCTGTTGCACCTTTCCGGGCTGCATTCGGCCGGATGGGAAACGACGAATGCGGTCAGCGCCTGTTCCTGGCGGTCGTGAATAGGGAGTTCAGAGATGTCGCCGGTTTGGGTGTGGGGCAGCCAGATCAGGAGTTTGGCGAGGAAGCGCAATTCCAAGGGGGGAAGGCCTTCCGTGAAGAGACCCCGTTTGGATCGGGGGGCGTCCAGCCAGCTGGCCAGTCTGCGCGTACAGAGATAGCGGGAACGCCCTTTCAGAGTCATCGCCCGTAACGGCTGCAGGGGGTCACTGTCGATGCCCAAATCGGCGGTCGCCAAAACCTGAGCTACGCGCGGCATCTCTTGTTCCAGAAGTTGGTCCTGCAAGGGAATGGTATTGGTGGCGATGACGACGCGGCTGTTATTTGCCGCTGCCCAGGCTGCTGCCGGCAAGAGGTAGGCCAGGCTTTTGCCGGTGCCAGTTCCCGCTTCGATGATCCGGTGGTCACCTCTGTTCAGCGCATCGAGCGTCTGGAGCGCCATTTGCAGTTGGCCGGTCCTCTGTTCAAACCCGGTGCCGGATTCGACTTCGAATTCTGCTGCCAAAGGCCCTTCTTCAGCGAAGGCTTCGGTCAGAAAGTCGTCCGCGATCTCCTGCGGCGAAGAGCCTGGAGTAAGGGGACGCGGCGCACGTTGGCGACTCTTTTCCGGCCAGACTCTCCACTTTTTTCTTGCACTGATCTCGATATTTTTCCGACGCCGCAGCTCGTCCTCAAACAGGATCATCGGCCCCCAGTCACTCCCGCGACCGGCCGCGCACAGGGTCTCCAGCACGGCTGCAGGCACCGTTTCAATGCGCTCAATCAGGTGGAGAAGAAGGTCGGCCGTTGCTTCGGCGTCGTGTCCCGCCCTGTGCGCCGAGGTCAGGGGAATCTCCAGTGAGCTGCAAAGCTCGCCGAGGCTGTAGCTCTCCTGACCAGGTAACAGGATTGTCGCCAGCTCGTAAGTATCGAGGGCTGGCGCATCCACCTCTATTCCGGCCGCTCGCAGAAAAGCGATATCGAAGCCGGCACTATGCGCCACGACGGCCCCGGCACCTCTGCCGATGAAGGCGAGGATATCCGGAATAACCTCTTCGATGGAGGGCGCGTCTGCTACATCTGCTGGACGGATGCCGGTAAGCTGTTGGATGCGGAGCGGGAGTGGACGGCCGGGATTGACAAAGGTAGAAAAGCGCTCGCGCGGTCGGCCATCCTGAAAGCGGACGCCGCCAAACTCGATAATGGCATCCCGCTTGGCGCTGAGTCCGGTTGTCTCGAGATCGAAGGCGACGAAGATACGGGGAGCCATTTTCAGGCAGCTCTGGGCGAGGGTTTGGTTCTTGACGCAGTCACTGGGCGACGGTTACTGATCACTGGAGCTGCCGTTGAACGAAATGGATTCTGCGGCTTTGGTCACACTGCCGGTATAGAGCCATGAAACTTGCCGCAGGGTGAGAGCCTGGTCGAATTCGGTCAGAGCCGAGATGCAATCTGCAGGCACGACGACGGAATACCAACGCAGGCCGGCCGAAGCGGCAGTGTGGAGCACGCAAATGCTGGAGACTGTGCCGACGATCACGAGATTGCGCACTTGCCAGACATTGGCGAGGAAGTGTTCGAGCCAGGTGCCGTAGAATCCGTCGTAGCGGCTTTTCTGGCAGACCAGATCTTCGGGTTGCGGAGCAATTTCCTCGACGATCTGCCATCCCCAACTGTCGACTTCACAGTGAGGCGGCCAGATTTCCCACTCGGGATCGCCGGTGAAGTGGCTGTCTTGTGTATAGGCGATGCGCACGCCGGCGCGGCGGGCGCGCGCGAGCAGCCCTTGCAAACTGGCGAGCGTGGCAGCGGCATCGGGCACTACCAGGGCGCCGCCTTCCTTGACAAAGTCGTTCTGCATGTCGACGACGATGACGGCGCTGCTCTGCGCGGGCAGTTCGACGTTGGACTGCCACGGGATTTCAGGTACTTCAACAGTTTCACCAGGAACCTGCATCCTGTCCTCCTTTTGAAAACCGGTGCATGGCCGATTGTACTTGTACTAGCCGTGGTCCACCAATCGGGCGGCTGCTCCGTTACACCAGGTCCCAGCGACTGGGGTTGATGCCTGGGGCTTCGCTGGCCATGTTGGCAGGCTTGTTGCCACCGCCAAAGTCCCACTTGCGCGTATTTCTGTCGATGAAGAAAGGCTTGACCTCGGGCGGCAGCTTCGCCAATTCTTCGGGCTGCCACTGTTCCACCTCTTCGGCGACCGGTCCGGCCCACGCTGGACGATATGCGATCGCCAGCAGCTCGCGGGCATAGTCGCCCACGTTGGGGAAGTTGCCGTGAAAGACGCGATGGTTTAGCAGAACGGCCGAACCGGCCGCGGCCGTCACCATGACCTCTTCGGGGTGGGACTCGTAGCGCACGTAAGGGTTGGCATGGGCGTGCATGCCCAGGTGAGAGCGAGGAATCACTCGGAACGGCGAAACTTCCTCTGTCAGATCCTGGAGATAATAGAGGACACGAACCATGCAGGGGCAGCTGCCCTCGTAGCCGAAGATTTTCGAGCCATAGGGCTGGCCGTCGGTGTGGATGCTGATTCCCGGATGACCCGGCTCCGAGCGGGCGTAGGCGTAGGACATGAACACGATGTCGTCGCCAAACAGCCTTTCCAGGAAACGGGTCGTGGGAGGATGGGCGATTAATTCTGTGACCGGGCCGCCCGCAAACTGGACTTTCGGGCGCACCTGCTGCTTGTCACTGTAGTCCACCGCGATCGTATTCAGTTGGGCCGTCTGCGCGCGCAGACAGTCCAGATGCTCTGCGGTGAGCAGATCGGGAATGACGGTGTAGCCCTCGACTTCAAGCTGATAGACATGCTGTCCGAAGCTCAGTTCTGACCAGTCTCGGTCGTCGACTTTTACTTTGTTCATGTTCATTCTCCCTACTCCTGTTAAGAGTGTAATCCAGGGACGTGTGGCTCAAGTTGTATACCACGGTAATGTTCAGCGATGGAAGATATAGAGTGAACGGTTCTCCAGCGGCAGGATGATCCGTTTTTCCTGCCGGTGACTCTCAGCCAGCGCCAGGCAGACCTCGGTCAGATGATGGGCGACTTCCACATGCCCCAGTGTTTGCCGACCCTCTTCGTGCGCCAGGACCAGGTCCTCCAGGCAGTACTGTGTGGCGCTATTTTCGGCCACCTGCTCAACCGGGACTGCCGCGGCGATGCGCGCCTTGCCAGCTTCGTTTTTGCGCAACTGTAGACCGTTCCCGTTATCAAATACACGCACACTGCCACCGTCGCCCATCACTTCAAATTCCCAGTTGCCGGCCGGGACGCTGGTGGCGGCGACGCCATTGGCAAATGTCAGTTGGAAAATGCCATATGGATCATCATCCAACCGGTTGTCGGGGATGCGATGATCGATTGTGTTGAGTTCGCCCCAGATACTTTCCACTTTCGGATCGTCCAACAGGAAACTTAAGGTGTCTATCGAATGGATGTGACCATGGAGCAGATTGGTGCTGGCGTAATGTATTGCGGCCTTGGGTTCACCAATCTCGCCCTGCCGGATGAGATCACGCGCTTGGTGGTAGCGGAGGTTGAATCGGCGGAGGACACCTGAATTGAACAAGGAGCCGTTTTCCTGGACGGCCTTGAGGATGCCGTCCGCCTCCTCCATCGAACAGGCAATCGCCTTTTCGCAGAAGATCAGCTTGACCCCTTCCTGGGCGGTCCGCGTTGCCATCTCGGCATGCAGATGGCCGCGTGTGCAGACGGCAACCATGTCGGGATTCTCCTGGCGGATCATTTCGACGTAGTCTTCGTAGAGTGCGTCTACGCCCCAGCGATCTGCGAATGCGGCCCGCTTGGAGGCATCGATGTCGGCACCGGTGACCACTTGTAAGCGTGCACTGGCCTGACAGGAGGCCGCGACCGAGTAGGGCGGACTGCGGTCGGGAAATTCATCGTCGATAGTGCTGCCCATGCGCCCCAGGCCAATGATTGCAACGCGATAGGTCCTGTCAGTCATTTTGGTTTCTCCTGGTGGCAGTGGTCAGTGGTATGAAAATTTCCAGCTAGGGTTATTCTAGTTATTGGTCACCCAGTCTGCGAATACGGGCAGGCACGGAATCGTTGGCGATACCTGAGGACAGCATGCGCAGGGAGCGGTCTTTGAGCGGCAGGTCGATTCGGCGGCCGCGCTGGCGGTGCGACTCCCTCATCGCGATGGCGATTTCGAGCGCCTTGCGTCCATCTTCGCCAGAGCAGCGCGGCTGCGTGCCGTTGTTGATGCAGTGAACAAGATCTTCGATTATGGCAAGGCCCATGCTGGGGATGTTCGTCGGCAAGGGGAATGGCGCCCGCGCCGGCAGGCCCTCATCGAGCAATCCGCCCGGTACCCAGCGGTAGTACTGTGTTTCCATACCTTGGGCCAGAGAGCGGATCCGGCCCTCGGTTCCAATAACGTCGAACTCCCACGGCGCCGCGCCTGTGGGCGTGCCGCGCAGGAATCCGCGCACGCCGTTGTCAAAGGCCAGATAGCCGTTGCCCATCAGGTCTTCATCTCCGGCGGCCTTCTCGTCCGACTCCATCTCGCCGAAGACCCATTCGACGTTGCCGCCAACCAGGTAGCGCATGGTGTCGATAGCATGGCTGCCGTTGGAGGAGAGGTTGCACTGGGCGTAGGCGGTGATCTGCAGAATTTCGCCCAGTTCTCCCTCCTCGATCATGCGGCGCGCCTCGGTAAAGAAGACATTGTAGCGGCGGGAACAGTTGACAGCGACGGCTACGTTCTTGCGGCTGCAGAGATCGACTGCGGCGTCGGCTTCTGCCAGGCTGAGCGTGAACGGCTTCTCGGCCCAGATCGCTTTGACGCCGGCGTTGACCGCGTCCTGCAGGATGGCTGAGCGGTGGCGGGCGGTGGTACACAGGCTCACAAAGTCGGGCCGTTCGGCCTCAAGCATCTCACGGTAGTCGGCATAGATCTGGCCGCTTTCCAGACCCCAGCGTTCAGCGAATATCGCGCCCTGCTCAGCGTGCGGATCGGCACCGGCTACCAGCTCGGTATGGGGCGATGCCACGTAGGTGGGGGCATGACAGTAGGGCATGAAGAACTGGCCACCCTGCTTGATTTCATCGTCGAACGTGCTGCCCATGCGCCCAAGGCCGATGACGGCGGCGCGATAGGTTTTGTCAGGCATGGCTTTCTCACTGTTGTGCTGCGGCTAGCGCACCGCTATTGGTTGCCATGGCAGAAATGGGTTTGCGGCCGACATTCAGTGCTGCGTTGGATAGTAGTCAGGGAGCAAGGGGCGACATCAACGGTTGCGTCAAATGTTCGTCCCTAGCCCTGGAGATGGTGGGTTGATACAGGCCGCAGTCACCGAACGGCTCTAGTCTAAATTCTGAATGTCCAAATCGCTGGCTCTTCTATGCGGTAAACTACGCACCTTGCAATCGACGTACACGGGCGGGCACGGCGTCGCCGCCTATTTCGACCGAAAGAATGCGCAGCGAGCGATCCTCGAGCGGCAGATCAACGCGGCGACCGCCCTGGCGGTGCGACTCGCGTAGCGCAATCGCGATTTCCAGCGCGCTACGTCCGTCTTTGTCTGAGCAGCGAGGTTCGGCGCCGGTGTCGATGCAGTGGACAAGATCCTCGATAACGGATAGGCCCATGCTCGGAATTGTCGTCGGCAAGGGGAAGGGCGCCCGCGCGGGCAGGCCGCGGCCGCGCAGCCCTCCCGGCACCCAGCGGTAGTACTGTGTCTCCATACCCTGCGCCAGAGAGCGAACACGTCCTTCAGTGCCGATTACGTCGAACTCCCACGGCGCCGCGCCGGTAGGTGTGCCGCGCAGGAAGCCGCGCGCACCATTGTCAAACGCCATATATCCGTTGCCCATCAGGTCTCTCTCGCCGGCCGCTTTTTCGTCGGACTCCATTTCACCGAAGACCCACTCGACATTGCCGCCGACCAGGTAGCGCATGGCGTCGATGGCATGGCTGCCGTTGTGGGAGAGGTTACACTGCGCGTAGGCGGTTACCTGCAGGATCTCGCCCAGTTCGCCCTCCTCGACCATGCGGCGCATTTCGGTGAAGAAGACATTGTAGCGGCGGGAGCAGTTGACGGCGACGGCTACGCCCTTGCGATCGCAGAGTTCGACTACTTCATCGGCCTCAGCAAGACTGAGGGTAAACGGCTTTTCGGCCCAGATCGCCTTGACGCCTGCATTGACAGCATCGATCATTATTTCGGCGCGGTGGCGGGCGGTTGTACACAGGCTTACAAAGTCGGGCCGCTCGGCTGCCAGCATCTCACGGTAGTCGGTATAGATTTGCCCGCTGTCCAGGCCCCAGCGTTCGGCGAAGATCGAGCCTTGCTCCTCGTAGGGGTCGGCGCCGGCGACCAGTTCGGTGTGGGGCGAGGCCGCGTAGGTGGGTGCATGACAGTAGGGCATGAAGAACTGGCCCCCCTGCTTGATTTCATCGTCGAAAGTGCTGCCCATACGCCCAAGACCGATGACGGCAGCGCGATAGGTTTTTTCGGACATTGTTGGCTCTCCTGAAATGTTCAACCAGCGCGACTTCTCTTGTTACGCGACCACGGGCTCACTTCGCAATCGTCGCACTCGGGCGGGCTCGGTATCCCCACCTATCTCGACCGACAGAATACGCAGAGAACGGTCGACGACTGGTAGGTCCACGCGGCGGCCGCCCTGGCGGTGCGACTCGCGCAACGCGATTGCAGTCTCGAGCGCTTTGCGGCCGTCTTCTGCTGAGCAGCGCGGTTCCGAGCCGGTCTCGATGGCCTGGACAAGGTCTGCAATCACCAACAGGCCGGTGCCCTGTATGCTGAGGGGCAATGGGAAGGGCGCCCGCCCCGGCAGGCCCTCATCGCGCAGGCCGCCGGAAACCCAGCGATAGTACTGTGTCTCGGCGCCATTGGACAGTGAGCGGACACGCCCCTCCGTGCCGATAACGTCGAACTCCCACGGTGCAATTCCGGTGGGCATGGCACGCAGGAAACCCCGTACACCGTTGTCGAAGGCCAAGTAGCCGTTGCCTTTCAGGTCTTCCTCGGCGGCGGCCTCTTCGTCCGATTCCATCTCGCCGAAGACCCATTCGACGTCGGCGTCGACCAGATAGCGCATCGTGTCGATCGCGTGGCTGCCATTGTGGGAGATAAAGCACTCCGCGTAGGCAGTGATTTGCAGGATTTCGCCCAGTTCGCCTTCTTGCGCCATGCGGCGGGCCTCAGACAGGAATGGGTTGTGGCGGCGGGAACAGTTTACGGCGATAACCACACCTTTGCGTGTACTGAGGTCGATGACGGCGTCGGCTTCGGCAAGGCTCAGCGTGATCGGTTTTTCGGCCCAGATCGCTTTGACGCCGGCTTCGATAGCATCCTGCATTATTGTGGCGCGGTGGCGTGCGGTCGTGCAGATGCTGACGATATCCGGCTTTTCCGCTGCGAGCATATCCCGGTAGTCGCTGTAGATGTGCTCCCCTGACAGGCCCCAGCGTTCGCCGAATATGGCGCCCTGTTCGGTGTGGAGGTCGGCGCCGGCAACCAACTCGGTGTGGGGCGAAGCCGTGTAGCTGGGCGCGTGGCAGTAGGGTAGAAAGATGGCGCCGCCGCGCTGTATTTCATCGTCGAAGGTGCTGCCCATGCGTCCCAGACCGATGACCGCTGCTCTGTACATGAATTTCCTCCTGGGGCGACTCGAATGGCGAACTGAGGATGCAGTCCCGTGGGATTGGTGGCGGGTTGACACGCAGTTGATTCACCTTTACGATATGCTAACGTATTCTTCCATTTTGCGCTACCGCGTATGTTGCCGCCGCCCAGGTCAGAATAGGAAAAGTTTCGCCTCCGTCTTTGGCCGGAGCGGGGTCCCGTGTACGCCTCGAATGTTCACGGGTATCGAAACGGGTGCGCAGCAGATTTAGCAAGAGAACACAATTCAGTGGAGGCTTATCCCCATGCAGGAAGTTCAAGCAGCACTATTAGGGTTATCGCATCCCCACTCACTTGCTCACCTGCGTACACTCCAGACCGTGGCGGAGGTTGCCAGCATCACGCTCTGGGACCCGGACGCGGAACTGTTGCAGTCGACCGTTGAGAATCAGGGCGAGAAGGTAAGCGGGACAACGACCGATTTGGACTCAGTGTTGGCGCAAGAGGAGATCCTGTTTGTTGTCGGCGCGCTGCGCAACGATCTTGGGCCGCCGATATTCATCAAGGCATTGGAAGCGGGCAAACATCTGATCACCGACAAGCCGATTGGCAAGACCGCGGTCGAGAGTACGGAGGTGGCCGCGGTCGCCCGCCGCGAGCAGCGCAAACTGGGCGTCTTCTACCAGAACCGCTCGCTGCCGCCGATCCGGGATGCCCGGCGCATTGTCGAGCAGGGGCTGATTGGCGAGCTTGTGTCGGTCGAAATGCGTATGGTCACAACCCAGGTACAGGTGCGGAATCCCCGCCACTGGCTGTTCAACCAGGACAAGGCCGGCGGCGGCATTCTCTCCTGGCTGGGCTGCCACTACATCGACCAGATCCTGAACATCACGCAGGACGAGATCGTTTCGGTGGCGGCGCAGCTCGCCACGCGCAGCGGGGAGGATATCGACGTTGAAGACGTGGCCGCGCTTTCGCTGGGCTTCGCTTCGGGCGCGGTGGGTACGATGCATGCCGGCTATATGCTGGCCATGAGCGGGAGCGGCTATCACAATGCGGTCGGCTACGACACCTACGTTGGTGTGAACGGCCGGCTTGGACGCATCACCTACGGCTCGAACGGCACGCCGACGAGCATCGACGTCGAGAGCGCTCATCCCAGCTGGGCTGCGGCGCCCAAGCGCACTTTCGAGTACACTTTTGGCGATTCGCCGGCCTACGGCGGCGCTTCAGGGGAGAAGTTCCTGCGTGCATTCATCAGTGCCTGCCAGGGCAATGGTGAACCCTTGGCCACCGGCGAGGACGCAATTCGCGTGGCCAAAGTTGTGGACGCGGCCTACGAGTCGAACCGCACTGGTCGGCGCGTCACTGTCTGAAAACAGATGGCAGCAATTGGGCCGCGGACAGTGTGTATCTTGACCAACTCTGCGTCTTCGCCGCCAGTCAGGCTTTTGGATGGAGATTGCAGTTGGCGGCGGCCAGGGTACTGAAGCCGCGCCGCTGGACTGAAGGTGTCAGGTCGCTGAGACATGGGTTTGGAGGGGGGCGGTGCGGGGGCGGAGGCCCTGCACAAGGGAGGGCCGAAGGCCCGACCGCCCATAACAGAACAATGAGGGGAGAAAGATCATTTTGTTCGCCTCGTTCAGGGTTGCTTATCAGTTTCCTTTGAGTAGTATCAACAGATGTGTGAGAGTGGAGTGAATTCGTGACGAGCAGAACCAGAGCATTTCCGAGAAATAAGGCGCCGCAGACTGCGGAGCACAAGCGCCTGGAATGGTATCGTCAGCGCACCAACAATTGGAAACATTGGGGGCCGTATCTGAGCGAACGGGCGTGGGGCACTGTGCGGGAGGACTACAGCGCCAACGGTGACTGCTGGAACTACTTTTCGCACGATCAGGCCCGTAGCCGAGCCTACCGCTGGAACGAAGACGGCCTGGCGGGCATATGCGATCGCAATCAGTACCTGTGCCTTGCGGTGGCGATGTGGAATGGCAATGACCCGATCTTGAAGGAGCGGCTGTACGGCCTGACCGGGCCTGAGGGCAATCATGGCGAAGATGTGAAGGAATGTTACTACTATCTGGACAACTGCCCGACGCACAGCTATATGAAGATGCTCTACAAGTATCCACAGGCCTCTTTTCCGTACGGAGAACTGGTGGAGGAAGGCCGGCGGCGCGGGTACGATGACGGTGAATACGAACTGCTGGACACGGGCGTTTTTAATGAAAACCGCTACTTCGATGTTCAGGTTGAATATGCCAAGGCGGACGAAAACGATATTCTCGCCCGAATAACGGTATCGAATCGAGGCCCTGAAGGCGCACGGTTTCATCTGCTGCCGACACTGTGGTTTCGGAACACGTGGAGCTGGGGCTATGAGAATGGGCCGCTGGGCGACGTCGAGGAGCAGCCGCTCCTTGCGCGTCATACGGGCCCGGACGGTGTGATGACAATCAAGGTGGATCATCCTCAATTGGGGCCCTATCGCTTTTGGGCGGAGGAGCCGCGCGAACTGCTATTCACCGAGAATGACAGCAACTCGGCACTGCTCTTTGGCTCACCCAATCGAACTCCATACGTAAAGGATGCCTTTCACCGCTTTGTCATCAACGGCGAGCACGAGGCGGTTAATCCCGCGGAGCACGGCACGAAAGCGGCGGCCCACTATTTTGATTTCATTCCTGCGGGCAGTTCGCTGACCTACCGCTGGCGGCTGTCCAATCGGCGCAACCGGCAACCTTTCGGCAGGGGGTTCGATAATGTTTTTCGCCGGCGCATAGAGGAGACTGAGGCGTTCTATGCGGCTGTTCAGAATCCGGACCTGAACGAGGATGAACGGCACATTCAGCGGCAGGCGCTGGCGGGAATGCTGTGGACCAAGCAGCTCTACTACTATGACATTCCCCAATGGTTACGCGGCGACCCGATCCTGCCGGCGCCCGACGCGCGCAAGAACGGCCGCAACGGCGACTGGGACCATCTGCACAACTTCGACGTGATTTCGATGCCTGATAAGTGGGAATACCCATGGTACGCCACGTGGGATACGGCCTTTCACTGCATTCCGCTGTCGTTGGTGGATGCTGACTACGCCAAACGCCAGCTGACGCTGTCAACGCGCGAGTGGTATATGCATCCCAGCGGCGCGCTGCCGGCCTATGAGTGGCACTTCGGCGATGTCAACCCGCCGGTGCACGCGTGGGCGGTCTGGCGCGTTTACAAGATTGACGCCCGCCTGAACGGCATACCGGACCGACCTTTCCTGGAGGGACTGTTCCACAAGCTGCTGCTCAACTTTACGTGGTGGGTCAATCGTAAAGACGAGGAAGGGAACAATGTCTTTCAAGGAGGCTTCCTGGGGCTGGACAACATCAGCGTTTTTGACCGCAGCGCTGAATTGCCAACAGGCGGCCATATCGATCAGTCGGACGGCACTGCGTGGATGGGCTTTTACTGCCTGATGATGATGAAGATCGCCCTGGAGCTAGCCGGGCAGGATACGGTTTACAGAGACATGGCGTCAAACATGTCTGTTTACCAGGATATGGCTACGAAGTTTTTCGAACATTTCCTCCGCATTGCTACGGCCATGAACGAAGAGAGGGGCCCAGGGGCGTCGCTCTGGAATGAAAGAGACCGCTTTTACTATGACCTGCTCCATACGCAAAACGGCGACTTTGTCCCTCTGAAGGTCAGGTCGATGGTGGGTCTGATACCGTTGTTTG
>MKWU01001231.1_pt1 | contig 45869 bp, 45 predicted proteins | sample 809101 | NCBI WGS metagenome assembly MKWU01 (sample SAMN05860141, study PRJNA318959) | sponge metagenome | host: Aplysina aerophoba | place: Slovenia: Piran, Adriatic Sea, Gulf of Piran | collected 2013-05-07 | reverse complement strand
AGAGCACCAGTGCGGAGGGCTCCGGTTACGCCCGGCAACAGCAGAGCACCAGTGCGGAGGGCTCCGGTTACGCCCGGCAACAGCAGAGCACCAGTGCGGAGGGCTCCGGTTACGCCCGGCAACAGCAGAGCACCAGTGCGGAGGGCTCCGGTTACGCCCGGCAACAGCACAGCACCAGTGCGGAGGGCTCCGGTTACGCCCGGCAACAGCACAGTGCCCGGCAACAGCTCAGGGCGGCCGCGCGGGCCATCTCGGGGCCGGTGACGGTGGTCATCGGCAGGGGATCGCTGAGCGAGTCCGCCGATGCCACGGTCGATGCCGCGGTGGCCCTGTCGGCCCTGCCCAACGTCTCGTTCCTGTCTGCGTTGCGACGCGGCAATGTTCACGGAGCGCTCGATGCTGGCCTGTCGCCCGGACTGCTCCCCGGCCGCACAACACTGGAGCACGGCGCCGAGCGTTTCGCCGACGTGTGGCCAGGCGTTCCCGGCGAAGTCGGCCACGACACCGAGGGCATCCTGCGGGCGGCCCAAGCAGGTGAGATCGACGTGCTGATCCTGCTCGGGGCTGACCCGTTGAACGACTTCCCCGACGCGGAGCTCGCTCGTGCAGGCGTGGCCGGCGCGGCGACGGTGATTGCCGTCGACCTGTTGCCGAACGACACCCTCTCAGCGGCAGCCGACGTGGTCCTGGCCGCCGCGGCACCCACAGAATCGTCTGGCACATTCACCAACCTGGAAGGCCGGGTCAGCGTCGTCGAGCAGATCGTCACGCCTGCGGGGATCTCGCGGCCCGACTGGATGATCGCTGCGGAGATCGCAGCCCGACTCGGGCACGATCTCGGTGTCGACTCACCCGCAGCGATCCGCGCTGAGCTGGCCTCGGTCTCTGAGATCCACGCCCCGCTGACCCCCGCCGCGCTCGATGCCTCCCGAGTGGAGGGGGTACTGCTGGAGGGCAACGGAGACATCGGGCCGCCGGGCCCGTCGGGGTCCCCGAGTCCGCTCAACGACCGCTATTCGCTGCGCCTACTGACCACCCGACGGATGTACGACGAGGGCACCGCGCTCCGCCACAGCCCCGCGAGCAGCGGGCTCGGTCCGTCACTCGAGTTGCGACTGAACCCGGTCGACTTCGACAAGATCGGTGTTGAGGCGGGCACGGTCGTGCGGGTCGAGTCGGCCCGCGGCCACCTCAACATGCCAGTGCAGATCGATCCCGGCGTGCCCGCCGGTTCGGCGGCTGTGCCGTGGCGGACCCCCTTCGCAGACGTGAGGCCCCTCATCGATGCCGCGGCGTCGGTGACCGACGTGAGGGTGGAGCGGCTGTGACGTTCGCTGTCGATCCCCTCTTCGTCGACTCGTTCGGCTTGAGCGAAGTCGTGGTCGTGCTGCTCAAAGTGGTTCTGGTCTTCGTGTTCCTGCTGGTTGCGGTGATGCTCAACATCTGGTTCATGCGCAAGGTCATCTCCGACATGCAGAACCGGATCGGCCCCAACCTGGCCGGCCCCTGGGGGATCCTGGTGACGTTGGCCGACGGCATCAAGCTGTTCTTCAAAGAAGACCTCATCCCCGAGAAGTCCCATCGGTTCGTCTTCAAGATGGCGCCGTACCTGTCGCTGATCCCGGCTTTCCTGGTGTTCGCGATAGTGCCGATCGGTGGAGACTTCAACCGCGCGGACGGCTCTGAGGGGGTTGTCACGATTCTCGGCCACGACACTCTGCTGCAGGTGGCCGACCCGCCCGTCGGCATCCTCTTCTTCCTGGCGATGTCGTCGCTGGCAATCTATGGGGTGATGCTCGCTGGCTGGGCCTCGGGCTCGAAGTATCCGCTGCTGGGCTCGGTTAGAGCCTCGGCTCAGATGGTCAGCTACGAAGCCGCGCTGGGCCTGTCGATCGCTTCGGTGGTGCTCATCAGCGGCACGCTGTCGATGCACGAGATGGTGTTGGCGCAGACCGGCGCGGGGTTCGGCGGGTTCATCCCCAGCTGGAACATCATCTTGACCGGCTTCATCCCGTTCGTCGTCTTTCTGATCGCGGGTACCGCGGAGCTCAACCACCCGCCGTTCGATTTGGTCGAGGCCGAACAGGAACTCGTCGGCGGTTTCCACACCGAGTACTCGTCGATCCGCTTCGCTCTGTTCTACCTGGCGGAGTTCATGAACCAGATCACCATGGGCGCGATCATCGTCACCCTCTTCCTGGGCGGCCCGGCCGGCCCCGCACTGTTCGTGCCGCAGGGCTGGTGGATCGGCGTCTTCTGGTTCTTCTTGAAGTTGATGGTCTTCCTGTTTGCCTTCGTGTGGTTGCGGGCCACGCTGCCGCGGCTCCGCTACGACCAGTTGATGGACCTCGGCTGGAAGGTGTTGATCCCCTTGTCGCTGGCATGGTTCCTGGTTCTCGCAGGCATCCGGACAGGCCGTGACCGCGGTTGGAGCAGCGTCGAAGTCGGTGCCTTCGCGGTGGGATTCGGGGTTGTCTGCATGCTCTGTGCAGGGTTGTTGATGATGGCGCTGCGCTCGGCTCGCATCGCCCGTCTCGCCGAACTCGAGGAAGATCGCGCTGGTCTTCACGAGCCGACCGAAGGGGGTGTGCCGTGGCCGAACTGACCGACTATCTGAAGGGCTTCGCGGTCACCTTCAAGAAGCTGTTCGAGGAGCGGGTCACCAAGGAGTACCGCGGGGGTATGGCCAAACCCGGCCAACCCGACGAGAAGCGGCCCAAGGTCGAACGCCTGCACGGCCGTCATGTCCTCAACCGCTACGAGGACGGCATGGAGAAGTGCATCGGTTGTGAACTGTGTGCCGGGGTGTGCCCGGCCAAGTGCATCCATGTGCGCGGTGCCGACAACGACCCGGACAATCCGACGTCACCGGGCGAGCGGTTCGGTTACGTCTATGAGATCAACTACCTGCGCTGCATCCATTGCGACCTGTGCGTGGAGGCGTGCCCGACGCAGGCCATCACCGAATCGAAACTGTTCGAGTTCTCCTTCACGAACCGCAACGACGCGATCTACACCCGCGACGAACTGCTGGTCGGCGACGACGGCAAGCCCCAGAAGCTTCCGTGGGAGGACTGGCGTGAGGGCGAGGACGAGTTGACCTCCGGGTGGATGCGCGCCACGTCGCCGTCGGGCGACCATCGCTACGAAGGCGTGGTGCAGTGGTCGGAGGAGCTCGGCTACGGCGTGCGAGCCCCCGAACTCGGCCAGTCCGCTGAGACCGCCGACGCAGACGCAGACGCGGGCACGTCTGGCGGAGGTGACGCGTGAGCGAAGTGATCGTCTTCGCGGTCGCCGCGGCGATTGTGTTGAGCGGTGCCGTCGGTGTGGTCGCATCGCGCAACCCGGTGCACTCGGCGCTGTTCCTGATCCAGACGCTGTTCGGCGTCGCAGTGCTGTTCGTGCTGCAGGAAGCGCATTTCCTGGCCGCAGTGCAGATCGTGGTCTACGCCGGGGCCATCGTCATCCTGTTCCTCTTCGTCATCATGCTGCTCGGTGTCGACACGGCCGACGACTGGTCGGTCGAACCCCTTGCGGGCCAGCGCCCGCTCACGGTCATAGTCGGGGCGGCCCTCCTCGGCCTCGGCCTGGCTCTGGTGGTGGTGGCGACCGACACGCTCACCGGAGCCGTGCAGCGCGGCGGCGAACGCGCCCTCGACAACGGATTCACCGACATTGAACGCATCGGGCGGGTGCTGTTCACCGACTACGCACTGTCCTTTGAGATCACCGCCGCCCTGTTGACGGTCGCGGTGATCGGTGCGGTGATGCTGACCCGCAGGCTGCTGCGCAGCGAGATGCTCACCGATCTCGAGACCGCCTCCATGGACCTGCCGCCCGCATCCCCCTCAGCGCCGGACCCCGACGGGTCGAACGCTGAAACGCTGGATTCCAAACAAGTGCCGGGGAGGTGATCTTTGATGGAACTCACCAATGACTGGTATCTGCTGTTGTCGGTGGCCATGTTCGTTATCGGCGCGGTAGGTCTGCTGGTGCGGCGCAATCCGCTGGTGATGTTCATGTGCGTGGAGTTGATGCTCAACGCCGTCAATATCACCTTCGTGTCGCTCGGCACGGAGCTCAACGATGTCTCGGGCCAGATCGCGGTGTTCTTCGTGCTGGTGGTGGCGGCTGTTGAGGTGGTGGTCGGGCTTGCGCTGGTGGTGGCCATCAACCGGCACCGGGCCGATGCCACCGCCGACGACATCTCGGTGTTGAGGGGCTGAGGTGAACCAGTTGCTCGACCTCGCTTGGCTCATAGTCGCATTCCCGCTCGCCGGGTTCGGGTTGATCCTGCTGTTCGGGCGCCGACTCGGCGAGCCTGCCGCCGGTTGGCTCGCAACTGCCGCGATGGCGGGTTCCTTCGTTGCCTCGGTGCTCGTCTTTGCGGGCCTGCGCGACCGCCCGGTCAGCGACCGCACGCACCTACAGACGCTGTTCGAGTGGGTTCCCGTCGGCGACTTCTCGGTCGATGTGGGCTTTCTGGTCGACCCGTTGTCGGTGACGATGACGTTGTTCATCACCGGTGTCGGTGCGCTGATCCACCTCTACTCGATCGGTTACATGCACGGCGACCCCGACTTCTCGAAGTTCTTCATGTACCTGAACCTGTTCGCCTTCGCGATGTTGATGCTGGTGCTCGGCGACAACATGCTGTTGACCTTCTTGGGCTGGGAGGGCGTGGGCGTCTGCTCCTACTTCCTGATCTCGTTCTGGTTCACCGACGAGCACAACGCATCGGCGGGCAAGAAGGCCTTCGTGACGAACCGAATCGGTGACTGGGGCTTCATGGTCGCAATGTTCGTCACGTTCACGACGCTGGGATCGATCCAGTACGTCGAAGTGTTCGACAATGCGGGCGGGTTGGCGGAATCGACCGCCACCGCGATCACGGTGCTGCTGCTCGTCGGCGCGGCGGGCAAGTCGGCACAGATCCCCCTCTACGTCTGGCTGCCGGATGCCATGGCCGGCCCCACGCCAGTGTCCGCGTTGATCCACGCGGCGACGATGGTCACCTCCGGTGTGTACCTGCTCACCCGGGTCAATCCGATAATCGCCGAGTCCGCGGCGTGGGCACCCTCGCTGATCGCCTGGGTCGGCGCCATCACCGCATTGTTGGCAGCGACTGTCGCCGTGGCACAGAACGACATCAAGAAGGTGCTGGCCTATTCGACCATCAGCCAACTCGGATACATGTTCTTAGCCGTCGGCTCCGGAGCGTATGTGGCCGCGATCTTCCACATGGTCACCCACGCGTTCTTCAAGGCGCTGCTTTTCCTGGGGTCGGGGTCGGTGATCCACGGCATGGACAACGACCAGGACATGCGCCATTACGGCGGGCTTCGCAAGCTGATGCCGATCACCTCGGCCACCTTCATCGTCGGCTGGTTGGCCATCGCCGGAGTGCCGCCGTTCTCGGGATTCTGGTCCAAGGACGAGATCCTGGCGTTCGCCTGGGAGTCGAACAAGCTGCTTTGGCTCATCGGTCTGATCACCGCGGTGCTCACGGCCTTCTACATGAGCCGCCAGGTGTTCATGACCTTCTTCGGACGCTACCGCTTCGCCGACGTGCGGCCAGAGGAGATCACCGAGGCTTGGTCGAGCCGTGTCAGCAGCGCTTCGGTCGCCGTCGACGAGGCCGAGGCCCGACTCGGTTCAGCCGAAGAGGCTGTAACCAAGGCCAACGAGAAGCTCGAAGCGGCTCGGGTGAAACTCGCTGCCCGCAGCGCCGAGCTGGCCGAGGCGGACCCGACAGACGAACGGGCTGCCGCGAAGGCAACCAAGAACCTCGAACGGGCCGACGGCGCAGTCGAGACTGCTCAGGCTGCGGTCGCCGCCGCGGTCGAGGCGCACGCCGAAGCCCAGCGGGCGGTTCTCGCCGCCCAGACGCAACACGAGCAGGTGGTGACCGCGGCCGCGGTTGGCGCGCCCCGCCCCGACGCTACGATCTTCGATGAACCCGACACGGGCGGGCTCGACACAGCAGACCTCGGTGCCTCAGTGAAAGCCCGGCGTGAATATCACCCGCACGAATCACCCTGGTTGATGACCCTACCGCTGGTCGTGCTGGCCGCGGCTGCGGTCGTCGCAGGGGTGATGAACCTTCCGTTCAGCAGCGACCTTCACTTCTTGGGCAAGTGGCTCGAGCCGTCGCTGTACCCCAACGAGGCGCATCTCATCGCCGGCGCGGGGGCCAAATGGGCGTTGGCAGTCGTGGCGGTGATCGGCGGCGCTGCGGGCATCGCCGCGGCCGCGATGGTCTACCTGCGCGGTGCGAAGCACTGGGTGCAGCGCGTCGAGCGGCCGCTGTTCGCCCGCGGCTGGTTCATCGACGAGTCGATCACCAGGTTCATGGGCGGGCCGGGCCGCAAGGGATTCGATGCACTCGTGGCGTTCGACACGACGGTGGTCGACGGCACAGTCAACGGCGTCGGCCGTTGGGTCCGGCAGGGAGGCAACGCGCTGCGACGGGTCCAGAGCGGGTTCGTCCGCGGCTACGCGCTGATGGTCGCGATCGGTGCGGTGGCGCTGTTCGCCTGGTTCCTGTCGAGAGCGAGTTGGTGATGGGGTCTCTTCTCGCCGCCATGTTCGCCGCAGAAACAGGTTCGGCCGCGACCAGTTTCCCGGTGCTCAGCGCCCTGGTGGTCACCCCGGTGATCGGCGCTCTGGTGTTGTTGCTGCTGCCCAACAACCGTCCCGAGCATTTCAAGCAGGTCGCATTCCTGTTCAGCGCCGTGGTCGGTGCCATGTCTGTGTGGGTGCTCACCGATTTCAGCACGGCGCAAGCGGCCGAGTTCCAGTTGCGCGACCATCACAGTTGGATCGAGTCCCTGGGGATCTCCTGGTCGCTGGGAGTCGACGGGATCTCTCTGTGGCTGGTGGTATTGACCGGGCTGATCTTCCCGTTGACTATCGTCGGGGTCGACGCGGAGCACGGCCCCAAGGCCTACTACTCGTGGCTGTTGGTTCTCGAGGCCGGCTGCATGGGGGTCTTCCTGGCCCTCGACCTCTTCGCCTTCTTCACGTTCTTTGAGATCGTGCTGGTACCGATGTACTTCCTGATCGGCAGGTGGGGCCACGGTGAACGGGCCTATGCGGCCACGAAGTTCTTCATCTTCACGATGTTCGGATCGGCGCTGATGCTGGTGGGGATCCTGTCGTTGGCGTTCTTGAACCAAGCCGAGACCGGGGTGCTCACCTTCGACCTGGTGGAACTGGCGAACTCCCAGTCGATAGCGACTGATACGGCGCGCTGGATCTTCTTGTCGTTCGCGTTGGCCTTCGCGGTGAAGGTGCCGCTGTTCCCGTTCCATACCTGGCTGCCCGACGCCCACACCAACGCCCCGACCGCGGGCTCGGTGATCCTCGCCGCGGTGATGCTGAAGCTCGGGACCTACGGTTTCCTGCGTTTCGGCATCTACCTGTTCCCCGAGGCAGCGGTGTGGTTCGCTCCGGCGCTGGTCGCTCTGGGCACGGCCGGCATCATCTACGGCGCGATCGCGGCGACGATGCAGCGCGACCTGAAACGCCTGGTCGCCTATTCGTCGGTGGCCCACCTCGGTTTCATCATGATCGGCTCGTTCGCGTTGAACACCGAGGGCCTGGTCGGCGGCCTGTTGCAGATGGTCAACCACGGTTTGTCGACGGGTGCATTGTTCCTGTTGGTGGCGATGATCTACGACCGACGCCACACACGCATGATCTCCGAGCTTGGAGGTCTTCAGAAGCCAGCGCCACTACTGGCCGGGGTCTTCATTCTGGTCACCTTGTCGTCGCTGGGCCTACCCGGACTCAACGGTTTCATCGGCGAGTTCTTGACACTGCTCGGAGCCTACGCGGCTCACCGCTGGTGGGCGGTGGTCGCGGCGACCGGAGTGATCATTGCGGCCCTCTATCTTCTGTGGGCCTACCAACGGGTTTTCCACGGGCCGGCGGAGGGCGCCAACGCCGAGATCAGCGATCTGAAGTTGCGTGAAGGGCTGCTGCTGGTGCCGTTCGTGGTCGGCATCGTCTTTATGGGCGTGTATCCCAAGCCGGTCATCGAGCGGATGGAACCGGCGGTCGATGCGCTCATCGAGCACGTCGATTTCCATGTCGAGGACTTCTCCGAGCCGGTGGCGAACATGGACCTGCTGGGCGGGTCCGGGGCTGACGACGACGGTTCCTCAGAGGGCGAGGACGGCCACTGATGCTCGCTCAGACAGTCGCGCCGATCCCGTCTGAGGTCGTGCCCCCGAATTATTCGCTGGCCGGGTTGAGCCCGCTGATCGTGTTGGCGGCCGGGGCGTTGGTGCTCATCATGTTCCGCTCGGTCATGAAACGTCTGCCGGAACCGGTCGAGCGTATTGCGACGATAGCGGTCGGCCCGGTGACGGTCGCGGTCGCCTGGGTCGTGGCCGGTCTGGTCGGCAACGCGATGCCTCTGACCGGCTTGCGCTCCGATATCGGAACGCCGGCGTTCGTGGTGCTCGCAGCGGTGGTTCTGGCGGTCGCTGGCCTGTTGGTAAGCACGATGCGAGTCAGGTTCGATGCGATCTTCACAGCCGGCACAGCCCTGGTGGCGCTCGCGGCGATCGCTGAGTTGTGGCGGGACCATTTGTGGCAGGGCTATTACCGAGCAGATTGGTCGGCGATAGCAGGCACCGGTGACAGGCCGGAGGGCCTTGCCGGCAACCCGGTGGGAGCTATCGGCGACCAGTTCTCCTTCGACGGGTTCACCCTGGTGGTCGCAGGTGTGATCGTGTCGGCGGTGGCGCTGTGCGCGCTCCTGTTCGACGAATACCTGCGCCGTGAGGGCATCGACGGACCCGAGATTTATGTGCTGATGATGCTGTCGGCGGCTGGCGGCGTGGTGATGGCCGGGGCCGGCGACCTGATCGTGCTGTTCCTCGGTCTGGAGACGCTGTCCATCCCGGTCTATGTCATGGCCGCCTCGCATGTGCGTCGCAGCGAGTCGTTGGAGGCCGGTCTGAAGTACTTCGTGCTCGGGGCCTTCTCGTCGGCCTTCCTGCTCTACGGAATGGCGTTGGTCTATGGTGCCACCGGTTCTTTGAACCTCGGTGAGATCCAGTCCTACCTCGCCACGGTTGTGATTCTGGACGACGCCATGCTGTTGGCGGGCCTGGCGATGCTGCTCGTCGGGCTTGGATTCAAGGTCGCCGCGGTTCCCTTCCATGCCTGGACGCCCGACGTGTATCAGGGCGCTCCCACACCGGTCGTGGCGTTCATGGCTTCTGCGGTCAAGGTTGCGGGCTTCGCGGCGCTCGTGCGTGTGTTCGTGGTGACCTTCGGTCAGTACCGGCTCGACTGGCAGCCGGCGATTCTTGCCTTGGCGGTCCTGACGCTGCTGGTCGGAGCGGTGCTGGCGATCGTGCAGCGTGACGTGAAGCGCATGTTGGCCTACTCGTCGATCTCCCACGCCGGGTTCATTCTGGTGGGGGTGCATGCCGCCGCCACCACCGCTCGAGGCACGGCGGCGGTGGTTTTCTATCTGGCGGCGTACGCCTTCATGGTGATCGGCACGTTCGGTGTCCTCACGGTCGTCTCCGGCAGGGGCGACCGCCGCACCAGCCTCGACGACCTCAATGGACTGGGTGCTCGCCGCCCGGTGTTGGCGCTGGTTCTGACGATCTTCCTGCTGGCCCAGGCGGGCGTGCCGTTGACCACGGGATTCGTGGCGAAGTTCGAGGTCATCGGCGCCGCGGTAGACGCCCGGTCCTTCTGGCCGGCGGTGGTGGCCATGGTCTCGGCGGTGGTGTCGGCGTTCCTCTACCTGCGCATCGTGCTCTCGGTGTATGTGGGTTCGCCCGCCGAAGACTCCGAGACATCCGCCGAGGCCAGGCCTGAACGGGTCCACCCCGCGGCCAGCCTCGCCATCGGCATCGCCCTGGCGATCACCGTCGGTTTCGGCCTCTTCCCCGGACCCATCGACAGACTCGCCCTCGAAGCCATCCCCCAATTGTTCGCCATTTGATTTGCGAGCGAGTTCCTCTCACCGCGCTTCGTGACGTCTCCGGCTGGGCTAGATCCGGCTTGGTGAGGACGGTGCCGCAGATCGGGTCCTCGACTACCATCTGGATCTGCAACGTCCGGCGTGACCGGCGCGGAGAATGCATCTGGCGTTTGCTCGCGGCATGTGTTTGCTGCACCTTTGCCGCGCACCGGCCTCGGCGCCCGCGCGGCGCGAGGCCGACTCATGGGCGGCAGTTCCTGCGTATTGGCGTTCTCGTTCGGCAAACCAGACGACGGATTCGTGGGCCATGACAGGCCCGAAACGGATTGAGCCGTCGGGTTCGTGGGCGATGCAGCCGACGTTCACCAAATGGTTGTCCGCTCGCGCGATCGACGATGCGCTGATCGGGCCGCCGATCCGACCAGCAATTTGTTGCGGACTCGCGTGGCCTCCCGACTCCGACAGTGCTCGCAGGAATGACTGCTCGTGCTCGTTCAGCGTGTGCCAGGTCGGGCTGAAGACACGTTGATGCATGTCTTGGTCGGTCTCGTTGATCGCCTGGTCGGCCGCTGTCTCGCTGACGGGGGAGTGTGGGGCATCGGCAACGGTCCACGCGTAGTATCCCAGCAGCTGCATCCGAAACGGCAACGGCCCTGCGGCCTCGGCGAGGTCGCTCAGTGCGTTCCCGCCGAACTCGCCGCCAGCGTCTCGCACGGTCTTGGAGAGGCACTTCATTGCGTCGGCTCTCGTGAGCGGCGGCATGTCGAAGCTCTGACAGCGCTGAAAGAACGTCATCTTCTTGTCCTCAAGCAGCGTGTGTTTCATCTCGGCGAGACCTGCGCCGACGAAAGCGAGTGGTCGCTGCTCGCGTTTGGTGATGTGCTGCAGGTCAGATGACAGGCGCCGGAGTTCTTCGACTCCGCCGCTGTGCAGTTCGTCGACCGTCAACAAAACGGCCGAGCCGTTCGCCGCGGCATGTTCGGCCAAGGTCGTCAACTGCCGGCGGGCACCCCATTTCGGTTCTATCGCTCGTACTACCCGTCGCTGCCATTCAGCACCGAGAACTCGCACGCCCGTCGTGGTCGTGTCCGTTCCGCCTCTCGGCGCGGCGGTCAGCGTCTCGTTCTCGTCGCGAGCCCATTCGATGCGTTCCTCGAGCCGTTCGACGATGTTGGATGTGCTCGCGTCGAGAGGAAGAACCAGCCACCCAGCTTTGTAGGCAACGTCTTCGATCATGTTGAGCGTCACCGTCTTGCCGGAGCCGCGTGGCCCAAGCAGCACCGAAGTGAAGCGCGGATCTCGCGGCCCGGCACCGAGACCAGTCCTCACATCGCGAAGCATGTCATCGCGCCCGACATAGGAGTGAGGGGGTTGCCCGAAGTCAGGCGTGAAGAGGTTCTGCTGGGATGTCTCGTCGTCGCCCAACAGATTGTTCATACGCAGAATGATAGCACAACATAAACCACAAACTCACAACATGACGCACTAACTCACAACTTAGATCACGACTCTGCAGCCAACGGTGCCCCAACCAGCATTCGCCGGAGTAGGACGGGTCCTCGGGAGTCATGGCCGTGGTGCGGTCACCGGTCCCTGTGGGCCTCATTTGATTCTGGGCCAGGTCCGCATGGTGCAGTTGTGCCCAGGGAAGCAACGATGTGCTGATTCAAATCGAATGGTGGTCTCGTGGCGCTGTCTGAACCGAACCGACTGGCGGGTGTGCTGCGGGATGCCGTGAGCCGCGCCAAGCTCTGCTCGACCGATCCCATGTGCGCCGACCACCGCGCTGGAGAGATCGGCGACTCGCTGCACAACTCGGCCTGTCACGCGTGTCTGTTCGCATCCGAGACATCGTGCGAAGTCGGCAATCGCTACCTCGACCGAGGGGCGATCGTCCCGATCCTCGGCGACCCCGGCAACGCCCATTTCACATGAGCAGCACGGCGCTCGGTGCCCTCACCGCTGCGGTTGCCGACGCGGCCCGAGGTGTACCTAGTGATCTCCTAGCCCCAATTGTTCGCCATCTGATTTGCGAACTCCACGGCCCCGGCATCGGAGGACCGGAGAAGAGGAACCGACAGGTCGAACCTTGCGAACCACCCCGCCGACGATCCTGACTGCGCCGTCCGACAGGCATCACCGCGGTGGTGGAGCACGCCCGCCGCACGACCCCTGCATTCGGCGCGACGCGAGGAACCCGACAAGGCTCAAACTGCGCCCGGTTGCGTCGACGAGGTCGGGGTGCTCGGGTCGGTGGCGGGCACGCTTGGAGAAAAATCTGAAGAATTGGTTGCGTTCTGTTGCCGGGGGCGCGCGAAGCATGGTACCGTCGTCCCGCGCACATGAAGATCATGTGTCGTGTCCCCAGCGGACATAGTCTGAAATGACGGAAGGAAGACATGCGTAAGGTCAGCATCTCAAAGGACGATCGGCGGGGTTCCCCGGTCGTCTCATCAATACTCGCTCGATCGCGGCGCACCCTGAGTGTGCTCGCCGTTGTGGTGTTGTCGGCAACGTTACTGGCGGGCATCTCGTCGGTGAGTGCTCAAGGAGGCGAAGGCGTTCCCGCGGGGGGGGGAAGCGGCCAATGAGCCGCCGGTTGAGACGGCGAATATTTCGGGCCGGATAACCGACCAAGCCGGAAATGGAATCCGTGGGATTCACGTAGGCGGGTCCGTGGTTGGGCCGGACGGCGCGTCTGTGATCGGGCCCGACGGGAAGCCGCTCATGGTAATTGGGCCGGACGGGAAGCCGGTGATTGGGCCGGACGGGAAGCCGCTCCTGGTGCGGGACTTCCATACGTTCACCGACTCTCACGGCAACTACTCCGTTGACGGCAAACTGGGACGGGAACATTCGTTCACTCTTAAGTTCACGTCCAGGGACGGTGTGTACGCCACCGAGTACTACAAGGAAAGAGAAAAAGAAGGAGGCCCAGGGGATGCGAGCGTCCTCACTGTTCCCAAATACGGGCACCTGACAGGTCTTGACGCGACACTACCACTCGGCAGTAGTGTCAGAGGTATTGTAGTGGGGCCAGAGAATGCCAACGGCGGTAGACATTTGAGAAGTTCCGACTCGATACAGCTCTGTAGACTCGCCTTCCCATGTTCGGAGAGTTCAACTAATTCTTTGGCAAGTGCGACTAGTTCGTTGGGGTACTTCGAGTTCCAAGGGCTCGCCCCTGGTTTGTACACGTTGAGAGCTTCCGACGAGTTTGGCTTCGCTTTGGACGACGCGCAGATTAGGTTGACTCCAGGAAGCGATGTCTTCTTCAGGATCGTCTTGGACGACGCGATGTCTCGCCATGACAGGCTATCGTCGTTGGCCGACGTGTCTGTAGCGTTCAACAATCTAACCGACGGCGCGTCCGCGATAACCCGGGGTGAGTTCGTGCGTCACCTGTGGTTGGTCGCTGGTCAACCTTCAGGAGCCGAGGCAGGCTCGGACCAGTTTAGTGATGTTCCGAAAGGCCATGCTGCAGATCTAGCGATTGGTTGGGCAAGAAGCGAAGATTTGATTTTCAGTTGCGATCCAGGCGATCGAGTCTTGGCTAAGGAACTTAGAACAACGTCCGTTCCCCGATTTTGCATAGATTCTTCGATTTCGCCCGCAAACATCGCCGTGGTCGTGCGTCGGTTTGCTGATATGCTCCAAACTAATGGAGCGTTCATTCACAATCTATATGGGGTGAGGCCAGCTGACTTGCCAGCTGATGTTGAAACTAAGTATCGGGTTCCTTTGGTTCCCGGCCGAACACTAACAGGGGCTCCAGAAGCTGAGACAAGCAGCTACGTCGCAGAACTCAACAAATGGCTTGAGGCGAATGGCTGGGTTCGGCGAATCATGTTGCCAACCCCAGTGCAAGAATGCAACTGTGACCCCGTGGTTCCGATGTTTGAGTACGAAGTGGACGATGTCAGCTCTGTTGACCGGGCAGCCGCAGCAGCGTTGTTCCATAGTCTCCTCGCCAATCCTGCACAAGATCCAATTCCCTGGCCCTCTGTCACCAACGCTGTCATGGTCAGGCCCGCGGCACCTGCGCCAGAACCGGAGCCAGCGCCGGAGCCAGCGCCGACGGCGAACGCCACGGTCACCGTCAAGTCTGGGGATTCGCTGTCATCGATCGCCCAGGAGCATCTGGGGTCGAGTCAACGTTGGAATGAGATATTTGAACTGAACAAGGGCAAGCCCCAAGCCGACGGTCGAAGCCTGACCAACCAGAACTTGCTTCGTCCGGGCTGGGTTCTGGAACTTCCGTCCTGAGGATCCACGCCTGAACTGACGCTGGCTTTTCTTCTCGTGAGCGGCCCCTGTGGAGGATTTGATCCTCTGCAGGGGCGGCTCTAAGCCAGACTTGCCAGTAGGTGGTTGGTAGTGTTGGTTGAGTGCCCTTCGTGGCGTTGAATGTTTTGGTTCGCGGTCGGGGGGTTGGCTGTTGGTGCGGGAGCGCGGTTGTTGGCCTATCTGGCTAACCATGTTGGGATGACGGCGGCCGTCTGGGGTGATTGATGGTGTTGAGGTCGTGCTCGGTGGTGGCGCGAAGGGACTTGAACGCTTGATCAGCCGATGGTCATCAGGGTTGTGCCGGTCAACACCGCGGTGATGCCGATGATCTGCCACCAGCGGAGCCGGTCGTCGTCGAACAGCACCGCCAAGGCGATGGTGACTACCGGGTAGAGCGAACCAGCGACCGCAACCGCGCCGACCGGACCCCGCTGCAGACCGGCGATCAGCGCAGCCATCCCCGCGCCGCCGATGATCCCTCCGATCAACCCGGCGAGTCGAAGCGTGCGCGGCAGCATCTGCGGGATGCGCAGCGCTCTCGTCGCGGCCAGCATCAACGCAGTCGCCACGAAGCGCTGGCTCACCGCCGGCCACATGCCGCTGTCGAGGCTGGTCTGTGCCAGCACTACGGTCGCCACGGCGAAGGGCGCCCCGCCCCCGGGGCCGCAGCGGCGGAGCCCCCCCCCGCCGTTGCCGCGAAGGCGATGCCCGCTCGGAGCTGTCCGGCGAGGTCGGGAACGATGACCGCGGCCAACAGGCCGACGACGGCGAGCGCGATTCCCGCAGCCACGACAGGCGAGGGGCGCTCCCCGGCGCCGACTCCATAGACGAGGGGCCCCAGAGCCGTGAATGCGGCCACGATGGGCGACGCGACGGCCGCGGACGATATGGCCATGCTGTGCCACATGGCTGAGAGCGCGAAAGCCATCAGCGCGCCTGAGCCGGCCCCCAACACGAGCGCCTCGAAATCGATCGCGCTCGGCACGAAGTACAACAGCACGGACGTGATCGCGAGCCCGCCGATGAAGGCGGTTCCCACTGAGGTCATGGCGTGGGCACGCCGCGCGCAGAAACGGCCGTAGTAGTCCGACACGCCGATCAACACCGACGCTAGAACTCCCAGAAGCACCGGCATACTCCCCGGCACGCTAGCGGAACAGGCGTCAAAGCGCGGGCAGTCCGTCGGCCACGAATGCTCTCCCGCACGCGAACAGGGGAGTACCAGTCTTTGACTGTCTGAGGATGAACAACCGAGCTCCCCCCCGCACGGAAGCGGGAGGCATGATGACTTCGCCGCCCTGACGTAGCCGAACCGAACTCCCCCCGCACGGAAGCGGGAGGCATGATGACTTCGCCGCCCTGACGTAGCCGAACCGAGCTCCCCCCGCACGGAAGTGGGGGACCCGTTGCGGGGTTGGAAGCCGCGTCTGATCAGCGCGTCAGCCGTCGGCCAACCGTTGCGCCTCGCGGACCAAGGCTTCGTAGAGAGCGTGTTCGTCGGCGGGCAGGGCCTCGAGATGGCGCGCGATCGTCGCTTCGTCTCCGCGTGCTGCAGGGCCCGTGAGCGCTGCGGCGGGACCGAGCCGCCGGACGTTGTCGAGGGTGCCCTGCGCTAGGTCGAGCATCACTTCGAGCGGCACGCCAGCCGCCGCAGCCACCCGTTCGGTTTGGCCCAGCAGAGCCACCAGATGGTTCGACGAGATCACCGCGGCGGCGTGGTACAGGGGCCGGGCGCCATCGTCGATGGGGAACGAGCGGCCGCCGAGCGCCTCGACCAGCGAGTTGACTCCAAGGTCGCCGGCCACCGCGAACCAGGCGCCGCGCAGCCGCTCGGTGCCCAGGTCCGGCGTCGGCAGCGACACCAGCGGATGCATCGCCGCGCGGCGCGGGTGCCCGTCGAGAACATCGAGGCCCAACGCCCCCGAGAGATGAACCACCAGCGTCGAGTCCACGCTGCGGACCGACCCGGCTACGGTCTCGACGGCATCGTCGGGCGTGGCGATCACCAGCACGTCGGTGCGCGCGGCTGCCCCGCCCAGGTCGTCACCCCGGCCCAGACAGCCCAGCAGTTCCCAGCCCGCAGATTCGAGCGCGGCGCCCAGCGACGTGCCGGCCCGTCCACCACCGATTGTGCGGACTCGTCTCATGGGTCGGTCAACGGTGCCAGACTGCCGAGACGGCCGAGGCGCACCACCTGATCCTGCAGGCCGGCGCTCTCAACGTCGAACCCGTCGGGAAGCAGGTCCGCGGCGAGGTCGGCCAGCGGGATGAGCACGAAACTGCGTTCGAACATCCGCGGGTGGGGGACGACGAGGTCGGGCTCGGCCAGCGTCTCACCGTCGACCCAGAGCACGTCCACGTCGAGGGTGCGGGCACCCCAGCGGACTTCCCGTACCCTCTGAGCAGCACTCTCGAGGCCCTGACACACGCCGAGCAGCTCTCGGGCACCGAGCCGGGTCCGCAGTTGCACTGCCAGGTTCAGGTACGGACCCTGTTCGGGGCCGCCCATCGGCGCCGTCTCGTAGACACCAGACACCGCGGCCAGGTCTGGGACCGCGGCCACCGCTTCACGCAGGTAGCTGATCCGATCCCCGAGGTTTGAACCGAGACCGAGGAACGCCCGGTGTGGCTCGGTCATCGCCGGCGGACGATCCGCACACCGCTGGAGTCGAGGAACTGGGTGACCGGCGGGCGCAGCTTCTGAACCTCGACGGTGACTTCGGTGACCCGCTCATCGGCCAGAACAGCCTCGGCGACCCGTTGCGCCATCCGCTCGAATAGTTGGAAAGACTCGTTGCGGGTGACTTCCTCGACCCGGGCGAGGATCGATCCGTAGTCGATCGTGTCATCGAGCTCGTCGGTCACCGTGGCCGCTGAGCCAGCTACCACGTCGATGTCGAACTCGTAGGGCTGACGGCGCCCCTGTTCCTCGGGCAGGGCACCGCAGATGCACAAAAGGCGCAAGCCCCGCAGTCGGATGACGTCAGGCGGGGTCATCAGACCCACCCCCGTCAGACTGGCCCCCGTCAGACCGGCACCCGTCAGACCCGCCCCCGTCGCCGGCGTCAGCCTCAGACCCGCCCCCGGCGCCGGTGTCAGCGTCAGAATCGGTGTCAGCGTCAGAGCCGGCATCCTCGGACTCGTCGACGATGTTCACGAAAGCGCCCGTCGGTACCTCGTCTTGGGGATCGCAGCGCTCCAACATCGCCACCATCTCGCGGCCGGTAGAGGTCAGTTCCCGCTCGAAGAGCCGCTCGGTCACCATGATCGCCCGGGGGGCGTCAGGCACCAGACCCATCCACAGCAGGTAGGCGCCGACCATCCCCGTGATCGTCTCGCCCAACTCCTCACGGTGAACGACGATCTTGTGCCCGGCACGGACATGGTCGCGGATCGCCGCCATCACCCGGGTCAGACCCAACGGCCCGTCACTCAGACCGGCGAAAGGCACATGATGGTAGGGCAGGCCGAGTTCCTCGTAGTTGTGAAGATTGTGCTTGGAGCCGATCAGCGAGACAACGAAGTGAAACCCCTGCTCACGGATCCAGATGATCTCCTCCAAGCGGCGAACCTTGCGGTGGTCGAAACCGTAGCCGCCGGGCCTTTCACAAACGGCCACCTGGTCCTTGAGGACCCAGCGGAAATGCCTCGGCTCGATGCCCTGTGCCCAGCGGCCCCTCACTGCCATTGATCGGTTCATCGCCGTCTGCCGGTGCCGTTCATGCCGGTGCCGTTCATGTCTGTGCCCTTCATGTCGGTTCTGTCACCGGGTCAGCAGGCTCAAGGCGTGGACGGTAGGCCGGACGTCATGCACTCGGATCATGTCCACTCCAAGATACGCGCTCCAGACCGCGATCCCCACAGAGCCTTCGAGCCGATCAGCGGATCCGCTGATCGACGCGACGCCTCCGAGTCCGTCGGACGCCGCATGGACCGCTCCGACGACGCTCTTGCGGCTCGCGCCGACGAGCACCGGCGCGATCTCGGTGAAACGGTCGATGTTGGCCAACAGTTCAAGGTTGTGCCGGGTCGTCTTGCCGAAGCCGATACCAGGATCGATCCAGATGCGCCCCACTCCTGCGGCACGGCCGCGGTCCACGGCCTCAGCCAGGAAACCGGCGACGTCCTCCACTGCATCGTCGTAGCGGGGATCGTCCTGCATGGTCGCGCTGTCGCCCAGTGCATGCATGGCGATCCATCCCGCACCGGTCGCGGCCGCGACGGCTTCGAGCGACGCGGACACATCGTTGATGATCGTCGCCCCCGCATCGACCGCGGCCCTCGCAACCTCGGGTTTGGTGGTGTCGATGGAGACTTCCACGCCCGTGGCGGCCACCGCCGACACGACCGGGATCGTCCGCGCCAGTTCCGTGGCCTGATCTACCGGCACAGACCCGGGCCGGGTGCTCTCACCGCCGACATCGATGACGTCGGCACCCTGTTCGATCAACGACTCTGCGTGGGCGACTGCCGCGCGGGCCTCGACCCAGAGCCCACCGTCGGAGAACGAGTCTGGGGTGACGTTGACAATGCCCATGACCAGGGGCACGGCTTCAGCGACCGATGAAGCGCATGGCCTCGGCGCGGGTAGCGACGTTCTCACGGAAGATTCCGGTGACGCTCGACGTGACCGTGGTCGTGCCCGGCTTGCGGACGCCTCGCATCGACATGCAGAGGTGCTCGGCCTCTATCACCACCAGCACCCCGCGGGGATCGAGCGACGCCTCGATGGCCTCGGCGATCTGGGTGGTCAGCCGTTCCTGCACCTGCGGGCGCTTCGCGTAGCCGTCGACGAGGCGGGCCAGCTTGGACAGCCCGGTGACCTGGCCGGACCCGCTGGGGATGTATGCCACGTGGGCAGTGCCCAAGAAGGGGATCAGATGGTGTTCGCACAGCGAGTAGAGGGGGACGTCGCGAACCATGACCATCTCGTCGTGGCCGACCTCGAAGGTGGTCTTGAGATGGGAGACGGGATCCTCGTGGAGCCCCGCGCACACTTCGGCATACAGCCGGGCCACCCGGTTCGGGGTCTCCACAAGGCCGTCGCGTTCGGGGTCCTCACCGATCGCGGCAAGGATCTCCCGCACCGCGGCGGCGATTCTCGGCTGGTCTATCTGGGGTGCGTGGGCCCCGTTGACCAGCGGCCGGGAGTAGTCGTCGGGCAGGTTCACGTTGGCAAGCTAGCTGAGTCTGCGGGCTCAAAGACACTTATGGAGTTGAGTTCGCGGTAACGCTCGGCGACATCGAGGCCGTAACCGACGACGAAATCGTCCGGAACCGAGAACCCGACGTATTCGATCTCGTCGGTGCCGCCGCGGTCGCGTACCAGCAGGGCGCAGACCTTCAGGCTGGCCGGCTGACGTTCGTCGAGGAACCTCAGCAGATAGCTCAGGGTCGCCCCGGAGTCGACGATGTCCTCGACCAACAGCACGTCCCGGCCTGCGACATCGAGGTCCAGGTCCTTGACGATGCGCACCACGCCGCTCGACTTCGTCGACGCGCCGTAGGAGGAGACCGCCATGAAGTCGATCTCGACCGGCAGCCGGATCGCCCGGGCCAGGTCGCTCATGAACACGAAAGCTCCCTTGAGCACGCCGACGAGCAGCGGGCTGCGCCCGGCGTAGTCCTCGGTGATCTGCGCTCCCAGTTCTCGAACGCGCACCGCGAGCTCCTCGGCGCCGACCAGGACTCGACCGATGCTCCCCTTCGGAACCGTCATCGCCCCGAACCCTACAAGCGCTCGAGGCGGAGGCGACCGGCGGTCCGGGTTACTCGGTGGCCGCCCTCGACTTCGGTGGCGCGGTGCGTGCCGTCCACCACGGCCATGACCCGATCGATCGAGGCGGCGTCGACTGCGGTCGCAGAACCGGTCTCAGACATCAGCCACTGCCGCAGCGCCTCTGAGGCGACGGCCCGCGGGGCGCAGCGCAGCGCTGCGGTGTCGGTCGGGTCGAGCGCGGCGGCGGCGCCTTGAATGACCGCGAGCGCATCCGCGACGAGGTCGGCGTGGCGGTTCAGCAAGGGGACCGGGTCTCGGTCCAGGGCCTCGGCGGCCAACGGCATCAACCGATTTCGCACGGCGACACGGGCGAAGCGCTCGTCGTCGTTCATCGGGTCGTCGACCACCTCGACGCCTGCTGACTCGCACACGGCGCGGGTCTCGGCCCGGCGCAGGCCGATGATCGGGCGACGCACACGGGAGAACGGCGCAGCCACCCCGGCCAGACCAGCGCCGCGCAGCAGGTTGAGCAGTATCGTCTCGGCCCGGTCGTCGGCCGTGTGCGCCACGCACACATCGGTCGGCAGCGCCCGGTATCGGGCCTCCCGTGCCCGAGCCTCCAGATCCGGGCCGTCACTCAGGTTGAGCCGCCGCAGCTCGAACGGCGCACCCAGCGACGACGCCAACTTCTCCACGACCTCGGCCTCAGCGGCACCAGCGCCGCGAATACCGTGGTCCACATGCCAGATCGTGAACGAGCGGCCCGCTCGCGCCGCGAGCACAGCCATGGCGGTGCTGTCGGCGCCGCCGCTCACCGCCAACGCAAGCTCACGGTTCCCACCGAAATCACAGGCGGTCCCGAAGTCACAGCGAGCCAGCAGCGCTGCGGTGTCCACAGCTCAAGCCGCAGCATTGAGCGGAGACACCCGCGCGATCCACAGTTCCGGGTCGCGGATCTCGGCGATCGAGGGGACGTTGGCCGGCTCAGCCCAGGCCCGATCAAGCAGTTCAGCCCCTCCGCGGCCCTCGACCACCGCAATGAAGTGCTCTCCCTCGGCGTACTGCTTCATCTTTGCCTCGAGCCCCGAGAGCCTCTGGAACACCCTGGCGAAGCCCCGCACATTCTGGCGCCGGTTGCGGAGCACCCGGGCGAAACGGGGAGCGGAGGGGACCAGGCCCAGACCCGCCCGGTCCATCGTCACATCGCCGTGGCCCTCGAGGAGGCTCATCAGGCCCGCGACCTCGTTGATCACCACGAGCTGCTCCTCGGAGGCGAACAGGCCCATGACCCCGCCCTGGCCCATGACGTCGTTGCCGCGCCGGCGCGCTTCAAGCAGCCGGGAGACGGCCTCCACCACCCGCTTGGGGTCGGGGTCAAGGCTGTCCATCGTCGATTCGACCAGCCCCAAGAAGTGCTGTCGCATCCACGGCACCCCCGTGAACTGCGCCCGATGGGTCACCTCGTGCAACGCCAGCCACAGTCGGAACTCCTGGGGCGGAAAGGCGTAGCGGCGTTCCAGCGACAGCACGTTGGGTGCCACGTAATAGACGATGTCCTGCTCATCGGGGTTCTCGTCCTCGATCACCAGCAAGTCGTACTGGCCGAGCACCCGCTTCGACATCCAGCCGAGCATCACCCCGAGCTCCGCACCGGCGATCTTGCCGCCCAACCCCCGCACCGCGCCCTCGTCGAGCTGTTCTCCGAGCTTGGTGACGATCGGGCGCAGGAGCCTCTGGAACGATGCCAGATTAGCGTCGATCCAGCCTTTGCGGTCTGTCACCCGACCACGGGCACTGCCGCTGAGCGAACGCAGGCCGGTGCATTGTGCAACGAGCTCCTCGGCTTGGGCGGTGAAACGGTCGAAGTCCTCCTCGAGGCCTGCGTGAAAATACCCCGCCTGATACGGGTCTCGGCCCGCCGTCTTGTAGGCGACGTTCTTGGCGATGTCCCAGTCGACGGGATCGGTTGGCACTGGGCGGTCCTGTTCAGTCTCGGGGGTAACGGGTGGAGGTGACCTTGTTGAGGTAGCCCACGATGGTAGCGATCACCGCCACGACGGCCCCGAAGGCGAGCGGGACTGCGATCCAGAAGTGCCAGACAACTGCGAGAGTCATGTGCGCCAGTGTAGGCCCCATGTCTGCGGTTTGTGAGCCCAAAGCCGTTGTTCCCGGAGCCGTTGTTCCCGAAGCCATTGTTCCCGAAGCCATTGTTCGCGAAGCCATTGTATGCAAAGGGGGTGCGCCGGGTGGAGAACGAGCCCGAGAGGAGGATTGAACTCCTGACCTACGCTTTACGAGAGCGTCGCTCTGCCGACTGAGCTACTCGGGCAAGACATCGAAAGGTACCAGCCTACCGCAGCCCTTCAATGGCGGAATGCCGCAATACCTGTCACGGCCTACCTGTCACGGCCTACATGTCGATGGGAGACAGTCTCAGCAGCAGTGCCTGCAGCAGCAGGGACTCGTTGGGGTTGCGGATCAACGCGTCGGTGCTTCGGGCCAGGTGGTCCACCGCTTCGAGAGCCGCCTCGCCACCCTCGCCGGACAGGATTGTCTCGCGGTAGCGCGACGCCAGCGTGGCGAAACCGAACCGGAGCTCCTCGGTGCGGAACTGGCGGAGCTCGCGCCGCTGCTGGGTCTCGAGGGTGCGGCGACCCGAACCGCGGGTGCCCATCTGCTCCTCGCGCTGGGCCAATTCCTCCAGCTCCCGCTGATGCTGGGCCTCCTTGACCGCCGCCGCGTCTTCGATCAGCCCCCTGAGTTCCTCGACCAGTTCCGCGACCGCGGCACCGGAGCCGTGGAGACGGTCCGGGACCGACCACCAAGCATCGCGGCGGATGGCCAGTCGTTCATCGCTCGCCAGCAGACGGGCCCGGTCGACGCTGCCGTTGGCGGCCGCGGCCACGACTTGCGCACGTTCTGAATCGGCCAGATTTTCGGCGACCAGCGTCTCGGCGATGGCTTCGGCGGGCACGGGAGGGAAATCGACCCTCAAACAGCGCGACTCGATCGTCGCCTGATGCGGCGGCACGTCGCTTGCCAGCAGCACGAAGATCGTCGTCAGCGGCGGTTCCTCCACCAGTTTCAGCAGCGCCGAGGAGGCCGGGGCGTCCGCCGACTGGAACTCCTCGACGACGACCACCTTGCGTGAGCCCTCGGTCGGTGAGCGCGATGCCTCGCCGATGATCGCCGGGATCTCGCCCGGGTCACTGCGCGAACCGAGGCGCAGGTTGTTGCCCTTCGGGGCGAAGACGACCACGTCGGCATGTGTCGAGTCGAGCGCCAGGCGCCGGTGCCGGCCCGCACCGGCGGGGTCGGCCTCGGCGAGCAGTTCGCCGGCGAAGATCTGCGCGGCCAAGCGCTTGCCGACACCTGCGGGACCGACGAACAGGTAGGCATGGACCGGCGACGCCACCGCGGCGCGCAGGCGACGCGTCGCCTCCGGCTGGCCGATCAGCGACTCCCACGGATCAGCCGTCATGGGTTCTCACGCAGCCAGTCATCGACCACCGACGCAACCCGGGCGGCTACTTCATCGACAGAGCCTGCCGCGTCGATGACGACCCAGGAGTCGGGGTGTTGCGCGGCGAGCTTGAGGTAGCCGTCTCTTACCCGCTGATAGAACTCGATTCCCGCACGCTCGATGCGGTCGCGCTGATCACCCAGCCGCCCGCGCGCCGCGGCGATGTCGATATCGAGCAGCACTGTGAGGTCCGGCGCCAATCCCTGCGTGGCGAACTGCATCATCTCGTCGAGGAGTCGCCGGTCGAGGCCGCGACCGTAACCCTGGTAGGCCAGGGTCGAGGCACAGTAGCGGTCCGAGACGACGGTGCGTCCGCTGTCGAGGGCGGGGCGCACGATCTCACGCACATGCTGGGCCTTGTCGGCGATGATCAACATGGCCTCGGTGCGATCATCGAGTCGGCGGTTGCTCGGGTCAAGGAGGATCGATCGGATGGCACTGCCCACTTCCGTCGCCCCGAACTGGAAGGTGACATCGAAATCGTGACCCTGGGCTAACCTGCGGACCTGGGTGGACTTGCCTGATCCGTCGATCCCCTCCAACACGATCAGACGGCCGCTCATCGGCTGTCTCCGCGCGGCGCTGCCGGTTCGGGTGACTCCGACTCAGAACCGCTGGCACGGAGGCTCCAGGACGCGAGCGCTCCGGCCGCAACAACCGTGATCGCTGAGAGCCACAGAGTGAGACGGACACCGGGCACGGCAATGGTCACGCCGAAGAAGTCCCAATCGGAGTCCCACCAACGATCCGAGAGCACATCGAAGCCGTCGGCCAACAACGGTGCCAGCCCAAGTGCAATAAGCAGGCAGAACCGCACGAGCACCACCAATGCGGCAAAGATCCGTCCCCGCAACTCGTCTTCAACATGTTCATGCAACAGCGTGAAACCCAGAACATAGATCGGCCCCGCGGCGAACCCCGCAACCCCGATCACCGGAACCACAATCCCGAGCAGTGAGGATGATCCCGAGACGAACAGGGCGATACCCGCCAGGATCAGCACCATCGGGAACACCGCCGAGCGGTTGATGCGATTCTGCAGCGCGGAGGCGGTGATCACGCCGAGCGCCATGCCCAACCCGAGTGAGAAGAGAATGAGACTGTAATCGGCATCGTCGCCCGCAATCACGTCGGTGACGAACAGCTTGCCGAGTGGAATCAGCATCCCCCCGCCGATCATCCCGACCGCCAGACCGACGTTGACCGTCCGCACTATCGGGTTGACAGCAATGAACTGCCAGCCCTCACGCAACTCGCGCACCGCGCCGCCGATCTCCCAGTTCCCCCTCTCGGTGCCTTTCCGCTCCTCACGACTGCGGCGCGGAAAGGAGATGGTCGAGACGATCAGCGCGGTCGCCAGAAACGAGAGGCCGTCGACATAGAACGCCAGTCCCTCCTGATTCAGCCTGAGAGTGTTGACCCAACCCTCGTCGCTGAAAGACTCGGCGAGTTTGGCCAACAGCGCGGCGATCCCGGTGGCAACCGGAAACATGCCGTAGGCGGCCGCGACGTTCAGCGAGTTGGCGGTTGTGAGCTTCTCGGTGGGGACGATGTTGGGAACCACCGCCTCCTTGGCCGGCGACCACATCATCGTGCAGATCTCCAGAATGAACGAGGCAACGATCAGACCCGCGAGGTTGTCGACGAACGGCAACGCGAAGAGCACCAAGGCCCGAGACACGTCACAGACCAGCATCACCCGCTTGCGGTCGAGTCGGTCGACGAGAACCCCCGCGGCGGTTGCCAAAAAGAACCCCGGTGCTACCCGCGCCGCGAGTACCAGAGCGATGGCCGTGCCCTCGGAACCCTTGCTGAGTCGACCGGCCAACGCGACGGTCGCGATGAATCCCAGCCAGTCGCCGGTGGCGGAGATGACCTGTGCGATCCACAGCCGGAAGAACTCCCTCGAACCGAACATCGTCTCGATGGGACCCGGACCGCGGGACGCTCTGAGCGCCTCCCCCAACCGGGCGGCACCGCTCGAAGGGATCTGTTCGTCCACCGCGCGAGACTAGACCGTGAGAGCCCGAATGCGCCCAGACCGTCAGGTTGCCCGCTTCTTGGCGGTCTTCTTCGCGGTCTTCTTGGCGGTCGGGGCCCGCTTCTTGGCGGTCGTCTTGGCGTTCCGGGGGCGTTTTGCGGTCTTCTTGGCGTTCCTCTGGCGGCTCGGGGCCCGTTTGGCGGCTTTCTTGGCGGGGCCCCGCAGGCGCCGCTCCGCCAGCAGCTCCGCGGCCCGTTCGACCGTCAGCTCCTCGACCGTGTCGCCCTTGCGAAGCGATGCGTTGTGCTCGCCGTCGGTGACGTAGGGGCCGAAACGACCGTCCTTGACAACCATCGCCCTGCCGGTGTCGGGATCCTCCCCCAGCTCGCGCAGCGGCGGTTTGGGTGCCTGCCCGCGGCGTCGTCTGGGCTGCGCGAACAGCGCCAAGCACTCCTCGAGCGTCACCGTGAAGAGCTGTTCCTCGTTGTCGAGGCTGCGACTGTCCGAGCCCTTGCTGACGTAGGGGCCGTACCGTCCGTTCTGGGCGGTGATCGCCTCGCCGTCCGCGGGGTCGGCACCGACGGTGCGCGGCAGCGACAGCAGCCGCAGAGCATCGTCGAGGGTGACCCGTTCCAGGGTCATCGTGGCGAACAGCGACGCCGAGCGCGGCTTCTGGTCCTGCTCGTCGCTGTTGCCGACCTGCACGTAGGGGCCGAACCGGCCGGCTCTGGCATAGATGTTCATGCCGGTCTCGGGATCGGCGCCCAGCACGCGCCCCTCCCTGGGCGTCTCCAAGTACTCCAGCGCCTTGTCGAGGGTCAGCTCATCGGGGGGGAGGTCGTCGGGGATCGAGGCGGTGCTGCTGTTGCCGGCGCCGTTCTCATCGGCCTCGCCGCGCTGCACATAGGGGCCGTAGCGGCCGACCCGCACGGCGATCGGCTGACCGTCGTCGGTCATCCCCAACGGAATCGTGTTGACGGCGCGGGCATCGATGTCGGCAAGACGGGTCGACACCTTCTCCTTCAGGCCGGGCTCAGTGCCCTCGCCCCCGCCGAAATAGAAGCGTGTCAGCCAGGGTTCGGACTCCTCTGCGCCCCTGGCGATCTTGTCGAGGTCGTCCTCCATCTGGGCGGTGAAGCGATAGTCGACGAGGTTGGGGAAGTGCCGCTCCATCAGGTTGACCACCGCGAACGCGGTGAACGTGGGAACCAGTGCCGATCCCTTCTTCCAGACGTAGCCGCGGTCGAGGATGGTGCCGATGATCGACGCATAGGTGGAGGGACGACCAACGCCGAGCTCCTCGAGCCGTTTCACAAGCGAAGCTTCGGTGTAGCGCGCCGGTGGGCTGGTCTCGTGCCCCTCGGGCTTGAGCGGGGCGGTCGCACGGGCCTCGTCGCCCCCGTCGATCGCGGGCAGGCGCCGCTCCTCGTTCTCATCGCCGGCCCCGTCGGAAGTCTCCTCGTAGACCTCGCGGAAGCCGCGGTGCGAGATCACTGTGCCGCTGGCACTGAACACCACGTCTCTGCCGCTGCGGCTCGTGGCCCCGAGCCGGAGCTGCACGGTCTCGCCGGTGCAGTCGGTCATCTGGGAGGCGACGGTCCGTTTCCAGATCAGCTCATAGGCCCGCGCCTCGGAGCGGGGAACCTCTCTGGCGACCTCTTCAGGGGACCGGAACGATTCACCGGCGGGGCGGATCGCTTCGTGCGCCTCCTGGGCGTTCTTGGACTTCTTGGTGTAGCGCCGGGGGGCGTCCGGCAGGTACTGCGTGCCGTAGCGGTTCTTGACCGTGGCGCGGGCGGCTTGCAGCGCGGTCTCCGACAGCGTCGTGCTGTCGGTTCGCATATAGGTGATGTAGCCCTTCTCATAGAGCCCCTGCGCGGCGCGCATAGCCATCTGGGCAGACATCTTCAGCTTGCGGCCCGCCTCCTGCTGATAGGTAGAGGTGATGAACGGCGCTGCGGGTCGGCGGCGGTAGGGCTTTGACTCACGGGACCGAACCACATAGGACACACCCTCCAGGTCGCCGACGAGTGCCGACGCCGCGGCGCCGTCGAGCACGGTCACGTCGTCGCGGGCGAGTCGTCCGTCGTCGCCGAAGTCTCGGCCGCCAGCTGGCCTCACCCCGTCGATTGACGACAGCAACGCCGAGAACTCCCTCGTGTCGCCCTCGACTGCGGCGAAAGTGCCGCTCACGCTCCAGTAGCTCGCAGCGCGGAACTCCATCCTCTCGCGCTCGCGTTGGACCACGATCCGGGTGGCGACGCTCTGCACCCGCCCCGCGGACAGCTGCGGCAGCACCTTCTTCCAGAGCACCGGCGACACTTCGTAGCCGTAGAGCCGGTCGAGGATGCGGCGCGCCTCTTGAGAGTCGACCATCTTGCGGTCGAGTTCGCGCGGCGAGGCCACCGCCGCGGCGATCGCCGCGGGCGTGATCTCGTGGAACACCATCCGCTTGACCGGGACCTGCGGGTTGAGCACCTCGATGAGGTGCCAGGCGATCGCCTCGCCCTCGCGGTCCTCGTCGGTCGCCAGATACAGCTCGTCGCTGTCCTTCACCAACTGCTTGAGCAGACGAATATGGGACCGTTTGTCGGCGCTCTCCACGTAGAGCGGCTTGAACCCGTCGTCGACGTTGATGCCGGTGCGGGCCCAGGGCTCGTTCTTGTAGGCCTTGGGCACCTCAGCGGCGTTGCGCGGAAGGTCGCGGACGTGGCCGATCGACGACTCCACGGTGTAGCCGGCGCCGAGGAACTCCGCGATCTTCTTGGCCTTGGCAGGCGATTCGACGATAACGAGTGCGTTGGTCACGGGGAACGGTCAATCCAAACAGAGAAAACTTGTCGGGCAATCGGGAAATGTAGCCCTCGAATGCAGTCACGCAACATCAGGGGCTGGAGGTTCCCACCAGCATGGGGTCGTCCGTCTCGATCTCCTCGACCGGTTTTGTGCGCAGCAGGATCAGGGCTCCGATGACCGCGGCGACGACCGAGGCGCCGAATATGCCGATCTTCGCTTCGGTCAACAGCGGGTCGCTGAAGGCCAGGCCAGCGATGAACAGCGACACCGTGAAGCCGATACCGGCGGTGGCCGCCAACCCGACGACGTGGGTCCAGGTGGCCGACTCCGGCAGCGACGTCAGGCCCGACTTGACGCTGAGCCAAGTGGCGAGCGTGACGCCGATGGTCTTGCCGAAGACGAGGCCCGCAGCGATGCCGAGCGTGACCGGGCTGGTGGCGGCGTCGACGATGGTCTCGGTCGACAGGTCGATCCCGGCGTTGGCCAAGGCGAAGACCGGGATGATCAGGAAACTCGAGACTGGATGGAGCAGGTCCTCGAGCCGTTCCACGACCGAGACCTGGTCCTTCAAGTCGAAGTTCGCACGGCGGACGACCATGGCGTTGGCATTGCCGCGCAGCGCGCTCAGGACCGGCTCCTCGTCGGGATTCACCTCGTTGAGCGGAACAGCCGGCGTGAGCAGACCGAGGATGACCCCGGCGATCGTGGCGTGGATCCCCGATTCATGCACCGCGAACCACAAGAAGAACCCCACGACCACGTAAGCGGGAGTCCAGCCGACCGCGGCTCGACGCATGCCGACCACCGCGAGGATCGCCCCGACCGCGGCCAGCAGCCACCAGCCGGAGAGATTGCTCGTATAGAAGATCGCAATGACCGCGATCGCGCCGATGTCGTCGACGATGGCAAGGGTCAACAGGAACACCTTCATGACGCTCGGCACGCGGTTGCCGAGCAGCGACACCACACCGACGGCGAAGGCGATGTCGGTGGCCATGGGAATGCCCCAGCCGTCGGCGCCCATGCCGCTGGGGTTGAAGGAGAAGTAGATCGCGGCCGGCAGGACCATACCGCCGATGGCGGCGATCGCCGGAAGGGCGGCCGCACGCGGGTCTCGGAGCGTCCCGACGACGAACTCCCGCTTGATCTCCAGGCCGACGACGAAGAAGAAGATGGCCATCAGGGCATCGTTGATCCAGGCTTCGAGGGCGAGGTCCAACAGGACGTGGGATCCGATCTCAATGGAGATGTGCGTCTCGAGAAGCTCGTGGTACGTGTCGCTGTAAGCCGAATTGGCCCAGATCAGGGCGATGACCGTGGCGCCGAGCAGCAGGATGCCGCCCGCGGCCTGGATGTGCAGGAACCTGCGCAGCGGGCGACCCAGCGCCTCAACGAACCTGAATTCGCGGCGTCGTCGCTTGGGGGACGATCTTGGTGGCGATTCCTCAGACATGATCATGCGCGACGCTACCGGCCCACTGCGGCCCGACTGCGCTTCGATCCGCAGAAAACCAGGCGCACAGACGTCCCCGATGAGGACGGCCGGATCTCGGTCTCGTCTGCCAGCATCCGCATGAGCCGCAGCCCCATCCCGGACTCATGCAGCAGCCGTTCGGGGGAGTCCGGGTCAGGGAGGCGCGGCAGTGCGTCGGGGTCGAACCCTTTGCCGTGATCGCGGATCGTCACCTCGATCTGCTCTTCGGTGACGTTGCAGGTGAGTCGGATCTGTGCGGCGGAATCGACCCCCTGGTGGGACTGGATGGCATTGGTTGTCGCCTCCGAGACAGCGACCCGGAGGTCCTCGACGCGTTCGGGCTCGAAGCAGGGGTGCAACTGGGCCGCTCCGGACACCACCGAGCGCACCAGCGACACCAACTCCATCTGCGCCGGGATCTCGAGAACCACCTCGCCGGTGTAGGCAGCGGCAGAGTCGGGGCTCTTGCGGCGGGTCGCCGCCGGGAGGTCTCGGCCTGGGGTCATCGGGTCATGCGGTCATGCGGTCGAGACCGCTTCTTGCACTGTCTTGTGAAGCTTGAACACTCGGTCGAGGTCGCACACCTCAAAGACTCTACGAATCCGCGGCGCAGGTACAACCACCCGCAGGTCTCCGTCGAGGAGCCTGGTGCGCTTCAGCGCGCCGACGACGACGCCGAGCCCGAACGAGTCGATGAAGTCGACTCCGCTGAGGTCGAGCACCAGATGACTGCTGCCCTCGCTGAGTTGTGCCATCACATGCTGTCGCAACTCCGGCCCGCCGACGACGTCGAGCTCCCCTGCGACTGCGGTGACCGACCATGGCCCCACCTCGAACGTCTCGACAAGATGCATCCTGAAACGGTAGCGACCAGCACGCTCGGCTCGACACCCGCCGTGGTTCCCGGCGCTCACTGTTCTCGGTACATGGCCGCGACTGACGACATCTCGGGGTCGTCGAGGAGCGCGCCGACGACTGAGACGTCGGTTCGCATCACGTAGACGAGCAGCACCCTGACCACCGTGGCGTCGCGGGTCACGGCAACCGTGAGCTGTGCGGGGTCCAGCGAACCCGCATCGACGACCGCGGCGGTGACCTCGGCGTCGGATCCGCCGACGGCCGCGACTCGGGCCCCCTCCCGAGCGGCATGGGTGAGCATGACCCGGGCACGAACCACCAGACCGATCTGGGCGACCACGAGCAGCGCAACCACCGCCACCGGTAGCAGCAGGGCGAACTCGACGGTCGCCTGACCGCGGCTCTCGCGACAGCGTCGTCTCACGAGACAGCGTCGTCTCACGAGACCCGATCTGCTATCGAGTCGACCACCTTGTTGAGCAGCCACGAGATCTTTCCTGTGGACGTGGCCCAGGCGATCAGGATCATCGCCACCGTGGCCGCGCCGAGCACCACCAGCGCATACTCGGCAGTAGCCTGACCACGGTCCTCGGTGAGCCGTGATCTCACCTGGGCGACGGCCGTGCAGACCGCCGCCTCGAATACCAGCCATTGACGCAACAACATTGTTTTCCTCCTGTGTTCTTTGGTGTTTTCCAGTATTTTCTTGGGTTCGGTGTTTGGTCTCTCGAACAAGCCAGGCTCTTCGGGGTCTGCTCAGACGGCCACACCGAGATCGCTGAGCGAGCCGAGCACCAACGGAACCAGGGTCAGCAGCGCGAACGAGGGCAGAACGCACAGCAACAGCGGTCCGAGCATGGCGACGGGCACACGGCGCGCACGTTGCTGCGCTGCCACCCGCCGCAGGCGACGAGCCTCGTCGCTCACCCGCAGCAGGCTGCCGGCCAGCAAAGAGCCGTCGCGTTCACCGGCGTTGAGTGCGGCCACGAGTGGACGCACCTGATCCCCCAGAGGCGTCATCGCCCGGTCGAGCGCGTCGGCGAAAGCGGCCCCTGCCGATGCTCTGGCGAGCGCCCGCTGTACGGCCGCTGCGAACGGGTCTGGCAACCAGGCTTGGCAGCGCTGCAACGTCTCTCTGGGGGTCAGGCCGGCGCCCACGCCGACCAACAGCAGATCAACGACCTCGGGCAACGTCTTGGCCACGGCATCGTCGTCGGTGGAGGCTCGGCGGCCCCGCATCACTATGACCGCGTAGACGAAGACCAACGGAACGATCAACACTGGTTGTGTCCACCCCACGATCAGCGCACCGAGGACCACCACGCCGAGCAGCGCCCGCTGTCTGGCCGAACCCCGCGACGAGCCCGCGGCGACGCTCTGGCGGGCCGCGGGGGTGTCGACCAGCGGCCGCGGCCGCACCCGCCAGGGGCGGAACCAGACCGCACTGAGCACACAGCAACCGACGACCAGCACAACCCTCACAGCGCACCACCGTTCGACTGGTCACCGCTGTTCGGCTGGTCGCCGCTGGTTGGCAGCGCACCGCTGGTCATCGGGTCGCCGCTGGTTGGCAGCGCATCGCCGGTCATCGGGTCACCGAGGCGGCGAGTCGTCGCATCCAGGCGAAACCGACGGCATCGAGTAGCAGACCCGCAGCCACGCAGACCTGGCCTGTACCGGTGGTGAAGACTGCCGCGCTGCTTGAAGGATCAAGAGTCAACAGCAGCACCAAGAACCCGATCGGCGCTGCGAACAGCACCATCGCCGAGGCCCTGGTCTGTGCGGTCAACACCCGTACCTCGTCGACCAGCCCAGCGCGTTCTCGCAGAGTCAACGCGGCGCGTTCCATCGAACCGGCCAGCGCGCCGCCTGTGACCGAGCCGAGGCTCACAACGGCTCGAACCAGGTCGCCGTCGGGGTGGTCGAGTTCCCCGGCCCAGCGGTCGAGGGCCTCCACGAGGCGTTCACCGGATGCGAAGCGGGCAACCAGGGTGTCGAGACCGAGGCCCTGCAGCGACGGCAGCGACGACGCCGCCTGGATCGCTTCGTGCAGGTTGCGTCCGCCTCGCAACTCACGCGCCAACACGTCGAGCATCTCCGGAAGTTGAGCGATCGCCGCGAGCCGCCGACGCCTTCGGGCACGAGCCGCGTCGACCCTGCGCACCGCGGTCAATCCCTGCGTGGCATTCGGTCGAGGCGCGGTTGATCCCTGCGTGGCATTCGGTCGAGGCGCGGTTGATCCCTGCGTGGCATTCGGTCGAGGCGCGGTTGATCCCTGCGTGGCATTCGGTCGAGGCGCGGTCGATCCCTGCGTGGCATTCGGTCGAGGCGCGGTCGATCCCTGCGTGGCATTCGGTCGAGGCGCGGTCGATCCCTGCGTGGCATTCGGTCGAGGCGCGGTCGATCCCTGCGTGGCATTCGGTTGAGGCGCGGTCGATCCCTGCGTGGCATTCGGTTGAGGCGCGGTCGATCCCTGCGTGGCATTCGGTCGAGGCGCGAAGGGGGGTGCGCTGTCACTCGGTGGCGTGTTCGCGCTTCGTGCTGCGGTCGGTCGCGGCGTCGACGGGGGTGCGCTTTCACTGGGTTGCATGTTCGCCGTCACTCTCCGCACCACAGGGGGCGCACTGTCTCCCCGTCGACCACTTCGACTACCGCGGCCACTTCACGTGCCCCCGACGGCGTGCGTTCGACCTGCACAACAACGTCAAGCGCAGAACCGATCTGGGTGCGGACCACGTCGTGGGGCAGCCCGGTTCCGGCCGACATCACCAGCGATGCCAGCCTGCGCAGGGCATCGGTCGGGGAGTTCGCATGGATCGTCGACAGGCACCCCGAATGCCCGGTGTTGAGCGCCTGGACCAGATCGAGCGCTTCGGGGCCGCGGACCTCGCCGAGCACGATGCGGTCGGGGCGCATCCGCAGCGCGTTGCGCAGCAGGTCGCGGATCTCCACGGCGCCGACCGCTTCGATGCCGTCGGTTCGGGCCTCGAGGCGCACCACATGGGGATGGCGGAGCCGAAGCTCAGCGGCATCCTCGATGGTGATCACCCGAGATTCGGTCGCGATGTGCGCGGCCAGCGCGTTGAGCAGCGAGGTCTTGCCTGCGCCGGTGCCGCCGCTGACGATGATGCTGCGCCGTTTTGTAACCAGTTCCGCGAGCATCGAGGCGACGGTCGGCGGTCCGAAATCGGCCACGTCCTCGGCTCGCAACACGAACCGCCGGATGGTGACGTAGGGGCCGTCGATGGCGACGGGTGCGGCCACTATGTTGACTCGGCTGCCGTCGGCGAGGCGCCCGTCGACCCAGGGCTTTCGCGGGTCCACGATCCGGCCGATCGGCGCCACGATCCGTTCGACGAGCAACTCAAGTTCAGCGGCGGTCAGCACCACTCCGCTGGACTCGACCCGCCCGTGGCGTTCGTACCAGACCACGCCGGGTCCGTTGATCATGATCTCGCTGATCTCCCGGTCTACGAGCAGCGGTTCGATCGGTCCGAGGCCGGCCAGACGGGCCGAGACCTGACGGTGCAGCGACTCCCGTTCACGAGCGCCGAGCAATGGGGCGTGGCGGGAGATGGCGGGGAAGATCTCCGCGGCGCCGCCGCCCTGGTCCAAGAGGTCGCCGTGGACCGTCGCGGCGAGATCGACCATCAGCGCTTCAGTCACCGAGCACCTCGCTCAGGCGGTTCAGCGAACGCGGCATCCGGTGCGCGAGCAGGCCCGAGTCGACCGCCCGAGAGACCGCCGGGTCCCACGGCACGGCAATGACCCTGTGTCCGTTGAACACCGCGGTTACGTCAGACAGTCGCAGAGCCCTGCCGGGTTCTTCCACCACGACGACCGAGGTTCCAAGCGCCAAGGGCCGGGAGAGGGCAGCTTGAATGCCCAGGTAACAGGCCCGAATCACCATCACCGGTCGTGCGCCATGCACCAGCCACCGGTCAGGAGGGCCCGTGCTGCCCGCATCGACCACGACCCAGCGGGCAGACCGCGACAGCAGCTCCGCGGCCAGCACGGCCCGCTCGGGATCTATCGCCGACTGTGTTGCGTTGCCCGCACCGAGCAGCTGCAGGCGTTCGCCTGCAGGCACCTCGAGCAGAGACAACGCGTCGGCGGACACGTCGGACGGCGCCAGCAGCCAGTCAGACAGCCCGTCGCCTGTGCCGGGCGGCAACCCGAGCACCATCGGCAGGTCGCCGACAGTGTCGACTAGCAAAGTTTCGCGGCCCGACGACGCAATCGTCAGGCCCAACGCGGCGGCTGTGACTGAGGTACCTGATCCGCCCTTGGGCGACCAGCAAACAAAAAACACGACAACTCCCAGAGTTTGATTTTTGACGGGGGAAGTCGTTGTTATGGGGGAAGTGATATTTCACACCATGCCGGTGCATGTCACACCATAGCCGGTGAGCTGGCGGTGTCAACCGCCGATTGCCGCGAATCAGACTTTTTTTATCTTGCGGCCCAGCAGCACCAGCAACACGATCAGCACGACACCTAGAAGCAAGCGGTTCTTCGACATGCAGGTGAGGTTACAGCGCCGCGACCGATCCCACACCGTCAACAGTCTCCTGTTCGGCGGTAACGTCTGGTGTGGAGGTGTCTGAGCGCCTGGTGGGCTCCCCCGCCTTCAAAGCGGGTGGGACGGGTGATCCCCGTCCGGCGGGTTCGATTCCCGTCCACCTCCGCCACTGGCACCGAACCGATCGTCGGTCGCCAAAGCTGCCCTGTCTGCACACCGGCACCCTCACCAGCCACTGGCACCGAACCGATCGTCGGTCGCCAAAGCTGCCCTGTCTGCACACCGGCACCCTCACCAGCCACTGGCACCGAACCGATCGTCGGTCGCCAAAGCTGCCGAACCTGGCCGGTGAGCGGCACGAACGGCGCGCCGGGGTTACAGGACGCTGAAGGCGGCGCGCATCTCGGCGACGAACAGGTCGGGTTGTTCCCATGCGGCGAAATGGCCGCCGACTTCCAGTTCGTTCCAATAGCCGATGTTGGTGTAGCGCTTGTCGGCCCAGCGCCTGCTGGCGCGGATGATCTCCTTGGGGAAGACGCTGCAGCCCGTGGGGACCTCAACGCTGTCGTCGCCGAACTGGGCGAAGCTCTCCCAATACAGGCGGGCCGAGGAGGCGCCGGTGGCGGTGAACCAGTAGATGGAGATGTTGTCGAGCATCTGATCGAAGGAGAGCGCGCTGGCGGGGTCGCCGTCGTTGTCGGTCCACGCCCACATCTTCTCGGCGATCCAGCCGCACTGACCGGCGGGGGAGTCGACGAGCCCGTATCCGAGACTCTGGGGCCGGGTCGACTGCTGTTTGGAATAGCCCGAATCCCAGCGGTCGTAATGGCCCAGAGACTCCAGCGCCGCCTGCTCCTGCGGGGTCGGGTCGGCCAGCGACTCCGGCGTCGGTCCCGCTACCGGCATGTTGGTGTGGATCGCCCGGACGTTGCCCAGATTCTGTGATCCGATTGTGGTCGTGACCGCACTGCCCCAGTCGCCTCCCTGGGCGACGTAGGACTCGTAGCCGAGCCGGACCATCAAGGTGTTCCAGGCGGTGGCGATCCACGGCACACCCATCCCGGGCCTCGACGGTTTGGCGCTCCAGCCGTAGCCGGGGAGCGACGGGATGACCAGATGGAATGCGTCTGCGGCTGAGCCGCCGTGGTTGGTCGGATCGGTGAGCGGCTTGATGACGGCCATGAACTCTGCCACCGACCCCGGCCAGCCGTGCGTCAGGACCATCGGGGTGGCGTCGTCATGGGGCGAGCGGACATGGAGAAAATGGATGTCGAGTCCGTCGATCTCGGTCAGGCAGTTGTCATAGGAGTTGATCTGGCGCTCGAAGCGTCGCCAGTCGTACTCGGTCGCCCAGTATTCGCACAGCGTCTGGGTGTAGGTGAGGGGAATGCCCTGTGACCAGTCGTCGACCGTCTCGGCTTCGGGCCAGCGGGTGCGTGCCAAGCGCTCGCGCAGATCGTCGATTGCCGAGTCGGGTATGTCGATTGTGAAGGGCCGGATGTCGTCGCTCATATCCGCATCGTGCTAGGTACGGACGCCGACAGCAAACCCGCGTAGGCTCAAGACTCATGGACCTGCCCGTCAAGCCGCCGGTGAAACCGATGCTGCGTCTTGGGTCGGTGACGGGGTAACTCATGGACTTGCCCGTCAAGCCGCCGGTAAAACCGATGCTGGCCAAGGCGATCGACGGGATCCCCGAGGTTGGTGATCTCGCCTTCGAACCCAAATGGGACGGATTCCGCTGCATCGTCTTTCGTGACGGCGACGACCTGCACCTGGGCTCGCGCAACGAGAAGCCGCTGACCCGCTACTTCCCCGAACTCCTCGAGCCTCTGCGTGAGTGTCTGCCTGCGCGCTGCGTCGTCGACGGGGAGATCATCGTGGCCGTCGACGACCACCTCGGTTTCGACGCTCTCCAGCAGCGGATCCACCCGGCTGCGTCACGGGTGGAGCGGCTGTCGCAACAGACTCCTGCTGAGTTCGTGGCTTTCGACGTGCTCGCTGTCGACGACACCGCCTTGACCGACGAGCCGTTCCGGGATCGCCGCCGGATCCTCGAGGCGATCTCGTCGGGTTTCGAACCGCCGATTCATCTGGTTCCCTCCACGCTTGACCGGAAGGTCGCAGAGCACTGGTACCGGAGCTTTGAGGGCGCCGGGCTCGACGGACTGATCGCCAAGCCCCGCGACGGTGCGTACCTGCCCAACAAGCGGGCGCAGTACAAGGTCAAACACACTCGCACCGCCGACGTGGTCGTCGCCGGATACCGGATGCACAAGGACGGCGAGGGTGTGGGTTCCCTGCTGGTAGGTCTGCACGACGAAGACCGGCGACTGCATCACCTGGGCGTCGCCTCCAGTTTCAAGGCCGGCCTGCGCGCCGAGTTCGTAGACACTCTGGCGCCCAACATCATCGAGGATTTCGCGGACCATCCCTGGTCGGAGTGGATGGATCCGCAAGCCCACCAGGGAGGCCTCATGCCTGGCGCCCCCTCGCGATGGACCAGCGGCAAGCCCGCTCAGGACTGGACTCCGCTTGACTGTGAATTGGTGGCCGAGGTGAAGTACGAGGCAGTGCTCAACGGGAGGTTCCGTGGCACGACCCGTTTCGTTCGCTGGCGCCCCGACCGTGAAGCCGCATCGTGCAGCTACAGCCAACTCGAGCGAGCGGCACCGATGGGCATCAGCGAGGTGCTGAACGCCCACGGCTGATCACGAAGGGCAGACGAGCCATTGCCGGGTTCCTCGCCAACAAGGTCGTCTTCACGAACAAGGTCGTCGCTTGTGGGGTGGCGAACGCGGCCACGCGCAAGTACCTGACACAGGATTGGCTCTGGTACTTCCCTCCACCTGAAATGATGCACCGGCTCGTTAGCTACGCCAACCAGCACGGCCTACGCGGCGGCTCCCCGTACTTTTCACTGGACGGCAAGGCTCCGGTCAGCGCGGAGGAATGGGGTTCGCTGCGGGATGTCTGGAGCCACACCCACGGAATCACCAATGTGTGGGCGGCGCCACCTCTCAATGGCAGTGAGCGCTTCAAGGGCAACCGAGTCCGCTCGGCGCCGCGGGTGCATCGTCCGGGCCGCAACGCCGCCGTTCATCTCAACCAGAAACCGCTGGAGTTCATGCGTCGTATCGTCACAGCATCCACACGTCCCGGCGATGTCGTGTGGGAGCCGTTCGGCGGACTGTGCAGCGGCATCGTCGCTGCTACGGAGTCCGGGCGCGATGGATACGCCGCGGAACTGGTCGAGCACTTCGCTGACTTGGCAGTCGAAAGACTCCAGTCCGCATCCCGCGCTCGGCTGGTCGAGACCACAACATGACCGCTCCCGTTCTAGAGCCGGTCGCTCCCAAACCTGATCCGAAAGACCCGCGCACGCCCCTCATGGCTTGATGCTCGAAGGTCAAGCCCTCGCGTTGAACTCGGCGAACAGCCGGTGGGCGCGCTGCGCGATCGGTTCGGCGCGGATGGCTGAACAGCGTTGATCGAATCCGGATCCGGGACCGGCCCAGAGCATCTCGTCGACCGATGCGCTCACCGGAGCGTCGAGATCGACCGTGGCGATTCGCCGGAACAGCAGCGCTTCCTCGAAGTGCTCACTGAGTGTGAGGGCCAGTTTGGCGCCACCACGGACATCGAGGTCCCATTCGGCTGCGTCGAACGGAACCCGGTCGATGTGCCCGAACTTCGACAGGATCTTGGCTGCAGACTTCGCGCCCCACCCTGCAAGCCCCGGGAACCCGTCCGCGGAGTCACCGACCACTCCGAGATAGTCGGGAATCGACTCTGGCGGCACGCCGAACTTCTCGATCACGCCCTGGCGGTCGTAGGTGATGCCGCGGCGGCGATCCAGTTGCACGACTCGCCCGTCGGCGGTCACGCATTGGGCGAGGTCTTTGTCGGGCGTGCAGATGATGACCTGTTCGACCCTCGGATCAGCGGCTGCCATTGCTGCACCGGCCGCCAACCCGTCGTCGGCCTCATTGGTGATCTGGGGCCACACCGCGAACCCGGCCAACGCCAACAGTTCCTCCACTTCGGGGAACTGCGCCATCAGGTCGGGCTCAACCCCGCTGCCGTCCTTGTAACCGACGTAGAGGTCATTGCGAAACGACTCGATCACTTGGTCGGTGGCGATTCCGATGTGGGTGGCACCGTCAGCCACGAGGTCGAGCACAGTGTTGAGCACACCACGCTGCGCACCGAGACGGGGATCGCGGTTGGACGGGGCGTAGTGAAAGCGGAACAGTTCGTAGGTCCCGTCAACAAGATGAACGAACATCTGCTGAGCCTTCCATCGGGGTCACTCCTGCACTAACTCGATCAGCGTGCCCAGGGATCCCTTGGGGTGGACGAAAGCCACCGTGGTGCCCCTCGAACCGGGCCGCGGCACCTTGTCTATGGGAGTGGCGCCCGCCGCGACCATCTGCGCGAGCGCTTCGGCGCAGTCGTCGACTCGGTAGCCGACATGGTGCAGCCCCTCGCCTCTCTTCTCGAGGAACTTGGCAATAGGGGAGTCGGGCCGGGTCGCCGCGGTAAGCTGGATGTAGCTGTCGGCGACCTTGATCAGAGCTTCTTCGACACCGTCTGAGTCGACGGTCTCGCGGTGGTGGACCCCGGCGCCGAAAGCCTCGCGGTAGTAGGCGACCGCGGCATCGAGGTCGTTGACGGCGATGGCGATGTGGTCGATTTCTGTGAGTTGCACGCGTTAGAGAGTACCGGCCTGCGCGGCGCCCGCTGCCGCTGAGGTCTCGCCGTCGTCAATAATCTTGCGACCCTCGAGGGCGCGGCCGAGCGTGAGCTCGTCGGCGTATTCGAGATCGCCGCCCACCGGCAGGCCCATGGCGATCCGGGTGACCCGCACCCCCATCGGCTTGAGGTACTTCACGAGCAGCGCCGCGGTGGCTTCACCTTCGAGGTTGGGGTTGGTCGCAACGATCACCTCGGTAACGTCTTCGTCAGCGACCCGTCTCAGCAACTCCTTGACCCGCAGTTGCTCCACGCCGACACCGTCGATCGGGCTGAACGCACCTCCCAATACGTGGTAGCGGCCCCGAAACTCCTGCGTGCGCTCTATCGCAACGATGTCCTGGCTGTCCTCGACCACGCAGAGTAGCCCGTCGTGGCGGCGCGGATTGCGACATATCGAGCATTCGTCTCCTGATTCGGAGAGGTTGAAGCAGCGTTGGCAGAACGACACCCGCTCCTTGGCTTCGATGATCGCCCGAGAGAGCAGCAGGGCATCCTCGCGCGGCACCTTGAGCAGGTAGAACGCAACCCGTTGCGCCGATTTGGGGCCGATCCCCGGTAGCCGACCGAGCTGGTCGATCAACTCCTGCACTGAATTGGAGTAGCTCACCGGCCCGCCCTGGATTCGGCGGGAGCGTCGATCTCGGCACCCGGGAATGCCTCGTTGAGAAGCTCGACCACCTGGTCGGTGTGCGAAGACGCATCAATGAGCTCGTCGAGGTCAAGCCCGTCGGAGTCCACCGGGTCGGCCCCCGCGGTCTCATCGAAGCCTGTTGCGCCGCCGCTCGGTTCGGGGTCGTTGGTTGCATCATCTGCGGGAACCGCGGGCAGATCGACGGGTGCAGCTTCGACAGGGGCGGCTTCGACAGGGGCGGCTTCGACAGGGGCGGCTTCAACAGGTTTGGCTTCGACGGGCTCGGGTGCGACGGGGTTGGCTTCGGCGGGTTTGGGTTCGGCGGGGGGACGGGGGGGGGGGGCGGCGGGGGTGCGCAGGGTGGGCTTCAATTGGTTTGGCTGCGCGGGGTTCGGTTGCGACGGGTTCGGCTTCGACGGGTTCGGCTTCGACGGGGGAACGGCGGGTGACGGCTCGGGTTTCAGCAGAGCCATTCTCGGGTTCCTCATCGGCGAGAGCTGGGACTTCGGGTGCCGAATCGGGGCCGAACTCATCGACTAGGGCCTGCCAGAGTCGCTGCAGCGCCTCGGGGGGGCGCGGCCTGTCGGGGCCGAGCAGGCTGTTGGCCCTTGCGACCACCAGGTCGCGTCCCAGCGCAAGATGCTGTTCGGCCAACGCGACCACTTCTCTCGGAGAATCGGGTTGCAGTGACCGGATGTCTTGTTGTCCGGCCGCGTCGGCGAGACCATTCAGCCGCTGTGGGGGCGGCAGTTCAGGTGTTCTGCGGGGTGCTTGTACCTGCCGAGGCTCAGCCGTCTCTCGCCCAACCTCCGACGCGGGAGGGACTGTCGACACGGTCGCAGCCTCGGCCCGCGCATCCACGACCGGCGACGCCTGAGCAGCCGGAACCGGGGGAGACTCGGCAGAGGACCCCGCGGCCGGGGCGGCCGGTGCCGGTGCGGTTGGGGTCGGGGCAGCTGCGGCCGGTGCAGCCGGAGCACCGGAAGCGAGACGGGACTCCAGTCGTTCGATGCGCTCGAGCAGCGAGTCGACCGAACCGTCGCCTGCAGGTCGGCAGAGCCGCACCAGCGCCACTTCGAGGTGGACCCGCGGATCGGGCGCCTGACGCATCTCCACGAGCGCGGTCCCCAGAGTCTCCAGAGCCCGCGTGAGTTGCAGCGCAGACATCTGTTCGGCGATCCCCGAGGCGCGTTCCTGTTCGGCGGCGGTGATCCGCGGCGGGGGAGACCCCATGAGGGTCAAGAACGCGTCCCGCAGCCCCGCGAGCAGCATCTCACCGATGGTCCGGGGATCACGGCCGCGGCCCGTCGCCTCGCCCACCGCGGTGAGCGCCTCCGCGGTGCGCGCCTCCGCGGTGCTCTTGGCAGCGAGCGCTTGCAGCAGTTGGTCGGTCGTCTGGTCGATCTCGACCGCGCCGCCTGCGGCCACCACCCGATCCAGCGCACTCAGCGTGTCGCGGACCGATCCGCCGCCAACCGACACCACGTAGTCGACCGCATCGTCGCCTACGTCGAGCCCGGCGTCCTCGATGACCCAGCGGACATGGGCGGTCATCTCCTGTGCACCGAGAAGTCCGAGCCCGAACACCTGGCAACGGCTCCGAATCGTGTCGACGACCTTGTGCGGCTCGGTTGTGGCAAGCACCCAGACAACATGGCCGGGCGGCTCCTCGAGCGTCTTCAACAGGGAGTTCTCTGCCCCCCTGGTCAACATGTGGACCTCGTCGAGGATGTAGACCTTCATCTGGCCCGGGTTGCCGAGGTTGACCTTGCTCAACAGGTCGCGCATGTCCTCGACGCCGTTGTTGCTCGCCGCGTCGAGTTCGTGCAGGTCAAAGGAACGACCCTGCTCGATGGCCACGCAGCTTTCGCAGGTGCCGCACGGTTCGGAGTCTTCGCCGAGGTTCTCGCAGTTGAGCGCTTTGGCGAGTACCCGGGCTGAACTGGTCTTGCCGGTGCCTCGCGGGCCGTGGAACAGGTAGGCGTGGCCGACCTGGTCTGTCGCTACGGCGTTGCGCAGGGCGGCAACGATGTGGGCTTGGCCGCGTATCTCGGAGAATTTCTGCGGTCGGTAGCGGCGGTAGAGGGACTGATAGGCCATGCGGGGCCAATCCTACTGTGCGCCTGTGACAGGGCTGCCAGACCCTTGCCACTCAAAACGCAGGTTCCCGTTTCCGGGAGTGACGGCCAGGCTGTCTGCGGCACACAGGCGGCGCCGCTGAGAGCTGCTGCCTTCCGGCCCTGACCCGGTTCACGGACGCCTGTTGCACAGGACCCGACCGCCACACCCCGAAACGGGAACGGTGATTCCATGCTATCGTGTTGAGCCGATGCCCGCACCACGGGTGTACCCGGAGGGTTGCCAGAGCGGCCGAATGGGCACGCTTGGAAAGCGTGTGAGGTGCAAGCCTCCGTGGGTTCAAATCCCACACCCTCCGCCAGATTTTTTTCCGGAGCGCCTTCGCCACTCCATCAGACCCACGGTGGTACCGCAACGTCTGGCGGTGAATCGGCGCGGGTACTTCGCCGCGTTGCAACCCTCCCCGTAGACGGTCTTCCCCCTCGCTTGCCGACCATTAGTTGTGACCGGCGCGAGGCTTGGCGATGGGGCGAAACCGTTCGTCGTAGTAGACGCAGGTCAGTCGATAGAAAGCCGCAGCACCGATGACTGCGGTCTTGCCCGAATCCCCCGGGGTGTTCGACACGTTGAAGTCGTCCTCAAACAACTCTCCAAGTCGGACTTCCCAAATCCAGACGACGTTGCCCCTTTCACCGCGTGTGTAGCTGCCGTCACGATCGGCAAGAACGTAGCGGCAGAGCAGGTGCGCTCCAGGTTTCGGCAGGTGCCCCTTCGGCATGTTGCCTTCAAGCGCAACCTTGATCTCCAGATTCTGGGAGGTTCCACGCCGAGACACAAGGTCGGGGAACTGGTGGGGAGCGTTGCTCTCGTAGACACCACCGGAGTTCCCATGCAGGGCCGATCTCAGGAGGTTGCCTATGATCGCAGACAGATTGGCCAGCTCTACCACCTCGGCGAGGGGTCGTGTTCCTGTATTGACGAGCTGCTCATCGATCCGATCCAGTGTCGCGTAGGTGGACTCGATGGCGGAGGGGATCCATTCCTCATCCAATCCGGTGACGGAACGTGTGGCTGTGATGCCACGGCTTGCACCAGTCGGGGATACCCGCGGCGGATAGTGGACCGGGGCGTTCGTCCCCGCCACCTGGGCTTCTGCAAGCTTGATGAGATCAGAGAGTGGCAGGCCCAGCGCTTGGGCGAGACGAAATGCTGCCGCAACACTGAGGTGTCGCTCGCCTCTCTCAACAAGTCCGATGTGAGTGCGATGGCGACCAGCTTCATCTGCGAGGTCCTCTAATGACCAATTGCGTTCACCGCGGAGTCTGGCGACAATCGCGCCCACGGCTCGAGCCAACGTTCTTGCCGCGTCGTCTGCATGATCCTCGAGAGGTGTCGTACCCATGGTTTACAATCGTATGACCAGCGAGAGACACGTCTATGAGACTATAGTCTCATAGAGTCGTACTCTTCCAAGTAATGGAGGTGGAGCGGAATGGCCCAACTGAAAGTGATGGACCTGTTCTGTGGCACGGGCGGGTTCTCGAAAGGGTTCGAGAACACAGGTGTCTTCTCCGTCGTGTTCGGCATCGATGTGCTGCCTGCCGCTATTGAGACCTTTCGCCTCAACCACTCAGCCGCGATCGCGCTCAACGAGGACATACGGAAAGTACCACTTGAGCACGTGTCGCACCGAGCCAAGCTGAAGCAGGGCGAAGTGGACGTTATCGTGGGAGGGCCTCCTTGCCAGGGCTTCTCGTCGATCCGCCCATTTCGGTCCGCTGTCGAGGACGACCCGCGGAACTCGCTTTTTGAAGAGTTCGCTGGATACGTCAGCTACTTCAGACCGCCCGTGTTCGTGATGGAGAACGTTGTGGGCCTGGCTACCCACAACCGCGGGACATCAATCGAACAGATGCAGGACCGCTTCGACATGCTCGGCTACACGTCGGACTGGCGAATTCTCAACGCGGCCCATTTCGGCGTTCCTCAGAAGCGGGAGCGCCTCGTGATGGTCGGCGTTCAACATGGAAGCAAACCCCGGTTCCCCTCGCCAACTCACGCAGGCGAGTTCCGCACAATCGGCGTTCGCGACCCTGCACGGCGGCTCCTACCACCACCACTTCCCGATCAACCAGAACTGTTCGCAATCGACGAAGAGTCGAAACTGCCCTCCGCGCTGACCACCATGGAGGCGATAGGGGATCTTCCCCCGGTTGCCGCAGGCGAAGCCGCGAACGAGTACGACCTTCTCCCACAGAACGACTATCAGGCGGCACGGCGCCAGCGTGCAAACCACCTTGACCTCCATGTGGCGACGGGCCACACCGAACGCATGCTCAAGATTATCCGCCATTCCGGTTCGAACATCAGTTCCGTACCGCAACACCTGATCACATCGGGATTCTCGTCGTGCTATTCGCGGCTCGATCCCGATGAACCTGCGGTGACGCTGACCGTCAACTTCGTACACCCAGCTTCGAACAAGTGCATCCACCCTTTCCAGGACCGTGCGCTCACCCTGCGCGAGGGAGCAAGGCTGCAGTCGTTTGACGACGACTTCGTGTTCTCCGGCACACGCACACAGATCGCGAAGCAGATCGGCAACGCTGTACCGCCACTGCTGGGCCAAGCCATAGCCGAATCCGTGCTGGACATACTCAAGTAGCCGTCGAACGCGGCTTCGACTCACTCGATCCACTCGACGCGTCAGCAGCAAGACGGAAATTGGGTGCCACGACCGCGCATGATCGGGTTGAATCGACGGTTCATGCTCGTGTCGCTCACATCGACGGCCCCTGAGGCATCCGATCTGGGGTTCCTGCTGCACGAGCACCCTGACCGGGTGCGGTCGGTGGATGTCGGCTTCGGACGCGCCGATGTCTTCTATCCCGAGGCGACGCCTCAGCGCTGCACGGCGACGCTGTTCGTGGAGGTCAACCCGATCGACCTGGCGCGGGGGTCCAAAGCACGTCAACCCCAGGGTCTTGCACCCTACGTGAACGATCGGCCCTACGTGTCGTCGTCAATGCTCAGCGTCGCCCTCGGTCGTCTGTTCGGCACCGCGTTGAGCGGCCCACATGTAACTACGCGACAACCGCGGATTTGTCAAGTGGGCTCGCTCGCGGTCAGGCTCGGTTGAGGAGGTTGAGTCGAACTGTCGCGATCTTCTCGCAATCGCGGATTGGTGTGTCAGGACCAGAGGGCGTTGATGGGGATGGCTTCGATTTGGTCTGTGAGGTGGTATTTGTTGCGGCCGGTGTGGAGGACGGCGCCTGCTGCGAATCGGGGG
>MKWU01001230.1_pt1 | contig 45911 bp, 32 predicted proteins | sample 809101 | NCBI WGS metagenome assembly MKWU01 (sample SAMN05860141, study PRJNA318959) | sponge metagenome | host: Aplysina aerophoba | place: Slovenia: Piran, Adriatic Sea, Gulf of Piran | collected 2013-05-07 | reverse complement strand
TACGAGCCAGCGGCGACTTCGATGCGTACTGGGACTTCCACGAAGCGCGCGAATACGAACGGAATCACGCCCAGCGATACGCTGCGCGGACAGCCCCGCCGGTCAGCGAGCCGCCCCCGCCGCCCTCCCCACCACGCCTTCGACGCGTCAAGTAGCTCTTGCCATGCCGCTTGCAGAAGCCCCCTGGGCCGTCGACGAAGAAGAGCCACACCCAACGGAGAAACTGAATCAGGCCGACCGGTTCGGCCAGCGGTTCGGGTACAACGCCAGGTTCGTAGGCGATTGCGGGGTGAATGGCCGTCATCGTCGCGTCAACTCCATCTGGACGGCTGGAGCCTCACAGGAGCAGCGTGTTGCCCCGCTTCCTCGGGACGAGCCGAATGATTCGTCTCACTGTACTTCAATCGGGAACAGGATCTCGTCAGGCAGCCGACCGGCGAACCGCAAGGCGACGCGGTGCCGACCACGAGGGTCTTCCGCTGCCGCCCTCTGGCCGCTCAGGCTCGGCCTGCTCGTCGGTCAGGCTCTGCTCGCACGCGGGGTTGCTCGGCCGGACGACCAAGGCGAACCGTCCGCGGCGGGCCTAGATGGTCCTATGGATTCTCGTCTACAATGAGGGGTAAAACGCGGGAAACATGACCAGACTATTGATGGTAAGTCGCATGGAATGAGCGATTTCCGAGCATCCTGCAACTAACGCTGCCTTGAGACCCCATCACTCCGAACGGGCAGGGCCGCCGCAGCGTTCCCGCCACCGTTCAGCAAGATGCGCGGTCGCTGATACGTCACGTCCGACGTACGTCAAACTTGACGCACGTCGTGGTTTTCCGGCGTGGACCCGCCCGCAGGAATAAACGGTCCGGTAGGATGGCATCCGCTGAAGAATGGCCGCCGGCGCGGCGCACCGAGCAACGCGACGCGAGTCGCCGTTGAACCGGCCGAATCCGGAGACGTCGTGGAACGTCCTGTAACGTTGTGATACGTTCCGACCCGGAAACGGGGGCACTGCAATTGCCGGACCTTCCTGAGAGTTGCGAACAAGCACAGAACCGCGCCCGTCGATGACCGTCGCTGGACGGCTCGGATGCAAGTACCCGCCCAGATAATCGACCCTGACGCAACGTTCACGCATGTTGCCCGTTCTGCGGGCTGGCATTTCCGAAACTAGAACGCGACGCGCAGCCCGAGCTGAGCCTGCCGCGAAGCCCCCACGAGCACGCTGGCGAGGCCGAACTCCGGGTTCGGGGTCACCCCGTCGTGCCCGAAGACCTCCTGCTGGTCGGCGTGCCCGACCCGGAACGCGCCCGTGTTCAGCAGGTTGAAGACCTCGAACAGCCCCTCGACGCGCGTCCCGCCGATCTGGAAGCGCCGGGTCACCCGCAGATCGAGATTCGTCCAGGCGGCGTTCCGCTCGCCATTCACCGGCGCGAGCACGCCGTCCACCACGGCCCGGGTCTGGGCGCCGTGCGGACCGATGGCGAAGCCGGGGTGGTTGTGGAAGCCCACCGCCGGATCGAGTGCGGTGTAGGACGAGCCCGACTGCGCCGTGAAGATGCCACTCGCGGTGAAGTCGAACGGTAGTGTGAAGACGCCGCTCGCCACGAAGCGGTGGGGGACGTCGCGGATCGAGAGCCCCCAGTCGTAGTCCGGGTCCATGGGGTCGGTCAGGGTCAGGCTGCCCGAGCGTTCGTTGTCGTCGTTCGAGCGGTCGCGCGACCAGGTGTAGTGCGCCTGAAACTGCACCCCGTCACGGAAGCGCCGGCGCAACGCGGCGGTGAGCGCCAGATAGTCGGACCGGGCCGGCGACCCGCGCACCAGGATGGGACCGTAGGCCGGGTCGATCCGCTGGCCGGAGTACACCGGACGCCCGAACGCGTCGCGAACGGGTGCCGGGACGTTGGCGTCGAAGTTCGAGGCGAGCGAGTCGCTCCGCGCATGCAGCAGATCGAGCGAGGCGGCGAGGTCGCCGCGAAGCTCCCGCTCGTACCCCAGGTTGACGCGGATGGTCCGTGGATCCTCGAAGCCGGGGTCGAAGTGGCTGAGCGCCGGGATCAGGCCGCGCGGCGGGCTGTCGTTGTCGATGGGGGCGCCCAGCGGCACGAAGCCCGTCTCTCCCGGCGACACGATGGCGTTCCCGAAGCGCGGGTAGATGCCGGTGTCGCTGTGGGCGGTGGAGAAGAGCAGCGTCGGCGTGCGGGCGTAGAAGACCCCGCCGGCGGCCCGGACGACGCTCCGCGGGTCGGGCGACCAGACCAGCCCGGCGCGGGGCGAGAGGTTGTCGAGGTCGTCGGGGATGCGCCGCCCCTCGGGGAGCACGTGCTCGATCGCGCCCGGGTTCACGGTGCCGTCCCAGCGTGCGCCGGCCTGCAGCGTGAGACGCCGGTTCGGGCTCCACGAGTCCTGGACGTAGGCGCCGAGAATCTGCTGGGAGACCACGAAGTTGGGGTTCTCCATGCTCCCGAAGAAGATGACGGCGCGGGCGGGCGTGCCGGCGGCGAAGTCCTGGAGCGTGTCGAAGTCGTAGGCCCCGTCGGCGTTGCCCACGAAGAACTCGCTCAGGGCGTCGTGGCTAAGCGAGAAGCCCGCCCGCAGCTCGTGGTTCCCCGAGACGAAGGAGAACCGCTCCTGGATCTCGAGCTTCCGCTCGTCGTTGGTGACCGGCAGCCACCAGGGCTTCCCGAAGGATCCGAACGACGGGTTGTAGATCGCGAAATGGGCCTGCAGCGCGCTCGCGGGCAGGTGTGAGCGCCGGTCGAAGTCGTCGTAGGCGTACTGGACCCGCAGCTCGTTCACCCCGTTCTCGCCGACGACCGAGACGACCGAGCCCACCGTGGAGTGGCTCTTCACGAACCGCCGCGATTCCTCGCCGACGAAATCCGAGACGCGCGCGTAGTCCGTGTAGTTGTAGCGCAGCGCGAGCGAATGACGGTCCGTCGCCCGGTGGTTCAGCTTGCCGAACAGGATGAGGTTGTCGGTTTCGCGGAGGAAGCGCCCGCTCGCGGTGCGGCCGCGCTCGGGGTCGGCGGCGGCAATCCCGTCGTCGTTGGGCAGATAGCCGGCCACCAGGTCGGGGAAGGCGGCGAGGACCGCATCGTACTGCCCGCGCCCGCGGATGTCGCGGAGGAAGGGTTGGTTCTGGGCGGTCTGGTCGTAGGAGAGGAAGAAGTGGGTGCGGTCGCGGCGGATCGGGCCGCCGAGCGACGCGCCCCAGTTGTAGCGTCGGAACTCGTCCACCTCGTAGCGCGCATCGTCCGCGGGCACGCCGCGCGCGGCGTCGAGCGGCGACCGCGGCAGCCGGGCCGCCAGTTGGTCGTCGCGCAGGAAGAGGACGCCGGAACCGGACAGCTCGTTGGTGCCGCTCTTGGTGATCACGTTCATGGCGCCGCCGCCGGAGCGGCCGGCCTCGGCGGAGTAGCCGCTCGTGACCACCTGGAACTCCTGCACGGATTCCTGCGCCACCAGGGCGCCGCCGCCCTCCCTGGCCAGCCCGCCCCGCCCGAAGCCGAAGAAGGCGCTCTTCGCGTCCGCGCCGTCGATGGTGAATCCCGAGTTCACGGCGCGCTGACCGCTCAGCGAGATCCTTCCCGCGGCGTCCACCTGGACCGTCGGCTTCAGGAGGGCGAAGCGCACGAAGTCGCGGCCCGAGATCGGCAGGTTGGCGATCTCGTCCTCGGTCACGTAGCCGGCGACCCCGGTCCGTCCCACTTCGAGCAGCGGCGCCTGCCCGGTGACGAGGACGGTCTCTTCGACCGCGGCCAGACCGAGCCGCAGGTCCACCTCGAGGTTCTGCCCGACGAGCAGGCGGACGTCCTCCCGCCGGACGGTGCGGAAACCGGCCAGCGACGCCACCAGGTCGTACTCTCCGCCGGGAACCGCGCGGAGGGCGAAGAAGCCCCCCCGGTTGGTGACCGCGGTGCGCCGCTGGCCGCGCTCGAGGTCCACGAGCTCGATGGTCACGCCCGGCAGGCTCGCGCCGGTGTCGTCGCTCACGAAACCCTGCACCGACGCGAGCGACTGGGCGGCAGGCGTCGCCGGGACGGCGAGGGCAAGAACGAGCACGGCGGCGGCCAGGACACATCCCTGCCGTCGACTGTCGAGTGGATGACCCATCGTACGGATCTGCTTTCGTAGTGGCGCTCTTCTCGATGGTCGAGCAGGGTCGACTATCCAGGTTCGATCTCCTGCGCCTCCCGCACCACGTCCGAGTACGCCTCCTTCTCCAGGTACACCTCAAGCACCTCGAGCCGGATCCTCGCCTTGATCAGGTAGCTCTCGGCGAGCGACGTGTTCGTCATGGCGCGAACAGGTCGAAGACGTCGCCGGGCTTGTAGTCGGGCTTCAGATCCCAGTACCAGGCGTTGCCCAGCCAGATGCGCTTGGATCCCAACTCGCGGAGCCGGCTACGGAGCCGGCCGAGTGCGCCGGCCAGGCAGCCGGCCGGGTCGAACAGGATGCGGGCATCCTCGGTCATGTCGAGCAGCAGCATCGAACCGCGCTCGAGCTCCGAGGCGGTCATCAGCACGGGCGACAGGTCGGGATGCAGTCCGACCGCGGCGGCGGCGTTGAGACGGGAAGCGAGCGTTGCCTCGACGGCGCGAAAATCGCGCAAGCGGAGGACGTGTCGGTCCGCCAGACCATTGGCGACGATCAGCAGGTCGACGTCGGAATCCGGCCGTGGCACGCCGCGGCCGACGGAGCCATAGACCGCCACTGCTCGCAGGTCGGCGCCGTAGTGACGCCGGCACGCGCTGACCAGGTCGGCGAGCAACGCATCGTACGCCGCGTGCATACCCGATTATAGGGGCGCGCCTCGTCGCCTATTCGAAGCGGAGCGTCTCCAGCGGATCTATGCGGGCCGCCCGCCGGGCCGGAAGCCAGCAGGCGACCAGTGCCACGGCGATCAGCACCAGCGGCGCCGCGATGAACGTCAGGCGGTCGCCGGTGGCGACGCCGAAGAGAAAACTCTCCAGGATGCGGCTCGACGCCGCGGCGCCAGCAAGGCCGATGACCGTACCGGCCGCCACGAGCGCGGCGCCCTGGCGGACCACCAGCGCCAGGACGTCGCCGCGCTGCGCGCCCAGTGCCATCCGGATCGCAATCTCTCCCCGTCTCTGCGCGACGTTGTAGCTCAACAGGCCGAAGACGCCGCACGCGGCCAGCAGGAGGGCGAGCGCCGCGAAGCACGCGACCAGCACGGCGTAGAAGCGAGGCTCGGCGACCGCGTTCGACAAGAGCGCGTCCATGGTCATCACATCCTCGGCCGCGGCGCAGGGGCGCGTCCCGGCCACCGCCTCGCGGAGGAACAGGATCGCCGCGCGGGGATCGCCGTTCGTCCGCACCGCGACCCGCGGAAAGTTAAGGGCGAACTGCGGCGCCGCTTCGATCTGCCCTACCGGCGCGAACGCTTCCGCTCCCTGTCCTGTGACCGCGAGGCCCCAGTACGTGACGTCCGCCACGACGCCGATGACCTCCCAGGGTATGTCGTCGCCACCGTTGTCACGAGCGAAGCGCACCCGCTGCCCGACGGCCGGTGCGCCCCGGAGCACCTCGCGCGCGAAGGTCTCGTTGACCACCAGAACGCGCGGAGCGCCGGCCCCGTCGCCGCGCGTGAACACGCGTCCGCCGAGCAGGCGCAGCCGCATCGTCTCGAAGTAGCCCGGGCTGGCCACATGCAACAGTGTCGTCGGTGATTCCTCCGGGTCACCGGGGGGCGGGCGACCGAGGACGTGCACCCGTTGCAGCACGGAACCGCTACCGGCGAGCGGCAGGCGCGACGTCACACCGACCGCTGCCACGTCCGGAAGGCGTGCGATCCCGAGCATCGCCTGGTCGAGCTCCGTGTAGAAGCGTCGTCTCGATGCTTCCTCCTCGATGAACTCCTCCGTGGTCGCCCCTTCGGGATCGAAGCTGTACGGGCGACTTGCGTCGGCGGTGACCACGTTGGTCGGGTCGTAACCGCGATCGACCGTTACGAGGCCGATGAAGCTGCGGAGAAGGAGGACCGCCCCCACCAGCAACACCAGCGCCAGCGCCACCTGGGACGCCGCCAGCACGGCCCGCGTCCGGTTGGCGCGCAGTAGCCCGAAGCCGCCCGTGGACCGTGCGCTGCCCTCCACCAGGGTGCGGAGCAGTCGGCTCCCGGAACCCTGCAGGGCGGGTGCGACGCCGAACACCAGCCCGACCAGCGCCGACAGCCCGAGCGTGAACGCGAGCACCACGCCGTCGACGTCGACCTCGTCGAGCCGCACGATGTTGCCCGGCACGAGTGCCGGCACGGCCCGGAGCACCACGGCAGCGGCCGCGAGCCCCAGCACGCCGCCGCCGAGGCTCAGCAGCATGCTCTCGGTCAGGAGCTGGCGCACGATCCGGCCCCGGCCGGCGCCCAGCGCCGCGCAGACCGCCAACGCGCGCTGGCGGGTCACCCCCCGTGCCAGCAACAACCCGGCCACGTTGACGCAGGCAATCAGCAGTACGAGCACGGTGGCCGACGCCAGCGCGGCCAGGGCCGGACGATACGCACCGACCATCTCCTCCAACAACGGAATCGTCCGGACGCGGATCGGTGTGGCAGCCGCGGAAGTGCGGCCGCTCGCCTCCCCGTTCGACGGCCCGGCGTCGTCCAGGCGCTGCAGGATGGCGCGGACCTCGGTAGTTGCCTGCGCCGCCGAGACTCCGGGGCGAAGTCGCCCCAGCACGACGGCGGTTGGCTCGTCCGGGTGCATCACGTACGGCGTCCAGACCTCCTCCTGCGCACCGGGGAAATAGAACCCCTCCGCGAGCACGCCCACGACGGTGCGGCGCTCGCCGCCGACTTCGACGACCGTCCCCACGACATCCGGATCCCTGCCGAAGCGGCGGGTCCAGGCCCGGTGGCTCAGCAGCACGACCCCGTCGGCGCCGCGGCGCGCTTCATCGTCGGTAAAGAGCCGGCCGAGCTGCGGCGTCGCCCCGAGCAGCCGCAACAGCGCCGGCGAGACCGGTGCGCCCCATGGCCTGGCGCCGTCCGGGCTCCTCCAGGAGAAGGTATAGCTCCCGTACGCGGCGAGCTGCTCGAACGATTCGGCCGTTTCCTGCATCTGCTCCAGCATGTGGGCAGAGAGGTATACCGGCCCGCGCGGCATTCGCGGGTTCTCCTTGCCGACGCGCACGAGGCGCTCGCCGTCCGGATACGGCAGCGGGCGGATCAGCATGCCGTGGACGACGCCGAACATCGCCGTATTGGCGCCGATGCCCAACGCGAGCACGAGCACCACGGTGGCCGCGAAACCGGGACTGCGCCGCAAGCTGCGGACGGCGTGGCACACGTCCCGCGCCAGGTCGTCGAGCCAGCGCCAACCCCATACGTCGCGCGTACGTTCGCGGATCAGCGCGGCGTTGCCCAGCCTGCGCCGCGCGGCGCGCCGGGCATCCTTCTCGGAAAGGCCGGCGTCGACGTGCCGTTCGCGCTCCAGATCCAGGTGCAGGCGGAGCTCGTAGTCGAGATCCTTCTCGGCCATGCGCCGGCCCAGATAAGGAACGCTGCGATGCAGCCACGCTCGCCGGCGGGTCGTCCCGCTCTTCTTCATCTCCATTCGTCGTCGGCGTTCACTCGAAGCGCAGGACGTGCCGGCAGCCGGCAGGCGCCAGCGCCAGCCACGGGACGTCTATTCGAAACGCAGCACCTTCATCGGCTCGACCCTGCTGGCCCGCCGCGCCGGCAGCCCGCAGGCGGCGAGGGCCGCGGCGACCAGCACCACCGGCCCCGCCCCGCCACCGGGGAGGGCGGGCGGGGGCGCGCGCGACGCCCGGCCCCAGCGGCCCTGCCACGAACGCGGGCAGATCGTCGGTGGTCACGCCGTACAGAATGCTCTCCAGAACCCGACTCGACGCGGCGGCGGCGAACACCCCGATGACGCCACCGGCGACCACCAGCGCTGCGCCCTGTCTGGCCACCAGCGCGAGTATGTCGCCGCGACGGGCGCCCAGCGCCATGCGGATCCCGATCTCGCCCTGCCGCTGCGCCACGGTGTAGCTGAGCAGGCCGTAGATGCCGAACACCGCGAGCAGCAGGGCCAGCCCCGCGAAGCTCCCGACGAAGACCGCGTAGAAGCGCGGTTGCGCGACCGCGGCCGACAGCCGCGACTCCATCGTCGTCGCCGGGCCGAGCGTCGCCTGCGGGTTCGTGGCCATTGCGGCTTCGCGAAGAAACGGAATCGCCGCCTGCGGGTCGCCGGTCGTCCGGATGCTGACGAACACCCGTGTGCTGAAGCCGAAGAACCGCTGGCCGCCGATCTGAGTCAGTGGGAAGAACGCCTCCGCCCGGGGCTCCGCCGCGAGCTCGAGTCCTCCGTACACGATGTTCCCCACGACGCCGATTACCTCCCAGGGCTCGTCGCGACCTGCAATCAGCACGCGCCGCCCGACGGCCGGCGCGTCCCCGAAGAGCGCACGGGCGAGCGTCTCGTTGGCCACCAGAACGCGCTCGCTCCCGGGTCCGTCCGGACGGGTGAAGGTACGGCCGTCACGAAGGCGGAATCCCAGCGCCTCGAAATAGCCGGTACTCGCAACCTGAAAGCTGGTTCGCACCATCTCGTCCGGATCGCTCGGCATGGGGGTGCCGGACTCGCGGAGCAGCCCGCTGCTTGGCCGGTTCGTCTCGAAGGGCAGGCTCCACGACAACCCGAACGCTTCGACGTCCGGGAGAGGCGCCAACCGTGACGTCATCTCGTCGAGAAGCCGTTCCTGGAGTCGTCGGTGTGTTGCCCGCAGCTCGAGAAACGCTGCCGGCGTCATGGCTGGCTGGCCCGGCATGGGGTTCCGGACCACCGTGGTAATCACGTTGGCCGGATCGTAGCCGCGGTCGAACGAGACGAGCCGCACGAAGCTGCGCAGCAGCAGCCCCGCGCCGATCAGCAGCACGAGCGTGAGCGCCACCTGCGCGGTGGCCAGCGCCGCCCGCGTCCGGTTCGACCGCAACAGCCGGAAGCCGCCCGCGGACTGCGCGCCTCCCTCGTTCAACGCGCGCACCAGACCGACCCGCGACCACTGGAACGCCGGCGCTGCGCCGAAGAGCAGCCCGACGACGATCGACAGCCCCACGGTGAACACGAGCACCACCGTGTCGATTCCCACCTCGTCGAGCCGCGCGACCTCGACCGGAACGAGCGCGGGCGCGGCGCGCAGGACGACGGCCGCCGCGGCCAGGCCGAGCAGGCACCCGCTCAGGCTCAACGCCATGCTCTCGGTCAGGAGCTGCCGCACCAGGCGGCCCCGGCCGGCGCCGAGCGCCGCGCACACGGCCAGCGTCCGCCGGCGCGTCACCCCGCGCGCGAGAAGCAGCCCCGCGACGTTGATGCAGGCGATCAGCAGCACCAGCGCCGTTGCCGCCGCCAGCGCCAGCAGCGCCGGCCGATACTCGCCGACCATCTCCTCCAGCAGCGGAACCACGCGGACGTCGACCTCGGGTCGGTCTCCGGCCGGCTGATTCCCGGTCGCCCGCGCGAAGATCGCGTCGCTGCTCCGCTGCAGGATGGTGCGGGCCTCGGTGGCGGCCTGCGCCGGAGACACGCCCGGACGCAGCCGCCCCAGCGCGTCGAACGCGGCCATGAGGACCATACGCTGCGCCGCCGGGCCTTCCACGCTCGGCGGCGTGAACGGCGGGATGACGTACGGCGTCCAGAACTCGCTGTCCGGATTCGGGAAGTAGAACCCCTCGGCGAGCACGCCGACGACCGTATGCGGGTCGCCGTCGACGTCGACGAGCGTTCCCACGATGTCCGGGTCCGACGCGAAGCGCCTCGTCCAGGCGCCGTGGCTGAGCAGCACGACACGGTCCGCGCCGACCAGCGCTTCCTCCTCCGTGAAGAGCCGTCCCAGGTGAGGTGTCGATCTCAGGAGCGGAAACAGCGACGGCGAGACCCGGGCGCCGGACAGGGTGGCCCCGTCCAGGCTGGCCGACTCCACCGAGCGCTCCTGGTAGGCGGCGAGCTGCTCGAACGAGGCGGCGCTCTCCTCGAGCAGGGGCATCGAGCGGTTGGACAGCCGCATCTCGGACACGCCGCTCGTCCCGAGCTGCGACTCGCCGATGCGCACGATGGCGCCGGCGTCCGGGTAGGGCAGCGGCCGCAGGAGGACGCCGTGGACGATCCCGAACATCGCCGTGTTCGCGCCGATGCCCAGCGCGAGCACCAGCACCACCGCGGCCGTGAAGACCGGACTCCGCCCGAGGCCCCGCACGGCGTGGCGCACGTCCCGTCCCAGGTCGTCGAGCCAGCGCCAGCCCCAGACATCGCGGGTGCGTTCGCGGATCAGCGTCCCGTTGCCCAGCCTGCGCCGCGCCGCGCGCCGGGCGTCGGCTTCCGGCACGCCCGCATCCCGCTGCCGCTCGCGCTCCAGCTCCAGGTGCAGCCGCAACTCTTCCTGCAAGTCCTCCTCGGCCTGGCGGCGGCCGAGGTACGGCAACACCCGGTACACCCACGCCGGCCACTTCATCGCGCCACCTCGTTCACTCCTCCGCTTCCGCCGGCCGCATGACGCGCCCCACCGCCTCGACCATCCGCTCCCACTTCGTCGCCTCCTGGACGAGCTGCCGGCGGCCCACCTCCGTGAGGGCGTAGAACTTCGCCCGCCGGTTGTTGGTCGAGACGCCCCACGTGCCGGTGATCCAGCCGCGCTTGAGCAGCCGGTGCAGCGCCGGGTAGAGCGATCCGTGATCCACCTGCAGCACGTCGTTGGAGGTCCGCTCGATAGTGATCGCGATCTGGTGGCCGTGCGCCGGGCCCTGCCGGAGCGTCTGGAGAATCAGCATGTCCAGCGTCCCTTGCAGCAATCCGAGCTGGTCGTCGCTCAGGGGTGGTCGTGCCACGTAGCCTCCATGCACGGGTAGATTGACTACCAGAGTAGCGAGGCACAGGTAGAACGTCAAGGGGAATACGGCGCTCGGTTGGGGGGCAAGTCACGTCGACGGCCGGCCGGATGTGCATGCCATACCCCCGGCGGTATAGTGGCGACGTTGCGTCATTTCGGATGGCCGCGATTCCGCGGACCCGCGCGTGTAGCGGCTGGCGCCGCCGTACGAAGAGGAGGTGACGATGAATCCCCGCAGAACAGTCCGCCGGGCCCTGCCGATCGCGGCCGCGGTAGCAGTTTCCATTTCCGCTGCGGCGACGCCGTCGGGAGCCCAGCCGGCGGCGGACGACGACTGCTACGTCTACGCGTTCGGCTTCGTGAACCCCTTCCTCGTTGCGGAGCTGACGATCATGGGGCGCCCGGGCGAGTCGGTCCAGGTCGGCCAGCGCGCGTTGTTGCACGACGTCTCGGACCGCTGGACGTTCGAGGACGGTGTCGTCAAGGATGCCGCGGGCGCAATCATCGCGCCCTACGGCGGCTCGGTGACCGCGGTCAGCGGACGCCGGGTCGAGGTGCAGATGACGGTGGCCCGGGAAGGCGCATCAGGCGGGTCCGCGGGCCGCGTCTCGCGCCGCGCGCGGCAGGGATTGGCCGCGGTCTTCGCGATCGAGGGCTGCGACGCACCGGACGGTCGCGCGGCAGCCGACAGCGCCAGCGACGCCTCCGGTTCACGAACAGCGCCGAGCGCGACCGTCGAGGCTGCCGACGGCGTGCCGGATGCCGCCGCTCTGGAACAGATCGCATCGTTCTCGTTCGTATCGGCGGACATGCCCCTGCCCAACGTCGGTCCCGACTGGTCGCTGGTGCAGGAGTACCTCGACGCGCAAGGCGCGTGGAGCGGGCGCCCACCCGAACTCGAGGCCGGCCTGTCGGCCGAGGAACGCCGCCGTCGTCTGCAGGAGGCGTGGGACGAGCGTCCGGACATCCGCCGCGCCATCGCCGCGGCGACGGCGATCGTGGATGCCGGGGGTACGCACGATCGAACGAGAGACGCCGCGGACTTTCTCGTTGCGCAGACGTTCCGTGAGCCGGACGCCGCCCGGCACATGGTCCGCGGGGCGCGGGCGCTCGTCGCTCACGTCCCGGACTACGAGCGATGGCCGCGCGTGCTGACGCGGATGGATGGCCGGCGGTTCTACGGATTCAGCGGCGAGTCCTCGGCACCGGATCTGGACCGGTTCTTCGAGGAGCTGGCCTCCGGGGCCGCGGACCCCGTAGTGCGGGCGATGGCGCGCTACTACGTGGCGGCTGGATTGATGCAGTCCATCAATGCAGCCCGGCTGGAGGCTGCAGAGCGCGACGCCAAACGGCAGCGCGCGATCGAGGCGGCGACCGGGCTGAGCGTCGGCGTGGAGAGTCAGCGGTTCGGTGACACGCGTTCGGGCTCGGTCGGCACATCGAGGACGTTCGCGGAAGTGGAGGCGGACCTGCTCCGGACGATTCGACACGCGACCGTGGGCGGTACCGTGCTGGAGATGGCGGGCCGGCGCCTCGGCGGTACCGAGGATCGCCTCTCGGCCTACCTCGGCCGCGTCGTGCTGCTCAACTTCTGGGCGACGTGGTGCGTGCCCTGCATCGACGTGCTGCCGGAGTTACGGGAGCTGGTCGCCGAGTTGCCCGCGGATCGGTTCGCCCTGCTCGGGATCAGCGTCGACGAGGAACTCGAGACGGTGACGGCGTTCCGCGAGCGCGAGCCGATGCCCTGGACGAACTGGCACGTGGGCATCGACAGCGACCTCGCGCGGGCCTGGGCCGTTCGCGGGTTTCCGACCTACGTGCTCGTCGACGACCAGGGCGTGATTCTGGCCCGCGGCAACGGCATCGACGGTCCGTTCTTCCGTTCCCTGCTCGACGAAGCGGTCGAGGACATTGCCCGGTGATCGCGCCGGGCGCACCGGCCGGCACATCGTCCCGGTCCGAGAAGATGTCGCAGACGTTCTGACGGCGACGGAAGCCGCCGGCGGGGCACTGGCTTCCCGGCGCGGCGGCGGCGTCGAGACGCGCCGCTCGCCGCGCCGGCAGATCGCAGGCCAGACCGCCGGCCGCGAGCAGTCCGACCAGGCTGATCCCCAACGTCGTGGCGTCGTGCGCGACGATTCCGTACAACTGGCTTCCCAGGACGCTCATCAGCGGAACGGCGCCGCCAATCCCCAGCAGGGCCCCGGCGGCCACCAGCCGTAACCCCTGGCCGAGCACCATCCAACGCACCCGGCTTTGGCGGGCGCCGAGCGCAACGCGGATCGCCAGCTCGCGCGTCCGCTGGCCGATCACCATCATCAGGACGCCATGGAGTCCGGCCATCGTCAGCACGAGCGTGACCGCAGCGAGAAGGCCGGCGAGCCACGCAGGCGCCCGCCAGCGGTCGAGCGCCTCGTCGACCCGCTCGCTCAGCGTGGTCACGTCGCTCAGAGGCACCCTCGGATCGAGGTCGGCCACGACCTGACGCAGGTGCTGCAACGTGGATTCGGCACCCAGCGGCGACCGTGCATGAATGAAGACCGGCGACACGAAGCGCTGCGCCAGGGGCAGGTAGGCAAGCGGCTGTGTCGATTCCGCCAGCGTGCGATAGCGCATGTCGTCGACCACGCCGATCACGGTCCGATCCCCGCCGCTGCGCGGGAACGTGAGAACCTGTCCGATCCCGGAGCCGCCGGGCCACAGACGCTCCGCCAGGGTGCGATTGACTATCGCGACGGGCGCCGAGTCAGCGTCGTCGGCAGCGCCGAACGCCCGGCCTTCCAGAAGGGAAACGCCCAGCGTTCGGAAATAGCCCGTGGAGACGATGTTCCCCGTGACCTCCATCGAGGTCCCTGGAGTCTCGACCGCGACGCTCAGGTGGAACGCGCTCAGCGGGGCATGCCACCCGAGCGCGGCCGAGGTAATTGCCCCGCGGCTCCGGATCTCGTCGACCAGACGCCGATAGAACGTCGACTCCTCCGACGGCGAATAACCCGACGGGTGGATCCGAGCCAGCACGACGTCCTGCGCGACGAAACCGCGCGGAATCGACGCGACGCCGTGGGCGCTGCGCAGCAGGAGCCCCGCGGCGACCACCAGGACACCTGCCACCGCCACCTGCGCGGTCACCAGCGCCTGTTGGCGCCGGCCGCGGCCCGTCGCCCCGGGCCCTGGGGCATCGGCCAGCGTCGGTGGCCGAACCGCCGTCATCAGCAGCAACCCGAGACAGACCGCCGACCAGGCCGCGCCGGCGACGGCCAGCATCCAGACGACGGCCCCGGCGTCCAGGGAGACCGCCGGTCCCAGCGGCGCCAGTTGCGGCAGCGCCGACACGACCTGAGCCACCCACCGCAGAGCCAGCAGCGCCACCGCCACCCCGGCGCCCATCAGCAGAAGCAACTCGGCCGCGCCCGGACGGACGAGGGCCGCCAGCGACGCTCCCAACGCACGGCGCACCGCCAGCTCGTGCGTCCGCTCGGCGCCGCGGGTCAGCAGCAGCAGCAGCATGTTGCTGCAGGCAGCGAACAGGAAGACGCCCGTGATGGCCACCAGGACACTCAGGAACCGCGTCGTGTCCCGGTGGTACCCGGGTCCGAGTCGGGCGTGGTTCACGGGCCGCGCCACGAACCGCCAGTCCTCGGTTCGTGCGGCGGCCACGTCGGACGGCAGCCGATCCCGGGCCAGGGCGGCCAACTCGGCGGCCTCGCCGCGCGACGTCGACGCGTGCAGCCTTCCGACCGTCTCCAACCAGCGCGCCCGCGGGTCGAGCAGAACATCGGCGGCTTCAGGCAGCACCTGGCGGAGCGCCGACAGCGGAACCCAGAAGTCCGGCGCGTGCGCCGGACCGGGGAGCGGGTTGACGCCGACGCCGACGACCGTGAACGCCTGCGGCCCCAGGCGCACGCTGCGCCCGACGAGGTCGGGGTCCTGGCCGAACCGCGTGGTCCAGGCCCGGTGGGACACGACCGCCACCGGCCGGGCGCCCGGGGCGTCGTCGCTCGCCGCCAGCAGGCGACCGCGCGCCGGCCGCGCCCCCAGCACGGTGAAGAAGTCGCCGGACACCAGGGCGACGTTCACACGCGTCGGCGCACCGCCGGCAACGAGCGTGAAGTCGAACTGCCCGAAGGTCGCGAGAATGAAAGCCTCCGCGCCCGCATCGCGCAACTGCAGATACTCGGGATGACTCAGGGGCGAGAAGCGGCCGTCCTCGACCCGGATCTGCAACGTGAAGAGCCGGTCCGAGTCGACCAGGTCGAGCGGCCGCCAGAAGTGCCGATCCACCGTCGACAGCACGACGGCGGGAATGCTGAACGCAAGCGCCAGGGTCAGTACGGCAGTCACCGCGAACGCGCGGCGACGGATCAACGCTCGCAACGCGCGGTCGAGATCTCCCGCCACCGGCGCCAGAATAATGGCGACCGGAAGAATGTCAAGAGGCCGTCGCTCATGGACGCTCATGGTGACGCGGGCAGGGTGTAGGCTCTCTCGTGAAGGGATCCACGATGCTTCCTGGTCCAAGGACGTTGCGCACGGCGTGCCTGGCGGCCGGCGCGTGCGTGGCTGCGACCATCGCACTGCAGCCCGCTCTGGCCGGACAACTGCCGCCCGGATTGCGGGCGAGCGCCGAGCGCGGCGACGCGGTGGCGCAGAACGAGCTCGGCAGCCGCTACTACGCCGGGCGCGGCGTGGAACGGGACGACGCCGAGGCGGCGCGCTGGATCCAACTCGCCGCCGATCAAGGCTATGCGCCCGCACAGTACAACCTGGGACTGCTCCACTTCCGGAACCGCGGCGTCGCCGGCAGCGACGCCGCGGCGGCGCGCTGGTACCGGGCGGCGGCCGAGCAGGGCTATGCGCCGGCCCAGGCCGGCCTGGGCTATCTCCACATCTACGGCGCCGGCGTCGAGGAAGACCAGGTGCTGGCCTACATGTGGATCGAGCTGGCCTGGCGGGGCGCCGGCAACGACTTCACGAAACGGCTCTACGCCGGGCAGCGCGAAGAGCTGGCCGCGATGATGACGGACGACGATCTGCGCGAGAGCCGCCGGCTGGCCGACGAGTGGCAACCGGCGACGGGCCGCTGACGCACGGGTCGGACGCAACCCTCTATGATGCGCACGTGGCCCACCGCATCCGCCTCGGTATACGACGTCATGTCAGGAGGTTCAACATGAAGACCCGCTACGCACGCGTGATCCTTTCTCTACTGGTCGTCATCGGCATCGCGACGCTGGCCGCCGCGCAGACCGAGACCATCGATCCGACCCGGTTCGAGCAGGCCATCCAGGCTTTCGAGGCCGAGGACCGCGCGATGATGCCGCCCGCGGGAGCCATCGTCGTCACCGGCAGCTCGAGCATCCGCCGCTGGCATCCCTCCCTGAAGCAGGACCTCGCACCGCTCACGGTCGTCCCGCGCGGCTTCGGCGGGAGCACGATGCAGGACGTCGAGCACTTCCTGGACCGGATCGTCCTCCCGTACAAGCCGCGCGCCGTCGTGATCTACGAGGGCGACAACGACACCGGCCGCTACGGCGTCCCGCCGGCGGAGATCGCGGGCCGTCTCGAGGCCATCGTCGGGCGGATCCACGCCGCGCTCCCCGCCGCGCGGGTCTACGTGATGTCGGTCAAGCCGAGCCTGTTGCGCGTGGGGGTCTGGGACAAGGCCCAGGAAACGAACCTGCTCTACCAGCGGCTCGCGGCCGACAACGACCTGGTGTCCTACATCGACGTCGCCACGCCGTTCCTTCGCGCGGACGGCACGGTGATGGACGACATCTTCATCGAGGACGGCCTGCACCTGAACGAGAAGGGCACCCGGATCTGGGCGGCGACCATCAAGGCGGCGCTCATGGCCGGCGAAGCGCGGCACGAGACGACGGATCAGTAGTCGGCAGGCCGGCCGGCCCACTTGACAACGTCGGGTCGCCCCGTTCTAATAGTCTTGTAGATTGGCGACAGGAGATTGCCGTGCGATCCAAGACAGACCTGTTGCAGGGCACGCTCGACCTGCTCATCCTGAAGACGCTGGCCCTCGGTCCGCTTCACGGGTGGGGTATCGCCCAACGCCTCCAGCAGATCTCCGACGAGGTGCTGCAGGTAAACCAGGGCTCCCTCTATCCGGCGCTGCACCGGCTGGAGCAGCAGGGCCTGCTCGCCGCCACGTGGGGCAGCTCGGACAACAACCGACAGGCGAAGTTCTACGAGCTGACCGGTGCCGGGCACCGCCAGCTCGACGCCGAGACCGCGCACTGGACCCGCATGTCGACCGCCATCGCGCGGGTGCTGGAGGCGACATGAGCCGTGGCCGGCCGGCTGCATCCGGGACGCCGAACGCCGGGACGGGCCGGGAATCGAGCCGAATGCGCGTGCGAGGCATCCAACGGAGGTAGCGGGCAGGCGAACTTTCGGCGCCGAGATCCGTCTCTCTGGTTGTCACCGGTAGGAAACCATGGATATCGCCCGGCCCGATCTCGCACGCAAGAAGAAGCTCCGGCAGACGCTGTACGCCGTGGCCGCGGTCATCGTGGTCGTCCTGATCACGGTCGGCGTCTCGCGCCTGGAGCCGGCCGCGCCGCGGGTCGACCGCGACACCGTCTATCTCGACACCGTGCAGCGCGGACCGATGGTCCGGCAGGTGCGCGGCACCGGCACGCTGGTCCCGGAGCAGATCCGCTGGATCCCGGCCACCACCGACGGCACCGTCGAGCGGATCGTGATCCGGCCCGGCGCCCTGGTCGACCCCGGCACCGTCATCGTCGAGCTGAGCAATCCGGAAGTGGAGCAGACCGCGCTCGAGGCCCGCCTCAACCTGGACGCGGCAGAGGCGCGCTACAGCAACCGGCAGGTCGAGGTCGAGCGCGACATCCTGAACCAGCGGTCGGCGCTGGCCACCGTGGAGGCCCAGCTCAAGACGGCGCGACTGCAGGCCGACGCCGACGAGCAGCTCTTCGCGCAGGGCCTCGTTTCGTCGCTGGAGCTCCAGAAATCGCAGGCGGCCGTGCAGGAGTACGACACGCGGTTCCGCATCGAGCAGGAACGGCTGCGGATGGCCACCGACACCGTGGAGGCGCAACTCGCGGTCGAGCAGGCCGAGGTGGACCGCCTGCGCACGCTGCACGAGCTGCGGGTGCAGCAGGTCGACGACCTGCACGTGCGGGCCGGGATGCCCGGCGTCCTGCAGCAGGTGCCGCTCGACGAGGGGCAGCGCGTTACCACCGGGACCAACCTGGCGCGGGTCGGCGATCCGACCGTGCTGAAAGCGGAACTGCGCATCGCCGAGACGCAGGCCAGGGACATCCAGATCGGCCAGTCGTCGGCCGTCGACACGCGCAACGGCGTCATTCCGGGACACGTCACGCGCATCGACCCGGCGGTGGAGAACGGGACGGTGACGGTCGATGTCGCGCTCGACGGCGAACTGCCGCGCGGCGCCCGCCCGGACCTGACGGTCGACGGCACCATCGAGCTCGAGAGGATGGACGACATCCTCTTCGTCGGCCGGCCGGTGTTCGGGCAGGAGGAGAGCATCGTCAGCCTGTTCCGGATCGAGGCGGACGGCACGCACGCGGCGCGCACGCGAGTGAGCCTCGGGCGGGCCTCGGTCAACACCATCGAAGTGCTGGAGGGGCTGCAACCGGGCGACCGCGTGGTCCTGTCCGACATGTCGACCTGGGATCAGTTCGATCGGGTGCGTATCGAATAGGGCCGCTTGCCGCGCCGCCCGCGCGGGGAACCGGCCCTGGGGTCAAGGGCATCACGTCTGAACGGAGCGTGTCGAGATGAGCGAAGCGCCGGCCTTGATTCACCTGGAAAACGTATCGAAGGTCTTCTACACGGACGAGGTCGAGACGCATGCCCTCGACGATGTCACCCTCGACATCTACCCGGGCGAGTACGTCGCCATTTCCGGCCCGTCCGGCTGCGGCAAGTCGACGCTGCTGTCGATTCTGGGGCTGCTCGACTCGCCGACCGCGGGCGACTACACGCTGAACGGCCGGCCGGTGGCGCAGCTCAGTCAGGCCGATCGCGCGCGGACCCGCAATCGGGAGATCGGCTTCATCTTCCAGAGCTTCAACCTGATCGGCGACCTGACGGTCTACGAGAACGTCGAGCTGCCGCTCACCTACCGCGGCATGAAGCCGGCCGAGCGGCGCGAACGGGTGACCGAGGCGCTCGAGAAGGTGGAGATGGCGCATCGCGCGAAGCACCTTCCGAGCCAGCTCTCGGGCGGCCAGCAGCAGCGCGTCGCGGTAGCGCGGGCGGTCGCCGGGCAGCCGTCCATCCTGCTGGCGGACGAGCCGACCGGCAACCTCGACTCGAAGAACGGCGAAGCGGTGATGGGGCTGCTGCAAACGCTGCACGACGAGGGCTCGACGATCTGCATGGTAACTCACGACCCGCGCTACGCGGAGCATTCGAAACGGGAGATTCACCTGTTCGACGGCCGGCTGGCGGTCGCCGCCGCCGCGTGAGCCGAAGGATCTCCCCATGGCCGTGCCTGGACCGCGCCGCCGACGCCGCGCACATCACGCCCGCGCCGCCGCGGCCCGCGCGCGCCGGAAGTAGCCGGGGACGTTGATACGGGCGCAGAGGTCGAAGAACCGCGACTCGGGACCGGTCCAGCGCAGCTCGCCGATGTCCTCGAAGACCGGCAGCGTGGTGCGCAACGTCGCGAGATCGCGGAAGAGCGCCGCCTCCTCGCGGGCGTCGGCCAGCGCCCTGGCCAGTCTGGCCGCCCCCCGCACCTGCACATCCCAGGCTGCGGCTTCGCCGGGGATGTCCTCCAGGTGCGGATAGCGCGCCAGGACGGTCGCAGCCGACTTGGCGCCCCAGCCCTTCACGCCCGGAAACCCGTCCGCCGAGTCGCCCATCAGGGCCAGATAGTCCGGAATCGACCCGGGATCGACGCCGAACTTTTCGCGGACGCCTTCCGTGTCGCGCACGGTACCGGAGCGCCGATCGAACTGCACGATGCGGCTGCCGTCGACCACCTGCGCGAGATCCTTGTCGGGCGTGCAGACGAACACCTGCTCGACCCGCTCGTCGGCGGCCGCGCGGACCGCGGCGGAGGCGAGCGCGTCATCCGCCTCGTATCTCACCGTCTTCCAGACGACGAGGCCCAACGCCTCGAGCGCATCCTCCAGCGGCTCGAACTGACTCAGGATCTCCGGGTCGAGCCCCTCGCTGGTCTTGTACCCCGGCCAGAGCTCGTTGCGGAACGACTCGACGACGTGATCCGTCGCCACCCCGATATGGGTAACGCCCTCCTCCAGCATCCCCAGCAGCGATCCGATCACGCCCCGCACCGCGCCTGTCTCGATCCCGTCGGCGCTCGTCACGCGCGGCACGGCGTAGAAGTGCCGGAACAGCTCGTAGGTTCCGTCGACCAGGAAGACGTTCACGCCGCCATTCTGGCACGCCTGCTCAGAAATCGACGTTCAGCATGACCCGTGCCGTACGGGGAATCGAGGGGTGGAAGTGGATGTCGTCGACCCCGTCGGCCGGCTCTCCCGGCAGGCGCGACGTGTAGAAGTAGTCGATGTCTGAGACGTCGCTGTCGAGCAGGTTGAAGGCCTCCAGGACGATGTCGAGGCGCTCGTTGATGCGCACGCCGATCTCGCCGTTCCAGATGGTCGTGGACGCGGACTGCACGCTGTTGTCCTCGATGAGCGGCCGCGGGCCGAAGTGGCGCAACCGCACGCTGCCGAAGACGCGCCGCGCCGGCGTCACGGTGATCGCCCCGGCGACGACCCGGTCGAGCGCCCCCGGAATGAAGGCGCCGGCCGGGTCGAAGTCGGAGAAGCGCGCGCGCGACAACGACACGTCCAGCTCGCCGGTGAGCCAGTTGGCCAACCGCACGTAGTTCGTCCATTCCACGCCGAGGCGCCGGCTGGGGCGGCTGGCCTCCGCGATGCCGGCGTCGCCGACGAAGATCAGCTCGGAATCGAAGGCCAGGTACCACAGGGCGACGGTCGACTGCAGGCCCGGCAGGGCGACCGTCCGCAGACCGATCTCGGCCCCGCGCGCCGGCACGAGCGGATCCTCGCTCGCCACCCGCTCGCCGGTGATCGGATCGACCACCGTCGTTGCGGCCCGCGGGTCGTTGCTGTGGAATCCCTGCCCATAGTTGAGGTAGAGCTCGGTCCCCTGCCACGGGCCCAACACCGCGGTCAGCTTGGGACTGACCAGCGCCGACGTGCCCGAGCCGGTGTTGAGCGCGCGCACGGCGTCCACGTTGTAGCGGTAGAAGTCGCCCCGGACGCCCAGGGTCGTCCGGAAGGTGCGGGTCCATTCGATCTCGGTCTGCCCGAACAGCCCGACGGTGGACTGGTCGACCTTGTCGTTGCGAATGGTGTTGGTGCGCCGCCGCGCCACGGTGTTGTACAGGCCGACCGTGCCGACCGCGTCGTACCGCACCGATGCGCCGACGGCGGACTCCAGCGGCCGGTCGAAGGCGCTGCCCGGGCGCCGGTGCACCAACCTGGCCCCGGATACCCACCGCCTGCCTTCCTGCTCGATCTGGTCGCCGTCGATCGGGTCTTCCAGGAAGTAGGTGAAGTTCTGGAACAGGTTCAGCCCACCCTGCAGCGCATAGCCGGTCACGCGGGTCGATCCCGTCCCGTCCGACCGCAACCCGTCGAAGGCCACGCTGTAGCGGGAGGTCCGCCCCGCGTCGGTGTTGTCGATGGCGCCGAAGCGCGACAGGCTCCCCGACTCGACCGCGCGCAGCGGAATCTGGTCGGTTGCGTTCCAGTCGGCGTTGTATCCCATGCCGGTGATGGAGAAACCGTTCGTCAGGTCGCCCTGGCTGTAGCGCACGACAGCGTTCACCTTGCGCATGTCGTCGGGCAGCTCCCAGGGCCCGTCGTTCGTGCTCGTTTCCAGGGCCAGCAACAAGTTGCCGGCGCCCACCTCCGGCGAGACCGCACCGAACACCCGCCCCCACCCCTGGCCGCCGCTGCTGACGCTCAACAGCGGGCGGTCGAGCAGGTTCACATAGCTGATGTTGGCCGAGCCCGCCGCCGAGAAGTCGCCGTGTTCGGCGAAGTACGGTCCCTTCGTGTACTGCACCCCGCTGACGAGCTCCGGGATGAGCAGGTTCACGTCGCTGTAGCCATGGGCGTGCGCACCGGAGGACTCGTTCATCGGGACCCCGGCGAGGGTGGTCGCGAAATCCGAGCCGTGGTCCAGATTGAAGCCGCGCAGGTAGTACTGGTTGGCCTTGCCCTCGCCGCTGTGCTGGCTCGTGATGAACCCGGGCACCGCTTCGAGAACCTCGCCGGGGCGCATGATGGGCCGCGCCGCGAGCTGCTCGGCGGTGATGGCGCCCACGCTGGCCGAGGTGGCGACGCCGACGAGGTTCTCGCGCGGATTCTCCAGGTCGGCGATGTTGCGGAACGTCCTGCTGCCGGTCACCACCACGTCGGCCGTGAGGCCCAGGGTCAGCACGGCGTCGGCGCTGTTCTCTCCGGCGGCCACCTCGAGGTCGCGCCGCAGGGTGGAGAAGTTCACCAGCCGGAACGTCAAACTCGCCGGCCCGGCCGGCACGCCCTCTACGCGCCAGATGCCGGTGTCATCGGTGACTGCAGTGCGCTCCACAGCACCGGCCTGAACCTCTACGGTGACGCCCGGCAGCACGCCCCCGGTCTCGTCGACGACCGTCCCGGTCAAGACTCCTGTCGACTGCGCGAAGACCACACCGACGGACCCCAGTGAGAGAGAAACAACGGTCGCCACGAACGACGTGCTGCGCAGGTTGAGCATTCGGGCAGGCTAGCAGCCCGCCCCGCGCCGGATCCTGAAGTTTCTCTGAAGCTTCCCTGAAAAACGAAACGCCAAGCGCCGGCCCCGACCCGCGAGGGGGGAGCCGGCGCTGAAGTTGAAAAGCGTGCCGCGCGGCGCCGCGGATGGGGACACCTCGCGGCGCTCGAAGGGGGTGTTACGCGACGCCCTGTTCTTCGGCCACGGCGGCGGATCGACCGCGTCGGGTGCCGCGCGGCTGACGCGGCTCGACGAACGAGCTGAGCCGGTGGCTGAGCTGCGGATCGCGGAGCTTGCGCAGCGCCGCCGCCTCGATCTGGCGGATCCGCTCGCGCGTGAGCGAGAACTTCTCGCCGAGCTCGGCCAGCGTCGGCTCGGCCCCGTCGTTGAGGCCGAACCGCATCCGGATCACCTCGCGCTCCTTCGGGCTCAGCGTCTCGAGCACCGACTCGGTCTGGCGCCGCAGGTCGAAGGCCACGGTGGCCTCGGCCGGATTGACCGCCTGGCGATCCTCGATGAAGTCGCCGAACTGGCTCTCGTCGCTGTCGCCGATGGGGGCGTCCAGCGAGACGACGGTCTGGGCGATCTTGCGCGCCTTGCGCACGACCGACAGCGGAAGGTCCGCCCGCTCGGCCAGCTCCTGCGGCGTGGGCTCGCGACCCAGGTCGCGGGTCAGCGTCTGCATCGCGCGATTGAGCTTGTTGAGCGTCTCGATCATGTGCACCGGGATCCGGATGGTGCGCGCCTGATCCGCGATCGCGCGGGTGATGGCCTGCCGGATCCACCAGGTGGCGTAGGTCGAGAACTTGAACCCGCGCCTGTAGTCGAACTTGTCGACCGCGCGCATCAGGCCGATGTTCCCCTCCTGGATGAGGTCGAGGAACGCCAGTCCGCGGTTCACGTACTTCTTGGCCACCGAGACGACCAGCCGCAGGTTCGCCTCGGTCAGCTCCTTGCGCGCCTGATCGCCTTCGATGACTCCCCGGCGAAACGCCTTCTGCACGGCCTTCAGGTTGCCGGCCGACTCGGTGATGCCCGCGCGCAGGGCGACCAGCTCCTGCTGTGCTTCCTCGATGGCGGCGTTCGACACCGGCGCCGAAGTCCGCAGCGCCGGCTGGGCCTGCCGCTTGCGCAGGCGCTCGACGCGGCGCTCGGCTTCCTTCAACGCCGCGGCCGCCCGCTCGACCTTCTCGATGAGCTCCCGCCGCACGGTGGCGGTGAACGGCAGCCGGCGGATGGCGCGCGAGACATCGATGCGGGCGCGACCGATGCGCCACAGGGTCCTCACCTGCACGCGCCGGCCGCTCCTGCGGATCGCGTCCGCACGCCGCTCCCGCTTGCCGAGCTCCTTCAGCGCGGCGGCGACCTGCTCGGCGTCCGTGACGAACCGCTTCGTGCGGCTCGCCAGGTGACGCTCGGTCAACTCGGTGTCGGGCAACGTCACGGTGTCGCGTAGCGTGCGCTCGCCCGCCTCGACCTCCCGGGCGATGACCCCGACGAAGTGCGCGACGAGCAGACTGCGCGACATCGCCTTCGTGATGCGCAGCTCGCCCCGCTCGATGCGCTTGGCGATCGCCACCTCGCCCTCGCGCGTCAGCAGCGGCACGCGACTCATCTGGCGCAGGTACGTCCGTACCAGATCCTGCCCCTGATCCTCCTCGTGCACCGGCAGCGCCTGCTCGGCGGCGGGGGCCTGCGCCACGCGCGTCGCCGCCCGGCGCTTGACGTCCGGCTGCACCTGCTCGGCGCCCTCGACCTCGATGCCCTGTCCCTCGAGCTCCTGCAGGAGCACGCTCACCTCTTCCACGTCGAGATCCGGCGGGGCGTGGTCGAGCACCTGATCGAGGGTGAGGAAGCCGCGTTCCTGGCCAAGCGTCACGAGTGCGGTTACGATGTCCTGACGTTCCTGTATCAACAAGCTGGTAGCTCTCCTTCAGATCGCTGTACGGTATCCACAGCGCCGAGCGTCAAAATCCTGGCGCAGCCCCTCCCGCCTGCGCCGCCCTCTTGAGGGCAAGGACGCCGGCGGGGTGTTCAAAGTTTCAGTTAAACCCATAAATTCTATCAGCACAGTGCAGGAATTGCGACTCTTTTCGGGCGTTACGCCTAGCCCGACAATCGTCGCCTGCGGCGCCGATTGCCGCCCAACCGGGCCTGACTAGGAGTCTAAGCCGTTCCTACGGCGCAGACTCCTAGCCCGGCGCCGAGCCTCGGGCGTCACGCGCGCCGCGCCACCGGCCATTCCCGCAGCATCGGCGGGACGACCCGCCGCCCGGCCCGCAACGCCGCCGCAACCGACCGCAACCGGCGCTCGTCGGGTGCACTCCACCCGAAACCGTAACGGTCCCGCATCGGCGCCGGCAGCAGACCGACGGTGGTCAGCCGACCCAGCCACCGCGCCGGCGCGGCCAGGAGCCCGCCCGGCGGCGCCAGCAGGGCCGCCGCAAGGCTGCGCGCCTGCTCCCCGACCGCAAGCCTTCCGTCCCGCTCCATCTCGTGCAGATAGCGCTCGAGCCTGGCCGTCGTTTCCGGCAGCGTTCCTTCCGGTATCCCCAGCCGGGGGCCCAACTGCGCCGCCTCGGCGCAGTAACGATCCCTTTCATCGGTCGTCAGCGGCCCGACGAACAGGGCGTACGTTCGAAGCTGACTGTCGATGAGGGTGGAGTGGACCCACGTGAGCAGCTCCGGGTCGGTTGCATCGTAGGGGGTGCCGGCGGGGTAGCGGCCGACGCCCCGCCCCAGGCGGCCGTGCACACGCCGGTGAATCGCATTGATGCGATCCACCGTCTGCCGGAGCTGCTCCTCGGTGCCGAAGGTGAGCGAGAGCATCGCCCCGATGGTGCGGCGCATGCGCTCGACGTACGCCAACGGCCCTGCGTCGAACCGGCTGTGCCCGCCGACCCCGGCCGCGACCAGGGGATGCGCGAGCTGCATCAGGATCGCGCGTCCCCAGCCGAGGACGACGACGGCCTCGCGGTTGACACGGTGCGCAATCACGACCCTGAGCCCGTCGATCAGCGCCCGAACGAATAGCGCAGCCCGAGCTGCGCCTGCCAGCGGCTGCGCAGGTCGTCGCGCGTGAAGCGGTCGCCGCCGAATCCCGGTCGGGCCGGCGTGTTCAGGCTGTAGACGTAGCGGCCGGTCTCCGGATCGACGCTCGACCGCACCGGCTGCAGGTTCTGGAAGAACGCGAACTCCACCAGCCCGCTCGCGCGGCTGAAGGCGTTCACCAGGTTCTGGACGTCGAGAAAGACCTCCACCTCGTTGCGGCCCACCGGCACGTCGACGCCGACGTGGAAGTCGAGCGCGTAGGTCCACGGTCCGCGACAGGCGTTGCGCGGCACGATGGCGCCCGGCGTGACGTCGCAGCCGGCGGTCAGGAACCGCATCAGGTCGTCGAAGGACCCGTCGGTGACGATGACCTCTTCGGCGCCGCGCGGCACGTAGAGCAGGTCGTTGCCCCGCGTCCCGTCGCCGTTGCTGTCGCTCCCGTCCAGGTAGCTGTAGGGACGCCCCTGCTGGGCGTTGTAGTAGGCGGCCAGGGTGATGCCCGCCGGCCCGGCCGAAATGCGGTAGGAGCCGGACAGGTTGAACCGGTGCCCCGGCGAGAAGTTCGAGATGGCCGGCGGAACGGCGTTGGGGTTGCCCGCGTTGTAGTTGTAGCGCCAGTTCGAGGTGGCCTGACTCGACCCGCCGTCGTTGACCGACCGCGACTCGCCGTAGAGATACGAGCCGCTCAGGAACCAGTTGTCGCTGAACCGCTTGTCGAGCTTCGTGGCGATCGTCCAACTGCTCCCCTCGTTGGTGTTGGTCAGCAGGACGACGTTGCTGAAGTCCCGGTGCAGCCGCCCGTACGTCGGCCGCCCGTCCGGTGCGGCGCCGCTCTCGACGAGGTTCAGGTTGCGGTAGTCGATGTCCTGCAGCGTCTTCGAGAAGAGCAGCTCGACGCTGCCGATCAGATTGAAGAAACCCAGGTCGCGGTCGTAGCCCAGGTTGCCGCGCAGGAGCTGCGGGAAACGGTAGTCGGGATCGACCAGGTTGATCTCGTTGGTGGACGCCGAGCCGATGTCGGTCGGCTGGCCGTTCGGATCGGCCGAGAAGGGAATCCGGTTGTCGGGATTGAAGAACACCCGGATGCGCTCGAACTCGTTGCCGGTGTTGGAGTACTGGTTGGACAGCCAGACGTAGGGCGTACGCCCGTGGAACAGCCCGAGGCCGCCGCGCACCTGCTGCCGCGCAGACCGGCCGGGGCTCAGGTCGTAGTTGAACCCGATGCGCGGCGACCAGTTGCGGGTCGCCGGGACGACGTCGGTGCCCCGCCCGTACAACTGCGCCACGAGCGGGTTGGCGGTGGGCGTGTCCGGGAAGATGGGCGCGTCCAGGCGCAGGCCGTAGGTGAGCGACAGGTCGTCGCGGACCCGCCACTGGTCCCCGGCGTAGAACCCGAGCTGGTAGACCCAGAACTCGGCCGCCTGCCGTGGATCGCTCGTGCGCGAGAAGCTGTAGCTGTAGGACTGCGCCAGCCCCTGCGCGAAGCGCTCCGGGCTGGCGAACTCGTAGACCCCGAAGTTGTCGCGGATGAACAGGTTGCGGAACCTGAACAGCTCGTTGTGGGTGCCGATGGTGAACTGGTGCCGGCCGCGCACCCAGGTCAGGTCGTTGTGGATCTCGATGATGTCCTGGTCGAGCGCGTTGGCGGTGGAGAACTGCTCTGTGCCGAAGCGGATCTCCTCGCCGCCCTCGAGGTCGATGGTGACCTGCGGGAACGGCGCGGTCCGCGGCCCCCTGCGGTCGCGGATGCGCTGGAAGCTGACGCGGGCCTGGTTCACCGCGCTGCCGAACGTGCTGTCGAGCTGCCCCACCGTCGAGTTGGTGGCGCTCTCGAACAGGTAGAAGTTGTCGGTGAAGCGGTAGCGGAAGTTCGACTGCGACCCGACGTCGGCCGTGCCGTTCACGTAGTTGTGCCGCAACGAGAGCCGGTGCCCCGGCGCCAGGTTGACGTCGGTGCGGACGAACAGCTTGTCGTTCGGGTTCCCGCGGATGATCTCGCCGAACCCGCCGGGAACGTCGTAGCCGTAGCGGCTGTTGGCGATCTGCACGATTCGCTGCGCGTCGGCCAGGCGGCCGAAGTCGACGCCCGACCATCCGTCGAGCGAGTAGCCCACCGGGGTCTCGCGCCGCTGGCTCTCGAAGTTCGCGAAGAAGAACGCCCGGTTCCGGGCCAACGGCCCGCCCACGCTGGCGCCCTGCTGGCGGTCGAAGAAGGTGGCGATCGGCAGGTCGTCGACGCCGCTGCCGACCAGGGCCTCGTTGCGGCTGTAGAAGTAGCCGGTGCCGCTAAAGGCGTTCGAGCCGCTGCGCGTGATGACGTTGATGCCGCCGCCGGAGAAGCCGCTCTGCCGAACGTCGTAGGGCGCCACCACGAGCTGCAGCTCGCTGACCGCGTCCAGGCTGATCGGCTGCGTGTTCGCCTGCCCGCCCGGGGTGCCCTGCCGCGCAAGGCCGAACAGGTCGTTGTTCACCGCGCCGTCGATCTGGATGTTGTTGTAGCGGCCGCTCCGGCCCGCCACGCTGAGGAAGCTCTCGGACTCGTTGTTCTGGCTCGTCTTGACGAAGAACGGGTTCACGCGGGCGAAGTCCTGCAGGCTCCGCTCGATGGTCGGCAGGGTCTCGATGACGCCGGTGGCGACCCCTGCGGTCGTCCCCGAGCGCGACGGCGAGAACACCTCGCTCGCCTCCGCCATTACCTCCACCGTCTCGGTCAGCGCCGCGAGCTGCAGCGTGACCGGCACCTCGGTCGCTTCGCCCAGGGTCACGACCACGCCGGAGAGCGACCGGATCCCGAAGCCGCTCATCGCGACCTCGAGGTCGTAGGGCCCGACCTGCACGTTCAGCAGGTCGAACCGTCCGTCGGCCCGTGTGAAGGCCTCGTATCTGGTGCCGGTCGGGGCATGCACCGCGACCACCGCGGCCCCCGGCAGCACGCCTTGCTGCGCGTCGCGCACGACGCCCCCGATCGTGCCGGTGGTAGCGTTCTGCGCCCCGGCGACGGCCGTCGACCCGATGAGGGCAACGGCAACTGTTCCTGCAATCCACTGCGTACGACGATTCATCTCAGGTAGACCTCCATGGATCGCAGTGTACGAAGCGCATGTATCCGGGGCGCAACGGCATCGTACCGCGCCGGGAAAATGTACGTTCTCACGGAAATCTCGTGGCCGATCCCGGCGGCCCGGAAGGTGGGCTATCGTAGTACGGGAGGAGAACATGGCCATCAGCGAGAGTTTGCTACCGGAATTCGATCAGGAGATAGCGGGCGTCCGCCGGACGCTGGAGCGGGTCCCCGCCGACAAGTTCGACTGGCGGCCGCACCCCAGGTCGGGCACCATGATCTGGCTGGCGGGTCACCTGGCCAACCTCCCGTCGTGGGCGCCGATCACCATCAAGCAGGACGAGCTGGACATGGCGCCCGGCGGCAAGCAGATGGATCCGCCGCCGACGCCCGCCGACACCGCGGAGTTGCTCGCTACGTTCGATAAGTGCGCCGCCGAGGCGCGCGCCGCCATCGCGGGGGCCAGCGACGCCGAGCTGATGAAGCCGTGGACGCTGCTGAGCAACGGCCAGACGCTGATGACCCTGCCGAAGGCGGCGGTGCTGCGCAGCTTCGTCATGAACCACCTGATCCACCACCGGGCGCAGCTCGGCGTCTATCTGCGGCTCAACGACATCGCCGTACCGTCGATCTACGGACCGTCGGCCGACGAGGCCCCGCCCGGGTTCTGATTCCCGTTTCCGGAACGGACAGGGTCATCGAGAATCTCACCATGCCAATCACCACACCGATCCGCTCGACGATCACCCGCTGGACGCTCGTCCCGACGATGCTCCTGGCCCTCGCCGCCGTGTCCCTGGACCCGGCGCCCGCCGCCGCACAGACCGACGCCGGGGCCGGTTTCGTCGCTGTGACCGACGCGATGCTCCAGGACCCGGCTCCCGGCGACTGGCTGACGTGGCGCCGGACGCTGGACGGCTGGGGCTACAGCCCGCTGGACCAGATCGACCGCGACAACGTCGGCGATCTGCGCATGGTGTGGACACGCGCGCTGGCCCCCGGACGGCAGGAGGGCACCCCGCTGGCCTACGGTGGAGTCCTCTACATGCCGCAGGCGAGCGACGTGATCGAGGCGATCGACGCGGCGACCGGCGACCTGCTGTGGGCGCACCGGCGCGATCTGCCCGAGGACGTGTACCAGCACGTCGGCGGCAACTCGCGCAACAACCGCAACATCGCGATCTACGACCGCTTCATCATCAACACCAGCGACGACAGCTACGTGTTCGGCCTCGACGCCGCGACCGGCGAGATCGCCTGGGAGACGCAGATCTTCGACTACCGGGAGACCCCGGCCGGACACAGCTCGGGGCCGATCATCGCCGACGGCAAGGTGATCTCCGGGCGGAGCTGCCGGCCGCGCGGCGGGCCCGAGTCGTGCGTCATCGTCGCCCACGACGCGCTCACCGGCGAGGAGCTGTGGCGGCGGCGGACCGTGCCGGCTCCCGGCGAGCCGGGCGACGAGACATGGGGCGGCGTGCCCTACGAGCAGCGGGTCCATGTCGGCACGTGGATGCCGGCCAGCTACGATCCCGAGCTGCGACTCATCTACCAGGGCACGTCGGTCACCTCGCCGGCCCCCAAATTCATGCTCGGCGGCGTCGAGAACACGCACCTGTACCACAACTCGACGCTGGCCCTCGACGTCGACACCGGCGAGATTCGCTGGTACTACCAGCACATGAACGACCACTGGGACCTCGATCATCCCTTCGAGCGCATCCTGCTCGACACGGCGGTCGCGCCGAACCCGGACGCGGTGAGCTGGATCAACCCGCGCATCCGGCCGGGCGAGGTCCGCAAGGTGATGACCGGCATCCCGGGCAAGACCGGCCTCGTCTACACCCTCGACCGCGAGACCGGCGAGTTCCTGTGGGCCACCCCCACAATCGCCCAGAACGTCATCAGCCACATCGACGGGGCGACCGGCGCGGTGACCGAGAACGCCGAGGTGATCTTCACCGCCGAGGGGCAGCAGGTCCTCGCCTGCCCCAACATGCACGGCGGCAAGGACTGGGAGGCCGGCGCCTACAGCCCGCTCACCAACACCATGTACATGCCGCTGCGCAACATGTGCCAAAGGCTTCTGGCGACGACATCGCCCGACGCCTCGCACCGCATCTACGCGCTGGCCGTCCGCCACGAGCTGGCGCCCGGCACCGAGCAGCTCGGCACCGTCTACGCGATCTCGGCGGAGACCGGCGAGACCAGGTGGCTGCACCAGCAGCGGGCCGCGACCCTGTCGCTCGTCGCCACCGGCGGCGGCCTCGTCTTCGGCGGCGATGCGAACGGCCGCTTCCGCGCCTTCGACCAGGAGACCGGCGAGGTGCTCTGGGAGATCAACCTCGGCTCCCCCGTCTCCGGCTTCCCGATCAGCTTCGCGGTCGACGGCCGCCAGTACATCGCGGTGGGCACGGGACCGGCCGCGACCACGGCGAGCTTCCTGCAGTTGACGCCCGAGCTGCGCCCGAGCAACGGCAACAACTTGTTCGTCTTCGCGCTACAGAACTGAGAGTGACGCAACCTATTGATATACAAACGGTTACTGAAATACAGTAAAGGCGTTTACCACGCACGTTACCACGATGTCAGGATCGCCGAGCTGAGGTCTACGTAAGTTCCGGGGGGTAACCGTTCGGCCAAGCCGGTATCCGGCGTTCCGGCAGTCGGGCGAGCATCGTCGCACAGCGAGCCGATCCGGTCCGGGGCTCTCCCTGCGCAGGGACATTCGACCGGTGCTGGCCGTCGACAACGCCAGCGTCCGGTTGGCCCGCTCCCATGTCCATACCGGGTTCACCGAACGGTTACCCGGGGGGTCCGGGTCCCGGGTCCCCCCGGGTCCCCGGGTCCGGGTCTCCGGGTCACCGGGTCACCACCCTAACGGGCACGATCCTGCTGACACCGAACGAGCGCCGGGTCGCCGAGGATCGCCCGGACTGCTGTTGGCTGTACGTCGTCACCGACTGCCGCCGGAAGCCCGTTCTACAGGAACCGATCCCGGAACCGGCCGGGTTTCCGTGGCGGGAGGATCCAACTTCCGACACCGGAATGGACCATCGGAACGCCTGCGTAGGACACGCTCGAAGAAGGGGCCCACCCATTCTCCGCAGGCCGGATGCAATTCTCGTCAACCCGGCGCATGACAGCAAGTGCGCTATCATTGACCATTGCGGATCGTCGTGGACACGAACGTCTTCGTCGCGGCCACTTCGAGCGCGAGCGGCGCCATCCGAGAGGTTCTGCGTCGCTGCCTGTCGGGTCGATACGAGCCGCTGATGGGTCAGGCCCTGTTCGCGGAGTACGAGTCGGTGCTGGCGCGGTCCGACCCGTTCCTCCGCTCGCCGATCTCCGACCGGGAACGCGATGCGCTGTTGGCCGCGCTCATCAGTCGCTCCACGTGGGTGCGCGTGTACTACCTGTGGCGGCCGAACCTGCCCGATGAAGCCGACAATCATCTTGTCGAGCTGGCGGTCGCCGGGAACGCGGGGGCCATCGTCACCCACAACACGCGGGATTTCGAACGCACCGAGATGCGCTTCCCGCAGTTGCATATCGTGACGCCGGCAGCGCTGATTGCCGAGCACCAGCCATGTCCACACTGACCATCCGTCTCCCCGACGACACGCACGCACGAATGAAGGCTCTCGCGCGACAGCGCGCCATGAGCGTCAACAAGCTCATGGAAGAGCTGTGCACCATCGCCGTCACGCAGCATGACGCGGAGACGCGATTCCGGACGCTCTCTGCGCGCGGATCCATCGACGAAGGGCTCCGCGTTCTCGACAAGCTGGATGATGCGCTCGGCGGCGGCGAATGACGGCCTGCGGCTCCGAATCTCGGTGGCCGTCCGCGGTCCCAGCTCGGCGACGAGCTTCCGATCAGGCGCCGCCCCTTGCCATGTCATTGCATGCCCCAGATCCGTCCGAAATTGACACCCAAAGTGACACCCTACGGAGCGGACGCCCGTGCGATTCCTGGACACCCCTGGACGCGAAAGTCCGCGAATTCCTCAGCAAATGCACCGTTGGACGCCATCGGACGCGGGTGGAACGGCGGAAACCGACCTTTTAATCCGTCCAAGGACACCTGTAAAACTCAAGAAACCCCGCATTTATTGGAGAAAACAGACGTCTGACCGGGTCCAAAAAGGTCAGAAAACGGCTGGCAGGGCCACAAACGGCTGGCAGAGCGGCTGGCAGAGATTCCGAGTTCATGAAGCTGCCCAATGCCAGTCGAGCGGTCATCGACGAGTCGAAGGTGGTGAGGTACCTGTTGTCCGCAGTTCATCCAGACGGGCGCAGCAAGGCAACCTTCTTCGCGAGCTTCGGGTTCCGATTGCAGCGCTGGGACGCGCTCGCGCAGGCGCTACGCGACCACGGGAACAACGGCGAGGTCGCGGTGGCGACCAGGTCGGACTATGGCGCGAGGTACACCGTGGACGGTATCATCGAGACTCCAGACGGACGCGACCCGCGAGTACGGACCGTCTGGATCGTCGATCGCGAAGGCGACGCCCCCCGCCTCGTGACGGCATACCCGCTGAGGAAGAGCGATGCTCGCAGAACATGATCGAGTCGTTCTCACGGAAGATCTCCCGCCCACGTGCCTCAAGGCGGGTGACGTTGGGACGATAGTGCACATTCATCGTGGCGGTGAGGCCTTCGAGGTAGAGTTTCTGGCCCTCGACGGCAGCACGGCGGCGGTCGAGACGGTGCTAGGGTCGAGGCTTCGTCCCGTGGCGGTCACCGACCTGACGCATGCGCGGGTACTTGAACGGGTCGGGTAGCTGTTCTCGGCCCAGGGCGGTCTCGATCAGGCAGTCCGGGTTCCCGGCGCTGCGCTCCCCGCTCCCAAACCGATCGCGGCGATCGCAAGATTCGTGAACGGGGCCGTTCGGCGCCGACCTGTGATCGCGTCGACGACGCCGGATCACGACGCGCCCCTCCCATCACTCACACCGCGCCCCGTCCGGACTCCCCCGTCTGCGCGCAGCGAATCCCAAGTACGCCATGCGCGGCAGTGTCGATCCACGCACCACGGCCGTAACCGGGAGCGACCCCCCGCCCTCAGCGGGTCCAGCGGCATCGGCGGCGCGTGTCTGATCACACGCTCTCGCCGTCCCGCCGGGTCGGTCGCTCCCGGCCAAGTCATCCTTCCAGGAAGGGTCACGCAGCCAACCAACGCCAGCCGATCCATGCTCTTGCCGGCACCGACACACCGCCATGCTGGAGCATCCAACCTCCCAGGGAACCGCAGCCGATGCTACGATAATCCGCCTTCGGACACCGCACCAACCGGAACCGAGACGGATGAACGACATCGCACCGGTCGACGAGCACCACGAGCGGCAGCCGATTCTGCACTCGCCGTACGACGAACCAGACCGCCACTGGGAGATCGCCGATCAACAGACCACCGGGCATATCAAGCCGCTCCGGCGGCCCGCCGAAGAGCCCATTCCGCTGGGCGCACCGCGGCATCAGCAGCTCCACTTTGCCGACCGAGTCGCCGATGCCCCGACCACGGCCAGCATGATCGACGAATTGCGCGCCGAGGTGCGGGCGTGGCGCGAGCGGCACTGGAACGGCTCCACCGAGAACACGCGGAGACTGCTCGAATACTGGGCGCGACCGCCGGGCGAGGGTGCCTACCACAGCCCGTTCTACGCTCAACGCGAGGCGGTCGAGACCCTGGTCTACCTCACCGACATCGCCGACGCCAACCACGCGTGCGTCCAGCGCCTCAAGCAGCTCGGCAACGACTGGAGCCGCGGACTCACGCGCCTTGCGATCCGCATGGCCACCGGCACCGGGAAGACCACCGTCATGGCGATGCTCATCGCCTGGTACGCCGTCAACCGCCGGGCCGAACATCGCCACGCCGGCCACGGACTCGCCCGCAACATCGGCCGGATCATCATCATCGCACCTGGCCGCACGATATCGGGCCAGCTCCGGCGCCGCCTCGACCCCCGCCACGCCGGCAACCTGTACGATGCCGGCCGCCTGTTGCCGGTCGACCTGCGACCCCGGCTGAGCAACGTCGTCGTGACCGTGCTCAACTACGAGAAGCTGCAACCGCGTCAGGCAATCGGTCTCGCGACGGTCGAGATCGGCGGCCGGCGCGGCGAGACCATCGCATGGGCGCGGGCCGAGGAGGCCGGCCTCGTCACCATCCCGATGCCGCCGCGCCGCACGGACGCGGCCGCACCGGGTGCGCTGCAGAACCTCTACGACTACAACAACGGCCGGGATCTCGACACTGTTGACGACCGGAAGAAAAAGGAACTGCCGGAACTCGGTTGCGCGATGGCACCGGGTGATGCGCCCGAGCACCTTGCCGGTGGCGATGTTGAAGGCGGCATAGAGATTCGCGGTGCCGTGCCGCTTGTAGTCGTGGGTCGCCTAGCGGCAGGCGTGGGGTAAGGGTGGCTACGGAGCGGGACAAAGATCGGCCAAATGCGGAACGCCCCCTGGCGGTGATCGTCCAGCAGGGGAAGGTTCTCGACTACATCGACGGCGTCACACAGCGCCCGGAGACACCGGAGGAGTACGTCCGGCAGGAGATCGCTAAGTCTCTGGTGCGTGAGTACGGGTACCAGAAACGCGATGTCTCGGTCGAGTTCACGCTTCGACTCGGAACCCGCCGGCCACGCGCAGATCTCGTGATCTTCGACGAAGACGACGCGCACGACCAAGACCGCGCGAGGATCATCGTCGAGTGCAAGTCGAGGAAGATCAAGCCAACGAGCCGAAAGGACGGCGTCGGCCAGTTGCACAGCTATATGGCGGCCTGCCCGAATGCGGCCTACGGGATGTGGACCAACGGCGTCGAGCGATTCTGCTACAGGCGCGTTGATGCCAAAGGCAAGGTCCGGTTCGACGAGATCCCGGACATTCCGAACTGGGGAAGCTCGGAGGACGAGGCCGAACGCCCGCGGTTCGATCAGTTGAAGGCCGCGTCGTCGGACGCGTTGCTCTTCGCCTTCCGCCGCTGTCACAACTACATCGCGGGCAACCAGGGCCTTCAGAAGCCTGAGGCGTTCTGGGAACTGCTCAAGATCATTTTCTGCAAGATCCACGACGAGCGAAGCTCGGATGCAGTCCAGTTCTATGCAACGTCGAAGGAGCGGGAGGGACTGAACGGCCGGCTCAAGGCGAAGAAGAGACTCGACCAGCTATTCGGTCAGGTGAAGGCGGAGTTCCTCACGATCTTCCGCGAGAACGAGGCGATCGAGCTGAACCCCGAGGTGTTGGCGTACATCGTGAGCCAGATGCAGATGTACTCGCTCCTCGAAAGCGACATCGACGTCAAGGGACGGGCCTACGAGGAGGTCGTCGGCTCGAATCTGCGTGGGGACCGGGGTGAGTTCTTTACGCCCCGGAACGTGTGCAAGATGACAGTCGCGATGCTCGATCCCGGCGAACGGCAACTGATCGTCGATCCAGCGTGCGGCACGGGCGGCTTCCTGATTACCGCGATGAACTACGTGATCGAGAAGATCAGGGACGCAGAGATCAGCAAGTGGGGCGACATTGATCGCGCTGAGACTGCGATCCGGGGGCGCGTACAGAGTGTTGCCCGGTCGTTCATCGTCGGGATGGACCTGAATCCAAACCTGGTGAAAGCATCCAAGATGAACATGGTCATGAACAACGACGGCGCGGGCGGGCTGTTCCAGGCGAACTCGCTCAAAGCCCTTGTGACCTGGGAGGACGAGCTACGGACGCGAGAGCTGCTCGGTCGCGTTGATCTGATCTTCACGAATCCGCCGTTCGGTTCGAAGATCCCCATCGACGAGCCGACGATTCTGGAGGCGTATGACCTGGGCCACGTGTGGCAATACGACGAAGAAGGGGACCAATGGAGCCGCACGGAAGCCGTCCAAGCGTCGCAGCCTCCCGAGATTCTGTTCATTGAACGTTGCGTTCGACTGCTGAAGCCGGGGTCGGGACGCTGCGCCATCGTTCTGCCGGACGGCATTCTCGGATCGCCGGGCTTGGGCTACGTCCGAGAGTGGATGCTCCGCAACACGCGCATCCTGGCCAGCATCGACTTGCACCCGGACACCTTCCAGCCACACGTCAGCGTCCAGACGAGCGTTCTCGTTCTGGAGCGGAAGTCCGCGGAACAAATCGCTGTGGAGACCGCAGCCGGACGCTTCAACGACTACGACGTCTTCATGGCCGTCGCCAACCACGTTGGACACGACAAGCGCGGGCACGTCACGTACGTGCGGGATCGTCAGGGCAACGAAATCGTCGAAGAGCTCGACGAGACCCTGAAGGAGTACGAGGACGGACGGGCTATCTATACGAAACAGCGGACGCAGCGGAAGGTCGTGGACGACAACACGCTACAGATCGCACAGGCATTTAGATCATGGCTGTACGGGCAAGGCTGAGCGCACCGCAGGAGGTGCGGACGGAGTGGCCTTGGCACTCGGTCCGGTCGGCGTCGCTGAAAGCCTCGCTGCTGTTCCCGTCGGAACGAAGACTCGAGGCCGGAGTGTACCTGGGAGAGGGGTATGCGACTCGGCTGGCCATCGAGTCGAAGTCGTCGGGGTGGGCATCGCTCTCTACGGTGGCACGAACTTGGCAACCGTCCCGGCTCAAGGGAATCCAGATCGGTCGCGAGCACGGTACGGCGTTCTTGACCGCAACGCAGGTCTACGACGTTCGCCCGACGCCGCGGAAGTGGCTGTCCATGGAGAGAACGCACGATCACGCGAAGCGGTTCGTAAGCAGCGGGCAGATTCTCCTGACGTGCTCTGGGAACGTCGGCCGAGCGACCTTGGCACACGAGACGACGAAGAACATCCTCGTCTCGCACGACCTACTCCGGATCGACGCAAAGGACGAGGACTGGTGGGGGTGGACCTACGCGTACCTGCGCGCTCCTACCGTACGCAAGATGATGAAGTCTGCACAGTACGGGCACATCATCAAGCATCTTGAGACGCATCATCTTGATTCGCTGCCCATCGTCTGCGTGGATGCCCGGAAAAGGGCTCGGTTCGAGGCCGAGGCCAAGGAGATCGTGAACCTGCGAGACCGGGCGTACGAATTGACGCTCGAGGCCGAGGAGGTGTTCGAGAGGACCTTCGGCACGTTCGATACGATCGACGTGGGCGAAACGGGGTTCACTTCCCGGGCAAGCGGGATGTTCTCAAGACGTCGGCGGTTGGACGCATGGCATCACAACCCGTCCGTAAAGGCGCTGGGAGTTCACCTTGAGAGGCAAGCGAAGGGGTGGAGCCGGATCATCGAGCTTGGATTCGACGTGTGGTTGCCTACACGCTTTCGAAGAGTCGCGGCACGCGACGGGGTCGACTTCCTTGACAGCTCGGACCTGTTCGAGATCAATCCCGACATCACGAAACGGATCGCTGATCGCGACTTTGGAGATTCGCATAACGGAAGGGTGGCGGCCGGTTGGATTCTCCTGGCACGATCAGGGCAGATCTACGGCATCAACGGGTCCGCGATGTTGAGTGGTCAGCGTCACGAGCACAAGGTCATCTCCGATCACATCATCCGAATCGCGCCGCGCGAGCCGAAGTGCCGACCGGGGTACCTGCTGATGGCAATGAGTCATCCGACGCTTGGGCGTCCACGCGTGAAAGCGCTGCCATATGGCTCGAGCATCCCCGAGATTGAAGTAGACGACGTGGAGAGTCTCACTATCCCGAGGTTGGATGAACACGTCGAAACGGACATAGCCGACCGAGTCGAGGAGGCGGCAAGGTTGCGGGATCGGGCCGACCAGCTCGAAACGAGGTTGGCGGCCTCCGCGGAGGCGGAAGTTCAGCGGTTCGGCGGCGGTGTGTGAGACGCGCTCGAAGCATCGCAAGCGGCAATGGGATTGTCTGAGGCTTGTAGCGGGCGCGGGCGGTCGAAATCCGTCGAGCGGCGATCCAAGACGTGGCTTATTGTGGCGTCACAAGGTGGACGGCGTTACCGATCTAGTGTCCTGTCCCAATGGTTCGTGACATAAGTGCGGGTGCCTGTGTGAGGTTGAGGGTGCGCCGAGCGAACCGAGCGATGCTCGCCAGGATCTGGTCGGCGGTCTTGGTCCAGACGAAGGGGGCGTCGCGGGCGTTGTGGGCGGCGATGAACTCGTCAATGGCGGCTTCGAGGGCACGGACGCTGCGGTGCACGCCGCGTCGTAGTTGCTTCGTGGTCAGCTCGGCGAACCAGCGCTCAATGAGGTTGAGCCAGGAGGCGTAGGTCGGGGTGAAGTGGACGTGGAACCGCGGCCGCTTGGCGAACCAGGCCCAGATGAGCGGCGTCTTGTGGGTCGCGTAGTTGTCCATGATGATGTGCACGTCGAGGTCGACGGGCACGCTCTCGTCGACGTGGTCGAGGAACTTTCGGAACTCGACGGCCCGGTGGCGGCGGTGCGTCTCGGCGATCACGGTTCCGGTCTTGACGTCGAGCGCTGCAAACAGCGACGTGGTGCCATGCCGCCGATAGTCGTGCGTTCGCCGTTCGGCCTGGCCGGGCTGCATCGGCAGCAAGGGGGCCGTGCGGTCGAGGGCTTGAATCTGGGACTTCTCGTCGACGCACAGCACCACGGCATGGTCGGGCGGGTTGACGTAGAGGCCGACGATGTCGCGGACCTTGTCAATCAGCAGCGGGTCGGGCGACAGCTTGAAGGTCTCGCTCCCGGTGGGGACGCAGCCCGAAGGCCCGCCAGATGCGACTGACGGACATGCGACTGAGGCCGGTCGCGCGTGCGAGCGAGCGGGTGTTCCAGTGCGTCGCGCCCGCCGGGGTCGTCTCCAACGTGGTGATGACGACCTGTTCGACCTGGGCGTCAGTCACGGTGCGCGGTGTGCCCGGCCGTGGCTCATCGAGCAACCCGTCGACCCGGTCCCGGGCGAAGCGTCTGCGCCACTTGCCGACGGTGGCCTCAGACAGCCGCAGGCGTCGGGCAACCATCTTGTTGTTCTGGCCCGCCGCGCAGCCGAGCACGATACGCGCTCGACGCGCCAGTTGCGGAGCGGTGCGCGACCGCCGCGCCATCGACTCGAGGTGCTGCCGCTCAGTATCGGTAAGAACAATGGCAACCGTTGGGCGTCCCGTTCGCATGCCACCTCCTTGAAGCGGAGAGGATGAGGGCGCCCATATTAAACAGTTTCTTCAGGGACAGGACACTAGACTCCTCGACCGGCCGGCATCTCTACAAATGAATCAAGTTCAGGTTTTGATCGTTTTTTCTTTCGCCATTCTAAATCCTTGAACAGGCGGCCGCCGATCACGCCCGACCTTACATGCTTGTTCGTCTGAGGCGAAGCCTCGCTAGTACCAACCATGGGGTCTGTTTCCCTTAGCTCCGAGTCCAATACCCGGCCCCTCAACTGACAGTTTTTCGATCTTGAAAGACTCCGGTGCAGGTCCCTGATATCTAGCGACCACCTCCACCGTGCGGTATTGAGTGCCACCAATCCGGTCAACAACCCGGCTGACAAAACCGCTGTTTTCCAGGAGATCATAAGAGATCTCTGCAGTGTACGAGAGGCTGGCCAACAACTCGACGTGGGCCCGATTGTCGGATAGCTCGAGGACCCCGACATCGCCTTCGTCATATTCTATCCCAGTGAAAGTAATGTGGTCGACCTCGCCATCGACGTCCGTCACGTACGCCCCCATCTGCTGAAACTCCGGGACTGCGCGTTCGACTACATCATGCTTGACATCTTCACGGACCATCATCGTTCGGACGAAGCGAGACAACATTTCGTCCTCAGAGGCGACCACGTTGAGGTACTGTCCGAGATTCTCGTATGACTGCAAGAACTCGTGCTGCTTGCAGGCTTCTTGCACTCCTTGGTCGTTTGATACGACCGCCATATTCCGCTGCTGGTGATCGCACCAGTCCTTTAGGGTTTGCAGCGCTATGGCATCCGGAAACTCGGCTTTGCGCTTCCCTGGCCCAAAAGGAGCTCCCTCGTCGAAGTAAGCATCGATGACGGGTCGTAGCACCGTTGGCTTGATCTCCAGAACATGTACGGGAGTAGCCTCAATGAATCCGTTGAGCTGCTCGCAAAGTTCATCCGTGATCTGTTGCCCGTCAAGCTTGGAAAAGAGAGACTGCACCTCTGGCAAGTTCGAATTGCGCAGAATCGGTGCAATTGGTTTAGATATTCCTCTCTCAACCCGTTGCTTGATCTTCGATTGAACCTCGCGGATTGTGAGGTCGGTAGTGAACGCCTGTATTCGCCGGGATCGGGCCAGCGCCTTAAGCCTCTCGAACCGAGTCGATGTGTAGTCGAAGTTGGATTGCACAAAGACCTCCGTGTCGAGAAACACGTACGTCGCCTTAACAAGTCGCACTTGATGATCTCCTTTGACCTTCTCAGATCGCAACCACGGTACCCGGCGCCTATTCTACCCACTCGCCTCGTTTGCGGCAATGGATTGGAAGAAGACTCGCTCCGTTGGGCGAACACACTCTTCGCGAGTCGCCGTTGATGTTGGCGCCATAGTCGCCATCGAGCGGCCGATCGCGCGGATGGCCCGCTTCGGAGACCAGCGGCCGGATGCACTCTTAAGTTCATCCCCGCCGCATCGGGCTCCGCCCACGCGGCGGCCGACTATCTGCTCGACGAGCGCGACGCGACCGAGCAGCCGCGCGCGTGCGTTGAGGTCCTTCGGCGGCGATCCGGAACAGGTCACAGAGGTCGTCTAAACTAAGGCACGGTTCCATTCGAACACGTCCGCCATCGACGCGCAGAACACACGCACGCCGTCCGGACTGCACGGCGTCCTGGTCCCAGCGGAGCGGTTCGTTCCAGTAGTTGTCACTGAGGTGTCGCCGCGGCGCGGCGTTGCCCCAGACATCGAAGCCGGTGCGCCTGCCGACGGGAACTGCGCATTGGCCGTATCCGCGAAGCGGCGACGTTGGTGGCCGTTGGACGTGACCGTGACGACGGCGCCCTCTCCAGAGGGACAACTCCGACCCGCCTGGAACGGTGTGACGGGGAAACGTCTGGCCGCGGCAGGGCGTCCCGGGGTCTCGACCGAGATCGCGTGCACGGTGCCGGACTGGTCTGCGCGCGCCGCGAGTCAGTGGGGGACGCCGAGCGCTTAGCCGCGCAAGTTCCCTTCCGTCGTTGCCAGCACCCGCGCGCAACCCTTGCGCAGCGGCATGTACTCCGGGTTCGTCAGGGGACTGTAGGCCCGGGCCCCGAGTCTGTGTCGTAACCGCGTCTGCCAACCGTCCGCAGCCGGCCCAGGTAGTCTCGCAGAGTGTGATTGAGTCCAGTTCAAAATTGGGAACGGAATGGGGTGCGAAAATTGTGTGCTTCCTGTAAGTTATTCATTCTACTTTGGTTGTGCAGGACGGCGAAGAGTTCGGTGCGAAAGCCACTGATTTCGGATAACGGCCCTGTTGCCAGGGGATTCTATGAACCTCCGCGCTTGGCGGTGACAATTCCGTGTGCAATTCTGATCCGGATTCTACGAGACCACCTGGGCCCGCTCCAGACAGCCCGCCGCCCCGGCAATGGCACCAGGCAACGGTAGCTCGACGGGGCTGTGCGGCCGCCCCCCGCCATCACGATCGTCGAGAGCGCCACCGCCGAGCGAGGCGACCGAGGGGGTCGAGACGCCGGGCTTGTGGTCAGCCGTGCCTTGTCGCGGTTCGGGATCTGCACAAATGAGCAAGCCGGGTTGGCCGAATGCCGGCTCCGCGGCGCGTTGAACGCCGGCCGGCCTGGTGGGGACGTCGATGTCCGCGCGGGCGGGCACGTCGGCCCCGCAGTCCGGACACCTCGCCGGCAGCGGCAGCGCGCCAACGCGCGTGAAGCGCCCGGGGCGTCGGCGTCGTCAACAAGCAGTACCGATGACTGCTCGTGCCGCGGCGGTGCTCGGCCTCCTGGTCGCGGGCGGCCAGCCTGCGGTCGCCCTGCAGACCGCGCTGGGGCCCAGGGAGCCACCTGCCCGCATATCCGGCACCGTTTCCGACGCGACCGGCGGCGTGATGTGGGCCGTCAGCGTGCGCGTCTTCGCCGACGGATCCGCGGAGCCGGTACGGGAGACCACGACGGACCGCAACGGCCGCTTCAGCGTGGAGGTGCCCCCCGGCCCGTATCGCCTGCGGGTGTCGGCGCCCGCGTTTCAGGCCGTCGACCGCCTGGTCGAGGCCGTGCCCGGTCTGGAGCCGTTGGCGGTGATTCTGGCTCTGGAGGGGCTGGAAGAGAGCGTCGACGTCGTCGACACGGCGGGGGAGTTCGCCGTGGACGCGCTGTCGACCCTGACGGCCACGACGCTGTCCGGGGACGACCTGCTGGGGTTGCCGGCCGACGAGGAAGACCTGGCGCTCTACCTGATGCTGCTGGCCGGCGCGGACTCCAGCGACGATTTCGAGGACGACGTGGCCGGCTTCATCATCGACGGGTTCGACGAGGGCCGGCTGCCCCGGCCGGAGGAGATCGCGCAGATCATCGTCGATCCCACGCCGCTCCGGGCCGACGGCGGCGGCGAGGGGCCGCGCATCGAGATCATCACGCGCCCGGGAACCGGCCGCTGGCAGCGATCGGCGAGCTTCGACTTCTCCGACGAAGCGCTCGACGCCACGACGCCGGGCGAGCGCACGAAGCCGGCCCGCCAGACGCGGAACGTCGACCTCGACCTGCGCGGGCCGATCCTCCCCGGCCGCGTCGACCTGGACGTAGAGGCGTCGACCGACCGGCAGCAGCGCGCCGCCGACTCGCTCCGCGCCATCACGCCGGGCGGCAACGTGTTCGACGGCGTCGTCCGTCCGCGGAACGAGCACGAGCTGGAGCTCGATGCCGACATCGAGGTCGCCGCCAATCGCAGCATGGGGGTCCGCTTCGACTACGAGACCCGCCGCACCGAGAACAGCGGCGTGGGCGGCTTCACCCTGGCAGAGCGGGGCACCAACGACACGCGGCGGGACTGGTCGTTCCAGGTCAGCGAACGAAGGCTGGGAGAAGCGTTCGTCAACGACCTGCGGGTACGGATGAGACGGCGAGGATCGAGCGCGGCTCCGGTGTTCGACGGGGTGGCGATCGACGTCGCGGACGCCTTCAACCGCGGCGGTGGGACCCGACGGAACCGGGACGAGGAGACCGGCATACAAGTGGAGGACCGGCTGCGCTGGCAGCGGCGGGGCTGGAGCTTCCAGGCCGGGTTCGAGGCGCGCTACGACCGGAACACCAGTCTGTCGGAGGACAACTACAACGGGACGTTCGACTTCGCCAGCCTGCACGACTACTGCGGCGCGACCGGTTTCGCCGGCGTCAACTGCGATCCCACGCGGCGCATCGTCGACGATGCGCTCGCCCGCGGCGTCGTCCCGACCTACCTGAACGGCCGCGGCGAGACGGTCGCGATCACCGGGCTGCCGACCACCTTCACCCTGACGACGGGCAACGGCGAGCTGGACATCACCGAGCTGGGCGTCGAAAGCTATGTGCAGGCGGATCGGGAGTTCGGCGAGCGGGCGAGCCTGCGTCTGGGGCTGCGCTACGAAGCGACCAACTACTCGGTCGACTATCTGCGCGCCGATCCGACCGTCAACCTGCAGTACCGGCTCTTCGACGACACCATCGTCAGCCTCGGGTCGCAGGTCCGGTTTCGGGACTTCCGGGATCACGTGCGGCTGATCCGCAACGACGGGTCGACGTATCAGAAGCAGCTCTCCATTTCGTCGCCGTCGTTTCCGGATCCGTTTCAGGGGGGACAGGCCACCATCGACGAACGGCACACCTCCCTGTACCGGCTCGATCCCGACTACCAGTCTGCCTACAGCGTCAATCCGCAGTTCAACCTGACGCAGCAACTGGCGGGCGGGCTGCGCCTGTCGGTGTCGTATCGGATGAGCTACGGGTATCGCCAGCAGCGCATCCGGAACATCAACGCGCCGTTTCCGGGCACGCCCCTGCCGCCGGAGATCCTGGTGCTGCCGCGCGACGTCCGGCGGGAGACGGTGGATCGGATGCGGCCGTTCTACCCCAACGTCGGCAACATCTACCGGATCGAATCGACGGGGAGGTCGGTGGGCCGGCGGCTCCGGGTCCGGCTCGAGCGCCGCCGAGCGATACAGGTGGCGGGGGTCGGCCTGTCGGGGAGCCTGAACTACAGCTACCGCGGCGGCGAGGACGACGACGACTTCAACAATCCGTACCTCCCGGCCTGGGGGCTCGCCCGGCGGCAGCACCGGGTGCAGTCGCAGTTCCGGGTCCGATTGCCGCGCGATGCGGGACTGCGGCACCCGTTGCTGAGGGCCCTCGCCCGCGCGACCTACGAGGGGACGGCCTTCAACTTCAATTTGCGTGCATACTCGGGCCGGCCGTACAGCATCCGCAGCGGACGCGACCTGAACGGCGACCAGTCGACGCGGGACCGGCCTCCCGGCGTGGCGCGCAACACCGAGACCGGTCCGGCGCGCATCAATCTGGACATGACGTTCACGAAGGAGTTCCGGCCGCGGGCGACGGGTTTCGCCCGGGAGGCCGGCGCCGGGGGCGCGGAGCGGCTGGTCCGCTTCCAGGCGCGCTTCTACAACGTCTTCAACATCACGAACGTGCGCAGCTACAGCGGGGTGCTGTCGTCGCCGCTGTTCGGTCAGCCGACGGGGTTCCTGCGCGGCCGCACGGTGCGCCTGTCGATGCATGTCGACTTCTGACCCGCCGGCCGGGGGATCGGGTGAGGGTAGGGGCATGGAGGGCTCGTGCGATGCATAGCTTCAAGAAGATGCGTCCGCGTGCCGCGCTGCTCGGACTTCTCGTGCGGGACCGTCCATGGATGGTGCTGTTCCGCCTGCGGAATCCGTTCCTGAAACGAGGGGAAGTAAACGAGGGGACGACGACCCTCGTCGACCTGCCCGCGGTTCCCAAGCGGCAGGAGGACGCGGCCCAGGCCGCCGCGGTGCGCGGCGAGCACTTTCTCGGCGATGCCGCCGACCGCGAGCACTTGGCCGTCGAGGGTGATTCGCATTCATCGCCAGGCCGGGTACCGGACGGCCCGTGAACCCCGACACCGGTGCGGCCACCATGGTCACGCCCGCCGTGGTCCCTTCCTTGGGCGCCTCGCCCAGGCGGACGCGCAGATCCACGTCGGCGTCGCGATGCGAGGCCAGGTCAAGGCCGTGCCGGGCGACGGGTCGAGCAAGTCGAGCAGTGCCCCGGCCGGGCGGGCGACAGCGCGCCCGACGCTTCCGAGAT
>MKWU01001229.1_pt1 | contig 45921 bp, 42 predicted proteins | sample 809101 | NCBI WGS metagenome assembly MKWU01 (sample SAMN05860141, study PRJNA318959) | sponge metagenome | host: Aplysina aerophoba | place: Slovenia: Piran, Adriatic Sea, Gulf of Piran | collected 2013-05-07 | reverse complement strand
GGGGGCGCAGCCCCTGCACAAGGGAGGGCCGAAGGCCCGACCGCCCAAAAGTAAAATGGTCAGTAGCCGGTGATCAGCCGGAAAAGAGGGGTGGAGTTTGCTCGGCTGCGAAAACGGTGGGACAATTGGCTTCAGTTGAACACACGCGGCAGCTGGATTGACGGTGAGGCGCGGCGCGACGTAATGCACCGGCGGCTCTGGTTCAGTCCGAGAGCGACGGGTCGGAAACAATATGCGACAAGCTAGAATTGAACGAGCGACACAAGAGACGCAAATCGTGCTGGAACTGGCGCTGGAGGGAAGCGGCGCGGCTGAGGTGGCGACCGGCATCGGATTCCTGGACCATATGCTGACGCTATTTGCCGGGCACGGCCTGTTTGACCTCACGGTGCAGGCGACCGGCGATCTGCATATCGACGAACACCACACTGCCGAAGATGTGTGTATCTGCCTGGGGCGAGCAATCGACCAGGCCCTGGGAGACCGTAAAGGCATCGTGCGTACCTGGCACGCTTATGTGCCGATGGACGAGACGCTGGCGCGGGTGGTGGTGGATTTGAGCGGCCGCCCCTATTGCGTTTTCGATGCAGAGTTTGCGACGCCCAGGTTAGGGCAACTCAGCACCGACCTTATCTATCATCTGTTTGAAAGCATCGCAATTCACGGGCGGATGAATCTGCATGCGGCAGTGCTTTATGGACAGAATGATCACCATAAGTCCGAAGGGCTGTTTAAGGCGCTGGCGCGTGCCCTGGATGGGGCGACGCGGCTGGATGACCGGCGAACAGGTGTCCCGAGCACCAAAGGGACGCTTACAGATTAGACATGGAGTTAGAATACGCTCGTACTGCGGCCGGGAGGTGCCTCTACGCATCGACCTGGCCTATATTTTTGTGCACGCTCCTACTTCAAGGCAGAGGCGATGACCGTTGACAAGATGACCGAACTCGTGATCCCTACACTCGAAGAGATTCGCGCGACGCGCGCGCGCATCGATCCCTATATTCACCGCACTCCCGTGTGGCGCTGGCAGAGCAAGGAGATGGAGGAGGCGCTTGGCGCGGACACAGAGGTCTGGCTGAAGCTGGAGCTGTTCCAAAGGACGGGTACGTTCAAGCCGCGCGGCGCGGTGAATGACATAATGCAACTTGACGAGGCTGCGCGGGAACGGGGTGTGACCGCGGTGAGCGCAGGCAACCATGCGATTGCAGTGGCTTACGCGGCACAGTTATTTGGTATCAGCGCCAAGGTTGTGATGCCCGTGTCCGCGCCGCAGTTCCGGGTGGAGAAGTCGCGCAGCTATGGGGCTGAGGTCGTGCTGGTGGCCGACGTCTATGCAGCGTTTGACGAGGTCGAGCGCATCCAGCGGGAGGAGGGGCGGGCTTTCATCCACCCCTTTGACAGCCGCCCGATTGTCACAGGGCAGGCAACTGTCGGTTTGGAGTTGTGCGAGGATGCGCCGCCCCTGGATATGCTGATCGTGCCGGTTGGGGGCGGGGGATTGGCGGCGGGTATTGGCGCGGCGGTCAAGCAACTGCAGCCCGATTGCGCAATCTTCGGGGTGGAGCCAGAGGGCGCGGACACAATGCACCGCAGCTTCGCCAGCGGTGCATTGGAGTCGATAGAGCGGGTGGAGACTATAGCCACGAGTTTAGGCGCGCCGGCGACACAGTCGTACAGCTTTGGCCTGTGCAGGCATTTTCTGGAGGATGTGGCGCTGGTCTCCGATGAAGAGATGCTGGACGGAATGCGGCTGCTGTTCCACGAGATGAAACTGGCGTGCGAGCCAGCGTGCGCGGCCTCGACCGCGGCCCTGTTCGGTCCGCTGCGCGAGCAAGCGGCAGGAAAACGGGTGGGGTTGATCCTGTGCGGCTCGAACATTGGCGTGGAAACGTTTGTCGAGTTGCTGGGTTAGGGCAGTGGCGATGGCTGAGAACGCTGTCGAACTGGCGCCGGGCCATAAAATCGGTCTGCCGCTGGCGAGTCCGGTGATGCTGGCGGCCGGCAGTGTCGGCTACGGCGAGGCTCGGCACCGGGAACTCGAGACGGGCCCGGTCGGCGGGGCGGGTGCGGCGGGGTGGTGGTTGGTCCGTCCCCGCGACGCAGCCGTGGCGGCAGCCAGCCGCCGCGCCTGGCGGAGACAGCAGGCGGATTTGTGCGCCGCGTCGGGTTGCAGAACCGGGGCGTGTCCTCGGCGGTGAGGCGGTATGGACAGCTGTGGCCGCGGATGGGTTGTCCGGTCATTGCCCAGGTGGCGGACAGCGAAAGCGATGAGGCCGCCGAAACGGTAGCGCGGCTCGCCGCCGTCGAAGGCATCGAGGGATTCGAGCTTCTGTGCCAGCCGGAGGCCAGCGAAAGGGAGATCGGCCGGCTGCTGGAGGTCCTGTTGTTTGAGACGGACCTACCGCTGTTGGCGAAGCTCCCTCTTTCGAGAGCGCCTGCCCTGGCGCCGGCAGCTGTGGCAGCAGGCGCCGCCGGTGTGGTGGTGGGCAGCCCGCCCCTGGGCGCAGGCGTACGGCCCGACGGGCAGACCGTCAGCGGCGAGTTGTTCGGGCCGGGGGTCTTTCCGATGATGCTCGCGGCGCTATTGGAAGTGAAGTCGCTGGCCCTGCCCGGCTCTCTGATCGCTTGCGGCGGCGTACATACACAGAAGCAGGCCTGCGATTGCCTGCACGCCGGCGCGGATGCGTTGCAGCTGGACAGCCTGGTTTGGGTCGAGCCGGTAGCGGCAGTGGCGCTGGCGGTCGGGTTGGGCAGCGGTTGATGAGCCGGCATGTTGTTTACCCCACGTTCATTCCTTTCTTTTTTCTCTTTCGTCTCATCTATATTCCGGCCAGCGTGTTGAGCCACACGGGCCACGGGTCGCCGTGGCTGAACGCGGCACTGGGCTGCGTCGTCACGCTGGGCGCGGAATGGCTGGCGCGGCGTGTGGGGGGCGATATCGCGCAGCGAGAGCGGCAGCGCGCGGTTGTCATGGTGATCCTGGCGCTGGTTACGCTTGGCTTCTTCCCGGATGAGGCGCCGATTGGCATGATCCTGTGGGCGGGCAGCGGCGCGGCGTGGGGGGCGGCGACGCGGGGGTTTGGATTGCGGGCGGCGTCGACTGCGGCAACTGTTGGGGCCGGGGCGCTGGGCGTGCTGCTGGGCGCGACGGGGTTGTTTGGGCCGGGGAGCTGGCTGGCTGCGGGAGTGTTGGGTGTTGGGTTGTGGGTGGGGCGAAGAGGCTCAGTGAAAGACCATAGCGAAGAGAAGTGAGTAGTGAAAGAAGTGGCAGGTAGGGCTTGAAGGGGAAGGAAAGGGAGGAGGGTAGAGAAGTACTGGATGCGCCTACTTGCCTCCCTCAGGTACGCTTTTTGTAAGGACCAGTACGTCAAGTAGTGTGAAAAGTACAATATGCTGATTTTCAGCATATTACATTTATGAAAACTACTCAGATGCAACTAATTTGCGATCCTGAACGAGGCGAGCGCAGGTGATTGCTCTATCCGCACTCCCTGTTTTTGGGCGGTCGGGCGCAAGCGCCCTCCCTTGTGCAGGGGCTGCGCCCCCGCAACGCCCCCCTACAAAACCATCGCTCACCGACCGTGTGTGCGCATTCCAGCCGTGCGGCTCCAGCAACGTGACTGCCGCCAACCGAATACCTAATCAGATTGTCTGAATGGCGGCAGGGACAGAGGGCTGGTCAAGACAGGCACTGTTTACGGCTTAGAAGTTACCACTTATGCAGAAAGGCGACGCACGAATATGAGTATAGAGGTGCAGATAGCCATCGGGCATGTACGACGGGACATATCTGGTCTGGTCAATCGCGTCGCCTACGGGGGAGAGAGAGTCATCCTTACTTCCAGGGGTAGGCCCTTGGCCGCTCTCGTCAGTCTGGACGATTTAGAGCAGCTGCGAAACATGGCGAGAAGTCAGAGACAGACCTCCTGGCAGGAATGGAAAAAGGAAAGTGAACGCCTCAATCAGATCATTTTGGCAGAAACTCAGGGCGTCCCTCCAGACATTGACCGGTCACTGGGAGCGGCGCGAGCGGATCTGGAGGGGCGAAGTGCCATCATCGGTGATAGTTGACGCGAGCTACATTATGGGAATGCTTTTGCCAAAAGCATACAGCCAAGGCTCTTAGAGCAGATGGAAAATTGGCATGAAAATGATGTACCACTCAATGCCCCCACTTTGTGGCGTTACGAAGTTACGTCAACTTTGGCCAAATTGGCCCACATTCGAGAGATTACAAAGGAGACTTCCGCTAAGGTGCTTGACATGACCTTCGTCTCAGACTTTTCCATAATCGCGCCAGACGAATCTCTTTGCAGACATACGCTTCGTTGGACTCTTCGGTTGAAACGGGCAAGCGCCTATGATTGCTTCTTCGTTGCCTTGGCTGAGCTTCTTCAAGGAGAACTGTGGACGGCGGATCGAAAGCTGTATCGTGCCGTTGGGCAGGTTTGGATACGCTATGCGAGTACTTGAGTCGACTAATCTACGCAGGACCGCTCAGGCGTATTCCTAAAGGAGGCGTCTGCACGACGGTCAGGAGGCCTAGCATGAACGGAATCTGGATGAACAAGGGGCAGTAAATTATTGAGGAAAAAAGGCACTTCGTTGAATCGCTCAGACCATGATTTAGTGACACATTTCTGAAACGCAAATTGTGTGGCCAGTTAGTTAAGCAAGTTGATCGCGTTGGCGTGAATCTTGGCCGTTGGATACGCTCAACACGGACATAAGAGTCCGAATCTGCACAGATTGTCGCATTTTTGTAAAGTCGTTCCCCTACACAGACTGACCCAATTGAGAATCTCATACGGTACGAAGAGCTTGCGAATATGGGTATAGTGGGTGAGTCGGCCCCTATCTCAGGATTTGCTCGTGCCAAAAGTCTTGGCCATCACTGGGACTCACGATGAAGGATGAAATCGGATTATTTATCCAGGCACGGGAAACAGCGACATCTGATGCGCGGGCTGACTGCCGTTGAGGAGGACGTAAGGCGCTGCCTTCTGTGGGGAAGGGACGCCTAAGGCGCGCAGATGTTGCAATTCAGTGAGCGTGCCCTGGCCGCGAGCACGGAGAATTCGGTCGGCGCTCTTGGGGCCGATGCCGGGCACGCGCAGCAGGGTCGGCCTGTCCGCGCGATTCAGCTCTATGGGCGCGGCGCGCAGATGGATGTCGGCCCAGGCCTGCTTGGGGTCTACGTCGAGACGGAGGTTCTGGTCGGCCCCGAAGCCGATATCCTCGGTGTCCCAATTGTAGTCCCGTAGCAGAAAGCTGGCCTGGTAGAGGCGGTGCTGCCGCTTCAGGGAAGCCGGCGGCAGGTCGTCGAAGGGCGTGTCGGGCACAGGGTAGAAACTGGAATAGTAGACGCGTCCAAGACGGGCCTGGCGGTAGAGTTTCTCGCTCAGCGATACCAGCTCGAGGTCGGTGTCGCCGACGGCGCCGACGACAAATTGGGTGACCGCAGATGCGCGCACCCTTTCGCGGCTCCGAATCTGCTCGGTCCACAGAAGGCGTTGCATCAGGTCGTCCCAGAACTCCTTTTGAGGGGCAAGGCTGGCCAGCCTGCCCGGCGTGGCGCCCTCGAGGTTGATCGAGACCCGGTCCGCCAGCTGCATGGACCTGCGCACCTGCTCATACTCGGAGCCGGGCATGATCTTAAGGTGGATGTAGCCGGGGTAGTTCTGTTTCTTGCGCAGAATCTCGGCAGTGTCGATAATTTTGTCCTGGGCTCTGACCCCGCCGCCGATAATGCCTGAGGAGAGAAAGAGGCCGTCGACCATGCCGGCCTTGTGGATGCGCATGAAACCGTCAGCCATTTCATCAGGCTGCAATGTGAGGCGTTCTGCGCTGCTGCGGCCGGCGCGGAAGGGACAGTAGAAGCAGTTGCGTTCGCAGGCGGTGGTCATCATCGTCCTCAGCACCGGCTTGGGGCCGCGAGGAGTCGCCACTTTGATAATGGAGCGGCGCAAGGAGGCGGCATTGCGTTCCCGCCGCGTCGGCTTGGCCGCGGCTGGTGTAAAGCAGCCGGGGCGGGTGGGCTCGGCGTGGGGCGAGTCGCCGGCGGCTTCGTAGCCGTTTTCATCGCCTATGCTGGCTATTTTTTCCACCGGTTCGAGCGCGATTGAGAAGTTCATACAAGTATTATACGAACAAAAGTTCTATTTGTCAAGTGTTGAGGAGAGAAAATGCGTGCACTCATTCAGAGGGTCAGCCGCGCCAGCGTGCAGGTTGACAGCGAGGAAGCTGCCAGCATCGGGCGCGGGTATCTGGTGCTGCTGGGGGTCGGCGCCGGCGACGGTGAGGAGCAGGCCGCGTGGCTGGCGCGCAAGATTGCAGGCCTGCGGTTGTTTGAGGACGATGCCGGCAGGATGAATCTGGGGCTGAAGGACGTTGAGGGCGCGGTATTAGCGGTGAGCCAGTTCACGCTGTATGGTGATGCTCGCAAGGGGCGGAGACCCAGCTTTACGCGGGCGGCGCCACCGGCACAGGCCGAAGAGCTTTACGACAGATTCTGCGATCTGCTGGCCGCGGAGGGCGTGCCGGTAGAGAAAGGCGTTTTCCAGGCGCATATGGAAGTGGCGCTGGTGAACGACGGCCCGGTGACGCTGTGGTTGGAGCGGGAACCGTATGGGACAGATGATAAAGATTAGCGCATAGGGCATTCGCGGCCCTGCTACGATGAAAGCGTACCCTCAGTGAGGCATGTTCTTGGAGGGGGGCGTTGCGGGGGGTGTCCCCCCGCACAAGGGAGGGCCGAAGGCCCGACCGCCCAAAAAAACGAAGATGGTGTGAAGGGAGGCGGGAAATGGCAAATATATTGAGTACGGTTATCGCGGCGGCGCCGGAGACCGATTTGGCAGTGGTGGCGGCGATGGCTGGGCAGTTTGAGAGCTATATTATGCGGGGCGAAGTGTACAGGACGGTTGTGTTGCCGGCGACTGCGGATGGCGGCGGGACGGGTGAGAGCCGAATCCAGAGCAGCGTCGGGGATGTGCTGGCGCGGCTGCACAAGCTGACGGCCCAGTCGGCGTTGCTGACTGCTGTGCAGAAGGAGGGGCTGACTGATGCCAAGACGCAGATTGAGGAGGCGACTGATCGTCTTCCTTCCCATTACCAGGCGCTGATGCTGCGGGAGGCAAGGGCCCGGCTGAACAGCCTGAACTGGTACCTTGACGATTGCAGCGAGAACCGGCGGGAGTGCCGTGTGCAATACCCGTTTGAGATTCGCAACCGGCAGCGGATCGCGGAGATCGGGAAGGCGTTGGACGAGGCCGGCGCGGCCGCGCTGGCAACCCAGCTGGCAACCATTGACCAGCGTCTGGGCAGCTTGTTGGGGGGCGGAGAGTTTGTCTGGGATGCTGCAGTGGCGCAGGTCTACCCGCGCGAGGAGTATTGGTATCTGTATGCTTTGCCTGTCGGGCCGGACCCGTGAGGCTTGGTAAGGATTGGCGGGTCCGAGAAAGATGTCTCAGGCATCGTTCGGCCTGAGGTGGATGGTGACCTCGTTGCGGTTGTGGAACAGTTGGCGCATGTGGAGGATTGTGTAGCGCTCCCGCAGAATGGCGCAGGCAGGTTCGAGCGCGGCAGCGGTCTTGCCCAGTTTGAGCGTCATGACCGCTTCGGCGTGGGGATAGAGGAAGTCGACGAAGGCGTTCATCATACGCGCCGAAGCGCGCGCATCCATACGCATGTCATTGACCAGCAGGTCGAAAGCATCCGGCCCTTCACGCAGGTAGGCTTCGGCGGTCATACGCTTGTGGCGAACGCCGCGATCTTTGGCGAGCCGGGGATGCAGTTCGGCAGGGTCGACGGCGGTAACGAACTGGTCCTTTTGACGCAGAACACGTGTCCAACCTCCAGGCGCTGCGCCCAGATCGAGGGCGACGCCGCCCGCGGGAAGTTCGATTCGAAAAGCTTCCAACGCCTCCAGCATTTTGAATTCCGCTCGGCTGATCTGATCCTTCTCACGGCGGAAGCGGCGCACGCCGCCTGCCCAGTCCGATATATTGTGGGAGGCAAGTGAGAGACCCATGAAGGCCAGACGCCGCGTGCCGGCGGCCTGCGACGTATCTCTGGTTTCCGCAAGTTCATCCTGCGATTGATTCAACCCAGCGAAAACGACAGAAAGGATTTGAAATGGCTGCCGCACGTCCAGTGGGGATTTTGCGGCGCGGGTGAGGGCCTCGGCAACAGCGCGGTTGACGTCGAACGGTTTGTAGGGAAGGTCGGCTAGAATGCGACTCTGGACCGAAAAGCTGACGTCCGGGTCGAGCAGGTCTGCGTACTCGGCTACGGCAGCGTCGCTGAGGCGGGACAGGTCTCTGGGCTTGGCGATGAGGGGAACGGTGAGGTCCACGGGGCAGATGTGACGGACGAAGACGGGCGGGCTGTCGATCCAGGTTTCGGCCAGTCCCCAGTAGCCTTCGTCGCAGTCGACGAGGCAGATGCCGGGTGCGAGTTCGTCGAGGGGTCTGCCGTTGTGCGCGTCGCGGCTGAACTCGTCGAGGGCCAGGTGCGAGAATCCAGGGTCGGCGGTCAGGATTAGCTGGGGCATTTCAGCCGACGTTGGCGTGGATGGCGGCGGCGATGTTTCTGGCCCGCTGGGGTGCGTCGCCCACGTAGTCAGTGGCTGACAGGAGACTGTGCGCCTGTTCCGCCGGCACGAGTGCGGTTATACGCGGGTCGGTGATCAGGTTATCGACGAGGGGATTGGGCTCCCCATTTTGCAGGGCCTGCCATGCAACCAGGCTCTGTTCGCGGATCAGTTCGTGCAGGTGCTGGCGGTCACCGCCGGCTTTGACGGCTTCCATCAGCAGACGTTCGGTGGCGGCGAAGACACCGTAGTCGCGCAGATTGCGTGCAGTGGGGCCCGGCCAGATTGTCACGCCTTCGAATAGACGCTGGCTGCGGATGAGCACTTCATCGGTCAGCAGGAAGGCCTCCGGCAGGTAAAGGCGCCGGTTAGCCGAGTCGTCGAGCGTGCGCTCGAGCAGGTTGAGGGCGCTGTTGTCCCAGGCGATGCGGGGCAAAGCCGCGACCTGGCGGGTGAGGCTGTCGATGTTTTCGGCCGCGATGGGATTGCGCTTGAAAGGCATAGCGCTGGAGCCGACCTGCCTTGGGCCGAAGGGCTCGCTCCATTCGCCGAACGGGGGCGACTGGAGGATGCGCAGGTCAAAAGCGAATTTGTGAAGGCTGGCACAGAGTCCGGCCAGGGCATTGACCACCAGCCAGTCCTGTTTGCGCGGGTAGGTCTGCGTAGCGGCCTCAAAGGCGGTGAGATCCAGCTTCTGCATAACCCGCTCTTCGAGGTGGCGAGGGCTGAATTCGCTGTCGGAGAGAAGCTGACCATAACTGGCGCTGGTGCCGACGGCGCCTTTCAAGCCCTTTCCGCGGATGTCGCTGCGCACGTATTGCAGCTCTGACAGGTCGGCGAGCAGGTCTTGACCGTACTGGGCAAAGCGGTAACCGACGGTGGTAGGTTCGGCGGGCTGGATGTGGGTAAAGGCGATAGCGGGCGTTTCGGCTTCGGCTTCGATGCGGGCGGCGATTGTGGCGAGAGTGCGTTTCAACCTATCGATGATTTGGTCGAGGGCAGTGCGCAGGCGCAGGGCGTCTACGTTGTCGAGCACATCCATTGAAGTCGCGCCAAGATGGATGATGGGGCCGCCCACTGGACATTGTTCGGCATAGGTGCGGATTTCGGCCATGAGATCGTGGTGGATTTCCCGTTCGATCTCCTCGGCGCGCGGGATATTGATATGGTCCTGGCGAGATCGCAAGTCTGCCACTTGCGCGGAGGTCACCAGCCCGGCCTCATATTGAGCTTCCGCCAACGCGACCCAGACACGGCGCATGAGTTTGCGCTTCTCAGTCTCGCTCCAGATTTTGCGCATGGCCTCGCTGCCGTAGCGCCAGGTCAGGGGTGACAGGTAGGATTCGTGAGTGAATGTGGTCATAGATGTTGACAGCAAGAGACAGTGAAGAGGAGTGGGGAGCGGGTGGTCGCATTGGCGATCTTGATCCTCATTGGCAACTCCTCCTTTTCACTTGGGCGGCCTTAGTTGGTCCAGAAATTCGACTATATCTCGATGCAGGACACTATGCGCCTGCCGCGCAATTTGAAGATTGGACTCAAGCAGGACGGGATCAACTGTCGAAGAATAAGCATGGCGGAAGAAGTGGCGGAAACCGCGCATAGTGTCAAGGAGCACAAACGTCTCTTTGGTCAATGGGGCCGGACGCACTCCTGGGACGGGCTGGGTCATGCGTTGAAGAAGAGCCGAATGCCATCGTGCCACGTCGCCGATCTGATTCTCAAAGCTGGCGGCGATCAGGCGCAGAAGTTCCTCGATAGAACTGTAAGCATTGTGAATCTGAAAAGCTACGCTCTCAATGTGACGCACGTCGCTGACGTCGAAGCCTTGTGTCCGTTCTTCGATGTCAACAAAGACAGCGTCGATAATTGCGAGCTGCGCGACAATGCGTGATTCGAGGACTAGGAACTCTTGGGCGTCCAAGGCACTCCCTCCCGACGGATACGGTCGGCAAATGGGACGGCGGAAAGATCCACCAGATCGACGTCTCTTTCCAGCATTGACGAGAACCGTCCGATCGCTTCGGCCAGTAGTTCGGGGCGGCTGGTCTCAATGGCGATGTCGACGTCGGAGTGTTCGTGGAACCGGCGAGGCCGCGTGACTGAACCAAAAATGTAGCCGGAACAAATGCCGAATTGACGGCTATGCGAATCCAACAATGCAATGGTCTTCGCGACTAGTTCTTTGCGCTCACTCTCCAAGCGGCGGGAACGCTGTGCGATTGCCTTGTCTAACACACTGGTATCAAAGGGCATGTGTCCTACAAATCAGGGGAGACCCCCGCGAATCCGATTGTCCCTGGAAGTCAGTGGGACAGTGGCGCTTCGAACTGCATCCTATGCATTGGGCCCTGTCCCTACTGTTCGGTCACCAGAGCTGGGCTGCCGCGGCCGAACATGTTGTCGCGTTCAGGGCCGACGGAGACGTAGGCGACAGGAACGCCGGCCAGCTCGGAAATGCGGCTGACGTAGTTGCGTGCTTCAACCGGCAGTGCGGCCCAACTGCGGCAGCCGGTGGTGGGTGTGACCCAGCCGGGCATCTCCTCCCAGAGCGGCTGCGCGTCCATCAGGAGCGAAGTGTCGGGGACGGTGTCGGTGAGCACAGTGCCGTCCGCCAGGCGATAGCCGGTGCAGATTTTGAGCGTTTCGATGCTGTCGAGAACGTCCAATTTGGTTATGGCCAGACCGGTCATGCCGTTGAGCCAGGCGGCGTAGCGAATGGCGACGCCGTCGAACCAGCCACAGCGGCGCGGGCGGCCGGTGGTCGCGCCGAACTCCTTGCCCACGTCCTGCATAAGCTTGCCGATCTCGTCGTGCAATTCGACCGGGAAGGGGCCGTCGCCGACGCAGGTGCTGTAGGCTTTGCAAACGCCGTGGACTTCATCAAGAGACCCGGCCGGCAGGCCGGCGCCGGAAGGGGCGAACGCGGCGGTTGGATGGCTGCTGGTAACGTAGGGATAGATTCCCCAATCCAGATCGCGCATGACGCCGAGCTGGCCTTCGAGCAGGATATCGTTGCCGGCCTCGAGCGCCATGCGTAGAATCGGCGCAGTGTCGACGATGCGGGGCGCCAGTTGCAGTCGAAACTCCAGCAGCAGATCGTAGACCTCGCGGCCGTCCACCGGCTGCCCGCCGAGAATCGTGAGCTTGCGGTTGATGGTCTTCAAAGCACTGTCGAGTCGCGCTTCCAGCCAGTCGGGTTGGAGGAGGTCGCCGATGCGGAGTCCGGAGCGGGTGGCCTTGTCGCTGTAGGCCGGGCCGACGCCGCGCATGGTTGTGCCGATGGTGTCGGCGCCGCGGGCCTGCTCCTCCAGCTCGTCGAGTGTGCGATGGTAGGGCATGAGCATCTGAGCGCGACTGCTGATCCAAAGACGGTCGCAGCCGACGCCAATCGACTTGAGGTGGGCGATCTCTTCCAGCAGCGACTGCGGATTGACCACACAGCCCGTGCCGATAATGTTGTGGACGTTCGGATAGAAGATGCCACAGGGCACCAGATGGAGCACGGTTTTGCCGAAATCGTTGATAACGGTATGGCCGGCGTTGTCGCCTCCTTGAAAGCGTATGACATAGTTGGCCCGTTTGGCCAGGTAATCGACAATGCGACCTTTACCTTCATCTCCCCACTGGGCGCCGACAACGGCTGTTACAGTCATTCTAGTTCCCTGGATTCACTTGGTAGTTTGGCGCTTCTTTGGTAATGACAACGCTGTGCGGATGGCTTTCCTGGTAACCTGCCGGGCTGATGCGGACGAAGCGGGCTTTGCGCCACAGGTCCGGCAGGCTGTCGGCGCCGACGTATCCCATCCCGGAGCGCAGGCCGCCCAGGAGTTGAAAGACGAACTCGTTGAGGTAGCCTTTGTATGGTACCTGCCCTTCGATGCCTTCGGGAACGGTTTTGCCGCCGATGTCGGGTGAAGCGCCATTGAGCGATTGACCGGTGGCGTAACGGTCAGCGGCGCGGCCTTTCATGGCGCCGATACTGCCCATGCCGCGGTACTCTTTGAAGGAACGACCTTCGCGGATAACGATTTCGCCGGGGGATTCGTGCAGGCCGGCCAGCAGGCCGCCGAGCATGACGGCTGAGGCGCCGCAAGCAAGGGCCTTGGTAATGTCGCCGCTGTAGCGGATGCCGCCGTCTGCGATAAGGGTTACACCGCAAGATTCGGCAGCTTCGGAGCAGGCGGCGATGGCAGTGAGTTGGGGCATGCCGGCGCCGGAGACGATGCGGGTGGTGCAGATCGAGCCTGCGCCGACGCCCACTTTGACGACGTCTGCGCCAGCTTCGCTCAGCATCTGCACACCTTCGACTGTCACGACATTGCCGGCAAGGATAGGCAGTTCCGAAAAGCGTGCCCGCACGGCTCTCACGGTTTCGATGACACCCTGGGTATGGCCGTGGGCGGTGTCGACCGCAACCGCGTCGACGCCGGCATTGATGAGGCTTTCGGCGCGTCGCAGCCCTTCTGCGCCAACACCGATGGCGCCGGCCACGAGCAGCCGTCCGCGCTCATCTTTGGCGGAGTGGGGGAAATCCTGCCGTTTGAGGATGTCCTTATAGGTGATCAGCCCCTTGAGATAGCCGTCGGCATCGATCAGAGGCAGCTTCTCGATACGGTAGCGGTGGAGGATCTCCTGCGCCTCTTCCAGCGTTGTGCCCAGTTGTGCGGTGATCAGGTTCTCTGAAACCATAAAGTCGGCGATCAGCCGCTGGTGGTCGGTGGCGAAGCGGACATCGCGGTTGGTGAGAATGCCCAGCAACCGGTTGTCGTCATCGGTGATGGGTACGCCACTGATATGGTAGTGGCTCATGACCGCTTCGGCGTCGGCCAAGGTGTTTTCGGGCCGCAGAGTGATGGGATCGACGATCATGCCGCTCTCGCTGCGTTTGACCTTGTCGACCTCTTCGGCCTGTTGCGTTACCGACAGGTTGCGGTGAATGACGCCCAGTCCCCCTTGGCGGGCGAGAGCGATCGCCAAATCCGCTTCGGTGACGGTATCCATGGCCGCGCTGATAAGCGGGATATTGAGTGCGAGCTTCGGATGGAGGCGTGTTGTGATGTCGACGTCGACTGGCAGCACCTCGGCGAAACCGGGTACGAGCAGTACATCGTCGAAGGTCATGGCGTTTTGCGCGAAGAGGCCGTCGGCCAGAGACAAACGTGAGGTGGTAGAAATGTCAGCAAGCTGGGCGGTTTCATCAGAATCGCGGGGCGAAGGGTAGGGCGTGCCGTTGCGTGTGCCTCTAATCACAGGAACAGTCATCAGATTTCCTCCCGGAGCTCTTGGGCTTTTGCTGGCATGTTTGCTGTCTGATGCAGCGTTTTCGTCCGCTCCTGCCAAGTATTAGAACAGTCTGAATCACTACGAACCATTGTACCACTGGCAAGGAATGGGGCGCGAATTGGGAGGTGTTTGCGTAAAGGGTTGGGAGGCTTTCAGAATTGAGGAGTGAGGAGTGAGAAACGACTCGCTTCGCGTCGCGCAAGGGGCAAATGGCGGCTGCGATTGGGACGTCCTGGGTCAGAAGGAGAGGTTGTTCTGAATGGACACGAACCTATTGAGGCTGAATTTCTACGTTTTTCGGAAACTACTCAGCCGCAACTGATTCGCCAACCTGTACGAGGCGAGCAAAGGTGTTCTTTCTCCCCGCATTGTTGTATTTTGGGCGGTCGGCCGCAAGCGGCCTCCCTTGTGCAGGGGCTGCGCCCCCGCAACGCCCCCCTACAAAAACATGCCTCACCGACCGTGTGCATTCTTCGCAACGTGTCGGCTGGCGTGCATGGCGGCCGCTGTACACCAGTTGCGTCACCAAGAGACTGAATGGTTCCAAGGATGACTGGCCGGTCAACTACTGTGGCTTAGTAGTTACCGTTTTTCGTCTATTTGAAGCGCCGGGCCAGTTCGGCTTCAACGTCTGACCAGGAGAGCTCCCGTTGTTCGAGCAGTACAAGGCTGTGGTAGACCAGGTCTGCCATTTCCGATACGAGGCGCGCATCACTTTCTTCGAGGGCGGCGACGACGACTTCAACCGCCTCTTCGCCGACTTTTTGGGCGATTTTGCCGGTTCCGGCGGCTAGAAGGCTTGCGGTATAGGATTCTGCGGTCGGATTGGCTTTGCGGTCGGCGATCGTAGCTGAGAGGGAGTTGAGCAGTTCGGACATCTGGCGATCCATTTTGTTGGTTTGGGAGTAATCAGGGTTGTGCACGGTGAGGAACTGTCGCCCTCTGTGCAGAGTCAATGCGTAAGGGTTGGACCCCCTTTTTGCCGTCCTCGCATGTCTTTCAAGATGATCTCTTCGCCCAGGGCTCGGCGGATCTCTTCGCACGGCTCTTCGTCGGCAATCAGGAGCAGAAGTTCCCTGGCGCGTGTCATGGCAACGTAGAGACGGTCCAGTTCCAGGAGACGCGATTCCAGGTCCTGGTCCGGGTCGAAATTCTGCCCCCCGCCGCCAGCGTCACCACCGCCTTCCGGGAACTGAGTTACGCCCAAGCGTGGAAGGAATACGGCCCTGAATTCCAGTCCTCGAGCACGGTCGTAGGTCCCTACTCTCACGCCGCTGCCGGAAATACCATCACGCGTAATCCGGGCGCAGGGGATGCCTTTGCCTTGCAGGAATCTGATGGCGGCCTCGACCTGATTGTTGTGTTTCAGGAAGACCGCAATCTCGTCTGTGCCGACCTTTCCGCCTTCACTGATTTCGCGTATCATCTCGCGCAAATAGGGAAATTCGTCATCACAGTCTACAAGGGCAAGATTGGGCCTCTCATCCTCACGCTCAGAAAAACCCAGTTCGACGTCAAGAATTAATTTGTCGTCTTCATGTTCGAGCGCCACAAGCTCGTTACCACGGACGCGCCTGGCCGCGCGGTAGACTGCAGGCAAATTGCGGTAGTTCTTTCTGAGCACCTGCGCCCGACCGGCGATTTCAAGCCCGGCCCAGCCGAGCCGGTACCCTCCGGGATAGATGCGCTGTGCGGGGTCATCCAATATGAGAACGCCATCTTTGGGCACGGGATTCTCGGGAGCCCCGGCGACAAGGGCACGGACGAGCTGCAACTCCACCAGAGTTATGTCTTGCGCTTCATCCACGACGACGCAGCGGTAGGGGGCTTGTGCGAGTCTTTGGACAGCATCTCTGGCCCGAATCCTTTTGTCCGCGAACGGAACTGCGTTGCGTTCGCTCAGCTTTCCTGCCCAGAGTTCATACAGTTCCCATACCAGCTTGCGCAAGTTCTGAGAAAGTGATCGCTTGCGTCCAATGCGTTCTACGGAAAGGTAGTCCTCAAGGCTCTGAAGGTCGTTCCCCTTGATCACTCTCTCAATCTCTTCTCTCAGGTAATCCTGGCCAATCCTTTCCAAAGGGGAACCCGCAGCGAGCTCCTTGCAAGCAGCTGCGAATGTCTGGTCAACCAGAGAGAAATGCGCCGGCGGCCAACTGTCGTACTTGTATGCAATCCTGTCGATGTTCGCGAACTCGACATTCGAAGGGGCCATTGGCAGGTTATGGAAGCGCCTTTCGAGCAGTTCGGCCAGCGATCTGCTGTTCGCGGTAAAAAGCACGTTGCCATCGGGATATCGACGGGCCAGTTCCGCAACTCGATGCAACCCGATCACCGTCTTACCTGTGCCGGCCGCGCCGCGAATGCGGGCGGCTCCTGACCAGTGGCGGCTGACAAGAGGCTTTTGGTCTGGATGGAGGAAGAGCTGCCAGTCCTCAAAGTCACCGCTGAAGAGACGCCGAATCAAATCCTCGGTGAGAAGAGGGTCGGTTGAAGCAGTTTCTGATGCCAGCGGCGAATGGGGAGGACTCCCCGATTCCTGCCCGGGTAGGTCAGGCAGCGAGGGCTGATGCGGCGTTCCTGTGGAAGCGCGCCTCAAGGAAAGCGGGATGTCAGGAACTGAAACTTGTAGATCTGCAAGATCGTCAGAAGCCAGATCGACATAATGGTCTCGTCTGTCGGCCCAATCATACATGGCATCATGGTGCCCTGCATTGACGAAAACGAACTGGCCGTCATCTTCTGCTAGGAGAATCCGAAGTTCCTGTGAAGCCCTCAATGACCAGAGGTTGCTCTTGGTACCGCCGCCGAGTTTCTCGAAATTGAGTCCAGGGGTTGCCGGATCCCGGGCGAACTGGGACACGGCGGTGACGAAACGCGTCTGATCCTGCGGGGTGAGCCGCCGGGTGTGGCCGATTTGCCGATGAAAGGATCGGGTCATTGCCAACACTACTCTGTCCATCTCTACACCCTGGTCTCTATAGGCACGCCGGCATTTTGATCCTGAAGGAATCCCGTGGTGGCAAGCCATTCGTAACGACTCAGCCACAATTGATTTGCGAACCTGAAAGAGGCGAGTAAAGGTTCTTACTCTCTCCTCATTCTCAGTTCTTATGGGCGGTCGGGCCTTCGGCCCTCCCTTGTGCAGGGGCTGCGCCCCCGCCACGCCCCCCTACAAAAACATGCCCAGTCCACCGTACGCCGTATTTCCAGCGGTGCCTCCCGTCCAAGTGGCGGCGGCCAACGAGGACACGATGAGATAGCCCGAATGGCGGCGTGACTGAAGATCTGGTCCGCACAGACACTGTATATGGATTAGGGCCCGTTGACGTTTGTCTGAACAACGACTTCCGGGTGCAAATTGCGGCTGATCATCGAAGGGCGGCCCAGCCGCGCAAAGAAAGTCCGATACGCCTTTGGTGTTCTCCGCGTCCTCCGCGGACAAAAAGGTGTTCTTCGCGACCCTTCGCGTGACTTCGCGGATCAATTTGTTTTGTCTATTTCAACATTCAAGCGAGAAACATCCCTATCAGGCTTGCAGGCTTGCCGTTCTTGTTGAAATCTGAACAACCTTCCCAAAATGTCAAGGGAACCTGGTAGCTACAGCCATTCTTCTTACAGGTCGCTGCCAGGGCGAAAGTTTCCATCTTGGACAATGTACACACCTCAGGTAATGGCGTCTTCGGGCAGACGCACAGGAACGCCGCGGTCGAGCAGGTGCCGCTTTACATCCATCACCTGAAGCTGACGAAAGTGGAAGAGGCTGGCGGCCAGCGCTGCCTCCGCGCCTCCGTCTGTGAGCGCGGCGGCGAAGTCTTCGGGCCGGCCCGCGCCGCCGCTGGCGATAACCGGAATGTTGACGGCGTCCGAAATGGCCCTCGTCAACGCGACGTCGTATCCCTCCTGCGTACCGTCGCCGTCCATCGAGGTGAGTAGAATTTCGCCGGCGCCGAGCGTTTCGACCTTTTTGGCCCATTCAACGGCATCTATGCCGGTGTTGATGCGCCCGCCACTTATGAATACGTCCCAGCCATCGGCGGCGTCGCGGCGGCGAGCATCGATGGCGACAACAATACACTGGCTGCCGAAGCGGCGCGCGCCTTCGGAAACGATCTCCGGGGTGAGGACAGCCGCGCTGTTTACGCTCACCTTGTCGGCGCCGGCGAGCAGGATGGCGCGCATATCCTCGACGTTGCGAATGCCGCCGCCGACCGTGAATGGGATAAACACGGTATCGGCGACGCGGCGCACCATTTCGGCGACGATATCACGCGCCTCGTGGGTTGCTGTAATATCCAGGAAGACAAGCTCGTCGGCTCCTTCGTTGTCATATACCTTGGCCTGCTCCACCGGATCGCCGGCGTCGACAAGGTCGACAAAGTTGATGCCCTTGACGACGCGCCCGTCCTTAACATCCAGGCAAGGTATGATTCGTTTTGCCAGCAAGACGTCCTCCACAGTTAGCGATAGTCGTGATGGGCCCGACAAATGGCCGGGAGCGGATTCAATTGGTTGGCCGGCCGCAGGCGTTAATTGAACGGCCGCATTTTGGCATCGAGTAAGCGGGCGGCTGCGCGCCAAGCGGGAATCTGCTCGGGCGAAGTTTCAAGCAGGAGGGTTTTCGCTTCCTCCAAACTGCACCAGCGGTATTCGCTGTGGTTGTCGTGACCCAATTCCACCTGCCCCTCTCCGGTTTCCGCCAGGAAATAGACAACCGAGCGCTGAACATCGTAACCGCGGATGTTGACGGTGAAATCGAGGACGGTTGGGCAATCCTGGTACAGTTTGAGAACAGGCAAACCGGTTTCGATGTCGAATTCCCGCCGAGCGCAGTCCAGGTCGCTTTCGCCTTGTTCGACGCCCCCGCGCGGGAACTGCCACTCCTCAAAAAAGTGGTTGTAGAGGAGGAGAAGCTGCGGTTGGCCGGAGGCAGCGGCGTCGTTGCAGTCGCGGCGAATCGGAATAATGCCGGCGCTGCGGCGGAGGCGTGGGGCGTTGCCGATTTCGATGGCGGCCGGCAGTTCGACGGCGTTGGTGTAGAGCGCCTGTCCAATGATCACACCGTCAATGCCGTAATGTTCATGGCGCTTGAGCGCTTGGATGTCCTGCAGACTGGCAACGCCGCCGCTGGCGATCACCTGCAGGCCCGTCAGATCACCCAGCTCCGCGGTAGACTGCACATTGACGCCGCTCATCATGCCGTCACGGCTGATATCGGTAAACAGCGCCAGTTCCACGCCCAGGGCCGCCATACGGTGCCCAAGTTCGATGGCGCTCAGTTGGCTCACCTGTTGCCATCCGTGTGTGGCGACCATTCCATCTTTGGCATCAAGCCCGACCACGATGCAGGGCACGCCCCAGCGCTCGATCGCGGCGCGCACCAGTTCCGGATCGCGTACGGCCGCGGTCCCCAATACAATGCGATCCGCGCCAAGGGAGAATGCCAACTCGATATCCTGCATACTGCGGAGCCCGCCGGTGAACTGGATCCGGATGTCGACCGCTTGGCGGATCTGCTGCAGACGCTGCAAGTTGATGGGAAGGTTCTGTGCCGGATCAGACGCTTCGGCCTGCACACCGCCCGTCAGCGCAGGATCCGTTGCGCGATCAGGATCGCCTGTTTCGAGCGCGTCCGGCGATAGCCGCTGAACTCTGGGATGGAAGTCGGAAGCACCGCCGGAAGCACCGCCGAATGCGCCGTCCAGGTTGACGACGTGCAGCCACTCTGCGCCAAGTGCCACCCAGTGTGATGCCATCTGCGCGGGGTCATCGCTGAAGACGGTCTCAGCGTTAGGATCGCCCCGCCGCAAGCGCACGCAGCGTCCTTTTCTCAAGTCAATTGCTGGATAGATTCGCATAATGCAGTCTGTGATATTGGGAAGCTAGTCGGCGGAGTGCAGTTCTACAAGTAGGCATGGGAAGAATTTTCGTATCTCCATGTGCAAAAACGCTCAGGCATGTTGATTTTGGGCACCGCCTTCGTAAATCGCTTCATCGAGTTCGGTCTGTAGTTCGAGCAGTGTCTCCTCGCTAAGGATTCCCTCTCGGGCAAGTTCGTCGAGAGCTGTCCGTTCCGCGCGCAGGGCCTCGATCCGCGCCAACGAAACAATTTGATCGCGCAAGTCCGGCTGACTGGCCAGGAGTTCTTCAATCTGGCCGCTTACTTGATCTTCGCGTGCGGAAAGCTCTGCCTTGACGGTTGAGTAAGCCGTGGGAATGAGCGCGCCCTCGCGGTAGAGCCGGTCGAGATAGCTGTTGGCAGAGCGAATGGCCAGCAGTTGCCCCTGGATGCGTTCATATTCTATGGGCTGCTTCGAACCTTGCGTCAACCCAAGCCATGAGAGCAGCCCGGAGATGGAGACAGCTTGCACGAGAATGGTAAAGAGGACGACGGCGAAGGTCATAGCCAGAAGCTGCGGCCGGTTGTCGATGGCAGCCGGTAGACTGAGAACGAGGGCCAGGCTGATGGCGCCGCGCAGTCCTCCCCAGGACATCACCAGGAGATAGCGGCTAGGCAACTTCTGGCGGAACAGGCGGACAACGCCTGCCAGCGCATAGACGACAAGGAAGCGGCCACCCAGGACAGCGCCGACCGCGATTAACGAGGGAACCAGGAATTTGAGCAGTTGCTCCCATTCCACGCTGATGCCGAGCAGAATGAAAATGAACGAGTTGGCCAGAAAGGCGATGTATTCCCAGACCGTAAAGAGCACGATCTTGGTCGAAGGAGTCATGCCGCGGGGACCGATATTGCCGTTGACCAGGCCCGCCAACACCACTGCCAGCACACCGCTGAAATGATAGTGTTCTGCCAGGATATAGCTGCCGTAGGCCAGTATGGTCGTCAGCGTAACTTCAATGAGATAGTCGTCGATCTGTTCGATCAGCTTGGCGACAGCATAGCCGAGGACGCCGCCGATGATCAGACCGCCGACAGACACGCGCAGAAATTCCACCAGGCCTTCGACAGGATTGAGCGTGCCTTCAAGGGCCAGGACTACCATGATGTGGAAGATGACAACTGCCGTACCGTCGTTGAACAGACTCTCGCCTTCGACAAGCGTCAGCAATCGCTTCGGCGCGCCGACGGACCGGAAAGTGGCCACGACTGCAACCGGGTCTGTGGCTGAGATGAGGGCGCCGAAGATGAGAGCGGCCGGCAGAGGCAGCACACCGGCGAGAACGAGCACACCGGCGATGATGCCGGTGCTGAGCAGCACACCAGGCACCGCCATGGCTACGATCGGCGCCAGATCAGCTTTCAGATCTTTCAGTTGCAGATGGAAAGCGGCTTCGAAAATCAAGGGCGGAACGAAGAGGCCAAGCACGAGACCCGGCGTCAGTTCAAGGTGCATGCCGCCGCGGACGGCCAGCACGAGCCCGGCGCCAACCAGTGCCACCGTGTAGGGAAGACGCACGCGGCGCACGGCCATCGCCACAATCAGCACGACGGCCAAAACCTGAACGATTTCAAATTCCAACTCGAAGAAAGTTTCCACTACGCACTCCAAAACAGCAGAAAAGCGGCTTGCTGCTGTAAGCCGACTGCTACGATGTTCGACCGCCTGCCACCACAGCAGGCGAAGCTAAACCCCTGGGAACATTCGGGACTCCGGGAGGCACGGCGAAATCTTCGATTATCTGGCCGTCTTCCACATAAGCAACCGCGGCAAAGGACAGTTCGCGCCACTCTTGCAGAATCACAGTGGGCAGGCCCAGCAGGTGCGCCCGATAGAGGCTGAAAGTAAGGCCATGACCGACGAGCGCCAACGTCTCTTGGGGATGGCGGGAAGTCCATGCGTCGATCCCGGCGCAGAAACGGGTGCGCGCGGCTGCGGCCGGTTCCCAGCCGGCGACCGATTGGCGGGGCCGGCGAAAGACTTCGGCGACCCGGGCTGTATAATCGGATGTCCACTCGGAAGTGCGGCGCAACTCATTGAAGCGGGCATCCTCTGCAACCGGAATCTGTCTTTCCTCAAGAAGCGGTGCAACGGTAAGTCGGGTCTTCGGTTCGCAGCTCAACAGCAGCCGGTCAACCCCGTCCCAGAACGGCTGGCGGGCGAGCGCGGCGGCCTGCTCTTGCCCCAGTTCGTTCAACTGCCAAAACGCGGCGTCGCTGTCGGGAACCTGGCGAGTGCAGGCGTGGGCGATCAGATAAAGTTTTCCGGGCTGGCCTACTTTGTTAGCAGTCAAGTCTGGTCCTGACCATCCCGGCGTCTTATGCGCCCAGGATGTCCGCGTTTAGCTAAGTGGCGTAATTCCGGGATTGTTAGGGCCACTGAGACATTGTCTTGTCGCAAATCACTGGCTGCCGGTGGCAGGCTGACTCTCCACAGTCTGAATGAAATTACGCAGGATATGCAGGCCAACCGTATGACTCTTCTCAGGATGGCATTGGATACCCCAGGCATTGCGGTAGCGGACGATTGACGGATAGTCAATGCCGTAGTCGGTGAGAGTAAGAATGGCATCCGGCTGGGCCGCGTCGCAGAAGAAGCTGTGCGCGAAGTAACCATAGGCGCCGTTGGGGACGCCTTCCAGCAGCGGGTCGGGACGCTGTCGATGCAACTGGTTCCAGCCAATTTGAGGAATGCGCAGGCTGCGGCCGCTTCGGTTCGGATCCGGCATCTTGTCAGGAAAGCGGCGTACGCGGCCGGGGATTAGATGAAGCCCCTCGTGGACCCCCATCTCTTCACTTTCGTCGAACAGCATTTGCATGCCAACACAGATGCCAAGCAGAGGAAGACCTGCAGCCACACTGTCCAGCAAAGGCGATTCAAAGCCCTGGCGGCGAAGATTGTCTATGCTGTCGCCGAAGGCGCCCTGGCCCGGCAGCACAAGCGCACTCCAGCGGCTGAAATCGACGGGATGGTCAACGATGTCGACCTGAATGCCCAGAGGTCCTGCCACCGTCTCAAAGGACTTGTAGACACTGCGGAGGTTTCCAACGCCATAGTCAACAATAGCGATCATTGCGAACTGGAAATACTCTTTTCCATAGCGATGGCAAAGTTGCGCACCAGCGGCGGGGGGAATTCTTCTCGAAAGATAGCGGCAGTCAGTTCACGAATACGGGTCTCGGCACGCTCGGCCTCATCGCTGCTGAGCAGCTGACCGCGTACGCCTTCGTCGAACTCGTCCTCCCGCAAAACGAACACCCGTTTGTCTGCATTGTACCAGATCGCGAGGATCAGATCGGACGTATGGTAGGCTTTGTCCTCTCTCTGCAGCGGTCTGCAAACGGGAAGGTAGAGGCCGATCGCGCTGCCCTCGGCATTGAAATACTTTTCGACCATCTGATCCAGGTCGGGAAGCCAGAAGCGGAACCAGACAAAGCCCGGCGCGCAAATGACCGAATCCAACAGTTCGACGGTGGGTGCTTGTTCTGTCCAGGCGGCCCGCTCGACCAGCAGGGAATTGAACCATTCGGCGCGATAGTCGGTCATGGCCGAGTGTTGGTTCCAGTCTCCGCTGGTAAACGGTCTAAACAATCGTTGAGACGATTGCGCCGTTTCATTCATAGGATTGCTCTCAGTGATCAGTGGTCGGTTTTATTCACAGACCACCGGTCGCCAGCCGATGGGTCCCGTCAGTATTTTCTGACGATGGCGCGGTAGGCGTTGGGCTCGCGGAACTGGATTAGTTGGCGCTCCTCACGGATGGCCCGCACGCGGTCCAGATCGATGGTAGCGACCGCATAGCCCTCCATAGGCTCCTCAAGTGCAGTGTATATTTCACCGTCGGGCCCGGCAAGGATCGAGTTCCCCGCGAACTGAATAGTTGGCTCTTCGCCAACGCGGTTGGCCGCGGCGACGAAAAGGGCATTCTCGGTGGCACGGCTGACTATCTGGGCCTGCCATATCTCCTCGTTGCCAACCTCCCAGTTGGCGGCAAGCACGAGCAGTTCGGCTCCATCCAGGGTGAGGCTGCGGGCCGCTTCAGGAAAGACGAGGTCGGAACCGATCATGAGGCCGAACCGGCCCCAATCGGCATCAACATTGATGAAGCGGAAGCCTGAACGGTAGACCTGGCGTTCCTCTCCCAGAAGATGCACCTTGTGGTAGGAAGACATGATATCGCCCTCCGGCCCCAGGCAGGCTACGCCGTTGTAGAGTATGCTCTCGACTTTTTCCTTAATGACCAGACCGAAGACGATATGTGTATTGTAGTCATCGGCGCGTTTAGCCAGGTAGTTCGTGGCGTGGCCGGGCACTCTTTCCGCCAGCGTTGTCGCGCGCAGCCCCAGCTCGGTGCCGGTATAGCTCAGTTCCGGAAAGACGATAAGATCTGTAGGCTGGGTGGAGCAGATACGTTCTACAAATTCGCCCATTTTGCGCAGATTTTCTTCGGCACTGGTCAACGCCGGCGCCATCTGTACAAGGGCAACAGTTATTTCACGGGCCATGCATTCTCTCCGGTTTACCTGAAACAGGATTCGAGGGATACAAACCCAACAAGTATAGCACGGTTGACGCCATTCCTCATCTTTCGCCTGCTGTGTTAGAATTTTGACGCTAGGCAGAAAGGAGATTAACGATGCCTGAAAACCAATCGATGTTCAGACGGCTCGCGGGACGTACATGGATTATTCTGCTGGTGGCGGCGATTGTGATTCCGCTGGACCAGTGGACAAAGGAGTTGGTCCGTCAGAACATCGCCAAATTCGACTACATAATTCCGATCCCGGCGCTGGGCGAGTACTTTGTGTTTGAGCATGTGGACAATCACGGCGCCGCCTTTGGCATATTGCAGGGGGCGGGCAGTGTCTTTATCGTCATCGCGGCGGTGGTGACGATTGGCGTCTTCTATTACGCAATCCGACATTTGCCGGACGATCAGCGGCTGATACGATTGCTGCTTGGCTTCCAAGTGGGCGGTGCGCTGGGGAACGTGATCGACCGCATCACGCAGGGATACGTGACCGATTTTGTCAAGATCGGAGTGCCGGGGGTCTATTACTGGCCAAATTTCAATATCGCCGATTCCTCAATTGTTTGCAGTGTGATCGCGTTGGCGATAGTCATCCTCTACCAGGACATCCAGATGTCCAAACGGGCTGAAGAGGAGGCCATCGACATGGGGGCCGCCGAGTCATCGGAAGCGTAGCCACCTTGTGCGCAAGCTTACCGTTCCTCCTTCGGCAGCCGGCCAGCGCCTGGATCGGTGGTTGACGGACCAGTTCGAAGAGGAAAGCCGCAGCGCAGTTAAGCGTTGGATTGCGGAAGGACTGGTCACCGTCAATGGAGAGCGTCCCGGCAAGGCCGGGATCTCTCTGGAAGCCGACGCCCGCATAGAAGTCACGCAGCCTCCGGCGCCCGTGGAACCCACGCTCCAGCCTGAAAATATCCCACTCGACATCATCTATCAGGACGACAACCTGCTGGTAATCGACAAGCCGGCCGGACTGGTCGTCCATCCGGGGCCGGGCCACGCGGCAGGTACCCTCGCGAACGCGGTTCTGCATCACTGTCCGGCGTTGGTAGGAATTGGCGGAGAGAAACGGCCCGGCATCGTTCACAGACTGGACAAAGGCACTTCCGGCCTGATCGTGGTTGCCAAGAACGACGCGGCGATGCGCTTCTTGCAGGAACAGTTCGCCGGCCGCACGGTTTACAAGGAGTATCTGGCCCTGGTTGAAGGCAGGATCGAGCCGCCGCGGGGCCGTATTGACGCGCCGATAGGACGCCATCCGACCCGCCGGCAACGCATGGCAGTGCTGCCGGCTCCTGCCGGGTCGGCGCGGCAAGATACGGTGCCCGAAGGCACGGCCACGACTTTCACCCCGACGGCGGCAGGCGGGCGGGAGGCCGTGACCGATTACGAATGCCTGCGGGTCTACGAAGACCAGACCAGCGGGCAGACGGCCCGTTTTTCGCTTGTGCGTGTAGTTCTTCACACAGGACGTACGCACCAGATTCGAGCCCATTTTGCGTGGCGCCAACATCCTGTAGCCGGTGACACCGAGTATGGGTTCAAACGGTCGCGCCTTTCGCTGGGACGGCCCTTTCTGCACGCGCACCGGCTGGGCATCCGCCTGCCGGATTCAGGAGAAGAGAAAGTGTTCGAAGCACCGCTGCCGGCCGAATTGCAGCGAATAGTGGAGCGGTTGGAGGAGTGACGGAATGATCGAGAAGCTCTACAAGATCGCCGAGGGATTGAACCACCGCTTCAACGACGGGGACGATCCCTTTTATATCGTCACGCGACTGGCCGAGGAGTGCGGCGAGGTGGCCAGCCAGGTGAGCCATTTCGAGCGCAAAGGTGTAAAGACGCTGAAACTGGGATCGCCTGACCGCGCCGCGTTCGCAAAGGAGTTGCAGGACGTGATGCGGGCCGTAGTGCAACTGGCGATCCACTACGAGTTGGAATCGGAGTTAGAGGCGTCGGTCGAAAAATCCTACCAGGAGATTGTAATTCAAGGCCTGGTCGATCCGCTGCCGAATGCGTTGGAGGACAGAGGGGACTGACATACGTCAGGCCGCCGCTTCTGAAGCACACGCTCATCTCATCGACCCGATGTACAGTGCCGACAGGGTCACTCCCCTCTGATTCGACGGAAATGGAAAATTCGCAGACCCATTCTTGGATCCGGCGCCCCGTTCAGGACAGCCAGTCCCCAACAGCCTCTCGCTCCTGCAGAAGCTCCTGGCCGCTGGCGGCGATGGCCGCGCGGTCGAAGTCGCTAAGTTCCAGCCCTTCCACGATGCGGTAGGCGCCATCCTCTATTGCCAGGGGATAGCTGAATATCACGCCGGCGGGCGAGCCGTAGGCGCCGGTGCTGGGGATGCCCATGCTGACCCAGTCGTCTTCGGAGGCGCCGGCGTACCAGCTCTGTACGTGATTGATGCACGCGTTGGCGGCGCTGGCCGCGCTGCTGGCGCCCCGGGCCGCGATCACGGCGGCGCCGCGCTGTTGTACCGTGGGGATATAGGTATCGCTGATCCAGAGGTCGTCTCCGATGACTTCGGCAGCCGGCCGGCCGTCGATCTGGGCATGGAAGACATCCGGGTATTGGGTGCCGCTGTGATTGCCCCAGATGGTCACATTCTTGACGGTCTGGAGCGGCTTGCCTGCCTTCTGAGCGAGCATACTCTTGGCGCGATTCAGGTCGAGACGGGTCATGGCGGTAAAGCGTTCGGAAGGCACATCGGGCGCATTGTGCATGGCGATCAGGCAGTTCGTATTGGCCGGATTGCCGACAACGACGATGCGGGCGTCTGCCGCGGCGTTGTCGTTTATGGCCCGGCCTTGGGATACGAAGATGGGGCCATTGGCACTGAGCAGGTCTTTGCGCGCCATGCCGGCTGTGCGAGGACGGGCGCCGACCAGAAGCGACCAGTTTGCGCCGGCGAAAGCGACGTCGGGCTGGTCGGTCAGAACTGTCTGCGTGAGGAGGGGGAAGGCGCAGTCATCCAGCTCCATTGCTACCCCTTCGAGCGCGCCCATCGCGGGCGGAATCTCCAGCAGTTGGAGGATGACCGGCTGGTCCGGGCCAAACAGATCGCCGTTGGCGATGCGAAAGATAAGGGCATAGCCGATGTTACCGGCCGCGCCCGTCACTGCTACACGAATTGGATCTCTCATTACTCTGATATCTCCTGGTGCGGGGGAGGGCGATGGTTCCTCTGCCCTTTTGGTACTGTTTAAACCGGACTCTCAGTAAGGTCCAGCACTAATTCATTTTGCCGGTCATAAACGCGGAAACCGAGCGAGGCGAAGATCTGATTGAGCCGGCTGTCAGCCGGCTCGTCTGAAAGCGTCAACACCGCATCAACGTAGCGAAGCTGCAGGGCCTGCACGAGCGGCCGGGCGGCGTCAAGCAGATCTGCATTGGGATCGACAGCGATGTCAATAATTCTCAGGCGGGTAACAGGTTCGCCGCGCGCTGGCTGAGCAGCCAACACATAGGCAACCGGCGCGCCGTCTTTGGCCGGAATCGTCAGCCCGATGCAGTCGTTTACCCCCACGTAGTTGAGCAGACTGCGGGCGCCCCGCTGCCAGGTCAAAGGCAACTCGTGCCAGTGGTAGAAGTCGCGCAGAATCTGGCCCGGGTCGGCTTCTTGCAACCGCTCGTATGGCAGCGGAAGGGGACCTTGGCGGGGGTCGCGCTCCCACAGAAGCAGTTCCCGCCAGTTCTGGAAGCCGACCTGGCGATATACCGATTGCGCGTGGTCGTTCGAGACCAGCACCTCCAGCAGAACGCGGCGGACGCCCCGTTCAACGGCGCGGCGCTTGAGCTGCTCCATCAGCTGCCGGCCCCAGCCATGGCCGCGATAGGCCGGGTCAACGCTGAGGCCGCCGCACCAACCTTCCTCACCGCGCACGGCCAGCAGGGCAGCACCCACCCCTTGCCTCTGCCCCTGTTCATCCGCCACAAGCACTGCACAGTCTTCAAGTGCGATGCTGGATCGGCGCAGATGTCCGAGCATGGCATCCGCTTCCATGTGCATATTGTAACGGTAATCGGCGAAACCTCGGTTGAAGCCTTGGCGAAGGGCTTCGACTTCAACTGCGGCGCCGGTTACGATGGTAGGCTGTTGCGGCTCAGGCAAGTCGGACGGGCCTCCAGCGGTGGTCAGTGGTCAATCAAAGGTTAACGCTCACTGAGCTTCTTCTTACGGCTCTACTGCGCCCGCGCCACAAAGTCGAACTCGATGATGAATTCTTCACCGACGTTGGCGACACTTGGCACTTGGGGAATCGTGAGTTCGAGGGCGTCTCTGACAACGATAGTTGATGCGGTTCCCCGCAGTTCGCTTTCCGAAACGACTTGCAGGGTAACAATGAATAGCACCGGACTTGAAATGTCGCGAACAGTCAGGTCACCGGTGACTTCGAACTCGACATCGTCGCCAACGGCAATGGCATCGGGTAGACCCATTAGCTCAGTCGCAGTAAAGGTTATGAACTGGTACTGATTCGACTGCAGGATAAAGCGGCGGATTGCGCCATTGCGACGGTCGTTATCGGTGATGAAAGTACCGGCCTCAATCTGAATAGTCCCGATTGCGCTGGCGGCAGGGTTTTCCGTATCCACAGTCAACTCGCCCGAGAGCGCGTTTGTCGTACCGATGACGGTTTTGGGCTGGCCCAACAGCTCTTCTTCAATAATGAAGCGCGCCTCCGACTCTTCGGCCACAATTGCAAATGTCGTGCCCATGCCGGGCATCTCTGCACTCTCCGATTCCGCTTCCTCCTGCGGGGCTGCGGTGGCAGCGGCCGCGGGTTCGGGTTCTGGCTGGGGCGTATCGGTTGGCTCCGGTTCCGGTTCGGGTGTGGCTGTCGGGTCAGGTTCTGGCGTGTCAGTCGGTACTGGTACCGGCGTGTCAGTCGGCACTGGTACCGGCGTTGCGGTATCGGCAGCGGCAGGGGCTTCTTCCGAATCCGCCGAGGAGGTATCGGACCCGCCGCATGCCGCCAACAGAAGGGCCGCGAGCAGCACGATAGTGATCAGCTTCAGTTGGCGAACGGATGAATCAGAGACGGTCAGTGACAGTTTGGACGCGGTGATGCGAGATTTCGCAGTAGAAAAGTGCTGTTCCATTGATCTGACTCCCCATCCAACGTGGATGTCTATCGTCGCGGCCGCACACTGCGACAGCGTAGCTTGCGGGGGCGTTCAAATCCATTGTGGACCTATTTGGGGAGATTGGCAAAATAAGAATTGTTGCAGGCGGCTATCTCAGAAGTCCACCCTCGCCATAGCCGGTCAGCTCGACGTAGCCGCGACCGCCAACCGGTGCGCCGTCCATAGTGCCGCGCACCACAGTTGCGCCTTCATAGTAGGTAAAGGCGACATCCATCTCCTGATCGTCGATAAGCGGTTCGATCGTCAATTCAATATCGTGCCGCGGAATAGCAACGCGCCAACCGCTCGGATAGACGATGCCGCTGTCCGGGCTGGTCCACCGCCCAGTCGGCGTCAAGGTAAAGTCGTCCTGAAAGATGGCGATTTGGCGGCCGTCGGGGAAGCTGAGCGTCCCTTCGAAGATTTCCTGGGTTGCGCCGGACTTTGTGCGGATTTCCGCAAACATCAGGACCACGTCATTGTCAAGGGTGACGGCAAACCAGTCCCAGCCCACGGCGTCGCCGCTGAGCGCGGAAGTTCCGAACTCGTGGTCCATCCAGCTGAGGCCGGAAACATCGATCTCGGTTCCGCCAAAGACGATATTGCCTGTAGTCTCCATGCGCACGAGGCTGTAATAGTAGTTGGCGTTGCCGGCCTCCGGCCCTTTGCGGCTGAAGCCGGCGTCACCATGAAGCAGTGGCGGCCGCGTCTCGGTGAGAGTGAGATCGATCGAGACGGGGCCGATTTCAGCCTCGGCCGCTGCCTGCAGGCGCATCTGACCCGGCCCGGTCTCAAAAGCGCGCCAGTCGTCAAGCCAGACCTGGTAGCGAGGCGCGCCGGTCGCGCCGGCGACGCCGCCGGCGCCGCGGCTGAAGCGGTCGAAGCTCAGATGGCGGCCGTCAGGGGCGCTGGTAACGGCGAAATGCGCCATGTAGATCTGTTGGGCGGCGAAATCTGACTGCCGGCTGGTTTCCCCCGGCGCAAGCGCGCTGCGGAAGAAAGTTAGTTGAAAGCCGTATGCACCGCCGTCCTCGCCGGTAAGATTGCCGGTATAGTACCACCACTCGGTGGCGAAGTCGTTGTGCGGGCCGTGATCAAGTGGAAATTGGAACTGCATCGGCGCGAGGGCGCGGGCAAATCGTTCGTCTACAGGCCGGCTGAGGACATCGACCACGTCGGCCGAGGCAAGGGTTGGCTGGGCGGAGGCGCAAGCGCCGGAAAGGAGCTGACAGATGAGGAGCCAAGGCACGAGCTGCATCGCCCCTCTGAAGTTGGACTGCCTAGAAATTCTTCCTTCTGGCTGAAGTGGAAATAGTCTGTTCACCGATATGGTTGCCATGGCTTGGCGCTGAATGTGCCGAAAAGTGGGACCAGATAAAGGCCTTTCTGCCGGTTCGAACCGTCTTGGCAACGCGGCCGCCAAGTCTGCCAGGGACTTGGGCGACTACATTTTGGCCAGCGCCTGGTCAAAGTCGGCCAGCAAGTCGTCGGTATCCTCGATGCCCACGCTCAAGCGCACAAGTTCGTCGGAGATGCCCAACCCCTGCCGAATCTCGGGAGCTGTGTCGTAGTAGCTGACGATCGCGGGCTGTTCGATGAGGCTTTCGACGCCGCCCAGGCTGGGACCAATGCGGGGGATGCGGCAGGCATCGATAAAGCGGCTTGTCGCGGGGCCATCGGCTTCGGCTTCAAAACTGATGACGCCGCCAAATCCGGACATTGTTCGGGTCGCGACTTCATGATCGGGGTGGCTCTCCAGACCGGGATACCAGACGCGGCGGATTCTGGGATGGTCTTCAAGAAAGCGGGCGATACGCAGTGCGCTCTCGTTATGTTGGCGCATGCGCAGGCCCAGCGTTTTGAGGCCGCGCAGGATGAGATAGGCGCAATGGGGGTCGACGACCGCGCCCAGAATACCCTGCGACTGGCGCAAGGCAGTGGTGATGTCGAAACTTCCGGTGACACAGCCGGCAAGCAAGTCATTATGGCCGGCAAGATATTTGGTTACGCTGTGGATTACCAGATCGACGCCATACTCAAGGGGGCGGATGTTGCAGGGCGTCGCAAAGGTCGTGTCGATGATGGTGCGCAGACCATGGCGCTTGGCGATTTCGACCAGGCGACCGTAGTCAAGGCAACGCAGAAAGGGATTGGTGGGCGACTCGGAAAAGATCAGTTTGGTCTCGGGCCGGATTGCGTCCTCAATGGCATCATAGTCGCCGGGGGCGACGGTGGTACAGGCGATGCCGAAACGGGTGAGAAAAGTATTACAGAAGCCGCGCGTGCGGCGGTAACAGTCTTCGGTCATTACAAAATGGTCGCCCTGGCTGAGCAGGATGAATAGTGTGGTGGTGATGGCGGCCATCCCGCTGGAGAGCACGAGCGCGTCTTCGGCCGCGTCGAGCGCGGCCAGCTTCGCCTCCACTGCGCGCACGGTCGGGTTGCCGTAGCGTCCGTACTCCTCCCGCTCCGGTACATCCCAGAACATGTGCTCTTCCATGTAGTTGATCAGGCTGGCGGTGTCCTTGAAGGTGAAGGTGCTGGTCTGAACGATGGGCACCGTAAGGCTGTCATGGGAAATGTAGCGCTCCTCCCCGGCATGGACTGCTTTCGTCTGGCTGGACAAGCTACGGGCTCCTGTATCGGGGCCCTGTCCGTTGGATCCGTCTGGGCTTGAAGCGCCGTCGGCGCGGGGCGCTGCGCCGGAGTTCTGGGTTATGGTAGTACCGGATGTTGACATGTTGTCTCCTTCACGACGAAATTCAGCTTGTTCACGGCGTCGTCAGCGACCTGCAGGCTGGTCTATGGGCAAAAAAAATCCTCTTCCTGCGGATACGCGGAAGAGGGCTGCGGTAAATATCTGGCGCATCTCATCTGCCGGTGCATCCGCACCGCCGGAATTGGCACCTGCCACACTGCACGAATCCATCTGCACAGTGCCGGTTGCCGAGGCTTCAAAGGGCCGGCCCCTCCACCTCTCTTGATAAGAGTTTTGACAGGATTTCAGCGGGCAAAACTGCAGTTGGACCGAATTTGGGAAATCTTGTCAATTGGCTCGATTCAGTTGTTGGCGCCTATGTTACTCCTGAAAACGGTCCGATGTCAAATCTAAGCCGCATTCACAAGAGGCTGGAGCGCTTGAGAAGCGGCTCGCACCCGCCACCGGCAAAGGCTGCCTGACAGACCGCTGCTGTACATCATCAGCCTTCTGTCCGGTAGATGTCAGTTGTAGGAAGAGGAATGAGCGCTATAGTGTGGTATGGTATACCTAGTTATAGTATGCCCGAGAAGTGCGGCCGCTGTTGAGAGCGCGCCGAGAATTCCCTCTAAAGGAGTGGCTGATGAACAGTTTGAGTAATGTACCCAGAGTACCCAGAAGGATGCCGACCGGGTCACCATTCGTGGTTCTGATCATTGTCGTCGTAGTCATCCTGATTCTGATGCTCTTCGCCCGCAATTTCTTTTACGCATTTGAGCGGGTAGACGAACAGGAGGTCGGTGTTCAGTTCCAGGGAGGAAGAATAAAAAACGTGGTGGGGCCAGGCGTGTATACCGATGTCGGCCTCTTCGTTCAGATTGTACGCGTTTCCAGCCAGGCGATCCCCTTCAACGTCCAGGATGAAGAGATCATCACGCAAGACAAGCAGCGGATTGGCCTGTTGGTGAGCGGCGATATCTTCCGCCCAAACATCAGCCAGGCGGACACAATCCAGGCGCTGTGGGCACAGTACAGAAGCATCTACCTGCAGGACGAACTGGCCCGCAACCGTATGCAGGACCAGGCGCGTCAGGCGATGAAGGTATGTGTCGGTGATCGCACATTTGACGACGCCGTCGTCGGTACAGCGCGGGATGTGTTGCGGCAGTGCATCGACGATGAGTTGAATGCACGAGCAGCGAACTTCGGCCTCAGAGTCGAGAACCTGGTGGTGCCGGATGTAATCCTGTCCGGGGCTGTGCAGACCGCGCTGGACGCCATCGTGCAGAGCCGGCTGGAGACCGAAAAGGCGGCGCAGGATAAGCTGCGGGCGGATGCTCAAGCCGATGCCGAACAGGCGTTACAGGAAGGCGAGATCCGCATCGCGCAGTCCCGGATCCAGGAGGAGGCCCGCCAGCAGACAGCCCTGGCCGAGTTGGAGGAGCAGAAAGTAGCCGCGCAAAGGGCTGTGATCGAGGCGGAGCGTGCCAACGAGCTTGCCCGCGTCGAAGCGCAAAGGTTGGTAATTGAAGCGGAGAAACAGACTGAGTTGCTGGCCGCGCAGCGCGACATTGAGATTGCACAGTCGCTGGCCATCGCCGCCATCGAACAGGCCAAAGCGCAGATTGCAGTGGAAACCGCACTGGCCGAACTGTACGCAGTACGGCCGGAATATGTGCAGTTGCTGATCGCCCAGGCAAACGCGAGTGCGCTCAGGAACACCGACAAGGTGATCTTTACCGCCGAAGGCATGACCCCGACGCTGGTCCTGCCAGGTCCTGGCATCGTGCCGACGGTGGAGACCTCGCCCCAGTAACGACGCCAGAAAGGAGCCATGCAGGGTGCAGGATGGGCGTCGATCTCTGGGTGAAAGAGGAGAACGGATCGCAGCACGCGCCCTGCTGGAGGCCGGCCTGGACATCGTTGAGCGCAACTGGCGGTGCCGGGCCGGCGAGTTGGACATCGTAGCGGAGGAACGCGGCCCCGATTTCAGCGGCGGCGTGTCCGATGCCCGCTGGTTGGTCGTTGTCGAGGTGCGCACCCGGCGCGGCGATGACTACGGCTCGGCCCGGCAGGCGTTTACGCAAAAGAAGCAGGCGAAGCTAAGGGAACTGGCGGCCTTGTACGTCGATGAAAAGAAGTGGCGAGGCCCTTGGCGGATCGACGCAGTGGCGGTACAGATGGACAGGGTCGGCACGTTGATTAGCGTGGAGCATATCCGCCATGCCATCACCGGCTGAGCAGTCGCCGGTGATGGCGGAGCCGCCCCTGATCGTAATTCTTGGCCCGACAGCTGTCGGCAAGACCTCTCTCAGCCTCGACCTTGCAGCGCGCTTCAACGGAGAGATCGTCGGCGCCGACAGCCGGCAGATCTACCAGGGAATGGACATCGGCACCGCCAAGCCGAGCGCAGAGGAGCAGGCGCGCGTTCCCCATCACCTCGTTGACATCCAGCCGCCTGACAAGCAAATGGCGCTGGCGACCTATCAACAGATGGCCTTCAGCGTCATAGACGAAATCCACCGGCGAGGGCGCGTGCCCTTTCTCGTGGGTGGCTCAGCCCTGTATCTGAGGGCAGTGACGGAAGGGCTGCAGATTCCCGAGGTCGCGCCCAACCCGGCTTTGCGGAGCGAACTTGAGGGCTTCGCACACGAAAACGGACGCGCCGCGCTGCACGCGCGGCTGCAGGCGTCGGACCCCGTAGCCGCCGCGCAAATTCACCCCAACAATCTACGCCGGGTCATCCGTGCGCTGGAGATCGTGCAGACCACGGGGCGCAGAAAGAGCGACCTGGAAGCGGCAACGCCGCCGCCCTACCGCATCCTCAAAATCGGCCTGGACCTGCCGCGGCCACTACTGCATGAGCGCATCGACCAGCGCGTTCACGATATGATAGACGCCGGTCTGGTGGAGGAAATGGCCTCGCTTCTGGCGGCAGGCTATTCGCCAGATCTGCCAGCCCTCTCCAGCCTGGGCTACCAGGAGATTGCCGCCTATCTGCATGGAGATATCACGCTGGCGGCAGCCGTAGAGCGCATCCAGATCGAAACGCACCGTTTCGTTCGCCACCAGTACACCTGGTTCCGACGCATCCCCGACATCCACTGGTTCGACACAACCGAATATCCGCGCCCTGCCATTCAGAAACTGGTGGCGGACTTTTTGGGTTGAACGGCAACAGTTGTGGTGCCCGAGTACCCGATCCCGAGAACCAAGCCAGCAAGCCGCGGCGTGAGTTTTGCAGCGGGCCAGGCCTCGCGCTGGTCGGTCTGACGATGCGCGTCACTTCATAGTCGGGTCGTAGGTGTTTTGCACGGAATTCGTGCCATAGCATTTTCTTGAGGATTCTGGAGCTGACAGGCTGCCTGGTTGAAGGCCCGATCAGTGTATTTCCAGTGTAATTGAGGGAAATAGCCACAGATGGGCGGCTGGTTACCGGCATAAGTAGGGATTAAATCGAGGCATTGCGGGACTAGTCTATTCCCTGCTATAATGCAGGCCGACTTGAAGAGGAAGAGTAAAGCTTGGTCAAAGAACATTGAATACTCTGAAAGGACGTAGCCGAAAGATATAACAATGGCTGGCACTGAACTGGCGCCGGACCTCACTGCTGCGGACCCCAGCGACCTGCCCGACCTTACAAACACAGAGAAAAACGGCCTGCCTACGGATAGCCCGCTTCTGCGGAGCATTCCGCTTGAGGCCATCCCCCCTGTCAGCGGCGGCAAGTTATTCCTTCAGCCGTTGCTGAATCTTCACGAAATCAAAGCGCTCGAAGAATTGTACACGAGTCTGCCTGACAGTTTCAGCGCGGACGAGAGGTTAAGGATTCTGCGCGCCTACCTGGTCGCAAGCGACGCCCATCGTGAACAGGCGCGCATGACCGGCGAGCCTTTCATCCTGCACCCTATCGAAGTTACCAAGATTCTGTCGGAACTGCAGTTGGACGCAGACACGCTGGCGGCTGCCCTTCTGCACGACGTGGTGGAAGATTCAGTCTACACAATCGAATATCTGCAAAAGAACTTTAACCTGGATGTTGCCGAATTAGTCGACGGCGTTACCAAGCTCAATCGCATCAAAGAGTTGAGCAATATGCGCCACAGCGTTGCCGATGAGAAGGCGGAAAGCCTGCGAAAGATGTTCCTGGCTATGGTCGAGGACATCCGGGTGGTGCTCATCAAGCTGGCAGACCGGGTCCACAATATGCGGACATTGGAAGGCCACCCGGAACACAAGCGGCGCCGCATTGCCCGCGAGACGCTCGAAATCTTCGCGCCGCTGGCCAATCGACTGGGAATCTGGCAGATCAAGTGGGAGTTGGAGGACCTCAGTTTCCGCTATCTCGAGCCGGTAACATATCGCAATCTGTCGCGGGCGATGGACCAGAAGCGGGCCGAGCGGGTCAGTTGGATGGATGAAACCCGCGAGACGCTGGCAAAGGCGCTGATTGAATCTGGCATCAAGGCGGAGATCAACGGGCGTCCCAAGCACATCTACGGCATCTATCGAAAAATGCGGCGCAAGGATGTGCCGTTCGACCAGATCTATGATATCCACGGCTTCCGCATTATCGTCGATTCGATAGCCGACTGCTACGCGACTTTGGGCGTAGTCCATAGCCGCTGGCGGCCTATACCCGGCGAATTCGACGACTACATCGCCAATCCGAAGGACAATCTGTATCGCAGCCTGCACACAGCTGTAGTCGGCTCAAATGGCAGGCCGATGGAGGTGCAGATCCGGACGCACCAGATGCACCAGGTAGCCGAGTTCGGCATCGCCGCCCACTGGCGCTATAAGGAGAACAAACAGCCCAATCACTACCTGGACAACAAGATCGCCTGGATTCGCCAGCTGATGGAATGGCGGCAGGACGTGACCGATGCCCAGGAGTTCGTCAGCGGGATGAAGACGGACGTGTTCCAGGATCGGGTCTACGTCTTCACGCCGCGCGGAGATGTAATCGATCTGCCCAGCAGCTCGACGCCGATCGACTTCGCCTACCGGGTTCACACAGAGTTGGGACACCGCTGCCGCGGCGCGAAGGTGAACGGGCGGCTGGTGCCATTGGAATGCGAGCTGCAGAATGGTGACCAGGTAGAGGTCATTGCGGCCAAGCGGGGCGGTCCCAGCCGTGACTGGATCAACCCGAACATGGGCTATGTCGCCACCACGCGCGCGCGGGGAAAGATCCGCACCTGGTTCCGCAAACAGGCGAGGGACGAGAACATCGCCCAAGGACGCCAGATCCTGGAAAAGGACCTGAAGAGGCTGAGCGTGGCCCAGCCTTTCGATGCCGTAGCCCGCACTTGCGGTTTTGAAGACCTGGACGATTTTCTGGCTGCGATCGGTTATGGCGATGTGACGAGCCAGACCATTGCCCAGCGTGTCATCGAACATGAACGCAGCCAGCAGAGCGAAGAAGAACCAGAGCAGCCGGTCAAGCGGCCGCCCCAACGAACCGTCTCGATCGATGGTGTGCAGGTAGCCGGTCTGGACGGCGTCCTGGCGCATCCGGCGCGCTGCTGTAACCCTGTCCCAGGCGACCCAATCGTCGGCTATGTAACAAAAGGGCGCGGCGTTTCCATACACAAAACCAACTGTCCGAACATTGCGTCTCTGATCCAACGTGCGGACCATGCGCGGCTGGTCGAGGTGCAGTGGGGCGCCAAAAGCGAGGAGATGTACCCGGTCAGCATCCAGGTCAAGGCCTACGACCGCGCCGGCCTGTTGCGGGACGTTACCGGCCTGGTAGCAGATGAGAAGATCAACATGCAGTCGGCAGAGGCGGTGACGGGCATGAAGAACAATATGGCCCTGATCAACGCGACCCTGCAGCTATCGAATATTTCGCAGTTAACCCGCATCATGACACGGATTGAACGGCTGCCCAATGTGCTGGAGGTCCGGCGCCTGGTAGGATAGCAAGAGCGAGGATTAGCGAGGATAAGCGACGCTCCGCCAACGCCTTCGGGCTGTGCGCACAACCACGTAGATTCCCCTGTTTCTTCCTGGTCCCCATTTCAATCGAAAAACGAAACTACGCAGCCCCAACTTTTTTTGCGATCCTGAACGAGGCGAGCGCAGCTGTTTACTCTCTTTTTGCATCTGGGCGGTCGGGCGCAAGCGCCCTCCCTTGTGCAGGGGCTGCGCCCCCGCAACGCCCCCTACAAAACGCGTCCTGCCAGCGCCGCTCCTGTCTCTAGCCACTATCTACTTCAGTTCCATGCCTCATCGACCGTTCGTCGTCATACCAGCCGTGCGGTTTCAGCAACCCGTCGCCGCCGCCTAAAGGGGAGGCTTATACGCCAAACTTCACAGATTTTTTGCGTAGCTGACAATTTGAATCAAAAAGAATCTCTGTGGATTCTGTATGCAGATAGGGTGGATGATGAATTCGGGTATCAAGAGTGGGAGACTGATTTCGAAAGGTGCCCTAGTGTTCCATATTATCAGTGTAGACTCACTAGCTTGGAAAAGTCTAGGCGAGTCGGTGTGGGAGATTCTCCCAACCAAACGTTCATGCACACCTGCGAACATATCGGTATTGGAAGAGATCGTCACATTGTACCTCGTGATGCTTAGACGGAGGTATGTAATTGGGCTCGGTTAGAAACAAGCCTGCCACAACTGTGGTGGGCTTGTTTAATCTTTCGGAGGGGGCAAATTGAGTGACCCTAACGAAAAGCGTCTCTGGGAACTAGAGAGGCAGATGGGCCTTGTCGAGGAGGAACAGGAGGCCATCTCTACCCTTGTGATAGATTTCAGTAAAGCAATGAAGAAACGAAGTGAATCACACAAAACTCTTGCGATAACTGTACGCGACTTGACGATTTCCTTCCGGAACCTTTTCACCGGGGCGGGAGACAAATAGTTGGTAGTCAAAAGCATTTGGTTTGCAGGAGTGGGGGGAGGTGTGTTCCTGTGGGAGTGTAGCAGGCTTCACGTGAGGGGTATGGTGATGGGTTTAGAGGAAAAATACTTGGTTATAGAGGTTCCTGTTCTTGACGACTTTCCTTCAAGCAAGCATCGCCTTTTCTGTGGGATTGCCAAATTGGTAAATTTGGGGATGTAGCGAGATCACCATGATGCTGGCCAAGAGGAACTGCGGAAGGTATTACCCCAAGAAAAAAACTGTGGTGACGACATGGGCACAGCTTCTATGCGGGAGTTTGTTTCTCCCATTTAGCTCGACGATTATAAATTGGCCTCTTCTACTATAAGCAGAATGGTAGAGGAGGTCATATTCACAACGAACTGTGCCACGTGTTGGGGCAGGGTCGTGGGCAGGTTGCCTCTGCCATGAACGTTGCTTCTTGTGTTCCTTATCACGTGAGGGAGTTCGAGCAGCTTCACGTAATAAGGGTCCAAATTTGATTTCGTTACGACAACCTTGAGCAGCTGGGCTGCTTGAAGGCTATCTGGCTTCTTCTCCCAACCCTTCTCTTTACAGACAATTTTCATTACACTTTCAAGGGAGCTTGCACACATAGCTACGCAGTCTTCCCACTCATTCTTGCGGTAATGTTGAAGTGCCTTCGAGAATTCTTCATTTGCGGTTTTCCAACGCGGTGCCCGTAGCAGATTTCGGGATGGTTCAGTTGCCATCTCGTGTATCACTTCACTATCACGAGTGATGATTTGGGGTCGGGCTACGAGTCGCGATGAAGTCTCCCCGCGAGCCCGATTGGATTCCCAGTCATAGTCAGTCACATAATATGGGAGCACACAGAGGTCGAAGAATTTATTGATTTCGGATGGGAGCACATGACCTATTTCAGGACGAGGGTCAAAAGGAGGAGGGGCTTCTTGTGTCTGAAAAATGTATTCAATGAAGTCCAAGAAGTTTTCGTCAGTGCAACTGCGTAGAAACACTTCAATATCTTCAAAATGAGAATTGGAATGAAGATCTGATAGCTGTGGTCTAGCTAATAAGTATCTTAACTTTGTATGAATTTCAGACCAGAAGGGAGAGGGTGACCCAAACGCACTGCTTATTGGGTGCCTTTCCGAGCATAGCATTAGAGTACGGGTCTTGAAATCATGCGTAAGTCTCTTCCGCTCTCTAGGTGCCCTTGGACGTCTTGAAAACGTGCTGAAGACCTGACCCAATGAAATACTGGCGATCAATTTGGAATCCTCAATAGCTGTAGCAAACGGTTGGTAGAAACACAGGATACCTCAGTTGTGGTGGGCTTGCCCAATGTTTGGGAGAAAAGGGCTTAGCCTGACCCCAGAACATAACCGCGATCGAATGTTAACCTGGCCTGCCAGGGGTTGAGCCGCACCGGCACTGCCGGTGGCGCGAACGGCGCGAAGAACGAGCGACGCCATTCCTGAAAATCCTGATTCAGTGAGATTGCACATCGTTTATGGCGTGGTAGTTACGACGATTGTCTGATCTGAGATTGGCAAAATCATTGTAAGAGCTGTCCACGAAGGACATGGCAGAACTCTCCTTTGGCGCCGCGCGAGTCCGCGGAAACTCCAGGGTATCAGGGACGGAAGCCGGATTCCTGTGACCGGCGCTCACAAAAAAACAAGAGGCGCCCTCAGGTCTGAGGGCGCCTCTGATTTTCTATATGGAACTCTTGGTTTGCAACAGGACGTGCGTCAGGAAATTGTCATCGCTTCCAAATCATCGATCATCTCGCGGATCACATCGAAGCCCGCCTGCCAGAAATCAGGATCGGTCATATCAATGCCCGCCTCTTCCAGAATCTCCTGCGGCCGTGCCGAACCGCCGCGAGCCAGCAATTTCAGATAGCCCGGCTTGAAGGCATCGCCCTCCAGCTGATAGCGCCGGTAGAGGGAGAGAACCAGCAGCTGGCCGAAACTGTAAGCATAGCAGTAGAAGGGAGTGTGATAGATATGAGGGATGCTGATCCATTCATATTGGAATTCGTCTGACACCTCCACGCTGTCGCCGAACTGTTCCTGCAGATTCTCGAGATAGAGGCGGTTCAGGTCCTGGGGCGAAGCATTCTCCTGGATCGCCTTGTGAGCGGTATTCTCAAAAATCACGAAGAATGCCTGCCGCAACACGGTGGCGTAGATGTCGTCAACGCTGGCAGCCAGAATCTCTCGCCGGACCAGTGGGTCCTTTTCCTCCGCGAGCAGCTGTTCGTTCATCACCATCTCGGCGAAGACCGAGGCAGTTTCGGCCAGGGGCAGAGTGGAGTGTTGGGTCAGGACCGAGTGTTCCTCCGCCATCATGCTGTGGACGGCATGGCCCAATTCATGGGCGATCGTGGCCACGTCTCGCACCTTGTTGGTATAGTTCAGCAGCACGTAGGGAGTGATGCTCGGCAGAACAGTAGCGCAAAAGGCGCCGGCTCTCTTGCCCTTGCGAACCTCGCTGTCAACATGGTTGTCGTCGAAAACGCGCTGGGCTTTGGCGGCGAAATCGAGATCAAAGTTCTTAAAGGTATCGAGGACTTGCTCGACCGCATCTTCGTAGGGTATGTCTTTCGACGAACTGGCCAACGGCGCATAGATATCATAGCGCCGCAGCTTGTCCACCCCCAGCCACTTGGCTTTAAGTGAGAAATAACGCTGGAAGAGAGGTGCGTTGCGGCGGGAGACTTCCAACAGGGCCTCGACAGCCTCATAAGGGACGTCGTTTCTGAGATTGCGCACAGCAATTGGTGAATCGTAGTTGCGCAGCGTGACATTCTCGTTGTGCCAGTCCTGCATCAGATTGATGTAGATCTGCGCCAGAATCGGAGCCTCTTCCTTGTAGACCTTATAGATGGACTGGTAGGCGGCGGCCCGCATGTCGGGGTCAGTGGAGTAGGCGTAGGTCATGACTTCTTCGCGGGTCATCCGCTTCACCTCGCCATCCACCTCCAATTCGAACTCGAGCCGGTTGGTCAGCATCGAGTAGATGGTGACGATTGCGTTACTACCATTTGTATCTTTCAGGTTGATGACGCTTTCGGCGGTTTCTTCCAGCATAAAAGGCTTGGAAAGACGCATGGTCTCCAGGAAGTGCCGGAAGTCGGCGTAGTTTTCTGCATCCGGAAGCATGGCTTCGGCGTGCTCGTCATCCAGGGCCTTCCACCACAGGCTGAAGAAGAGCGTACGGTTCTGTACTTCCGCCATAAACTGCTGCATGCGGTTGGTGTAGGTGAGGGCGTCGGGCGACTGTGTGTCAGAAGAGAACCAGAGACTGCCGTAGGATCCGAGGCGGTAGACCAGTTCGGAGATCTCTTCGTACTGTCGCATCGCGTCGATCAGCTTGGCCGGCTCCATCTTCTCTGAGAGCACATCTCGCAGCGATTCGAAGGCAGTGACCTTCTGCTCGACCTGCGCCAGCATCTCTTCAATTGCGGCGGTGGAAGGGGTAGGTATGCCGGACCCGTTGGCCTCGGGATCGGGCGGCACGAGGGCCGAGAGGTCCCAGCCCGAAAGTTGATACCGTTCCTGCTTTCCTTCAGTGCGTACAGCCATGGGGAATATATCCTTTTTCAGTCTTCCTTGACGAGACGCCGCAAGACGGTGTGCAGAATCCCGCCGTTCTTGTAATAGTTCACTTCAACAGGCGTATCCAGCCGGCTGGTGGCGCGGAATTCTGTCACTATTCCTCGTTCACGGGTGACGCGAACCGTATACTCCTGGTTTGGTGCCATCTCTTCGGTCAGGCCCAGTATATCGAATGTTTCGAAGCCGCTGAGGTCCAGAGACTCCATATTCTGACCGTCGTTGAACTGCAAGGGGAGGATGCCCATGCCGACAAGATTGGAGCGATGGATGCGCTCGAAGCTCTCGGCAATCACGGCCTTTACGCCCTGCAGCCACGGTCCCTTGGCGGCCCAGTCGCGGCTGGAGCCTGTGCCATACTCCTTGCCGGCAAGGATGATCAGGGGTGTGCCTTCCTGCTGGTATTGGGCAGCTGCGTCCCAGATGGCCATTTCGGTAGGCGTGCCGGAGGCATCGGTAATCTGCCCGCTGGAGGGAATATAGGCGGTGTAGCCGCCTTCGACGCCGTCGAGCATCTGGTTCTTGATGCGAATATTGGCGAATGTGCCCCGCATCATAACCTCGTGGTTGCCTCGCCTGCTGCCGTAGCTGTTCCATTCCGAGCGGGGAATGCCCTTCTCGGTCAGGTAGCGTCCTGCCGGGCTGTCCGGCGCGATGGCGCCGGCGGGGCTGATGTGGTCGGTGGTTGTGCTGTCCGGCATGACCGCCAGCACGCGCGCGCCGACGATGGGCTGCACCGGCGGCAAATCAGTGCCCATATCCTGGAAGAAAGAAGGCTCCTGAATATACGTGCTGTCAGCACTCCAGGCGTAGAGGTCGCCGCCGGAGATCGGCACTGCGTTCCATTCTTCATTGCCTGTGAACACGTTGGCGTACTGCTGGCGGAAGAGCGCAGGTTTGAGACTGCGGTTGATTTCGGCCTGAATCTCCTCCTGGCTGGGCCATACATCGCGCAAAAAGACAGGCTCGCCGGTCGGGTCGTAGCCCAGGGGGTCGTTGTCCAGATCGATGTTGACGGTGCCGGCGATAGCGTAGGCGACGACAAGCGGCGGCGAGGCCAGGAAGTTGGCGCGAACATCGGGGCCGATGCGGCCTTCGAAGTTGCGGTTGCCGCTCAGAACCGACGCGGCCACCAGATCGGAATCGTGGATCGCGTCGCGGATCGGTTGCGGCAGGGGCCCGCTGTTGCCGATGCAGGTGGTGCAACCGTAGCCGACAGTATGAAAGTTCAGGGCCTGGAGATAGGGAATCAGACCGCTCGCCTCCAGGTAGCTTGTGACGACCTTCGATCCGGGGGCAAGGCTCGTCTTGACCCACGGTTTCACGTCCAGACCGCGCTCCACCGCCTTCTTGGCGAGCAGGCCCGCGCCGATCATTACCGAAGGATTGCTGGTATTGGTGCAGGAGGTGATGGCGGCGATCACTACGTCGCCATGCTCCAGCGGGAAGTCGGTGCCCTTGAAGTTGACCTGGGCGCGGTTGTCCAGTTCCGCGCTCTCGAGACCAAAGCCCTGCGGGCCAACAGGCGCCGAGAGCATCCCACTCCACTTGGCTTTCATATCCGACAGAGCGATGCGATCCTGGGGTCGTTTCGGACCGGCCAGGCTGGGTCGCACCGTGTCCATGTCGAGTTCAAGGGTCTCGCCAAATACCGGGTCGGGCGCGCCTTCGGTATGGAAGAGGCCCTGCTCCTTGCAGTAGCGTTCAACCAGATCGATCGCTTCCGGGTCGCGGCCTGTGTTTTCAAGATAGCGCAACGTCTCCTTATCAACTGGGAAGAATCCCATCGTTGCGCCGTATTCGGGTGACATGTTGGCAAGAGTCGCGCGATCAGCCAGGCTCAACTGGCCCAGACCGGGTCCGAAATATTCGACGAACTTGCCGACAACGCCCTGCTGCCGCAGCATTTCGGTCGCCCGCAGCACCAGGTCGGTGGCCGTTGCGCCCTCCGGCAGTGCGCCGGTCAACTTGAAGCCGACGACGTCCGGCATCAGCATGTAGATGGGCTGGCCCAACATGACCGCCTCGGCCTCGATGCCGCCGACACCCCAGCCAAGGACGCCGAGCCCGTTGATCATGGTGGTGTGAGAGTCCGTACCGACGAGGGAGTCGGGGTAAGCCTCGGGCGCGGCCGCGTCACCGTCAGGCGAGGTCTGCACCACGCTTGCCAGATACTCCAGGTTTACCTGATGGACGATGCCGGTAGCGGGCGGCACGACACGGAAGTTGTCGAAGGCGCGCTGGCCCCATTTGAGAAACTCATAACGCTCGCGATTGCGCTCAAACTCGCGCTCAGCGTTGAATAAGAGCGCCGCGGCCGAACCGAACCGATCGACCTGCACGGAGTGGTCGATAACAAGGTCGACCGGCACGACCGGGTTGATCTTGTTGGCGTCCCCGCCCATACGTGCCATCGCGCTGCGCAGCGCGGCGAGGTCGACGACGCTGGGCACGCCCGTAAAGTCCTGCAGGATAACCCGCGCCGGCTTGAATGGAATTTCAACTTTGCCGGCGGTATCCGGCCCCCAATTGGCGATAGTTTCAATCGCTTCGCGGGTGATCTCGAAGCCTTCGGCCTGACGCAGAGCCGCTTCCAACAGCACTTTGATCGAGAAGGGCAGCCGGTTCACGTTGGCTGAGGAGACCTTCTCCAGAGCATCGAGCCGGTAGATGGTCACCGGCCCGGAGCGCGTGTGGAGCGTATCGCGTGCGTTGAAGTAATCCTGTCGAGCCATTTCGCCCCCTCTTGCAATGGTCTGGCTGTGACGTTCTGTGCTGGGCGGGCCGGAGCGGTCTCTTGCTGCCGGCCTTGCCAGCGTCCTGACGGGTTTTGCTAATGATACCCGTTGTAAATACAGAAAGCATAATTTTGAGAGCTTTATGTGTAGCGCGGGAGCGACCGTTCTTAGGAATGTTCGTAACTACTCAGCCGCAACTGATTCGCAACCTTGATCGAGGCGAGCAGAGGTTTTCTCTCTCCCCGCATTGTCGTATTTTTGGCGGTCGGGCCTTCGGCCCTCCCTTGTGCAGGGGCTGCGCCCCCGCCACGCCCCCTACAAAAACATGCCTCACCGACCGTGTGTGCTCTTCCCCGGCATCGTGTCTGGCGAGCGGAGTCTATTCCCCCTCTGCAGTCTCATCCCCCTAACCCCTGCAGTTTTCCCGCAGTTCCCCTGCAGTTCCCCCGCAGTTCCCCTGCAGTTCCGCGCCCCCGCAACGCCCCCCTACAAAACCATCCCTCACCGACCGTGTGTGCTCTTCCCCGGCATCGTGTCTGGCGAACGGAGTCTA
>MKWU01001228.1_pt1 | contig 45936 bp, 41 predicted proteins | sample 809101 | NCBI WGS metagenome assembly MKWU01 (sample SAMN05860141, study PRJNA318959) | sponge metagenome | host: Aplysina aerophoba | place: Slovenia: Piran, Adriatic Sea, Gulf of Piran | collected 2013-05-07 | reverse complement strand
TGCGGTCGTTCGACGGAGTGGCGACCGAAGGGGTGAACATGACCGGGAGATACAGCTTGGCCGCGCGCCTGTTGCCCTGGATCATGGCCGTGGGTTTCGTCTGCACGGCGCTTGCCGCGCCGGCCGCGGAAGGCAAGCGGCTCACGACCGAGACGGAATTCCGGGAACTGGTCGTCGATCAGCAACTGACAGGCGACCGGATGATCTTGTGGTACACCGGCGACGGCAGGATGACGGGCAGTTCGCGTGGCAAGCGGATTGAGGGACAGTGGCGTTGGGTCGGCGCCAACCTGTGCCGGACGGCGACGTTGGGGGACGAGGACCTGGGCTACGACTGCCTGGCGTTCTTCGTCATCAACGACCTTGTGGTCGTCGTTCGCGGCGAGGGGAGCGGGAGGGCGTTTGCGCTCCGGTTGCCCTACAAGGGCAGTCAACCGGGCGACTCCGAAGAGTTTGCCTGTGTTAGCTGCTGACTGCCATGACGTGACCGGCCGCATGACGTTCGGAGGGCGCGGGCAAAGACCAGGGGTGTTGCCGTACCCGACCCGGCCGAGCGACCTGAAAGGCGCGATCCCGGAGACGCCGACGAAGGCGCTGTTCCACCGGACGGAGCCGCCACCCAAGGCTACTCTGGAAGCCATCGCCGCCGGGCATCCTGCCTCGAGGATCGACGAACACCTGCCCTGGGCGTTCATCCCCGCTCCGCGCTGATTCCACGCCGCCCGAGCGGCTCCTGAACCCTACTGAAGGCGACCCTTCGGGCCGTCGCGGCCGCGCGTCCTGCCTCGCCCTGTGACCTTCCTCACCTCGACGTGCAGGCTCCAGCTACCGCCTGCCGTTCAGTTGTTGACCGGCGCGCAGGTTGGATGCCGATGGGCACGGCAAGTTATTGACATAGCTTGATCCGGCGGGGTTAATGTTGGGTGCCGAACAACAGACAGGCCTTGCCGGCCCGGCTCGTGCTTCTGGCGGAAGATCACTTCCCGCTCGGGACCATTCTCGGCGCGCCAGACGCGGATCCGGCGCTCCAGAGTACGCCGCACCCCCGGGCCGGGCTCGGGGTGGCGGCGCAGCGGTTCTATCCCTTCAACGCCTTTCGATCCCTGCTCGGAATCTCTGGCGAGGTCACTGCCCCCACCTACGCCGAACTCTACGCAGGCGATTGGCAGCACCCCAAATATGGTGGGTGTGGGAGATAACCGGACAGGCACGGGCTACTCTTCTCCGCCAAAGCCGCTCCGCGGCAACGCCAGCAAGTGAATCACACATGGTCTTCTTTTGGAATCCTTTGTCTTGCACCGATCACTGGCCACGGGATGCGCGCCGATCAGTTATCATGCCAAATCCAATATCGGCGATGACATGTTCACCAACTTGGCCATGACCAACGCCGGGCTTCGGTCGCGCTCTGTTGGCCTTTGGGGTCCAGGCAAGCCCGGCGGCCAATGGATCTTCGTGTCTGAGCTCTTGGTCAACCACGCTCTCTTTGTCAAAACGACGTTCTACCGGCGAATCCCAAACACCGGATATGAGAGGCCTGGCACCGCCATCATGTGGCAAATCATGTCTTTCAAATCAACGATGGGCGAGGGCGCCACGGGGTCGAAATGGCAGACAGGCAATTGGACCTGCTGGTGCTGGAGTACCTCCGCGTCAATCCGGAGTTCGACTGAGTGCCCCGCCATCGAGCGCCCGTGGCGCGTGGTGAGAGAAGCGGGTCCGAAGGCTATGTTGGATACCCTCCACACGAAACGGCGTTCCACGGGCTTCTCTTCTCGGTCGCCAGACGCCCATTGCGGGTCGCACTGTCACGGGTGGTTCGCCGTCACCTCCTTCACCCCGGATCCACGGACAGGAGGCATTCGCGGTGTCGATAACAGCGCCAACGTGGAGTGGCTTCGCTCCCGACGCGCGCCTGAACACTCCGCGTCGTGCGTTCGGCGGTTGCATCTCCTGGCCTTTGTGTGCATTCCTATCAAGACGAGGGAGGACTGATGGCATGACAGGGGAGCACCGTCATGACGGACCGACCGGACCTTCTTCGCCCACGCGAACCCGCACAGAGCCTGGCGCAGGCTGACAGGGAGACGCTCGATGCGCTCGTCGCCGCGGTCGGCGAGTGCAAGTCCCTCATCGCCGGGCAGAACGAGGCGATGGAGCGCCGGCTGGAGGCTCTGCGGCCTTCCCTGGACGCGATCCCCGGCTTTGCGGTCCGGCTTGATGCCGCCGAGAAGGACGGGGCGGCACGCCACGCAAAGCTGGCGAACGCGGTGCGGGAGATGTCCGCGGCGGAGCAGACGGCAGGCCAACACCTGGAGGCCCTGCGGCCCTCCCTTGACGCAATTCCCGACCTTGCAGCCCGGATCGAGGCGGCGCGCGAGGAGGAGACAACGCGTCACGAGAATCTGACGGCAGCCGTACAGGAAATGTCGAAGGCCGTCGCCGGACTCGGCAAGCGCCTCGACAAGGCCGGCTCGGCGCACTTTGCGGACTTGCGTGCCGACCTCGACACCCTGCGCGGCACCGTCGAACAGAACGGCCAAATCCTCAAGGCCCACGAGCGCCAGCTCCTCGCCACCGTGGAGGGCCTCAAACGTCTGACGGAGTTGCTCGAGACGCTGGCGACGGCGGCGGTCGAAACCCGGAAACTTCAGGAGGCCCATGCCGGCCAGACGAAGGCGCTTGACGGGCTCGCCAGGGGAACGTCCTCGCTCGGCGGCCGGTTCAGGCGTGTGGAGCAGGCGCTGTCGCGGCACGGCAGGGATGTCCGTCTTCTCGCCATCTCCATTGCCCTCCTTGTCGGCGGTGCCATCGCCGCCCTCGTCATCGCCGGCATTGAGTCCGGGTGGTTTGCTGATCCTGCCGGTGCGTCGCTGCCGTGGCTGGAAGGGCTGGCGGCGCCGGAGTAGGCGGTCATGGTCGCGACGGTCCACGAGCTTGCGTCCTCGGCGACGGCGGTCAGCTACTACGAGAAGGACGGCTATTACGCCAAAGATGACCCGGAGCATCGCAAGGCGAGCTTCTGGCACGGCTCCGCGACAATAGCTCTGGGGCTGCGCGGCCACGTCGTGCCGTCGCGCTTCGAGTCGGTGCTGGATGGCCGGGTGCCGAAGAGCGACATCCGCCTGGGCCGCATCGTCGACGGCAAGCGCCAGCACCGGCCGGGCTGGGACATCACCTTCTCGGCGCCCAAGTCCGTCTCGCTCGAAGCCCTGGTGACGGGCGATGCCCGGGTGATCCGGGCGCACGACGAGGCGGTGCGGGCGACGCTTGACTGGATCGACCGGGACCTGCTTCAGACCCGGGGCTGGGATCCGGCAACGAAGCGGCGGCCCCGGGTGAAGGCCGACGGCTCAGTTGTGGCGGGCTTCCGCCATCTCACAAGCCGCGATCTCGATCCCCAGCTCCATACCCACTGCGTGCTGGCGAACATGACGCGCACGCCGGACGGCGCCTGGAAGAGCGTCGAGCCGACCCTGCTGAGGCGCAGCGAGAAGCTGATCGGCGCCCACTACCGCAACGAACTCGCCGCACGGCTGGAAGCGCTCGGTCTTGCCGTCACGCCGCGGATGATCGGTCCGGTGCCGGGGTTCGAGCTTGCGGGATACGGGCAGGATTTTCTGGACGCCTTCTCGGGGCGCCGCCGGGAGATCCTGGCCTACCTCGACAGGCACGGCCTTCCGCACACGAAGGAGGCGACGCAGAAGGCGACGCTCCATACCCGGCGGCGCAAGGTGGAGGCGGGTCTCGACGACCTGGTGCCGCAATGGCGCCAGCGCGCCCGGGACCTGGGCCTCACGCGTGACGGACTGGCCCTTCGCCCGCCCCGGCCCGTCGATCCGGCGACGGGGAGGGAGACGCCGGTCCCTGCGGTTCCCGGACCGGCGTTGACGAAGAACGAGAAGAGAAAGAGGCGGCGTGCGCCGGCACTTCCCGCGCTCGTTCCCGAGACCGGATCTGTCGACGCCGGCCTGCCCGGGCAGACCCCGCCGGCGCCGCGCGAGGTAGTGGCGGAACCGGAGACGGGCTGCCTCGAGGCGGTGGCCCGGGCCGTGGCCCACTTCGAGGAGCGGCGCACGGTCATCCCGGTGAGCGAGATCCGCGCCCTTGCCCTTGGCCATGCGCCGGGGCGCTATCGTCTGGCGGAAATCGATGAGGCGATCGAGCGGCTGGTGGCCGATCGCCACCTGAGAGAGGTTGCGGTGCGCGGACACGATCGCGCCTTCGTCACCGACCGGGCGGTCAAGGCCGAACGGCGGATCATCGGCGCCGTGCGCCGGGGCAAGGGGGAGACGGCCGCCCTGGTGGCTTCGGACGACGTCGAGGCCCGCACGAGAAGCACGACGCTGACGGCGGGCCAGAGGCGTGCCGTGCGGCTCATCCTCGGCGAGGGCGATGCCGTCACCGGCGTGCAGGGGCATGCGGGCTCTGGGAAGACCACCATGCTGCGCACGGTGGCGGATCTTCTGGGCAGGGAACAGATCACCGGGCTGGCGCCCTCTGCCGCCGCCGCACGGGTGCTGGCGAAGGAGACCGGGATCCGGACACGCACGCTGCAGTGGTTCCTGGTGCGCCACGAGGATCTTTCCGATCCGGTGCGGCTGGCGCGCTGCCGCGAGGAGTATGCGGGAAGCGTCCTGGCGGTCGACGAGGCCTCGATGATCGGCACGGTGCAGATGGAGAGGCTGCTGGCGGTCGCGGCGAAGCTCGCGATCCGCCGCGTGGTTCTGGTCGGCGACACCCGGCAGCTGAAGTCGATCACCGCGGGCGGTCCTTTCAGGCTGATGCAGAAGTCCGGCATGGCGACGGCGGTGATGGACGAGGTGCTGCGTCAGAAGGACCCGGATCTCAAGGTCGCCGTCTCCCATGCCCGGGAAGGCGAGGTTCGCGAGGCGGTGACGCGGCTCGACAACCGCGTCTTCGAGATGAAGGTGGAGGATCTGGGCGCCGAGGCGGCGCGGCGCTGGCTGGCGCTGCCGGTGGAAGAAAGGGCACGCACGGCCTTGCTGGCGCCCACCCACGCCATCCGCCGCGACATCAACGAGAGGGTGCGCGAGGGCCTGGCCGACGAGGGCCTGCTTCACGGCAGGACTCTCGTGATCGAGCGCCTCGTCGATCGCCGGTTCACCCGCGAACAGACTTCCCGGATCTCCAACTACGAGAAGGGCGATGTGATCGTCTTCCACCGCGACGCCTACGGCTGCAGGCGCGACGATGTGGCGACGGTGACAGGCTTCGAGGACGGCCAGGTGGTTCTCGATCTCGGCCACGGCCACGAGAGGCGCTTTCGTCCTTCGGGCAATGCCGCCCGCAACCTCGCGGTCTGCACGACGGCGGGAATCGAGGTCCGCGCCGGCGACCGGATCCGCTGGACGCGGAACAGGAAGGAACGGCCGGGTCGCTACCCGGTGCCGGCCTTGGTGAATGGCGAGGAGGCGCGCATTCTCGCCATCGAGTCCCGCCGTGTGAGGATTAAGGGCGACGACGGCACGGAGTTCTCCCTGTCTCGCGACGATTCCCAGCTGCGCCACCTCGACCATGCGTGGAGCTCGACGGTGCACGGCGCCCAGGGAAGAACGGCGCCCAAGGTGATCGCGGTTCTGGGCGCCGGCGGCATGGCCGAACAGGACCTCTTCTACGTCGAGGTGAGCCGTGCTTCGGAAGGGTTCTCGCTTCTCACCGACGACCGCGAGGCGTTGATCGAGAAGCTGGAGACGTCGTATGCCGTGCCCGACAGCGCGCTGGACGCGCTGGGCGAGGATCTGGATCTGCCGGTGGTGGACCCGGACGAGGCCGCGGCCCTCGTGGCCGACTGGGAGGCGCTCGTTCGCGAAACGGACGGTTCCGGCCAGCCGGCAGCATCGCTCGGGGCTTACGACGAGGTCATGGCGCGGGTGGCGTCCTTCGCCGCGATCGAGGATCTGCCCGACGATCTCAGAGCCTTCACTCGATCCTGCCTCGCCCGGCACGAGGCCGCGAGGGCTGCCGCCGAAGGCGTGCGCCGGCTGCTCGCCGACCTGCAGGACCACGCCAGGCGCTGGCCGGAACTCGTCTGGGCCGCCGACGCGGCCGAGACCGCCCAACTGAACGCATGGCGCGACAGGTGCGACGCTCTGATGGAGAGGGCGCGGACGCTCGACGGCTCCCGTCTGGCCGGCGTGGCGGACGGCGAAGCGGCCCTTGCAGCCTCGGTGAAGCGCCTGGAGGCGGTCTTCAGGCGAGACACGGCCGCCCGCTTCCTTGCCCGCGTGGAGGCGCTGCCCGAAGGCGCCCTCGACGATGCCGTGTCGTTCATGGAGCTCCCCGGCGGCAGCGCCATCGAACGCCTTGCGTGGGATATCGGCGACGGTGAGGACCTCGACGAGGCACAGGCCCGGGCGTTTCAGCGATGGCAGGACCTGTGGCGCCGCGAGCGCGACCTCGTCGACGACCTGCGGCAGCTGGCCATCGACCTGAGCGGCCTCGCGGCGAACCTCGCACTCATCGCCGACCTCGATCACGCCGCCGACGTCGATCCGCGGGATAGGGATGTCGTTCTCTGGATGAAGGACGCCGGCACTCTCCTTGCCGACGTGGCCGAGGCCCAGACCCCGGGCACGGCCGGGGCGCGTATCCTGGCGCTCGACAAGGACCTCGGCCGCGAGATTGCCGGGACGGCCGCCAGGGTCGAACGCGGCCTTGCGGCGTGTAAGGGCGCGACGCTGCTCTGGCGCCTGCGCGACGCCCTGAAGACAGCAATGGCACAATCCGTCCTTCCCGTCGATGCGCCGGACTGGCCCGCACTCGTCGGGGAGGTGCGCGCGGCCGTGGCGCGGGACGATCCGAACGCGCTCCGGGTGCTGGCCCTTGGGGCGTACCTGACGATGGACGAGCGCTGGCGCGGCGAGCGGGAGCGCACCGCCGCTTGTGTGCGGCACCTGCAGCATCTCGAGGAGGACCGTCCGCGTTACGGGACAACGAGCGACGCCGATGCCTGGGCCCTCAAATGCGAGGCCGTCGGAGAGGAGGCCGCTGCGCTGCGGCGCGACATCGACTCATCTGAACTCGACGCCCACCTTCGCAGCTGCCGTCTCGATCGTGAAGCGTTCGACCGCCTGTCGGGCGCCATCCCAGGGTGGCAGGCGACGGCCGACGCGCTTCGTTCCCTGGAGGCCTGGCAGGCCCGCGCCGCGGCTCTGCTGGGCGAAAAGACAGACGACCGCACGGCGTGGCGCGGCGAGGCGGCGGCCCTTCTCGCCGAAGGCCGGACGATGGCGGAATCCGCCGTCATGGGTTCGCCCGACATGGCAGGCGCCGGCCTTGCGATCGAGGAGGCGACCGGCGCCATCGATGCCGCACTGCTGGCCAACGAGGTGGCGGCATTGCGCGCGCTCGCGCGGGCCGTCAACCGCGAGGTGAAGGAGAAGGGCTGCATGGCGCTGGATGCCGCCCGGTTCCCGGAACTCGCCGCTGCGCTTGACCAGCTCGACGGGCGTGCGGGTCTCGATGACGATACCCGCGACCTCGTCGCCGGATGGCAGGCGCACAAGGCGCGCCGGGAGGAGGAACGCTCCCGCGTGGCCGGCGTCATCGGGGACCTGCGGCAACGCGGGGCCGCCCGGCCTCGCTTCGGTCTGGCGAGGGACCGCGCCGCATGGCGGCGCGCGACCGGCGCGTCGCTGGCCGCGGCCGAGGCTCTGAAGGCATCCCTCCCGACGGACCAGCTCGCCGCCCATCTCGCCGGTCTCGGCGGCGAGCCTGAACTGCTCGACCGTCTTGCCGCGTCCCTGGCCGAAGGCCGGCAAACGGCCGACGCCCTCGATGACCTCGACGCCTGGAAGACCCGCGTCGCGTCTGCGCTGGCCGCGAAAGCGGACGACCGCGAGGCGTGGCGCGGCGAGGTGACGGCCCTTCTCGATGACGGCCGGGCGATGGCGGGAACCGCCGTCATGCGCTCGCCCGGCATGGCCGGCGCCGGGCCTGCGATCGATGCGGCGCTCCGCGACATCGGCGCCGCACTGCTGGCCGACGAGGTGGCGGCGCTGCGCGCGCTCGCCCGCGAGGTCAAACGCGAGGTGAAGAAGAAGGGCGGCGTGGCGCTGGATGCCGCCCGGTTCCCGGAACTCGACGTGGCTCTGGATCGTCTCGACGGACGCGACGGCCTCGACGACGACACCCGCTCGTTCATTGCCAGGTGGCAGGATGCGATCTCGGGCCTGCAGCGCCGGCGCAACGAGGTGGCCGTCTTCTGGCGGCGCCTTGCCAGCCTCGACGATGCCATGGCGAACCATGAGCGCCAGGGAACGTCCCTCCCGGCGGCCCTGCGCCGCGAGGCCGCGGCCCTGTCGAAAGAGGACGGGACGGTCGTGAACCAGATGCCGGGCAAGGAGCGGGCCGCCCACATCCGCAGCGCCGGCGGCAAACCCGGCGACGTCGCCGCCTTCTTCTCGGGCCTGCCTCAGCGGCTGGAGGCCGACGACGCGATGCGCGACGAGGAGAACCGCCGGGATCACCTGGTGCGTCTCGGCCAGGCACGGCGACGGCTGCGCGCCGCGAGGACCGCGACGTCGGCGAGCCTTCCCTGGACACTCGCTGAGCCCCTGGTGCCGGGCGACCGGCTGGTGTGGCGCGACGGCGGCGGCGCCCGTGACGAGATCGTCATGGAGGCGTCCTACAGGCAGAACGACGGGCGGACCACGCTGCTCGTCACCGTGCCCGCCGCGGCGCCGCCTGGCGATGCCATCGAGCGCTCCCGCATCCGCGACGAGTTCGACCTCGTGCGTCTCGACGCTCAGGCCGGCATCCGCCGTCTCGTCTGGCCCGACGAGGGGTTGAGGGAGATGGAGATCGGGCGCCAGCACCCCTCCCCCGATCAGGAGTTCAGCCTGCGCTGCGAGGACCGCGTGGTCGAGGGAGACCATGTCCGCTGGGTCATGGAGTCCGAGGGCCTCCTCGACGATCGGCCCCAGGTCGAGGCCCGCGTCGAGCGCATCGAACCGACGCCGGGCAGGGGCGGCGGCGATGTCGCCGTCCTCACGGTGATCCGTTCATGGGGCCTCGAAGATCCGCCGGCTCCCGGCTCGGAAATCCGCCAGACCATGGCGGCGCTCACGGAGCGAAGCTGCCTCAGGCAGCGCCGGGACGACGAGGACGTCAGGGCCGCGAAACTCGCCGAGGCCGAAGAGAGGATCCGGGCGTACCGCCCGGGACCGTCCTGGGGCTTCCGGATGTAGGGCGCCGGCGATCAGGTCTCGCGCGACCACGAGAAGAGGTCGGGTCCGGTCTCCTCCTTCCCGGTCCGGGCCGGCGGTCTCGTTGTCGGTTTCTTCAGCGAGGCAACGAGGGTCCGGGCCTCATCCTCGCCGATCGTGGAGGAAAGCGCGTGAAGCAGGGCATCCTGCCTGCCTTTGGCCACCAGGTCCCGCGCCCAGACGTCGAACATCGTCGCGACGCGGACCTGGATGTCGGCGATGAGGGCAGGCGTGTCGCTGTCGCCGGCAAGGCCGCGACGAAGTTCCCGCAAACCCTCGACGATCGTGCGCTGTTCATCGCGGTTCATCACCAGCGGCGGGCCCGCCTGAGTGCCGGCAACGTCCCGCGCCGCAAGGGCCGTGAGGTAGGCTGCCTTCGACAGCCCGCGACGGTCGGCGTGCGCTCCCACCTTCTGCCATTCCTCGTCGGTCGCCGAGATCAGGAGTTGCCTCGACGGCGCCTTCGGTATTCTGCGGCGTCTGCGCCGCGCGGTCATGAGGTGCGCCTCATCAACGCCTCGACGCCGAAGAGGTTGAGGCCCTCATGGTCAGGAAGGCTCCCCTGGAGGACCCGGCAGACCTCCGCCAGGACGCGGACATGATCGATGATCTCCCGCTGTTCGTCAGGCGAGAGCACCAGATCGTGAATCTCCGGATCGTCGTCGAGGGCAAGGTCGAGGAGGTAGCCCGAGATCGTCTTGCCGGCGTTCGACGCCGCCTCGCGGATCATCGCCTGGTTCTCCGGCGAACAGCTGACGCAACGCTGGCGCTTGAGCTGGCGGGTCACTCGCTCGCCTCGCCGGCGCCCTTTGCCTTCCAGCGGTTGGCCGCTCCGGGATCGGTGAGATGCGCCAGGGCGCCCTCGCTCTCAAGCCAGTCGTCCACCGCCGCCCCGGCATTCTCCCAGGCGTCGCCGGCGCCGGAGTCCTGAAGCCGCCGCTCCTCGATCCAGGCCATGACGAGCATCTCGCGCACCGCCCGACGCATCACTTCGCGCGGCAGGGCGTCCGGCATGAGCGTGCGGTGAACGATGAAGCGGGAGAGTTCCATGCCGCCAGCCTGCGCCCTGCGGGCGATCATCTCCCACTCGGCATCCGTCGCCATGACGGCGCGCTGGCGGCGTTCGGGTATTCTGGTCATCGGCGTTCCTGTGGTCGTCTTGTGGTGCATAGAGTTTATGGCGGAGTGATATTAGTACGCCAATTATTCCTATGAGATATCATCGATCAGGTGCTGCGATCCTGGCATGTATGAATCTTATATATCGCCTGGATGACATGAGACCATTGTCTGCAGTGCACCTTCAAGCAAGAGAATTGTGGCGCCACGGCCTCCGGGATACTTCCCCAAGTGCAATAAGTCAATCATGTATAGTGCATATACTATTCAGAAAATGTCATCGGCATGACACTTGACGTTACCCGTAACATCATGTAAATACGTCCAGGAATGTGAGAGAGCGGCAGGTCTGACAGAGTTCGTATCGGTATTGGTTGCGCCATTAGGAGTTTACACCCGGGCGGCCATCAACCGATGATGTCTGCTTCAGTTCCAGATGATCAGGAACGATCGGAGACGCATGCCCTCAGGCATGACACAAACGGCGATGCAGGCGGTCGTGCCGCCGAGACCGGTTTCCTGCGCTTCATGTGTCGTGAAGACCACAACGAACCACAATTCGCGAGTCGTTCACAGACAGGCCCCCGACCGTTCAGAACCAGGAATCCTGGTGCGCATTGCTTGCCGGTCGGGCCGCGGGCTCGACGCAGCGAGGATCGTCGTTCGTCGCCTTGTTGACCCATGGGCTCACCGGATGAAGGGTCATCGCGCCCGCCGGCCAGGATTGAGGCGGCACCTCGTCGCCCGCAAGCCAGGAACCGAATGCCTCGGGCGGCAGGATGACCGGCATGCGATGGTGCACCGGCGACACGTCCGCATTGGCAGCCGTCGTCAGGATGGTGCAGGTCTCCAGCGCGTCGCCTGCCCCGAGTTCCGCCAGTGATCCCGTGAGTTCCAGGCCCGCCGGCACGCACCAGCGCTCCCACAGGCCCGCGAAGCAGAAGACGCCACCCTCCTTCATCCCGATCAGCCATGGCTGTCTCGCCTTCTTCTCGCCGGTCCACTCGTAGAACCCGTCAGCCGGGATCAAGCAGCGGCGCGACCGCCAGGCCGAGCGGAATGACGGCTTGGTCCTCGCCGTTTCAAGGCGCGCGTTGATCAACCGGTAGCCGATGTTGGGCTCCTTCGCCCATGAGGGAATGAGACCCCAGCGCATCATGGCGAGGCGTTGGCCGTCGTCTTCGGACCGCACGGTCGCGACCTGTTGTCCCGGCGCCACGTTGTAGCGCGGCGCCAGGTTCACCGCCGGACCAACGAGGTCGAGCAACTCGTGAAGCTCGCGCCAGGAGAAACGCTGTGTGAAGCGACCGCACATGCGGCGAGCTTGGCACAGCTGACCGAAGACCGCATCTCGAAGCGTGCGATGGGAGATGTTCAGGACCGCGGCATTGTGGAGCAGTTCTGGCTCCGCTGACGGCGGGGGCTACCTCTCCATCTCCCGATGTCGTTCGTTGCGCGGCTGCCCCGGTTTGGGATCACTGCCGGTCGAGGGACGGGGATGCCGCAACGAGACGCATGCCCTCAAGCATGACGCAACCGGCGAGGTAGGCGGTCATGCCGCCGATGTCGTGGGGTGGAGAGACCGTGTTGACATCGACGGCGACGATGTCAAGACCGGCCAGTGAGCGCAGGAAACCCAGTCCCTCAGCGGCGCTGAGACCTTCCCAGGTCGGCGTGGCGACACCGGGAGCGCAGGACGGATCGAAGACGTCCATGTCCCAGCACACGTAGACCTTGCGGCCGGCAAGGCGCTCCTGCAGCAGGGAGGCGGTGGCTTCGAGACCCTGTCGCCGCATCTCGACATCGGGAATGAGGTGATAGCCGATGTTTTTCGTGTGCTCGAACACACCCCCCATGAAGACCGGGCCACGGGCGCCGACGTGGAATGTGGACGCGGCGTCGATCAGGCCTTCCTCGGCGGCAATGGTGAACGTGGTGGCAGGCGAAATGCGATCCTGGCCGGTGACCGGATAGGCATCGGTATGGGCATCGACATGGATGACACAGAGGTCGTCGTGGACCCGCCGCCATGCGCGCAACTGTGGCAACGTGACGAGGCCGTCACCTCCCATCGTCAGGGTCGCCACACCCTCGCGGACAATCCGCCACACCGCTTCCTCCATGACCTCGAAGGAAGGTTCGGGCCGCCCTGGCGTCACCAGGGCATCGCCGCAGTCGATGACACCGAGTTCGCTCAGCGGGTTGGTGTCATCAAGAGGCGGATGATAGGGACGCACGAGTCCGGACTGCTCGCGAATGGACGCCGGTCCCAAACGGGATCCGATGCGTGTCGGATGAATGCCACAGTCAAAGGGCATGCCGACGATCGCCAGACGACAGCCGGCGAGATTCCAGGTGACAGGCGCATCCATGAAGCCGGCGGTGGGACGATAGACCCGGGAATCGAAAATCGACGTCACCATGACGGGTCCTTTCCTCCATGTTGGAGCATGTGCGGCAGATGTTCGCTCATCAGTCCCGGTGGCGCCATTCACGACCAGCCGGGTCCAAGGAGTCTTCCTGACCTGGTGCCGCGATACAACATTGCGCCGATACAGGCCGCCGCCCCCATGCGCCGGAGCCTGGTCCCGTTCCGGGCGGGCGGAACCATTCTCATCATCGCCAGAACGGAAACCGCCGCCTCGAAACCGGCTTTCCGGCAGACGTGGCGCCATCGCCGCCGTGTGGTTCCGTGCGCCCGAATTGTGCCGTCGCTTTCCCCAAGGGGAGGCCCTTCGTGTTCACCGGCCACCTTCACCATCCTTGCTGTCGAAGCATCACCGCGCCTTCGCCGCACTCATCACCGGATGCCGGAGTGATGCCATTGCAAGACGGCTGCGCGGCGGCCCCCTGCAGGGTCTCTCCCGGGATGTTCCGGAGGCCGATGCTGTCTTGATCCGGATGAACACGACGGGCCGGAGTGCCTGGTGCCGCCCTCGCATGCGAGCCCCCTCGACCTGTTCGACTGACCGGCGGGGCCATCACGGCTGGGCCATGGCGAGCACGTCTTCGGGTGTCAGGCCCGCTTCGCGCAACGACCGGACCGTGACCGAGCGGTCGCGCTTGGCATGACGCCGGCCGTCCTTTCCGACCAGCAGACGGTGATGATGATGGAGAGGTTCCTTCCAGCCCATGAGCCGACGGATCAGGCAGTGGACATGGGTGGCGGGAGCGAGGTCGCACCCCCGCGTGACGACCGTCACGCCCTGGACATGGTCGTCATGAGTGACGGCAAGGTGATAGCTGGTGGGAATGTCCTTGCGCGCCAGAACCGCGTCACCGGCTGCTCCCGGGTCGACCGGGACTGTCCTGCCATCGAACGTGCGCCATGCCAATGGGCCCGTCTCGTCCATTGCCCTGGCGACATCGAGCCGCCAGGCGTGATGGTCACCGGCCTCCATCCTCGCCTCGGCCTCGGCGGCGGCGAGCGTGCGACAGGTCCCGGGATAGATGAGGCCCAGCGGGCCATGGGGTGCCGCTGGCGCCAGTTCGACCTCCCGGCGGATCTGGCGGCGCGTGCAGAAACACGGGTAGACGAGCCGGCGCGCCCGCAGTTCTGCAAGGACCGAGGCATAGGCGGCAAGATGGTCCGACTGGCGCCGGACCTCGCCGTCCCAGTCAATTCCGAGCCAGGCGAGGTCCTCCAGGATGGCCTGTGCAAACGTGTCGCGACAGCGTGCCCGGTCGATATCCTCGATGCGCAGGAGAAACCGTCCCCTGTTCTCGCGAGCCAGACGCCAGCCCTCGAGAGCCGAGAAGACGTGGCCGATGTGCAGCAGCCCGGTGGGAGAGGGCGCGAAACGCGTGACGATGGCGGACATGGGCGGAACCTCTCTTCAACGATACAGCCTCCGCGTCTGCATGGAAGGTCTGGACAACGACGAGGGACAGGATCGATCCTGCGCGGGATGACCGAGCGCCCTGGGAGTTGACCGCCATGCCATTGTCAGGACCGGCCGTGCCGCCCCGGAGGGGGGAAACACGCCAGCTTGTCGTGCTGCTGCATGGCTGGGGCGCGAACGGCAATGACCTGATCGGTCTTGCCGGACCCTTGCAGACAACCCTTCCCCAGGCCCGGGTCAGCAGCCCCGACGCTCCCGACCCGTGTGAACAGAATCCGACCGGACGGCAATGGTACTCCCTGATGGAGCGGCGTCCCGAACGCGCACGACAGGGAATCGACCGGGCCAGCGACATGATCAACGCCTGGGTCGATTCGGAACTTGAACGTCTCGGTCTCGACGACCGGGCGCTTGCCTTTCTGGGATTCAGCCAGGGTTGCATGATGGCGCTCCATGTGGCGCTGCGTCGACCGCAACCGGTCGCTGCCGTGGCGGGCTTTTCCGGCATGCTGATCGAGGAAGAGAGTCTTGGCCGGGAGATCGTCGGCCGACCGCCGGTCTTCCTGTGTCACGGCGATGCCGACGAGGTTGTTCCCTTCGCCATGCTGCACAGCGCCGTAGACACGCTCGGCCGGCACGACGTACCCGTCCAGTGGCATGTCAGCCAGGGCACCGGACACGGCATCGATCCCGCATCCCTGGGATTCGCCGCCCTCTTCCTGAAGAACGCCTTCAGGAGAAGCTGACAGGTTCGCCACACGACTCCATTTCGGTTCATCCATGACGAACCGTCGGGCGTTCGGCCCGATCAGAGTATGCGCATTGGACCTCGATGTGTTTCCTCCAGACATTCACATTTGCATCATGAGAATCACCATCGACGTTCCGGATTCCGGACGTGAGGATGCAATCCGCTTCACAAACGCACGGACGAAGCGCGAGGCCCTGGTCAGCACCATTGCGGATTTCAACCGCCGCATGCGTATGGCCAAACCGGTCGACCATGCAGGAACGTGCGAGAATCTGGTGACCCCGGAGGACCTTCAGGCTCAGCGCCGTCGACGCTGAGCCCGTGATTGTGATCGACACATCAAGCTGGATCCACATGCTCCGGACGCATGGAGACCCGATCGTGCGGGAGCGCGTCAATGACGCACTCACCAACGGTCGCGCCTGCTGGTCAGCTCGAACTGTGGAACGGCGCCCGAGGAGAGCAGGAGCAAAAGGCGCTGCAGGAGTTTGCAAGGACGCTTGCCTACCTCGACGTGGACGACCCTGGACCATGGCCTGCGACATGGCGCGGCAAGCCAGGGCGGGCGGAGTAACGGTACTTGCCGCGGACATCCTGATCGCTGCCTGTGCCCGGTTTCGAGGGGGCCATTCTCGAGACATCGAAGAGCGACTTCGCACTCCTGGCAACAACCGGGCCCTGGCAACAACCTGGCGTTGACCGCCCAGGCTGCGTGAAGGGCAGCGCCCGACACTTCGAACTGCGTTGCGCAACGTCGGTGTACCGCGGACGATTTCACCACCCTCGGGTTCGCATGCCCGCCGAACTTGTGAGGAACCTCACCCCGACGAACGAACCGTTCTGCAAGGCACGGACTTCGCCCGGCCGCCGACAACGAAGACCCGGGACCCGGTATGATCCCATGTCAGCCCGGTCCCGAATTCGCCGGTGTCCGGCTACACGATGCCCGCTTTCCTGAGGCTCGAGATTTCATCCTCCGACTTGCCGAGCAGCGTCCGGAGGACGGTGTCGGTATGTTCGCCCAGAAGCGGTGGAGGCAACTGATAGCCGGGAGGCGAGCCCTCGAGGTTGACCGGACTGCGGACCAGGGGAACGGTGCCGGCGAGCGGGTGATCCATCTCGAACTTCATGCCACGCGCCTGGATGTGCGGGTCCTCGTAGACCTGCCGGAAATTGTTCACCACACCATAGGGAATACCCTCTCTCTCCAGGTGCTCGACCCACCAGGCACGGGGCCGGCGCTTCATCAGTTCGACGACCTTTTCCACCAGGAGTTCACGATGGCGGATGCGTGCCGGATTGGTGGCAAAGCGCTCGTCATCGGCCAGTTCCGGCGCTTCGGCCAGATCGCACCAGCGGCGAAACTGCGTATCGTTGCCGATGGCGATGATGATGGGATCGTCGGCCGTGTCGAACACCTGGTAGGGAAGCAGGTTCTGGTGGGCATTGCCGTAACGCTTCGGCGCGACACCTGTGGTGAGGTAGTTCATGTTCATGTTGGCCATGAGCGCCACGGCGCAGTCGGACAGCGCCATGTCGATGTACTGTCCCTCACCGGTCGCGTGTCGGTGATTGAGAGCGGCCAGAATGGCAATGGCGCTGTAGAGGCCGGTGGTCAGGTCGGTGATGGCGACACCCGCCTTTTGCGGGCCTCCACCCGGCAGGTCATCGCGCTCCCCGGTCACCGACATGAAACCGCACAGGCCCTGTATGACGAAGTCGTAGCCGGCCCGTGCCGCATAGGGGCCGGTCTGTCCGAAGCCCGTGATCGAACAGTAGATGAGTCCGGGGTTGAGGGAGCGAAGACCGGGATAGTCGAGGCCGTACTTCCCGAGACCGCCGACCTTGTAGTTCTCGATCAGGACGTCGGCCCTTGCGGCGAGTTCGCGGGCGATGGCCTTCCCCCGGGGTGTCGCGATGTTGAGCGTCAGGGACTGCTTGCCGCGGTTGGCCGCAAGGTAGTAGGCCGCCTCCGAGGTGTCGTCGCCGGCGCCGTCCTTCAGGTAGGGCGGTCCCCAGGCACGGGTGTCATCACCGGTTCCCGGCCTCTCGACCTTGATCACCGTCGCCCCCAGATCGGCGAGAATCTGGGTGCACCAGGGACCGGCGAGAATGCGCGAAAGGTCGAGAACCACAATGCCGTCGAGTGCCAGGGCCATCAGCCTCTTCCCCTTTTCGTTGCATGACCCGAAGTCGGGATCACGAAACTGATATGACGGATGGACAGAAATGAGTCCATGGCCCGCGGCAGGACGTCACCATCGTCACATCGCCCCAAGGGAACGGAAACCCGAGGGTTAACATCTCGCCGTCAGTCGCTATGATGCTCCCGAATGACGCCAATATTTTGGATTTCTCACCTCCGGAAATACAGCCAGTGGTATCGCTCCAGACATGTCCGGCTCTGGTCCTCAATGCGGACCACAAGCCGCTGAGCTACTTCCCGCTTTCGCTCTGGCCGTGGCAGGAGGCGGTCAAGGCGGTGTTTCTCGATCGCGTGGTGACCGTGAGTGCCTACGAGCACACGGTCCGCTCGCCTTCATTCGAGATGCGGCTTCCCAGCGTCATTGCCCTGCGCAGCTACATTCAGCTCAACAAGCGGCCGGCATTCACACGGTTCAACGTGTTCCTGCGCGACCGGTTCTCATGCCAGTACTGCGGGTTGCGCTTCGAGACCCGTGATCTCACTTTCGACCACGTGATCCCCCGCTCGCGGGGTGGTCGGACGTCCTGGAACAATGTCGTCACGGCCTGTCGGTCCTGCAACATGACGAAGGGCAACAGGATTTCGGGCGAGGCGCGGATGTTCCCTCTCGCCAGACCGGCTCCTCCGACGACCTCCCAACTGCGCCGCAACGGACAGTCCTTCCCGCCCAACTTTCTTCACGAACACTGGCGCGACTACCTCTACTGGGACAGCGAACTCGTCTCGGACTGACGCCATGACGTCCGGGCCTCGTGGTCCGGGAAACCCGGACCACATGTCACAGCCTGGTCGACAGGCGGATGGCGAGGCGTGTGCCGCGTCGGATGGCGCCGGTGAGAAGGGTGTGCGCGGGCGTCTCCCGGGCGCCGTGCTCCAGGGCGGTGTCGTGATGGGCCATCTCGTCCTGGCGGAACTCCTCGATGGTGGCCCTGAGGTCCGCCTCGTCGTCTCCCAGGCGCCGGGCCTGGCCGGCATAGTGCTCGCTGATGACACTCTCGACGGCCTCGGTGCAGGCCATGGCAGCGCGTGGCCCCAGGAGAGCGGAGCCGACGCCAAGCGCAAAGCCCGCCACATGCCACAACGGTGAGAGCACGGTCGGCCGGACCCGACGCGCGACGATCAGTTCATCGAAACGGTCGAGGTGTTTCTGTTCCTGTTCCGCCATGCGGCGAATGACCTTGCCGGTTCCGGTGCCACCGAGCACGGCCAGCTGCCCGTCATAGATCCGTTTTGCACCGAATTCTCCGGCATGGTCGACCCGGATCATGGCATCGACGGTGTCGCGCACCGTGCCGTCACCGGGCAGGAGTCCGTCGCGGGTGTGGCGTCTTGCCGTCATCTGCGTCCCCGCAACGACACCAGACTGCCGGTGATGGCGACCGTGGCCAGCATGAGGGAAACAATGGCGTTCCACCCGGCCATCGACACGCCTGCCATCGACCACGCGACCTCGTCGCACCGCACGACATCCATGGAGAGAAAGGAATCGACTGACATGTCCCCGAATTCCGGAATGCTGCACCCCGGCGACGCCACCCAGTGCCATTCAACCATGACGTGCCACGCAGCGATACCGGTTCCGGCGAGGAAGGTCAGGGCAAGGGCCGCCAGCATGATCGCGGCACGCTCCGGCGCCATGCAGACAACCGACACGGCGGCGACAGTGATGGATGCACCGTGGGCCCAGCGCTGGTCGATGCACAGGGGACAGGGCTCGAGCCCCGCCACATGCTGGAACCAGAAGGCGGTGGCAAGGCAGGCGGCACTGGCGAGGCCGAGCAGGCAGGCAAGCAGCCTGGGACGTTGCCATGCGACCATGGGAGAGAGGACGGTCATCGGATCCCGAGTATGAGGCCGCGGCCCGGATTCCTACAAGATCCACCTGATGGCGACGAAGCCGACAACCAGCGCGGCCAGCATCGCCAGACCCGCCAGGGTGAGATGGCGTTCCACGAGGCTGCGCACCGGAACCGCAAACCATGACAGCAGTGCCGCCTCGATGGCGAACCGCAGGCCGCGAGAAGCGGCGGAGGCGGCGACAAACACCCAGATGTCAAGGTGCATGGCGCCGGAAGCAATGGTCACCACCTTGTAGGGAATCGGGGTGAATCCGCCAGCAAAGACGATCCAGGCTCCCCACACGTTGTAGAGGGTGGCGTACTCCGCATAGGCCTCCGCGTAGCCGTAGAAATCGAGAACAGGCCAGGCAATGGTATCGTGGAGAAACAGCCCGATGGCGTAGCCCGTGACACCGCCCACGACGGTTCCGATTGTGGCGAGAAGGGCAAGGAACCATGCCCTGGAGGGCGTTGCGAACATCATCGGCAGGAGCAGGGCCTCCACGGGCACCGGGAAGAAGGAGGCCTCGGCGACGGCGAGCGCCAGCAGCCACCAGACCGCATGACGGCTGGCGGCAAGTTCCATGGTCCTGGCGTAGAGGCGCTCAAACATGTCGAGGAACCCACGATACCGTGTCACGGTTCACCGGCGTAGTGACCCGGCTCCGCCGAGGGGATAGGGTGAATCGAAGGGAGTGGAGGCAGGCATGGACGAAGTAAGGTCCCTCGAGCGTACGGCATCCACCGACGAGGCGATGGCCATTCTCGAGGAAGACGGTGCGGTCATCTTCCGCAATCTCGTCGATGACGACGTCATGGACCGGGTCAACGAGGAACTCGAACCTTACCTCGGCCGGGCTCACTTCGGTGAAGGCGACTTCTGGGGCCGCAAGACGCGGCGCGTGAGTTCGCTGATCGCCAAGTCCAAGACCTATGGGGAGGAACTCGCCACGGCGCCGCAGATTCTCGCGGTCATGGATCGCCTGTTGCTGCCCCGTTGCGAACGCTATCAGCTCCATGTGACCCAGGCGGTGAGAATCGCTCCTGGCGAGGGACGCCAGATCGTGCACCGCGACGATGGCCTCATACCCTTCCGCCATCCCGGACCCCAGTGCCTGTGCAACACCATGTGGGCGCTGTCTGACTTCACGGCCGACAACGGGGCCACCAATGTCATTCCCGGCAGTCACGTCTGGGACGACGACACCTACCCCGACGACGATTCCAGGTTCGCCTGCGCCGTGATGCCCAAAGGCTCGTGTCTCATTTATCTCGGTTCGGTGTACCACGGCGGCGGTCAGAATATCACCAACGACGAGCACCGCACCGGAGCGATCACCGGATACAGCCTCGGCTGGCTGCGCCAGGAAGAAAATCAGTATCTCGCTGTTCCACCCGCTGTGGCCCGCGGCCTGCGCGAAGATGTCCAGCACCTGATCGGCTACCATCTGCACGACATCTTCCTCGGCTGGGTCGAGGGGCAGGATCCCCATGTCGTGCTCGAGGACAGGTTCGCCGATGTCATGCCGGCCTCGCCGGAAGGCGGCGAGTACGTGGAGGATTCAAGTCTCTTCAAGACCGCGGTACTGGGAGAGCCGAGCCGACATTGACGGTCCTGAGACCTAGTTGCTGTTTCCAACTGTTGAGAGAACGCAGGGAAGTTGGGTCGCCGGACCACCCTGCGCCACGTTCCGATGCAAGGATGGTGGGACACTGCACGTGCGAAAGGCGACGCTGGCCGAGTCCGCTCAGCTGAAAATTCTCAACCGCGCTCGATCTCGATCCACAACCCGGCAAGGCCTCGAAGATGGTCGTCTGATTCACGCGGGCGTGCCATGACGGACACGAATGTAGTACCAGACAACTGAAATCCGCCTTCTCAAGTCATTGAAGATCAACGCCTCCCGAAAACGTCTGTTAGAATTGGGCCAACGCCCTTCGTTGCATATCGCTGGTTCCTTCCCTACGCTGGAGTCGCACTTCTCGTGAAATTCTGATGAACGCTATCCCTTCTGCGTATACAGACGGCCACATCAGAGCCGCAGCGATTGACAAGACTCTCGCTGATATCTACGTCCGACACACCCGGATCGGCGATCCCCCGATGGACGCCGCGATAGAGGATCTCGCCTCGTTGCCTCGGCCAGAGACGTCGCGGTTCATCAAGGCCGGCATGGATCAGGACGAATCCGTGCTTCGCGACGCGCCTCAATCCCTGCGCGACATCTTCGCCGAACCCGAACCCGACTGGCTCGACCACGACGCATTCTGGCCGGGCATCGGTGCCTTTCAGACCAATGTCGTCAATGTCTTCGCCGCGTTCGTCGCCGGCACGCTGATTGACGGCTTTTCGACGCTGATAAGCGAGTCCTTCGTCCAGACAGGTCGTATCTTCGATGATGGCGTCAGGCGACTGAGACAGAACAATCGCCATCAGGTTGAGATATTCTGGCCGGACGGGCTGCAACGGTACGGTGACGGCTGGAAGTTGTCGGTGCGTATCCGGTTCATTCATGCACAGGTCCGGCGCCTGCTGAGCCAATCTCCTGATTGGGATTTCATGGCCCACGGCACACCGATCAGTGCCGCCCACATGGGTTATTCCCTGGCCTGTTTCTCGGCACGAACGCTGAAACATGCGCAGACCCTGGGCGCCGAGTTCTCCGCACAGGAACGGGAGAGCTTTTGCGCCGTCTGGCGCTACGCCGGACATCTGATGGGCGTGCCCGCGGCGGTCCTCTACGCCGATGAGGCCGACGCTCTGCGGTGGTACGCCATCGGGTCGGTCTGCGAGCCGCCGCCCACCGCCAACGCGATTATCATGGCAAACGCGCTCATCAACTCCGCGCCTCTGGTCGCGGGGATCCAGGAACCGGCAGAGCGGGCGAAACTCGTCAAGACGACCATCTATCCTGTCTCCCGCCTTCTGGTCGGCAAGGAGCGCGCCGACGCGCTGAGACTGCCCACGGACGGCATGTTGAAACTACGGCTCGCGCTGCTTCGGTTTCGGTTGAACAACCTGCTCGGCCGTCTCGCGGAGAAGGCCACCGGAAGCGGCGGGAAAAACCTCATCACGGCCTTCGGCGCGTCGATGTACGACGATATGGGCCTGACCTACGACCTGCCCGACCATGCCCGAGCCGAGCAGTCCTCGCGTTGGTAGTCGTCAGCGCACTCGTGGACGCGTTCACGCCCTGCCTGCCGGTCCTGGCGCGGCGGCCGTGACGAAGGCCTCGGCCTCGGAGGTCGAGACCCTCGATGAGGATGCTGCCGGCGGAGTTCAGGGAAAGCCCGGATCAACTTCGCCCTTGCCAGCGTCGAGGAACAAATCCCCTTACGGTTCTTCTTGACCGGCCACCCCAACCCCGCCATTGATGACCCTCCTCAGGCCTCTGTGGCGGAACTGGTAGACGCGGCAGACTCAAAATCTGCTTTCCATCCGGAAGTGGGGGTTCGAGTCCCTCCAGAGGCACCATCACCCATCATCCGTCCGAGATCGAATGTGCGGTAGCCGTCGGTGGCAACCCTGTCACAGATTCGCCGGTAGGTGTCGAAGCCCCCGACATAGGGTGTGAACACCCTGGGCTTGCCCGGAATGTTGGCACCGACATACCAGGAGTTCGCCAGGGGGTAGAGAGTCGAGTCGCCAACAGCGATGGTGTGTTCGACCCAGGCGTCCTCCTCGTCCTGGGTCGCCTCGATCCGGTCGAAACCATGACGCCGCAGCCAGGCCAGACAGTCCGTGACCCACTCCACGTGCTGTTCGATGGCACTCATCATGTTGGTGAGAACGGAAGGGCTCTGCGGGCCGGTGATGGTGAACATGTTGGGAAACCCGGCTACCGTGAGACCGAGAAAGGTACGCGGACCGACCTCCCACTTGTCGCGCAGGCTGAGACCCTCCGTGCCACGGATGTCGATCCCCAGAAGGGGCCCCGTCATGGCATCGAATCCGGTGGCGAACACGAGGGCATCGACGTCGAAGGCTCTGCCTCCTTCGGTGACGAGGCCCGTTGGTGTGACGTGGCCGATCGGATCGTCGCTGATGTCAACGAGGGTGATGTTCTTCCGGTTGTACGTCTCGAAATAGTCGATCTCGACGCACAGACGCTTGGTGCCGAACGGGTGATCGGTCGGTGACAGCAGTCTGGCCGTCTCCGGATCGTTTACCCTCCGGCGTATCTTGTCATGGGCGAAGTCGACGAAGAGCCTGTTGACCTCCATGCTGGTGTTGACGTCATCGAAGGTCGAGAGAACGGTGAAACCGCCGATCTGCCAGCGTCGTTCCATTTCCGACTTGCGCAGGTTGTCGGAGACCTCCAGTCCGGGGCCGACGGCATCGTCACAGTTGTAGCCGCTGTGCGACCAGCGGGCGCCTTCCCGGAAGGCGGCGTAGTTCTTCTTGATCGCCCGCACCTCATCGGCATCGAGCGGACCGTTCCAGGCAGGCACCGCAAAATTCGGCGTACGCTGGAAGACGGTGAGATGGCGGGCCTCGCTGGCAATTCGCGGAATCGACTGGATCGCCGATGACCCGGTGCCGATGATGCCGACATCCAGACCTGAGAAATCGACCGGTTCGTGGGGCCACAGGCCGGTGTGATACCAGGGACCACTGAAGGAATCGAGACCGCGGAAGTCAGGGCGGCGCGGCACCGAAAGACACCCGAGCGCCATGATGCAGTAGTGGCCGCGAAGGTTCTCACCCGTGTCGGTTTCAAGGACCCAGGACCCGGAGTCCCCGTCCCACCAGGCCCGCGTCACCCGGGTGCCAAAGCGAATGTCGCGGCGGAGATCAAAACGGTCCGCCACGTGACCGGCGTATTCGAGTATCTCCGGCTGGGCCGAGTAGCGTTCCTTCCACTCCCACTCCTGTTGCAGATCCTCGTCGAAGGAATAGGAGTACTCCATGCTCTCGACATCGCAGCGGGCACCGGGATAGCGGTTCCAGTACCAGGTGCCGCCTACATCGTCGGCCGCCTCGATCACGACCGCCCGCAGCCCCAGACGCCGCAGGCTGTAGAGCATGTACATGCCCGAAAAACCGGCGCCCACGATGACGGCATCGTACGGGGCGGAGAATTGGTCCGACACGCAGCAAGTCTCCCGGTTGGTCTTCACTTGGGGCGTAGATCATGTGGATTACATACAGAACTTGACAAGCGCAACGCCTGATGCCGCCGTGTGAGCGACAGGCCGATGCCTGGCAGCGGTTCTTCAAGGGCCAGAGCGGCCGTCCCCGCTTCAAGCGGCGAGGTAGTGATTCCGTCGTCATTCCCGGCAACGTGCGCATTCGGGACGGACGCCTGTGGTTTCCTCGCCTCGGCTGGATGACACTGCGCCGCCGGGGCGCAAACCCGTACCCTGACGGCGTTCCCAAGTCGGTGGCGATCAAACGGGTCTGCGGGACCTGGCATGCGGTGGTCTGCTACGAGGTCGCGGTGCCCGCACGCAGCGACGACGGCGAGGTGGTCGGCGTCGACATGAACGTGCGGCAGGTCACGACCAGTGATCGCGAGGTCTTCCATGCGCCGGACACCCGGCGCCTTGAAGCCCGCAAGAAGCGGTATGCCCGTCGGCTGGCGCGCCAGAGGCGTGGCTCCCGCCGGCGCCAGCGGACCCGCGCCCGGCTTGCCGGAACGCAGCGGCGCATCACCATGGCCCGCCGGAACTGGCAGCATCATGTCTCCCGGCGCATCGCCCGGAGCGCCGGAACCGTCGTGATCGAGGATCTCAAGACGCGGAACATGACGGCATCGGCGAAGGGCACGGTGCAGGCGCCGGGGACAAACGTCCGGCAGAAGGCGGGCCTCAACCGGGAGGCCCTCGGGACCGGCTGGGGTGGTCTGCGGCAGATGCTCGGCTACAAGGCCTTGCGTGGGGTTGCGGTCAATCCGGCCCATACCAGTCAGACCTGTGCGGCCTGCGGCAGCGTCGATGCGGCGAACCGGCCTTCGCAGGCGATCTTTTCATGCGTGGCCTGTGGTCACGCGGACAATGCGGACCTGAACGCGGCCCGCAACATCAGGCGTCGGGGACTGGCGCATCTGCACGAGGAGGGGCGTTCGCATCCAGCGACCCCGATGAGCCGTGAAATGGATCGGAGCAGGGCAGCATGAACTGTCAAGCTCTCGATACAAGTCCCATCATCACAGATGCCGGTGAAGGAGCAAGTGCGTTCCACGGAGCCCGGTCACGGCATACCATGAGGATGCCCGAAGATCTGCGAACAGACACCATGCCCGCCTTTGCCGCCTTCTGCGAAGCTGAACACCGTCGCCGGCTCGAACGCACCCGCGAAGCGATGAGAGCGGACGGGATCGACGTCTGTCTGTGCGTGGCGCCGGAACATCTCTACTGGATCGCCGGCTATGATTCCTGGGTCGCCGTCAACAGTCCCCAGGCTCTCGTCTTCACCGAAAGCGACGATGATCCCTGCCTCATCGTGCGCGACGTCGATCTGCCCCTGGCGATGGAAGCCACATGGGTCCGGGATATCCGCACCTATCGCCTGCACCACGACGATGCGGCGGCCCTGATGGCCGATCTGGTGCACGACAAGTCCCGTTTCGGCGCCCGGGTCGGAATCGAAATGCGGTCCCATTGCCTCTCCTGGGAGTGGGGCCAGATGCTTGCAGCGTCACTTCCGGCATCACGATTCACCGACATCACGCCCCTTCTTGGCGCCTTGCGCTGGATCAAGTCACCCGCAGAGGTCGTCTTCATGCGCGAAGCCGCCCGCCATGCCGAGGCCGGTCTTGCCGCCATGCGCCGGGCGCTCAGGCCGGGTATCAGCGAGATCGCGCTGGCGGCCGAGATCGAGTATGCCATGCGCCGGCAGGGATGCGACTACTGGGCCATCCCCATCGAACTGGCAAGCGGGCCGAGAAGTGAAGGTGGCCATGCGACACCGCGCAACCGCGTCATCGAATCGGGCGATCTCGTTCACGTCGAACTGGCGGGCGTTCACGAGCGCTACCACACCGTTGCCATCGCAACCATGGCGGCCGGCCGGCCTTCAGCCGGCAAGCGCGATCTCCACGAGGTGGCACGGCGTTCCCTCGAGGACGGACTGGCATCGATGAGACCCGGTGTGCCGGTGGCGGAGGTCGAGGAGGCCTCTCTCGCGGCGGTTCGTGATGCCGGTCTCGAAGATGCCGCAATGATGCGTTTCGGATACGGCATCGGTATCGCCTACCCGCCGCTGTGGCTCGAGACCCTGGAGATTGGCCGCCACATGGACCAGCGTCTGCAGCCGGGAATGACCTTCGTGCTGCATGCCTGCCTCACGCCACCCGGATCCGGGTGCGGTGTGGTTGTCGGCGGCACCTGGCTGATGCTGGAGGACGGTGTCACGATGCTGGCGGGCAGCGGCGCAACGGATCTCGACATCATCGGCTGACGTCAACCGACGCATCTGCTGAAGGAGGATCCGCGAGAAGGCGCATGAGAATCCATCGCTGCGAAACACCTTGCCCCTCGGAATTGTCGGACCGCCGGCAATCAGAATGGGCATGGCAATTCAAGCCTTCGGTCGGTCGCGGCCCGCTTCAGTGCCAAGATGACACCTGACGCTCGGTCCGTGCGAAATCTCACAAGGCAGCGATTCTCACGCAAGGCAGCCACCCTTGGAGCGAACCTGTTGTTCGACCCGAGGAGCCGGTCTGACGTCTGGATTGTCGCGATCGATACCCTCCTGACGTTCCGTGCCGGGCGGTCGCTGAGGACGGCATCGCGCGTGCGCTGGTTGACCGGCGCAGAGCTGCGGCTGCACTGGCCGGAGACGGTGGCGAGGCCTTACAATGGCGCCGGGAGAAACCGCGCAGCGGACGGCCGACGATGATCTTTCGACAGCTCTATCATCACGACTCGGGCACCTACACCTACCTGCTGGGCGGGCGCGCCGGCGGCGAGGCGCTCATCATCGACCCTGTACAGGAGCGGGTGGAGCGCTACCTCGCCCTGCTGGAGGAACTCGACCTCACGCTTTCCAAGGTGCTCGATACCCACGTCCACGCCGACCACATCAGCGGCATGGCGGAACTGCGCGACCGCACCAGCTGCGTTACCGTGATGGGCCGGGAAGCGCCGGTGGACGTGGTCTCGATGCGCGTCGGCGACGGCGACCCGATCGAGATCGAGGGCGTGCGCCTGCTCGCGCTTCACACGCCGGGGCACACCGCCGAGTCCTACAGCTTCGCGATGGGGGACCGCGTCTTCACCGGCGACACGCTGCTGATCCGGGGCACCGGCCGCACCGACTTCCAGAACGGCGACGCGCTGCAGCAGTACGACTCGCTCTTTGGCAAGCTGCTGACGCTGCCCGACGAGACGCTGGTCTACCCCGGCCACGACTACAAAGGCGACACGGTGAGCACCATCGGCGAGGAGAGGCGCTTCAACCCGCGCCTCCAGGTCGCCTCGCCCGCCGAATACGCGACGCTGATGGATAACCTGAACCTCACTGACCCCAAGATGATGGACGTGGCCGTGCCCGCGAACCTCAGCGTCGGCCGCGGCCAGGAGGACGAGGCGCATCCCGAGTGCGCGATGAGCGCGCGCGAAGTGATGCACGGCCACCGGCCCGACGACATCCTCGTCGACCTGCGTGAGGCCAGCGAGCGGGCCCGCGAGGGCACGATCCCCGGCTCGGTACATGCGCCCTACGGTCGCCTCGCGGAGATGATCGAGCCCGGCGGGGCTCTGCGTGCGCTCGCCGGCCGCCCAGGACACCGGTTGGTCTACTACTGTGCCTTCGGCGAGCGCTCGGCAATGGCGGTGGAGAGCTCGCGCCAGAGCGGCGTCGGCAACGTCTGCCACATGATCGGAGGCATCGCCGCATGGCGCGAGGTCGGGGGCACCGTCGAGGCGTGTTGATCATGCGCCACGCAAGACGCGGGGGCATGGGGCCCTTGGGCACCATCCTCATAACCGCGACCGACAGCCCGAACGAGACCCGGGAGGGGCACCAGTTCGAGTCCATGCAGATCCTGGCCGCCGACGGCTCCGGTGCATCCTTGGCGACCGGACAGCGGCGTAGAGCGCCGCTCGCGACGATCACTTTCCAACCACGTCATGGCCGGGCTTGTCCCGACCATCGACCGGTTGTTCGTGCGGCAGCATCAGGAAGCGTGGATGTCCGCAGCAGGCAAGGAGACGGGGATGACGCAGGGAACGATCTGTCTCGACATGCGGGAGGCAGCGGCCCATCTGGATCTCTTGACGGGCATGCCGGACCGCTACCGGGCAACGGGCCGGTGAGGAGCGCGACCCGGTCCCGAGAGCGGGGAGTGAAGAGCCGCACAGGTGCTACAGATCGAGGTCAGCTGCCCGAACGCGAGACGGTGTGTCTCGCGGATGTTGCCGACCGCCGGATGGCCATGCACCGGGACGGTGTTCATCTCCTGCGAACGGTACTGGATATGCATGGAAACGACGGTCACAGGCTGGACGTTCGACCAGATCCTCGACGGCACCCTTGACGCCGTTCAGAGCCATGCCACGACGGGACCCCACCATCTGAGGCGTCCTGGTCACGCAATGCGCTTCATTCCCCTACGCCACGACAACCTTCGACCCTGGGCGCAGATGATGTTCACGTCCGGTACAATGATTGCCGCCGACGGCCAGGCGCTCGGTCGTTTCCCAGCCCGCCTGTAAGGCGGGTTGGCAAGAAGCCATGACCACTCCGGACGACCGCGCCCGGCTGAATTTCGCCCTTCAACGGAGCACGGGGATGTATCCGAAAATCGCCGGATTCTCGAAATGATGGTTCCGCTTGTCGCCGGAGATGCGGGACTGGATCACGCCGTCGGCACCGATCCGGACCGCTGGAAGCGCAACCTCGCGACCTACCCCCGCTCCGGGATGATCGATCGCGTTCCCGTCTACAATGAGGTCGTCTGCGACTTCTTCGAGTGATGTCCATGTTAGCTGCGTGTCGGGCGCCCCACTTTACTCGCGGCGCCAACAATCTGAACACCGGGTCTGGCTCTCTCCTGCACCGGGTTGCAGCTGGACGGATCCCTTCCCCGTCTGCAAGCGAGCGAGTTCCCTTCGTGGTGTCTTCGTCTGCCGGCTCCTTCGTCCGGGCCGTCGCTGAGAGACTCGTCTGGACGGCGATCAGTTCACCCGGTTCCTCCTCGCAGCCTTCGTCGAGCATGTCTGCGTACAGTTTCCTCGCCACAACAAGGGCCGAGCGGAATGTTCTCTCAACAAGCGTGGCCAGCCCTCCATCCGCGTCGAGAGATGCCGGTGCCGCGATCACGCTATCTGCCGTGCGATCCTGAAAGGTTGACTTCCGTCGCCCGGGAGTACGGGAGTCAATGGGCGGGAACCACGACCGGAGGTGACGGACGCAAGGCGGCGATGAGGTAGCCGATGACGACAAGATTGACGGCGTTGAAGGCGACCCCTGCGAGGAAGGGGGTGTGGTAGCTGCCGGTGAAGTCGAAACCGAGGCCGCCGACCCAGCCGCCGATGGCCATGCCGAAGGTGCCGAAGAGAACAACGATGCCGGTGCACCGCCCGGTCCATTGCTCGGGGAGCGTTTCACGGATGATCACAGGATAGGTCGGAGCGATGCCGCCGAACCCGAAACCGAAGATTGCCGCAGTGATCATCAGCGATGCGGAACTATCGAGGAAGGGGAGCAAACCCAGCGTCGCCGTCTGGATGAACGAGAACACGAAGAGGGTCTTCAGAGCGCCGATCCACTCGATCATCAGGCCGCACACGAGAGCCCGCGAGACAAAACTCGCTGCCAGGAGGGCGGAAAGGACCGATGCCGCCTCCATTGGCGCAATCCCGACATCGGTGGCGTGGGATTTGATGTGGGCAATGGGCAGGGACATGCTGACACAACAGCCGATGATGGCGATGCAGAGCAGCACCATCACCGTGCGGGGCTCCACAGGCGAAAGTCCCTGCCCCGGCACAATCGCTTCCCCAGGAGTCCCTGAAGGCGCCAGGGGACGGGGCGAACGCCGAAGGAGGAAGGACAGCGGCACCATCACGGCCATGCTGGCGACACCGTAGACAAGGTAGGTATCGCGCCAACCCCATGTTGCCAGTCCGTACTCGAAAAGCGGCGGCCACAGCGCACCGGCAACACTCTGGCCACTGGTCACAAGTCCCACGGCGATGCCGCGCCGCCGCACGAACCAGCGTGTCGCATTGGCCACGAGAGGCACATAGAGCGCTGCCTGGCCAAGGAGTCCGATCACCAGCCCGTAGACCAGATAGAATTCCAGCTCGCTGGCCACCATGCTGACCAGCACGGCGCCCGTGCCGATCATGACGGCGCCCACCAGGGCCGGCCATCCCATTCCGGCCCTGTCAAGCCACCAGCCCATGACGATGCCGCCCACCCCACCTCCGATGAACTGCAGGGAATAGGCAAACGAGGGTACCGATCGCGGCCAGTCAAAGCTGGCAGCGATATCCTTCATCGACACGACAAGCAGGAACAGGGCTCCGTTCCCCAACACGAGCATCAGGAAGGAGGCCGCCACCACGATCCACGCATAGCGGCTGTCGCTCAGGCGACCCAGGTGCCGGATCATGGACCAGGATCGACGTCGGAAGGTGCCCGAACGGGCGGTGGATATCTCAAGCGGTCCGCCGGGCCGTTGTCAGACGACCAGGCGAGATCGAACACTGACCGCGGTCCGGGTTGGGCTCGACCACACGCCCGATGATGTCGCCCAGGGCGTCAGCACCACCGACATAGCTACCGTCGATCCAGATCTGCGGCACCGTGATCGGTGTCTTGGGTCCGACGATCGGCTTGACCCGTGCCAGCATCTCGTAGAGCGCTGCAGGCTCTCGCACCACGTCATGATAGGTGTAGGTGATCCCTGCCTGGTCGAGATAGTCCTTGGCGCGCACGCAGTGCGGGCAGGTCGCCTTGCCGAACAGCCTGTTCCCGGCAAGGGGCGTGCGCTTGGCGTGCGCCTCGATGATGGCCTGGGTGAGCACGCCCCGGTTGAGCGCTGCCCCCTGGCTGACAAGGCGCCCTTCCACCAGAACGATGGGAGCGTGCCAACCGCCCTTCGGCAAGGGTTTCCACCATTGTGTCAACCAGTCACGGGTATCGACCTCGACGGGCACTCCGTCGAGCTCGGTCTCCACGACATCGGCAATCACGTCCTTGGTAAGAGAGCATTCGCCGCAGGGAATCTTCACACTGAACGGTCCCCACGCACCCGCCCATCGATACAACGTGACATTGACCGGCTTCGTCATGACCCCGTTTCCTCCGCTTGCGTCGACAGTGCCGGGCAGCGCTGCCGGTCTGCAGCGTTTGAGTCGGGCCGAACAGCCACACCCTTGCTCAACTGCTTGTCCAGGAAAGGATGAGCCGATTGACCTCCGCCGCCTTTTCCATCTGCACCATGTGTCCGGCGCCGTCGATCACGGTTGCACCCTCCACCGCCCCGGCGTGGGCGGCCGGGATGATGGCATCCTCTGCACCCCAGATGGCGTGGCACGGACATCCGATTCCCGCAAGGTCATCGGCGATGTCCGTAGCCTGACGGTCTCCGGGAAAGAGCGTGCCCCTGAGAGCCTCGAGGAAGGCGCCGACACCGTCGAGACGCTTGTACTTCAGCACGTCCTCGACCATGGAACGGTTGACCAGCCCCTGATCGGCAAAGAGGTGCGCCAGTGCCGGCTTGAGGTCACGGCGCGAGGACGCCGAGACAAAACCGTCGAGGTAGGCGCCGTTGATCTCCTCCCCGAGTCCCGCGGCCGCAATGAGGGTGATTGAGGCGACGCGATCCGGCCGATCGATGCCGATCCGCCCGGCGACGAGGCCTCCCATGGAATGGCCGACGAGGTGAGCCCGGGCCACGCCGAGCGAGTCCATGAGGCCGATCACCGCATCCGTCATGGTCGTGAGCGATGGCGCGGCGACGGACTTGACCGACTGGCCGTGGCCCGGCAGGTCAAGGGCGACAACGGAACCGGCCTCGGCCAGTGCATCGATGTTGAAGAGCCAGTTGTCGAGGTCACCGCCGAAACCGTGAACCAGCAGCACCGGAATCCCGTCACCGGGCCGTTCGGCATAGCGGATGCGGCCCACGGGAAGATCCAGAAACAGCCGGACCGGCTCTTCGTCGTCCGCTTCCTCGACCACGGGCGCCGTGAAGGACGCCACATAGGCGTCGATCTCCGAATCGGGAACCGACGGCGGCGCCAGCACGCCGAGCAGCGCGCGCACCGGATAGGTCTCTCCGGCCATGCCGACGCGCTTGCGCAGGAGACCACCGTCGGTTGCCTCCAGGGCATTGGCGATCTTGTCGGTCTCGACATCCATGATCTCGTCGCCAGGCGAAATCTCGCTGCCCTCCTCGACAAGCCAGGACGACAGGGTTCCCTGCTTCATGGAGAGACCCCATTTCGGCATGAGGATCGGGACAATCCGCCCGCTCATGAGGAGCGCTCTCCCATTGTCTGGCGCACGCCATCTGCAATACGTTCGGGGGAGGGAATGTAGAGATCCTCGAGCGCAGACGAAAACGGGACCGGCGCGTGAGGAGCGGTCACCATCGCAACCGGCCCCTTGAGAGACCCGAAGGCTTCCTGGGCCACTGCCGCGGCAACGTCCGAAGCAATGGAGCAGCGCGGATTGGCTTCATCCACGCAGACGAGACGCCCGGTCATTTCGACACTCTCGAACACCGTATCGAGATCGATGGGCGAGAGCGTGCGCAGGTCGATCACCTCGACGTCAATGCCTTCGCGCTTGAGGGTCTCCGAGGCCTCGAGGGAATAGGGCACCATCATGCCGTAGGTGACGATGGTCACGTCCGTCCCCTCCCTGGCGATGCTCGCCTCACCAAAGGGGATGGCATAGGACTCTTCGGGCACATCGGTCTCGCGATCGTAGAGGTTCTTGTGCTCCAGGAAGATCACCGGATCGTTGTCGCGGATCGACTGGATCAGGAGACCCTTGGTGTCATAGGCGTTGGAGGGGCACACGACCTTGAGTCCCGGAATGTGGGTAAAGATCGGGGTCAGCATCTGGCTGTGCTGGGCTGCCGCCCTGAACCCCGCACCGCAGGTAGCCCGGATGACGACCGGAGTTTCCGCCTTGCCGCCGAACATGTAGCGGAACTTGGCAGCCTGGTTGAAGATCTGGTCCAGACACACGCCCATGAAATCAACGAACATCAACTCGGCCACAGGGCGCAGACCACAGGTTGCGGCACCGATGGCGGCGCCGATATAGGCGCTTTCCGAGAGCGGCGTGTCGATGAGTTGCCCCGGGTGCTTGTGAATGAGGCCCTTGGTGACGCCCATGGCGCCGCCCCAGGCATCGTCCTCGCCGGGTGATCCGGTGCCGCCGACGATGTCCTCTCCGAGCACGACAACGGTCGGGTCCCGGCCCATCTCCTGGTCAAGTGCCTCGTTGATTGCGTCCTTCATGCTCAGTGTGCGTGCCATGTCTCCATGCTCCTCAGGTGGCGGGAAGCGTTCAGTACGTTACATAGACGTCGGTCGTCAGTTCGGCCGCCGACGGGAGAGGTGCTGCCTTCGCGCCCTCGAGTGCGTCTTCGATGAGATCCGCCACTTCGGAATCGATGACGGCGAGCTCGCCGGTTTCGACGACACCGGCTTCAAGAATCTTTCCGGTGAAGATCTTCAGGCAATCGCGGTGTTGACGGTTCGCCTCGTTTTCTCCCGGCGCCCGGTAGGTCTGGGCATCGCCTTCGAAGTGACCATAGAAACGGATCATCTTGCACTCGAGAAGGGACGGTCCACCGCCCTCCCGGGCCCGCCGGATGACCTCGCCGGCGGCCTCGTAGACAGCAAAGAAGTCGGTGCCGTCAACGGTGATGCCAGGCATGCCGAAGCCGGCAGCCCGGTCGACGTAGGAGTCCGAGGCCACCGCGTAATCCACGGAGGTCGATTCCGCATAGCCGTTGTTCTCGACCACGAAGATCACCGGAAGATTCCAGATCGCCGCCAGGTTCATGGATTCGAGAACCGTGCCCTGGTTGGAGGCGCCGTCACCAAAAAAAGTGATGCCGACTCCATCATGGCCGAGTTTCTGTGCAGCCAGGCCGGCGCCGCAGATGAGCGGTGCTCCGGCGCCAAGAATGCCGTTGGCGCCCATCATGCCCCTGGAGAGATCGGCGATATGCATCGACCCGCCCTTGCCGGCGCACGCTCCGGTTGCCTTGCCGTAGATCTCGGCCATCATGGCCTTGACGTCGACACCCTTGGCGATGCAATGGCCGTGCCCGCGGTGGGTCGATGCGATGCGGTCATGGTCCTCGAGATGCATCATGATGCCGACTCCCGCAGCCTCCTCGCCGGCATAGAGGTGCACGAATCCCGCGATATCGCCCGTCGCGAACTCCACGTGCAGGCGTTCCTCGAATTCACGGATTGTCCTCATGCGGCGGTAGGCGGTGAGCAGGCCTTCCCGGGACAGGGGGAACGGATTGTTCATCGGGGTTCTCCTTCGTGGCAGGGGGAGCTCGATTGATGGACCAGCAGGCCGTGCCTGGCCGCGAAGGCCATGCAATCGGAGACACATACGGTTCTGAAGGCATCGGTCTCGAGGCGGATGCTGACGTCATCGGCTTCGCCGAAGGTCAATTCACGTTCACCGTCGAGGGCAATGGAACCGGAGGTGACCGAGGGCCTGCAGGGCACGTCCGGCGCCATAGTCTCGACCGACAGGATGCCGATCCTGCCTATCAGACCAGGAGCAACCGGGAAGGCGAGTGTGCGCGGTGCAGTGCCGGCCGGCGCCAGCCTGATCCGCCTTCCCTGCGGCGTTGTCCGGTCGAGGGGATCGGTGAGTCCGACAAGCGACGACATCCCTATGCCGTCCGCCTCACCGAAGGTGGCGAACAGGTCACGGAAACTCTCCGTTTTCCAGATGGCGCGCGCTCCCACATAGCGTTCAGCTACCACGGCTGCATCCACAAGCGCAATCTCGTGGCGCCCGTTGACGGTCACCACGAGCCGCTTGTTCAAGGCGAGGGCGATGTCGGCCGGAACGAGGCCGCTGGTTGCAAGGCCGACGGCAAGACCGGTAATGGTCGGTTCGCGAAACTCCGGAAAGGCGTTGTTGGTCCCGGTGGAGACACCGGCGATCGGTGTCTGGCCGCACGACGAGGCAACGACCCGATGGGTGCCGTCGCCACCGAGAACCACGATGGCGCCGACGTCCATATCGGCCATCCGCCGTGCGGCGGCGGCGCTGTCCAGGTAGGTCGAGGTCACGGGCATGTCGAGATAGGTGACGGCCGGCAGGCGGGCCGTTCCCATGCGCCGTTCCCGCTCGATGGTGCGCATGAGCTGGGTGCGGATACCACCGTTCTCCGGCATGACGACCACATCGCTCACGTCCGCCGCCGCCAGTCCCGTCAGCAACCTGAGAACGATGTTGGCACGATCGTTGATCGGCAGGTTCCCGGCGTGGGAAACAATCCTGCGTATATCCCGGGCCGATACCGGATTGGCAATGATCCCGACCGCCCTCATGGGCAAGCTTTCCCTGGATCCGGCGGCCTGATCAGTACTTCAGGACCTCGTCGAGAATTTCCGTGGCATCGCCACGGTAGCGGGTATCGTGGCGGTCTTGCCGCGCCCGGATACCGTGAGTGCGATAGATCTCGATGGAGTCGTCCACGGGCCGGCGATCACCCTCATGGGCGGTCAGCCACAGGCGCAGGAGAAGGCGCCCCTTGTCTTCTCCCGGCGGATCGTCGAAGCCCCGGCGGGCATGAAGTGTCGTCAGGTTGTTGCAGATCAGCAGCTGGCCTGGCTCGATCTGGAACTCGAACATGTGGTCGGGGCGCAGGGCCACGTCATCAAAATAGGAAAGTGAGGCGCGGTCGAACGCCGGAAGGTCCTCGCCGAGTTCCTCGCAGGCCATGTAGATGTACCCGGCGACATAGCGGCAGCTGACACATCCCTCGCGTTCCGACAGCACCGGGACGCGGTGCTCGGTGACCGGGGCTTCGCCCGGTCCTTCCTCGCCAAACCGGTGGTAGCGGAAACCGCGATAGAGTGGACCGAGGTACTCGGGCCTCTCGTCGAGTATCGTGTTGTGAACGGCGAGTGCGCTGGCGTACTGGGATTCCCCACCCTCGATGCTCCTGCGTATGGAGAGCATGCACAGAATGTCGCAGGCGTCGGTGTGCAGGGTCAACGGCAGGGAGTTGCGATAGGCGCGCTCCTTGTGATCCTTGCCGCCCACGTTGACGACATGGCCAAGGCGGTCGCCGATGACCGACTGGGACTGGCCCGTGCCGAAGTGGGTGCCGAGCCCCCAGTAGATGATTTCCGCCTTGGCGAGCGACCAATCCTCGACCGGCAGGCGGTCAACGAGAACGATGCCGCGGCCCCACATGATCTCCTCGTAGATGTCGCGCAGATCATCGGCGATGGCCGTCAACCGGAAGTGATGGTGTCCGATCTCGTCGAGCGTCAGTCCCTGGCGGTCGACCTCGCGCCACGCCTCATCGAGGGCATCGATATGGCGCTGATCCCAGTCGACCCTGATGGCGTCAAGGGATCCAAGACCGGCAGAAGTCCACGCCGAAGGATGGTGAACCGGTTGCAGGTAGACGTCAGCCATTGCATGTCCTTCTCATCCTGGTGGATCCTATCAGAGCCGGGGTTGGAGCGTGAAGGACTTGCACCGGCGGGCTGCGGAAGGCAGCTTTCGGGCACGGGGCCCAGGGAAACACGACCATGATCGATCTCTATTTCGACCACACTCCGAACGGACAGAAGGTCCATATCATGCTCGAGGAGTGTGAACTCGCCTACAACCTGATCATCATCGACATCGGCAAGGGCGAACAGTTCGATCCGGACTTCCTGAAGATCAGCCCGAACAACAAGGTCCCGGCCATCGTTGACCACGAAGGCCCGGGAGGCGACCCCATCGCCCTCTTCGAATCAGGAGCGATCCTGCTCTATCTCGCCGAGAAGACCGGCCGGTTCCTCCCCACGGAACCGCAGCAGCGATGGGACGTGATGCAGTGGCTGTTCTGGCAGATGGGAGGCTTCGGGCCGATGCTCGGACAGGCACACCACTTTCTTGCCTACGCCCCGATGAATCCTGCGGGGCCTCAGGTCCTGCCCTATGCCCAGAACCGCTACCGCAACGAGGCCTCCCGGCTCTACGGCGTGCTCGACCGGCAGCTCGGTGAAAACAACCACGTTGCCGGTGACGCCTATTCGATCGCCGACATGGCGATCTTTCCGTGGTGCCGGCTTCATGAACGACAGGAACAGGATCTCGACGACTTTCCCAATGTGAAGCGCTGGTATGGCGTCATCGGCGAGCGTCCGGCCGTGACACGGGACATCGCCGCTTCGGCAGACATCGTCACCGGCTTCACGCCGGAGAGCTGGTCGGTTTCCTTCGGCGCCGACCAGTACCGGAAGCGCTCGTGAAATCCGTCCATGACGGCCCTCCTCGACAGGAAGGAGTTTGTTTCACTCCTGTGCTTCTGGCGATCAAGACCCGGCGTGTCGTTCAGTGTCGGTGTGAGCGGTGTGATCGCGGAGTTTCACGCTCCCGGCGATGAACCTGTTGCCTGGCATGTGGCGGAAGGGATCATGACCGGCACATGTCCGGGCGGCAGTATCGAGATCATGCCGACCGACCGCATCCTCAGCATCCCCTACGACATCGCCGGCCGGAACCGCGGATATCTGTTCTGCCTTGAAGAGGAGACGGCACGGATGGCCTGTCACAGGGTGCTCCGGCATGCCGGCTCCCGGGGTCACGCCGCTCTCTTCGATATCGGAGCCGGCGCCACCACCGTGGATGCCCTCATCATCGTGGACGCCCCCTCACTTCTCCTCACCCTCACCCGGGCAGAGGGCGAACGACTTGTGGGCACCCATCATCCGGCACTTGCAGGGATCGTCGAGGCAGGCCCGTCCCGTCTGTTCCGTTCGCGGCTGGCCGAGATCACCGTCACCGGCCCCATCGCGACCTCGGTGACTCCCGAGGGTCCGCACACCCATCTTCTTGCCGACCTCATCGATGGCTCCACGCACGACGACCGCATTCCCGTACCCGCCGGCTGGCTGCCGTGCCTGACACTGCACATTCCCGTTGCCGATCCGGCGTTTCCGGGCGGGGCCGCCCCGTGATCAGCGTCTACGGCCTGAAGAACTGCGATACCTGCCGGCGGGCGCTTGCCTGGCTTGTGGAGCAGGAGATTGCACACAGGTTCCACGATGTCCGCAAGGATGGATTCGGTGACGTCGAGTCATGGATTGCCGCATGCGGTCATGAGGCGCTGATCAACCGGCGCGGCACCACGTGGCGCAAACTGCCGGAACAGGATAGACGGAATCTCGACGAAGCCCGGGCCGCCGTACTCATCAGGACCTGGCCCACGGTCATGAAACGACCGCTGTTCGTCTCCGGAAATCGCGTGCTGGTGGGATTCTCCACCGCCACGCGATCGGCGCTTGCCGCGCCCTGTTGACAGATCACACGCCTCCCGGGTGACGCTGCTTGGACGCAAGGTTCCCTGTCAGATACCGTGCAATCCAAAATCAATTCCCCTTCAACGCTTTGGCCAACGGTTCCGATGAAACGAGGGGGAACGGGAGAACACGATGGACAGTCTCAATTCGATTATCAATTCGATCAACGCCTTCGCCTGGGGGCCGCCAATGCTGGGGGCGCTGGGGGTCACGGGCGTGCTGCTCACCGTCGGTCTGTTGTTCATGCCCTGGCGCAAGGTGGGATACGGATTCCGCCTTCTCTTCGACAAGGGAGGTGCCGTCGGTGAGGGTGAAGTCAAGCCCTTCAACGCGCTGATGACAGCGCTTTCGGCAACCGTGGGAACCGGAAACATCGCCGGTGTTGCCACCGCCATTGCCCTCGGCGGCCCGGGCGCCATCTTCTACATGTGGCTGATCGCCCTCTTCGGCATGGCGACGAAGTATGCCGAGGCCGTCTGCGCAGTGACCTACCGGGAGGTCGACGCCACCGGAAAGTACGTCGGCGGACCGATGTACTACCTGCGCAACGGGGTCGGGGAGTTTGCGCCCGAACTAGGCAAGTGGCTCGGCATCGCCTTTGCCATCTTCGGCGCGGTGGCCGCCTTCGGTATCGGCAACGCCGTGCAGGTCAACTCCATGGCCAGTGCTCTCATCAACAGTTTCGGTGTGCCAACCTGGGTGACGGGCGTGGTCGTCGCCGTGCTTGTCGGCATCGTCATCATCGGCGGCATCCGGCGGATCGGCGAGGTCGCCGGCAAACTGGTGCCGGCGATGATCGTGCTCTACATGGGTGCTGCGCTGGTGATCCTGGCGATCAACATCACGGCCATTCCCGATGCCATCGGGATGATCTTCACCTACGCCTTCACACCTGCCGCCGCGACAGGCGGATTTGCCGGAGCCGCGGTGGCCGCAGCCATTCGCTTCGGTGTCGCCCGTGGCGTGTTCTCCAACGAATCCGGCCTTGGTTCTGCCGCCATCGCACATGCGGCGGCACAGACAAACAGCCCGGTTCGCCAGGGCGTGATCGCCATGCTCGGCACGTTCATCGACACCCTCGTGGTGTGCACGATCACCGCGCTCGTGATCCTGACCTCTGGCGCATGGGTGATGACGGGTGAAGACGGCGCAGGCCTCACCGGTGCCGTGCTGACATCGACCGGTTTCGAGGTGTCCCTTGCCGGCGGGCAGTACATCGTCACCATTGCCCTCGCGGTGTTCGCCTTCACCACCATTCTTGGCTGGTCCTACTACGGTGAGCGCTGCTGGCAGTACCTGTTCACGGAGAAGAGCCTGATCTTCTACCGAGGTCTCTGGGTACTGGCGGCCCTGGCCTTTGCCAACGTCAAGGTCGACCTTGTCTGGAACCTGTCGGACACGCTGAACGGATTGATGGCGATACCGAACCTGATCGGACTGCTGTTGCTTGCGCCAATGGTGTTCAAGGTCACCCGGGACTACTTCGAGGACATAGGCACGCCTCTGGGCAGTCCCCGTCCATCGAAGGGTATCTCGTCCTGATACCTGTCACCCGGTGCCGGTGCCTTCGTGGCACCGGCACCATCCGGTCTTGGACCACGGCAAGTAGAGAGTGATGATCGGGGCCGGGCGCCGGTTGCCCGCCGCCTTCGATACCGGTGAAGACGGCTCTCGAAACCGGGCACGACCATGGCATGGCTCAGGAGAGAGCGAACACACCCTGCGAGATGCCATGGAAGGCACGGGCGCGGGAGGTGTTGGCCACGTCGACCCGAGGTCGCTCCACTGCACCATGGAGTGGCCGGTGTCTCCGGGTTTTGCGGACACTGAGAACCTGATCGCCGCCACCGGACGTGGTTGGGAATCCTCGAGTGCGCTCAACCCCCTCTTCCGTCAGCAACATCCGCGCTGCACGACCGCTGATGAAGAGAGAACCGTGGAAAGCCATGCCTCCCGATGCCGGATTGTTCGGGAAATGTCCCGCGCTCCCGATACATCACGGCGCAAGTTGCCGGCGGCCACCGTTCGTATCCTGGGCGTCCTGATCACCCGGTCGACCTGGCGTCGCAGTGAGGTACGGGAACATCGGCAGACATTGTGCGGTTCGCCTGCATGCTCGAGGTCGAGCATCTGGTGAAGCCTTGCCAGACCGGACTGCGAGCCGGTGCGCCAGATCCATGCTCATGCCGTTCGCAGGGCCTTCGCGGCATCAGCTTTACCGTCCCGCAATGGCCGGGCGCACATGAACGACCCGACGAACGAGTGCGCAGCGCCCAACAGAGACGATTCCGGCGAAGCAGGCCCGCCGACGCATCACAGGATTTGTGACCCGGCAGGCGGTTGCGTGTTCGAACCTGCAAACCGGGATCAGGTCTTCTTTCGGTCGAGAAGCATCAGGAGGGGCGGAAGGAACAGGAAGTCGGCCAGCAGCGCAAAGGAAATCGTGAGCGAAACCAGAAGACCGAGAGCCCAACTCACCTCAAACCCGGACGAGGCAAACACCAGGAATCCCAGGACGAGCACAACAGTGGTGGTCAACAGCGCATGGCCAACGGTGCGGAAGGCGGTGCGCACCGCCTCCTGGGCGTCCAGTCCATCGTGGCGAGCCCGGTGATACTTGGTAAGGAAATGGATCGTATCGTCAACGACGATGCCGAAGGCGATCGCAGTCATCACTGAGCCGGCAAGTCCGACATTGCCGACCAGGAATCCCCAGAGACCGAGGCTCATCGCGGCGGGAATGAAGTTCGGCACGACGCTCACGAGCCCGACCCGCACGCTCCGGAAGATGAACACCAGGATCAGCGAAATCAGAGCCATGGCGATGATGGTGCCGGTCAGCATGCTCACGATGTTACGCTGCGACAGGTGAGCGAAGATGATACTGACGCCCGATGCTTCGGAAGCAAGGCCGGGTGCGCTGCCCCGGATCCACTCCTGGGCGCGCGCATCGAGTTCCCGCTGCGCCTGCGATGTGAGGCTGCGCAGTACAACGGTCATCCGCGTGGCCGACTTGGCAATATTGATCCGGTTGTTCAGATCTCTTCCGAACGGAAGAGACAGTTCATAGAGCAACAGGTACTGCGCTGACAGTTCCGGATCGTCCGGCAGGCTGTAGTAATCAGGATCGTCTGCGTGCATGTTCTTGTTCAGGCGTTTCATGATGTCGGGAAAGGCCTGAACGTGGAGAACTTCGGGCTGTTTGCGGAACCAATCGGCGAACGCTTCGACATTCCCCAGATAGGCGGGTTCGGTGATGCCTCCGTCGCGGCCCGAGTGGAGCGTGTACTCCAGGGTTTCGATGCCGGTCAGATTTTCGATCACGAAATCCGTGTCTTTCCGGAACTGGTATCGCTCGCTCAGATAGCTGGTCCAGTTGTCGGTCAACTCGAGCCTGGGGACACCCGTGATCAGCACGGCGGCGACGACCACGGAACTCCACAGCAGCACCGTCCGCCGGGCAACCACGAAATCACCAAGGCGATCGAAGAAACCAGACATCCGGGCGCGACCCGGGCGCGCCCTCAACGGCAGGACGGACAGCACGGCGGGCAGCACCGTCATGGAATAGACGAGAGCGCAGAACACGCCAAAGGCCACAAGGTTTCCGAGAACGCGGAACGGCGGTGAGTCGGATGCATTCAGGCTCAGGAACCCGATTACGGTCGTGAGCGAAGTCAGGAACACCGGCCATGCATTGACCCGGATCGATTCGGCGATCGCGGACTTCCGGTCCAGGCCCCTGCCGATACCCGCCAGCGCCTTCTCGACGATGTGGACCGAGTGGGCAACCGCCACCGTCATGACGATGATCGGCACGCCGGAATTCGCGGGGTTGAACACGGTTCCAAGCCAGCCGGCGAAGCCCACGGTCGTGTTGACCGTGAAAATCAGCACGGCGACGATCGCCGCCGTCCCCATGAGGGATCGCAAGAGGATGGCCGCCACGCCTGCGATAATGGCAAACACGATCGGGACCAGGGTCTCCGTGTCATCCCTGGTGGCGTCGGCGAAGGCACGGGTCAACGGCACATCCCCGGTCAGGTAGTAGGAGATGTCCGGATTGCCGGCGCGAGCCCTTTCGAGAAGGTGATCGAGATGGTTGGTGATCTCGAACACCGCCGCATCCGGGTTGTCCGGCAGGGCAAAGTCGATCACAAGCCCGGCAACCTCTCCGTCGTGCGACACCAGACGCCCGGCGATCTCGGGTGTGTTCAGCGCGACCTCCCGGATCCATTCGAGATCAGCGTCCGTCAAGGCATCCGCATCATCGACCAGCGGCTGGACAATCAGTTCGTCACCGTCGGCCTGACTGTGGGAATGGTTGGAAAGCGAGTCGACCCGCATGGAATAAGGTGTCTGCCACGCCGCCTCGGTGAGGTCCTCAAGAGCTCCCAGCGTTGCCCGGGTGAATACGGAGCCGTTCCGCGGAGCGACGGCAATCAGCGCCCTGTTGGACGAGCCGAAGGTCGCCTCAAGCTCATCCAGTGACGCAAGCTGTGGATTGTCTTCGTCGAACAGGCTGCGGTAGTCGTTGGTCACGCCAACGAAACCGACGCCGGCGGTCAGCGCCATCATGACCAGCGCCGCCAGGGCAAGAACCAGCCACCGGCGACGCAGGATCGTTTCGATGAAGGACTCGACGATGCCTGTCATCACGGGACCAATCGCATGACGTCGGGGTGCGGTCGACACTGCACGGGTGCTACCATTTGGACGACAGCCCGGCATGGGGGTTGTCGGGCAAATGGTAGCTGATCCCCCCCTCGTCGTACATCGACACGTCAAGACTTCTGGTGACGTCCTCGACAGGCCGGGAATGACGGGGATTCAGCTTCTCCGCCAACCGCTTGATCCGGCTCAGCATACCTGCGAGGACCAGTGGAACATTCCGGCGGAACATCCGGCAGCCGGGCAAAAGCCCGCGCAGATCGAGCCATGCCGGCGGTTCGGCACAGTGTTCGAAACAATCCCTGACGGATGCCGGCGCGCTTCGAAGTGCTTTGCCTCCCTTTCCGCGCATGCAACGCTCAATCAGCTTCGTAGACCTTTCGGCTCCAAGCGCCTCGAGATCAGCAATCATGGCATTGGCCAACGGGTCTCCGAAGGTGGTGTGCGTGACGTGGTTCGCCGCCCCCTCCGGATCGATCTCGCGCGCTCTCGGATAGTGATCGAGATAGGCACCAGGAATCCTTGTCGGCTCTTGGAAGGTCAAATCTCTTCTTCCACACAGACCGACAGGTCATCCGGATCGGGGATCCCGGATGTGTGAAACGCACCCAGGTGCGATTCTCGCATGGAGTTTCCCTTGCGCATTACTCCACCGTCAGCGGCCCCGAATTTCGCCGTTCCCAATACTCCGTCGTGCATCCGAGGGCACCCCTCATGAAGACTGCCACGGGCTCTTCGGCACCTTGGCAACATGCAGTTCACACCCATCCTGACACACTTCGGCGACACATGAACAGGTTCAGTGTCACATTCTGAATCCGAGATCAACGTCGCCGAACAATGACAGAACGCCTCAAGAGCGGCCAGGGTCGCTCGGGATTCAGAGACAAATCGGAACATTCCACGAGCGATTATCGAACAGACCGGGGGAGAGAGTCACTCCTCTTCAACAGCGCACCCTTGTGCCCACACCCGACGCACCGATGGTGCCTTTCCCGCCAGCGCCCGGCTCGGGCGGGCGCTTGACGCACAGAAAGCGCGCCGGCCCGAGACCGTCGCCGCAATCCGGCTGCTGGCGCTCACCGGATGCCACCGCAGCGAAGTGCTCGACCCGCGCTGGCGCGATATCGGCGAAGACGCGATCCGGCTCCGCGACGCGAAGACCGGCCCGCGCGCGGTGCCGCCCGGCGCGGCTGCACGGGCGCCATGCGGGGCGGCGGCTGTCTACTGCGTCCGCTTGGCCCCGAAGGCGCCGATATAGTCGGCGGTGTCGAACACGCCCCAGGCCTCCTCGTGCGCCGGCCCGTGGAAGTTGCCCGAGAGGTAGTCGGTCCCCGCCGTCCCGGAGGTGAACGCTCCATTGCCGAGCGCCATGTCGGCCCAGCCCGGCGCGCCGATGGCGTGGCCGGGCACGTCGATGGCGACGCCCACCCGGGGCCGCGACAGGTCCGCGATCGTCACCGTCGCCGTGCCCATGAGCCGCGCGAACGCGCCCGTCGGGCTCGCCTCGGCGATGCCGGTCCAGGTTGCGCTGCCCGTGCCCGCGGGGTTGGCGCCCGTTGCGGCGCCCGCCACATACGCCTGCGCCAGCGAGAAGTCGCCGGCGAACGCCGTCCCGTCGATCTCCGCCGCCAGCGCCCCGGCGCCGAGCGCCAGCGCCGCGAAGCCGTGCTCGCCCCAGAACCCGTAGCTCGTCACCTCCGGCGAGACGGTGAGGGTGAGGTCGGGCAGCGTCTGCGTGTTCTCGAAGCTGCCGCTCGTCGTCGCCGTGTCGAACCCGCCCCGCGTGTCGAGCGCCGCCTCGATGGTCTCGAGATCCGTGCCGGCATCGAGGTCGAGCAGGTCCGCCACCGCGGTCGCCGTGCCGTCCGCCGCAACGCAGCGCCCACCCGAACAGGACACGCCCTCGACGAAGCTGTCCGCGATCGTATCCTCGCCCTCGGCGGCCAGCGAGTAGCGCCCGTGGTAGCTCGACTGCAACAGCGTATCGGCGCGTTCGAGCAGCCCGCCCAGACGGGCGACGCGCGGGTCGTCGGAGTCCGACAGGCCCGGCGTCCCGGTGCCCGGCGGTGGCGTCCCGGTGCCCGGCGGCGGCGTCCCCATGCCGCCGGGCGTCGCGGAGCCCCCCCCCCCCGCGGCGGGGCGGGGCAGGGCAGCGGGGGGGCGGGGGCGGCGCCCCGGTGCCGCGGGGGGTGGGGGCCCCCCCGCCGCCGCAGGCGGCGAGGGTCAGGGCAGCGGCCAGCAGGGCCGCGGTCAGGGGCAATCGGGGGTTCATGGCAGGCAGCCTCCCTGTCTTGTCATGTGTCTCGTCGGGGATGTCTCGTCGGATGCGCATTCCGCGGCGGTCGCCGGCCGGAGGAGGTCGCCGGCAACCGCCGCGGCGGCGCTCAGAACCGCAGCCTGAGATCGAGCCTGAGCGCGTGTTCGGGCCCGCCCGCGCCGCCCTCGCGGCGCTCGCCCGAGAGCTCCACGCCAAACGCCGTGTGCGTCGCCTCGAACCGGGTGCCAAGCCGCAGCCGGCGGCTGTCCCCGCCGGACAGACCCGTCTCCGCAAACGGCGTCAGAAGCCCGTGGGACGCCACCCCGAAGCCGTAGCCGATCCGCGCGTCGACCGCCCCGGCCTCGCTTCCCGCGGCCCCGGCGGCCGTCGGCAGCTCGTCGCGCCACAGCGCCTGCGCCGCCCCCGTCCCGGCGCCCAAGCGCGGGCTCAGCATCAAGGACAGGCCCCGTCCGTGCGCTCCCGGTCCGACCCGTGCGGTCACGCTCACACCGCGCTCCTCCGCGCCCTCTTGCGAGTGCG
>MKWU01001226.1_pt1 | contig 45981 bp, 35 predicted proteins | sample 809101 | NCBI WGS metagenome assembly MKWU01 (sample SAMN05860141, study PRJNA318959) | sponge metagenome | host: Aplysina aerophoba | place: Slovenia: Piran, Adriatic Sea, Gulf of Piran | collected 2013-05-07 | reverse complement strand
TCGCGGCGCTCCGGCGGGGGGTGGGCCGCGGGGCCCGGGCGGTGCGCTCGGTGGCGGAGGACGCCGTGCCGCCGTCGCTGGCGGCCGAGCTGGGTCCGCCGCCGGACGTCCGCCTGACGGTGCTCCCGGCCGACGCGGACCTCGAAGAGGCCAGGGCGTGGTTGGCCGAGGACTCCGCTGCGCCGGGCGAGCCGCGGCGCGCGGCGCTGATCGTGATTCACGACGACGCGGTCACGGGGGAGGATCCGGCTGCCGCGCTGGGGACCTACGACCTCTATGTTCCCGCGGGGCTCGACGACCGGGACGTCGATTTCTGCCACGAGGCGATCCGGGAGGCGATCACCGAGGCGCGCGCCGCGGCCCACGACCTCGACCGGGCGGCGGTCGAGCGTCTGCTCGAGGTGCCGCGACAGGCCTCGATTGCGGTCGGAGCGGGCGCGGAGGGCGAGACCGTCGGGGGGCTGACCCGTCTCCTGCCGGCGGCGTACATGATTCTGTTGATGGTGGGCATCATGGTCGGCGGGCAGAACATGTTGACGTCGACGGTCGAGGAGAAGTCGAACCGCGTCGTGGAGGTCCTGTTGTCGGCCGTCTCGCCGATGGAGCTGATGGCGGGCAAGCTGCTCGGCGCCATGGCGGTCAGCTTCGTCATGATGGCGTTCTACGCCGGGATCGGTCTGGCCCTGCTCGCCTCGTTCTCGCTGCTCGGCCTCGTCGACCCCTGGCTGATCCTCTACCTCGGGATCTTCTTCGTCCTCGGCTTCCTGGTGCTCGGCTCGCTCATGCTGGCGGTCGGGGCGGCGGTCAACGACATGAACGAGGCGGCGTCGTTGCAGGGTCCGTTGATCGTGGCGATCATGGTGCCGTGGATCTTCTGGCCGGCGGTCGCCCGCTCGCCCGATTCGACCCTGGCTCTCGTGGTCAGCTTCCTGCCGCCGGTCAACACCTTCGGGATGCTCATCCGGATGGCGTCGACCCAGCCGCCGCCGTGGTGGCAGGTCTGGCTGTCGATAGCGATCGGGGCCGCCGCGGTGGTCGGCGCCGTCTGGGTCGCGGCGAAGGTGTTCCGGATCGGCCTCTTGATGTACGGCAAGCCGCCGGACTTCCGGACGCTGATCCGCTGGGTGCGGGCTGCGTAGGTATTGGGGATGGTCGGTCGGCGAGGGCGGCGGCGAGACGATGCGCCACGCCCCCGGGGTCGGTCAGGAACGCATGCCCGACGCCATCGGGGCTCGGGCGGATGGGTGACGAAGCTGCGAGCATGCGGCCGGGGAGGCGAGACATGATGTCGAAGGGCGGGACAGGTGTTCGGGGCCGAAGCGGTCGGCTCACGCGACGGCAGGCGATGCAGGGTCTGGGCGCGGTAATCGGATCCGCGGCCGTGCTGCAGGGGGCAGGCGGAACGGCGCGGGCGGCTTCCGCCGGTGTCGTGCAGGCCGCGGCGGTCGGTCCGTACGACCCGGACTGGTTGCCGGCGGGGGTCCGGTCGCGCTTCGTGCAGGACGTCAACGGATTGACGATGCATGTTCTGGAGGCGGGCTTCGAGGACGACGGGCGCCCCGCGCTGCTGCTGCTCCACGGGTTTCCGGAGCTCGCCTACAGTTGGCGGCACGTCATGGCCCCGCTCGCCGAGGCCGGCTATCACGTCATCGCCCCCGACCAGCGCGGTTACGGCCGGACCACGGGATGGAGCCCCGACTACGACGGCGACCTGCGTCCCTTCAGTCGGTTGAACGCGGTGCGCGACGCGCTCGCCCTTGTTTCCGCGTTCGGCTATCGCACCGTCGACGCCGTCATCGGCCACGACTTCGGTTCGCCCATCGCGGCCTGGTGCGCGGTTGCGCGGCCCGACGTGTTCCACGCCGTCGCCCTGATGAGCGCGCCGTTCGGCGGCACCCCCGAATGGCCGTTCGACACGGCCGCCGGTGCCGCGCCGGCCGCGGCCCCGGCGGCGCCCGACATCTACGAGGAGATGGCGCGCCTGCCGCGCCCGCGCAAGCACTATCAGCGCTACTACCGGACGCGCGAGGCGAACGAGAACATGTGGCGCGCCCCGCAGGGGGTCCACGATTTCCTGCGCGCCTACTACCACCACAAGAGCGCCGACTGGGCAGAGAACCGGCCCTACCGACTTGCCGGGTGGACCGCGGAAGAGGCCGCGAAGATGCCGACCTACTACATCATGGATCTCGACATGGGGATGGCGGAGACAGTGGCCCGCGAGATGCCGACGGCGGCCGAGGTCGCCGCGAACCGCTGGCTGCCGGATCGGGAGCTGCGTGTCTACAGCGAGGAGTATGGGCGCAACGGCTTCCAGGGCGGCCTGCAATGGTACCGGTCCGGAGTCATAGCGGACGAGCCGCTGACGTTCGCCGGGCGGACCATCGACATTCCGTCCCTGTTCATTGCCGGCTCGAGCGACTGGGGCGCCTACCAGCGTCCGGGCTCGCTGGAGCGGATGCAGGAGCGTGCCTGCACCGACATGCGCGGCGTGCACTTCGTAGACGGGGCCGGGCACTGGGTGCAGCAGGAACAGCCGGCGGAGACGGTGCGTCTGCTGCTGGACTTCCTCCGCGCGGCCTAGGAGTCCGCGCCGTAGAACGGTGCAGACTCCTAGCAGGGTTGGTTGGGCACCCGGCGGAGCCGTCAGGCGACGAATGGTGGGCTGGTGCGGCGGGTCGGCCGCGCGGCGCGCCGGCACAGCATGCACGGCGGTCGGAACGGCCGCCGACATCCGAGAGTCCTTGTGGGAGGCGGCGGAGAAGGGGATGTGGAACGACCGGCCGATTCAAGGAAGGAATGGTAGCGGGGGGGGGATTTGAACCCCCGACCTTTGGGTTATGAGCCCAATGAGCTACCAGGCTGCTCCACCCCGCGACACGGCGGCAGCCACGAGCGCTGCCGCGAGCTTTAATAGTAGCATCGCGCCTCGGTCCCGTCAACGGTGGCCGGCGCGGCGCACCGGCCCCGAGTTGCGCGCATCGCCGAGCAGGAACACCTTCTCGCCGGGCAGGATCAGACCCAGCTCCTCGCGCGCCACCGCCTCTATCGTGGCGAGGTCTCCGCGGAGCTGTTGGGTCTCGAGCCTCAGCCGGACGTTCTCGGCGCGGAGCGTGCTCACGTCGACCAGGAGTCGCTGGTACGTGCGCCAGGTGTCGAGCGCGGACGAAAGCCCCTGCTCTCCGATGAGGGCGTGCGCCACCAGGAGCGTCACCAGGAGGGCCAGGAACAGGGCCGGCCGCGGTGGCCACGACCGCCAGCCGGGCCGATATCGTCGTCGGGCGTGGACAGGTAGCTGGGCTTCGGTCATCGTTGCGTCTCGGAGGGCCGGCTGCGGGCTCGCGGTGCGCGGGTCCCGTTCCTCAGTTATCGGACGGTCACGGGCGGGGGATTACCCGTGGGGGCAGGGCGGGAGAGCATGGTGCGGGAGAACGATTGCGTGATCGCGAGCACGACGCTGCCGGCGGAGATGGATGCCGAGGCGCTCGGCAGGATGCTGGTGGCCGAACGTCTGGCCGCCTGCGTCCAGGTGCACCCGCCGGTCCGCTCGGTGTACCGCTGGCAGGGAACGGTCGAGACTGCGCTGGAGCAGCTCCTGCACATCAAGACGGCGGCGCGCCGGGTAGAGGACCTGCGCCGGCGGCTGAGGGACCTCCATCCCTACGAGCTGCCCGAGCTCGTCGTGGTCCCCATCGTCGCAGGCGACCCCGCGTACCTCGCGTGGCTGGTGGACTCGACCACTCCCGGGTAGCGACCTGCGGCGGGACGGACGTCTCGCGTCCGGGACCTTTCGACGCCACGTGCAGGGGCGCGCGGGCGTGCGGCGAGCGGGCGCGGCGGGCCATCTCAAGCGCCGAGCCGGGACACGCTCCACGAGGCGCCGAAGCCCGCGAGCGCGAGCAGGGCGGCGCCGCCGGCCTGGCCCGCCGACGGCAGGGTCCGTTCGCGGCGATAGTCCGCGGGGTCGATCTTCTCCACCATCGCCGGCGAAAGGATCGCCTGCCCTCGAACGACGTCGCCGACCCGGGGCCGAACCGGTTCCGTGAACGGCCACAGACCGATCACCGCTCCGAGCAACAGTCCGAGCAGGAAGCCGAGCGTGGCCCGGCGGCGGGCGGCCAGCAGCAAACGCACGAGATTGCTCACGACTGCGACGCCCGCCACGACCCCCAGCGCTACCGGAACCAGCACGTGCAGCACCGGCCCGGCCGTGTCCCAGGCGCCGGCGCGTGCGATGTCGACGGCCGCGGCGACGGCGTCCACGATGGGTCGGTACTGACCGAGCACCAGCAGCAGGTAGGCGCCGGAGACGCCCGGCAGGATCATCGCCGCCCCGCCGGACACGCCTGCGACGACCAGCACGACGTAGGCGGCCGGGCCCGGCGCGCCGAGCCGGCTGACGCGTTCCGGGTCGAGGACGGCCAGCAGGGCCATCGCGGCGACGGCCACGGCAGCGCTCAGGGCGACGGTGCGATCCAGCGGCCTCACCAGCCGCCAGACGATCGGAATCCCGCCGGCAGCCAACCCGATGAACAGGCTGTACATGACCCACGGATAGCGGTCCAGCACGGCGCCGATGGCCTGCGCGCCAGCGGCGATCGCGAGCGCGGCCGAGCCGCCGACGCCGGCGAGCATCAGCAGCACCGGCGTCCGGAGCTTCAGGGTGGAGACCTCCGCGACGCCCGCGATGAACTGCGGGTAGAGTCCGACGGCCAGCAGCATCGTGCCCCCGGAGACGCCCGGCACGAGATTGGCCAGGCCCATGAGAGCGCCGCCGGCGATGCTGCGCAGGAGGAGCGGCACGCCCCTGAACGCAGGGGCAGGCATTCCGAAGGCGGCCGAGATCTTGTCGGACATGCTGAGGCAACGTGCCGGTCGGACGGCCCGAAGGTCGGCGCACCGGAGGGTGCGCGCTGGCGCCCCACGCCTCCGGTCGGTCTGCGCCCGGGGCCGCCGGGCGGCACGGGAACGTACGTTACGGTACACTGCAACGCTTCGGCAGGACGCCGATGGTTCGAGATCAATCGGGGGAAGCGGTCCGGCCCGCGACCGCGGCGTGGCCAGTCCGGCTGCTGGTCGGCGGAGCCATTGCGAAGCTCGCCCTGATGCCGTTCTCGGCGGCGGGCCAACCGGTGACGGCGTGGCTCGACACCTTGGCCTCGCTGGCCCTGGTCGTCGGACTCGGCCATATCCTGTGGCGTCTGACGTCCCGGCTGCAGCGGCGCCTCCTGTGGCGCGTGCGGCGGCGACTGATCCTCTCCTACGTTTTCGTCGGGGTTGTTCCGATCTTCCTGATCGTCGCGTTCGTCGGCCTGGCCGGCGCCCTGACCATGCTCGTGACCGGCGCGTTCATGGTTCGGTCCGAGCTGGACGACATCGTTGCGGACGCGGGCTCCATCGCGGCCACCATCGGGAGCCACCTGACCACCGGAGCCGCCATCGACGAGGTGCTGGCCGGCTACCGGGCCGGATCGGGAGCGACCTTCCCGGTGGCGGTGGCCGTCCTCGACGGGGATGTCGGCTCCGCCGGGGCCGCCGGCCCGTGGCGTCACGCGCCCCGCCCCGCGGCGCTACCGGCGTGGATCGGAAAGGCAGGGTTCACCGGATTCGTCGAGCTTCCGGACCGCGCGCCGCTCGTCGCTCGGGCGATCCGCCGGGTGGATGGGGGGCGAACCGTCGTTGTCGACGTCCCCCTCGGGCTCCCCGTGGCCGGCCGGATCGCCGACGCCACGGGCATCGAGGTGACCGGTCCGGCGTTCGCCGGGTCCGCCCCGGAGGGGGGGGCGGCGCCCGCGGTTCGCGTCGAAGGGGACACGACGGGCGGGTTCGCATCCGCGGGAGGGCTTGCCTGGGTCGTGTTCCTGGAACGGACGGATTGGGGGACCGGCGATACCCAGGCGGTCGGACTCACGATCCGGGTCCCGCCGACCGCCCTGTACCAGCACCTGTTCGGATCGCACGCACGCATCGGCGACGTGAACGTCGGCTCGGTTTTCCTGGTGTTGCTTTCCGTGGTCGGCGCGCTCTTCCTCGTCATGCAGGGCGCTGCGCTCGTGATGGGGTTCGCCCTGGCCCGGTCCATAACGGGATCGGTGCACGAGCTGTTCGCGGGGACGGAGCGCGTCCGGCGCGGCGACTTCACGCACCGCATCCGGGTCGCCTCCGGCGACCAGCTCGGCGACCTCGCGGACTCGTTCAACGCGATGACGGCCAGCGTCGAGGGCCTGCTCGCGCAGGCGGCCGAGAAGAAGCGCCTGGAGGAGGAGCTGCGCATCGCACGCGAGATGCAGATGTCGCTGCTGCCGCGCGACGCGGCCACGATTCCGGGACTGACGGTGGCTCCCTTCTCTCGACCGGCCCGCGAGGTCGGCGGTGACTACTACGACGTGGTCCGGCTGGGGGAGCGGCGGCTCGGAGTGCTCGTGGCCGACGTCTCGGGCAAGGGGACCTCCGCCGCGTTCTACATGGCCGAGCTCAAGGGGCTCGTCCTCAGCCTGAGCCCCATCTACGAGTCGCCGCGCCGGCTGTTGATGGAGGTCAACCGCATCCTGTCGGCCAGCCTGGACGAGCAGAGCTTCATCACGATGACGTACGCCGTCATCGATCTCGACGCCCGGACGATCACGTACGCCCGGGCCGGCCACACGCCGTTCATCTATCTGAAGCCGGGCGAGCCCGCCGGCGCCCAGATGCTGGTGCCCGACGGCCTGGTGCTCGGCCTGCGAGGCCTGGAGGGGCACTTCGACGCGCTGATCGAGGAGCGGCGCCAGCCGATCGGCTCGGGAGACCTCGCCGTGCTGTTCACCGACGGGATCACGGAGGCGATGAACGAAGAGGCGGACATGTTCGGCGAGGAGCGGCTCAGCCGGCTGCTCCAGGAGCACGCCGCCCTGGGACCCACCGCGCTGCTCGACCGCGTCCTGCAGGACGTCGAGGCGTTCGTCGGCACCGCCGACCAGCACGACGACATGACGATGGTGCTCGTCCGGGTCGACGAGCTGCCCGTGCCCCGTCCCGTGCCGCTGGCTTCTGCGGCCATCGCCTGAGCCCCGCGCGATGGCGGACCTGGCGGTAGTCTTCCGGACGCGGTCGGAGATGGAGGCCAACGTCGTTCGCGGCTTGCTCCGGACGCATGGGATCGAGGCGATCCAGAGCCCGCCGGCCGGCCGAGCCGCGCCCGGCCTGTTGCGGGACGAGGCGGGCGAGGTGCGTGTATCGGTCCCGCCGGAGCTCGCGCGGACGGCGGCGCGCGTCATCGCCGAGGTGCGCAGCGAGGTGTCGCGCGGGGTCCTGCTGCGCGAGGCGCACGGGGCGCTGGAGATCGCCCTGGGCTATCGGTTCACGGATCGCGGACTGCTCGAGCAGGCCCTGACGCATCGGTCGCGAGCCCACGAGGACCCGAGCGGGGCGGTGGCGGACAACGAGCGGCTGGAGTTCCTCGGCGACGCGGTCCTCGGGCTCGTGGTCGCCGACCGGTTGGTCCGGGATTTCCCCGGGCGCGACGAGGGCTGGACCTCGAAGGTGAAGGCGCAGCTCGTCTCGGCGCCTACCCTGGCCCGCTTTGGGGAGCAGGTGGGCCTCGGCGCGTACCTCCTGCTGGGACGGGGGGAGGAGAAGACCGGCGGACGGCGGAAGCAGTCGCTCATCGCCGACACGTTCGAAGCGGTCGTCGCCGCGATCTACCTCGACGGCGGACTGACCGCAGCCACCACGTTCATCGACGCACGGTTGCGCGGTGCGCTCGAGGAGCTGCACGCGAACGGCACGGCCGCGGAGGCTCCGGCGGACTGGAAGTCGACGCTCCAGGAGTGGCTGCAGGCGCGCGGGCGTCCCCTCCCGGCGTACCGACTCACGGCGGAAGAGGGCCCGGATCACCGCAAGACGTTCACCGTCGACGTCGTGGTGGGCGGAGACCCGATCGCCCGCGGCATGGGGCGCAGCAAGAAGGAAGCCGAGCAGAAGGCGGCCCGGCGTGCGCTCGCGGATCTGCGGTCGGCCGCGGAACGCCCTCCGGCGGCCGAGGGGCGGGCGAAGGCCGAGTGATTCCGGGCGGGCGGCCCCCGGCGCTCAGTCGATCTCGATGAGTCCCCACGACTTCCGGGGGCGGCGGGCAGGCTCCGGCGGCGCGGGAGCGGGGCCCGCCGCCCGCGGCCGGGGCGCCCCCCGCCTCTCAGTCGATCTCGATGAGTCCCCACGACTTCCGGGGGCGGCGGGCAGGCTCCGGCGGCGCGGCAGCGGGCCCGGCCGCCGGCGACGGGGCCGCCTCCGCGTGCGGCAGCCGGGAGGCGGCGTACTCCTGCACCTCCCGGGCGAGCACGGCGCCCTCGGGCGGCGATGGCCGGCAGTGCAGCCGGACCCAGAGGCGCAGCAGCGGATCGACGAAGCTGAACCGCTTCTGGCGCACGCCAATCATGTCGACGTCCTCGAGCCACGAGAGATAGTCGCGGGTCGACCCGGGCGTGCGCCCGAGGCGCACGGCGATCACGGTCAGCGTGAGCGGCTCCTCGTCGGCCAGCACGGCCAGGATTGCCTTCAGCGCGCCGTAGCCGCGCGCGCGATGGAGACGGAGCTCGTAGCTGAAGCGGCAGATCCAGTAGAGCGGGGCGCCGGGCGCGAGCTGTGCGGCGAGGACGTCCGCCGGAGGGGCGGCCTCCGCGGTCGCGAGTGCGGCCGCGAGGCGGTCGACGTACACCGGGCGCCCGTCGGCCAGGGCATGCACCGAGCGTCCGAGGTCGTTCCGCTCGGACTCCGTGCGTCCCGCTCGGTGCACGGCCAGCGCGGCCGTCACCTCCGCGGGGGAGAGGCGCGGGAGGTGAATCACCTCGAAGCGATCCGGCCGCCCTCGGAGCAGCCTGAGGGTCCGACTGACGTACCGGCTAGCCAGCGCGAAGCGGTTCGGGCTCTCCTCGAGCGCATCGAGGAACTCGCCGAGCACGCCCCGCAGACCGGGGAAGCTCTCGAAGGTGCGCAGCTCGAGCAGGCCGTCGATCAGGAAAGCGGGCGTCGCCGCGTCGCGGCGCGCCGGACGACCGAGGAAGCGGAGGAGCGCATCGAGCGCTTCGCGCGCGCTGCGTCGGCCGTCACGGAACAGGCGGGGATCGTCGCCCGTAGCGTAAGGCGAGTCGGCGGTGACGGCGGCGAGGAAGCCTTCGGGCGTGGACCCCGCGGCCTCGATGTCGATGTACTGGCTGCCGCCGCGCGTCGCGAGTTGCCGGGCGATGCGGCGCAGCAAGGACGTGCGGCCGCTGCCGCAGCCTCCGAGCACGACCGGAATGCGGGACGGTTCGGCACCGAGCGCGGCGACGACGCGTCGTTCGATGGGAGGGCGCGCCGGAGGCACGCCGGGAGTCTGCGCCGTAGCACCTGCCATGGAGAACTCCGCGCCAGCGCGGACTCCCGGTGCGCAGGCCAGGGCGCACGAGCCCCTGACTCCGCGCCGTGGACCGACCGGAAACCGAGCAAGACCTTAGGAATGCTCGGGGCGCCTTGTCAATCGCGAGGCGGGCCGCCGGTCTCGCGATGCGTTGTTCCGCTATGATGAACCGTTTGGGCGATTGGCAATGACGCTAGACAGGAACCTGGCAGTCGTCGGAGCGCAGTGGGGAGACGAGGGCAAGGGGAAGATCGTCGACCTGCTGGCGCCCGCGTTCTCCGTCGTGGCGCGCTCCCAGGGCGGGCACAACGCCGGGCACACCGTGCTCGTCGGGGGGCGGCAGTTCATCCTGCATCTGATCCCGTCGGGCATTCTGCATCCCGGCGTCACCTGCGTGATCGGCAACGGAGTCGTCATCGACGTGGGGGCGCTCTTCGCGGAGCTCGACGGGCTGGCGGCCCAGGGGATCGACCTCGGCGGCCGGCTCCTGGTGAGCGACCGGGCCCACGTCATCCTGCCCTACCACCGGGAGATCGAACGCCTGGCGGAGGAGCGCCGCGGCGCGCTGCGCATCGACACGACGTCGCGCGGGATCGGACCGAGCTACGAGGACAAGGCGGGGCGGCGCGGCATTCGCATCGCCGATCTGGCCGGCGGTGCGCACGGGGAGCGCCTTGCCGGCCTGGTGCGGGCCAACGTGGAGGCGCGCAACCGACTCGTGGCGGGCGAGCCTCTCGACTGGCGCGAGGTCCATGCCGACGCGGCGGAGTCGTGGGCCCGGCTGCAGCCGATGGTCGGCGACGTCTCCGAGTTCCTCGCGTCGGCCCTGGCAGCAGGTCGAGCGGTGCTGTTCGAGGGCGCCCAGGGGGCGATGCTGGACCTCGACCACGGCACCTACCCGTACGTGACCTCCTCGAACGCGACGATCGGCGGCGTGTGCACCGGGCTGGGCGTGGGCCCGCGGGCCATCGGCTCGGTACTCGGCATCGCGAAGGCCTATACCACGCGGGTCGGGGCCGGACCGCTGCCGACCGAGCTCGACAGCGTCCTGGCGGACCGGCTCCGGGAAGTGGGCCGCGAGTACGGCGCGTCGACCGGGCGGCCACGCCGGTGCGGGTGGTTCGACGCGGCCGTGGTGCGGCGGGCGGTGCGCATCAACGGCATCGACGCGCTGGCGGTCACCAAGCTCGACGTGCTCGACGCGCTCGAGGAGTTGCGTGTCTGCACCGGGTACCGGTGCGGCGAAGAGCATCTGACCGACCTCCCCGCCGACGTCGAGCGACTCGAGGCGTGCCGGCCGGTGTACGAGACGCTCCCCGGCTGGGCCCAGACGCGGGGTACGGCCGGCGCGCGGCGCGAGGCGGATCTGCCGGCCGCGGCGCGCGCGTACCTGGACCGGCTGGAAGCCGTCTGCGGCGTTCCCATCAGCATCGTGTCGACGGGGTCGGACCGATCCGAGACGATCGTGCGGCCGGAGTCCCTGGGCGCCCGTTGGCTGACGTGAGGCGGCGCCGGGCTCGGTGAGCGAGAGGCGGACGCCCGATGCCCAGCGCGGTGCGTTGCAGCGGGCTCGTCAAGCGGTACGGCGACGTCGTTGCCGTTGCCGGCCTCGATCTCGATATCGCGCCCGGAGAGTGCTTCGGCCTGCTGGGACCGAACGGCGCCGGCAAGACGACCACCATCGAGGTTCTGGAGGGGCTGCTCGAGCCGGACGCCGGCGAGGTCGAGGTGCTGGGCCTGCGCTGGGCGACGGATGGCGACGCCCTGCGCCAGCGGCTCGGGATTCACTTGCAGGAATCTCAGTTCGACGAAAGGCTGTCGGTTCGCGAGACGCTCGACCTCTTTCGCTCCTTCTACGCGGCGGGTCACGCCGTGGAGGGCGTGCTCGCGCTGCTCGGACTGGAGGGCAAGGCGAACACCTGGGTGAGCCGGCTGTCCGGCGGTCAGCGACAGCGGATGGCGATCGGCTGCTCGCTGGTCGGGAAGCCGGACGTGCTGTTCCTGGACGAGCCGACCACCGGGCTCGATCCGCAGGCACGCCGGCAGGTCTGGGAGATCGTGGACCGGTTCCGTGGGCGCGGCGGCACGGTGCTGTTGACGACCCACTACATGGACGAGGCCGAGGTGCTGTCGGATCGCGTGGCCGTCATCGACAACGGGCGGGTCATCGCCTGCGGACCGCCCCGCGAGCTCGTGTCCACCCTGGGGGCGGGGCACGTCATCGCCTTCACGCTCGACCCGGCAGCCGGTGAGCCGCCGGACTTCGCGGAGGGCCTCGAGGCGCTGCCCGGGGTCCGATCCGCCCGCCGGGAGGCCGGAGGGTGGAGCTTGACCGCCTCGTCGCTGCATACGGCGATGCCGTCGCTGATGCGCCTTGCCGCGGACGGCGGCTGGAGCCTGAGCTCGCTCACGACGCGCACCGCCACCCTGGAGGATGTCTTCGTGTCCCTCACCGGCCGGCACCTGCGCGATGGCTGACGCGCGCCGCAGCCGGCATCCCGTCGTCGAGCTGACCCTCGCCCGTTTCCGAATCCTGATCAGGGAGCCGGAGGCGTTCTTCTGGGCCTTCGTCTTCCCAATCCTGATGACGGTGGCGCTCGGCATCGCGTTTCGCGCGGCTCCGGCCGGTATGGTGCCCGTCGCCGTGGTGCAGGGGGCGCACGCGGCGCACGTGGTGGCTGTTCTCGAGAGAGAGCCGTCCGTCGATGCCTTCACCATCGGCCCGGCGGAGGTAGACCTCACCTTGCGCGACGGCCGGGCCCACCTGGTGGTGGAGCCGGGCACGCCCCCTGTCTACCGCTACGACCCGACCCGTCCCGAGAACCGGCTGGCCCGGCTCCTGGTCGACGGGGCGCTGCAGCGGGCGTCGGGGCGGAGCGACCTCTGGGCGGCGCGCGACGAGCCGGTCGCCACACCCGGCGCGCGCTACGTCGACTGGCTCGTTCCCGGGCTGCTCGGCATGAACATCATGAGCACCGGGATGTGGGGCATCGGCTTCTCGGTGGTCATGCAGCGGAGCCGGAAGCTCCTGAAGCGGCTGGTGGCGACGCCAATGCGCCGCTCGCACTACCTGATTGCGCTCGTATCCGCGCGGCTGGCGTTTCTGGTGCTGGAGGTGGGTGTCCTCGTCGTCTTCGCCCGCTTTTTCTTCGGGGTACCGGTCGAGGGCTCGCTCGGGGCGCTCGCTGCGGTGAGCGTCCTGGGTGCGATGGCGTTCGGCGGCATCAGCCTGCTCACGGCCAGCCGCGCCCGCACGGCCGAGGGCGTCTCCGGCATCATGAACGTGGTCCAGGCGCCGATGTGGATCTGCTCCGGCGTGTTCTTCGCGACCTCCAACTTCCCGGATGCCGTGCAGCCCATCATCCAGGCACTGCCGCTGACCGCGCTGATCGACGCCCTTCGGGGCGTGATGCTGAACGGGGACACGCTTGCCGTCCTGCGGGGGGAGCTCGGGTTGCTGGGCGGCTGGACGGCGGCGAGCTTCGCGGTGGCGCTGCGCATCTTCTCCTGGCGCTGAGGTCGTTTCCGCGTCCGGTGCGGGCCGCGCGGGCCGGCGCTATAATCGCCGGGCTCGCCGCGGCCGGCGCCGTTGCGACTCTCCGATGGCCTGCATCAGTAACGCCCGCATCCGCAGGTGGCGCGCGTTCGCGGCCGCCAGCCTGATGGGGGCGACCGCCGTCGCCTGCACGGTCCCGGAGCCGCGGTCGACCGCGGCGGAGGCGGAGGCGTTCATCGCCGGCGCCGAGGCGAGCCTGCTCGGGCTCTGGACCGCGGCTCGGCGGGCGGCCTGGGTCCACGAGCGCTTCGCGACGGAGGACACCGCGGCGATCACCGCTGACGCCCGTCGGCGAAGGCTCGACGGGACGGCCGAGCTGGCGCATGCCGCGTCGCGCTTCGACGGCGTGGAGCTGGGCACGTCCCTGCGGCGGAAGCTCCTGCTGCTGCGGACCTCGCTGCCCGCGGTGGGCCCGGCAGCTCCGGAGCTGCGGCAGGAGCTGTGGGACGTCCTCGCCGGAATCGAGCGGGCGTACGACCGCGGCGCTGCCTGCACCGCGCAAGGGGGTGCCTGCCTCGACCGGCCGGCTCTCGAACGGCTGTTCGCGGAGAGCCGGGAGACGGACGAGCGGCTCGACGCCTGGCTGGGATGGCGCCGTTCCGCGGCTCCCGGCCGGTCCGCGTACCGGCGCTTCGTCGAGCTGGCCAACGCCGGCGCGCTCGAGCTCGGCTTCGCCGATACCGGCCTGCTGTGGCGCGCGGCGTACGACCTGCCGCCGGACGCGCTCGCGGCGGAGCTCGACCGCATCTGGACCGAGCTCCGTCCGCTCTACGGGTCGCTGCACTGCCTCGTCCGGGCGCGGCTGGGGGAGACCTACGGCACGGCGGTTGCACCCCCGGACGAGGCGATTCCGGCGCACCTCCTCGGGAGTCCGTGGGGCGGCCGATGGGACGCGCTCTACGATCTCGTTCGTCCCCGCGAGAGGGACCTCCGGGAGGAGCTGACGCGAAGTCTGGAGCGCCGTCGCCTCCCTGCCGCGGAGATGGTGCGCCTCGGGGAACGCTTCTTCCAATCCCTCGGGTTCGACCCTCTGCCCGGCTCCTTCCGGGAGCGTTCGCGGCTCGTCGGCCCGACGGACCCGGACCTCGCCTGCCGGCCCGGCGCCTGGCAGATCGACGCCGGCTCCGACGTGCGCCTGCGGGCGTGCGTCGCGGGGACCGGCGACGACCTCGTGACCGCGCACGAGCTCCTCGGGCGCACCCACTACCAGTGGGCGTTCCGGCTCCAGGACCCGCTCTTCCGCAGCGGCCCCGCGGCGGGCGGTTTCGAGGTCGGAGTCGCCGGCGCGATCGGGCTGTCGATGACCCCCGAGTACTTCGTCCGGGCCGGCGTCCTGGAGCGCCGTCCCGCCGGCGACGACATCGGGGTGCTGCTGCGGCGCGCTCTCGAGACGCTGGCCTACGTCCCGTTCGGCCTGGCCGTCGATCGCTGGCGCTGGGGGGTTTTCTCCGGCGAGGTGGGGGTGGAGGCGTACAACCGGGCCTGGTGGGAACTGCGCCGGCGCTACCAGGGGGTCGGCCCGACGGAGCCTCGCAGCGACGCGGCGTTCGACCCCGGGGCGGCGGCTGCGGTGGCCTGGAACCGGCCCTCGACGCCCGGCGTCATCGGGCGGATACTGCAGTTTCAGCTTCACCGCTCGCTGTGCGAGGAGGCGGGGGACACCCGAGCGCTGCACCGGTGCTCCGTCTTCGAGAGTCCCGGGGCGGGCGCGCGGCTCCGGGCGATGATGGAGCTGGGCGCCAGCGTTCCCTGGCCCGAGGCCCTCGAGAGCCTGACGGGCACCCGCGCGCTCGACGCGGGCGCGATGCTCGGCTACTTCGCGCCGCTGGCAGCCTGGCTCGATGCGCAGAACGAAGGGCGGGCGTGCGGTTGGCCGGACGTTGCGATCAGGTCGGACCGCGGCCGGTCCGCGGCACCTCCCGCGTGAGCTCGACGAGCGCCCGCCGCGCGAGGCGGGCGATGTAGATGATTCCCGTGACGGTGGCCGCGAGCCCCGCGACGATCAGCGCCCACTCCGCGGGGCTGCGCGCGCGCCCCGCGACCGCCTCGGCCCCGGCGTATCCGAGATAGACGTAGGTGACGATGCCGGGCAGCGTGAAGACGCCGCTCGTCACGAGGTACGGCAGGAACGCCACGCCGGTCGCGCCGAACAGGTAGTTGCTGGCACTGTAGGGGATGGCGGGATTCAGTCGGAGCAGGGCGATGATGCGCCACCCGGCCCGCGCCACCGCCAGGTCGACGGCCCGCGCGCGCGGGTAGCGGGCCGCAAGGCGCTGCACGGCGCCGCGGGCCACGTACCGCGCCGCGAGGAAGGAGACCGCGTCGGCCACCGTCGAGGCGATGGCGACGATTGCGACGCCGCGCGGCAGCCCGAACAGCGCGCCCGCGACGAGAGTGAGGACGGCGCCCGGGACGAACAGCAGCACGAGCGCCACGTAGGCCGCCCCGAAGGCGAGGACGCCGACCGCTCCTCGCGAGTCGACCCAGGTGCGTAGCGACGCGAGTGCGGGCTCGAGCGGCAGCGTCCGGGTCAGGACGACGCCCGCGGCGAGCACCGCCACCGCCGCCACCAGCCAGAGGGTCCGCCGGCGGCCCGCGGCCGGTTCCTCCCCCGCGACCGGTTTCGTGCCCGGCGGGCCCTCGGCGTCACGCCGTGAGGCAGCCAACGCGCTCCGCACGAGATGGGCGCCGGCGCACGAGCGGTCAGCCCCCCTCGTACTCGGGCCCGCTCACCTTGCCGAACCACGTGGTCGCGGAGTCGACGTTGATGGCGAGATGCACCATCGGGCCGTCCGGGCCGGCGCCGTGCCAGTGCCGCTCGCCGGCCGCGATCGAGACGACGTCTCCCGCCGTGGCCACCTGCACCGGCTCGCCCCCCCCCCGCACCCCGGCCCCTCTCCCCCGCCGTGCCCCCCTGCCCCGGCGCGCCCCCCCGCTGCACCCGGCAGCTTCCCCCGAGTACGACCAGCAGTTGCAGGCCGCTGTGCGCATGCCAGGCCGTGCGCGCCCGCGGCTCGAACGCGACCCGATAGGCGTTGACGGCCGGCTCTTCCGCCACCGCCGGCATCCGCGTGACCTGCGCCGCGCCGGTGAACGTCGCCGGGTCCGCCGGCGCGGGGCGCAGGTCGGCGAGTCGTTGCAGCCGCACACCCAGCCTTACCCCGCCGCGGCCGGGGTGTCCTGGCGGCGCGCGATCATGTACGCCGCCATCGCGGCGATGAGCGCCACGAGGAGGGCGCCGACGTTCAGCAAGCCGCTCGTGCCGTACGAGATGATCAGGTAGCCGACCGAGCCGGGCAGCAGGGCGTAGTAGACGAACGGAAAGACCGTCATGCGGATGACGGCTCCCTCGCGCCCGAGCAGGCCGACGACCGCCGAGGCCGCCACCACGTTGTGCACGCAGATCATGTTGCCGGCGGCGCCTCCGATGGCCTGCAGGGCGACGATCCACGTCGGGTCGGCGGCGATGCGCTCGCCCATGTTGAACTGGAAGAGCGAGAACATCATGTTGCTGACGGTGTTGCTGCCGGCCACCGCGGCGCCGATGCCGCCGATGAACGGGGCGAAGATCGGCCACGCGCCGCCCGCGACCGCCGCCACGCCTTCCGCGAGCACGATCGGCATCCGCTCGTAGCCGGCCGCGCCGCCGTAGCTGTTGAGGAAGATCTGCACCATCGGCACCGTGAAGACGAGCGCGACGGAGGCGGAGAGGGTCACGCGGAACGACGTCGACCAGGCGCGGCGGTAGGCGTCGCCCGGGATACGGTGGATGAGGTACGTGATCAGCGACGTGGCGATGAACAGCGCACCGGGCAGGAAGAGCGGCTGCACCGCGTTGGCGGAGATCGACGTGCCGAACATGTCGGGCCAGGTGATGGTCCAGGCCGTCAGCGCGTTGCGCAGCGGGTCGAACAGCCGTGACCCGAGCAGCAGCAGCGCCACGATGGCGTAGGGGGACCAGGCGCGAAGCATGCCCATCGAGCCGCCCGCGGGGGCCGTGTCCTTGACCTCGATGGTCCCGGTCCACTCGGCCGGCCAGTTCTCCTTGCGATCGAACTCCCAGGCCTCCTCGGGGCGCGGCACGAGGAAGCCGGTGCGCGCGGCCGCCACCACGATGATGAGGCCGACCACGCTGCCGATCAGGGCCGGGAACTCCGGTCCGAGGAAGTAGCCGGCCGCGAAGTAGGGGATCGTCATCGCGAGCGCGGCGAAGATCGCGAACGGCCAGACGCGCAACCCGTCCGCGAGCGAGCGGTTCGCGCCGAAGAAGCGCGTCATGAACGAGACGAGAATCAGGGGAATCAGCGTGCCCGCGATCGCGTGCAGGACGGCCACCTTCAGCCCGATGAAGGCCAGGAAGTCGGTCCACTGCGCGAAGCCGAGGCCGGCTGCGTACTCGGCGATGGCCGGGTCGGCGGAGAGGCCGGTGTTGACGCCGACGAGGATCGGCGTTCCCGCGGCGCCGAAGCTGACCGGCGTGCTCTGGATGATCATGCCGGCGGTGACCGCCGCCATCCCGGGGAACCCGAGCCCGACGAGGAGCGGCACCGCCACCGCGGCCGGCGTGCCGAAGCCCGCCGACCCTTCGATGAACGAGCCGAAGAGCCAGGCGATGATGATCACCTGCACGCGCCGGTCGGGCGTGATGTCGGTGAAGCCCTGCCGGATCGTGCGGATGGCCCCGCTCTCCTGCAGCGTGTTCAGCAGCAGGATGGCGCCGAAGATGATGTAGAGCAGCGTGAGGGTGACGATCAGCCCGTTGACGCTGGCGGCCAGGACCTGCACGAACGGCACCTGCCAGACGAACAGGGCGAGCAGGAAGGCCACCAGGTACGAGAGCGGCATCGCCCGGCTGGCCGGCCACCGGAGACCGACGAGGAACACCGCCACCGTGATGATCGGAAGAAGCGACAGCAGAGTCAGCATGGGATGCGTCTCTCCCTTCAGGCGCCCGTCGCCGCCGCAGCCCTCCGGCCGGGACGGGGCCGGATGCGTCCGCCCCGGCGGTGGCCGCCGACGGCGACGACAGGCCGGCGCCATTGTAGCGCAGCCGCCGGCGGCGTTCGGCCGCGGAGCCGCGCGGCCGGCGCCGGCCGGCGGGGGCCGGGGCGGGCGGCGGGGGGGAGCGGGGCGCGGGGGGCGGGGGCTGGCGGGCGCCGGGTCGCGCGGCGGGATGTAGCGGGCCGCGGTGCGCGTCTCTTCCGCCCCGACCGGTTACCAGGGGCCGGGCCGGGACTGGTAGCATCGGGCGAGGATGGGGCGCACGGTGACCGTCGCCCGGGCGGAGCACTTCGGGCCCGGCAAGCGCAAGCTGGTCTTCGCCGGCGACCGGCGCATCGCGGTGTTCAATGCCGGGGGCGCCCTGCACGCCGTCGACGACCGCTGCACGCACTCCGGGGGCCCGGTGTCGGAGGGGTCGTGCGAGCACGGGGTGGCGACCTGCCCCTGGCACAACGGCCGGTTCCGTCTTGCGGACGGCGCGGCCCTCGGACCGCCGGTGTACCGCGCGTTGACGGTCTATCCCGTCCGGGTGACGAACGGGATGGTCGAGGTGCACGTGCCGGACGACCTTCCGTGATTCGCGCCGGTGGCGTTCGCCGTGGGTCGTTACGGATGTCGCCGCCGGTTTCCCCGGATAGCGATGTCGTCCGCTGGTCTCCCCCGATGGCAGCGTCGTCACGTGCCCCCGACCTCCTGCCGGATCGTCCAGCAATCCCGTCACTGCTCGGCTGGCCGCGACATGACGCGGCCCGGGTCTCGCGTACGGCGTTCGGATGGTGGCGGCGCCGGGGCCGCGTTGCGTGAACCGGCGGTTGGCCTCGTTCGCGTCCAGCCACGGGCAAATGCATCGTACGCCCGTCGCCCCGGGTAACCGCGGTGGTCACCGCCTGGGCGGCGTCTCTCCAACCGGGCGTCGAGGCGGGCCGGGTGGCTCGAGGCTCGCGGGGCCCGGTGCCCGGTCCTGCCTTGTCGAATGCCTCGATCTGCCCGCGAGGCGGCGTCCGGCGCTGGAGAGACCCATGCGGCCGGGCCCGTGAGCCAGATGGCACTCGTTTTGCTTCGGACTCGGGCCGGCCCCGCCGACAAGCCGGGCGCCGTTCCGGCCTCTCTGCCAAACGCGGCTTCGCGCGGGGCCGTCTGACGAGGCCGGACGCCGCGGCGCCGGTCAGCCATATCGCCGGGAGGGATCGATGCGACGTCTCATGGTAGGGCTTGCGGTCTGTTGTACGGTGTTGAGCGCTGGCGGAGGAGGTGCTGCGTGGGGAGGACAGGATCCGCCGGCCGAGCCGACGACCGAACGGACGATGCCGGACGCCGACCTGGTCGATCTCAATCGAGGGACGCTTGCCGAGCTGGACACGCTGCCGGGCGTGGGTCCGCGCACCGCCCAACGGATCGTCGAGTACCGCGAGGAGAACGGCGGCTTCACCAGGCTCGAGGAGCTGATGAACGTCCGGGGAATCGGCGAGCGGACTTTCCTGCGGCTGAAGCCGCTCGTGACGGTCGGGTCGCCTGACGAGCGATGAGGTTCGCGCCGCGTGGGGCGTTCGCATCGCTCGCCCCACGCGGTCGCATCCGGCCAGGCGCAGAATGGGAGATGGACGAGGGGTGACGCTGGTGGAGGTGACGTTGGCGGTGGCGTTGGTCGCCGTGCTTCTCGGGCTGTCGCTTCCGGCGCTGACGGCGCGAGGAGACACCGTTCGGCTCCTCGGGGCGGCGCGGTACCTGGCGGGCGAGGTCGCGCGAGCTCGCGCACTGGCCGTGCGGCGCGGAGCCGCGGTCGGTCTCCGGTTCCTCCCGGAGGAAGACGGCTTCCGCGTGCAGGTCTATGCGGACGGCAATGGCAACGGCGTGCGGCAGACGGACATACGACGGGGGATCGACGAGCCTGTGGGTGCGGAGTTTCGACCTCGGGACCTATTCCCGGGCGTGCGTGTCGCACGGGATCCGGCTGTGCCGCCGATCGGATCGGATGCCGCGGGCGCCTCCGGCCCGGTGCGGTTCGGCAGCGGCGCCACCCTGACCGTGACGCCGCTCGGCACTGCCACGAGCGGCACGGTCTACCTGCGCAGCCGCGGAGGTCACCACGCCGCGGTGCGCGTTCTTGGAGCGACCGGGCGCGTCCGGGTGCTGACTTTCGAGGCGGGAGCCGGCGAATGGCTGTCGCGCTAGACGGGGATGTCGTGGAGCGCCGCGGCGCTCCACGACATCCCCGTCGCGCTCTCCGCTGGCTCGCGGCTGCGCGCCTCTGGCCGGGACGGCGCGTGCGCGTGATCGACTGGTCGTCGTCCGGAGTGTTGATCGAGGCCGGCGTTCGGTTCGCCCCCGGCCGAACGGTGACCCTGCAGTTTCTGGCTGAGCGCGGACACCTGCTAGTTCGGGGCGATATAGTGCGGGCTGCGGTGGCGGCAATCGGTCCGAGTGGCCTGCGCTATCGCGCCGCCGTAGCTTTCGACAAGCCGACGGATTTCAGTCGTCCGCGCGAGGCTCCCCACCGGCCGGGCGACACGAGCGCCAGGGGGCGGGCGGACGGGTAGATGCTACACGTCGAGACAGCGCGTCGGCGCGGTTGGCGCGCCACGGCTTCGGTTGGCAGCGGTATAGCGCGTGGTGATGGGCATGGCATCAAGTTTGATAGCGTCTCTACCGCCGGCAGGTACGACTGCCGCATCAGCCATGGTACGGAGCTCCAACGCGCCGTCGCTCATCGGGACCAGTCCATCGATGGTTCGTCTCCGCCACGAGATCGAACGGATGGCGACCACCAGCTTCGCGGTGCTCGTGAAGGGGGAGAGCGGGTCCGGGAAGGAGCTCGTCGCACGCGCCATCCACCAGCAGAGCTCGCGATCCAAAGGACCGTTCATTGCCGTCAACTGCGCGGCGCTCGTCGAGACGCTGCTCGAGGCGGAGCTCTTCGGGATCGAAGATCGGACGGCGACCGGAGTGCGCGGCCGACCCGGCAAGTTCGAACTCGCCGACGGTGGCACCCTGCTCCTCGACGAGGTCGCCGACCTGACCCTGCCGGCCCAGGCGAAGCTGCTGCGAGCGATTCAGGAGATGGCAGTCGAGCGCGTCGGGGGCCACAGCACGCGCACGCTGGACACCCGCCTGGTGGTTGCGACGAATCAGTGCCTGGGCGACCTCGTGGCTGCCGAGCGCTTCCGGGCCGATCTGTACTACCGGTTGAGCGGCCTCGAGATTCGTGTGCCGCCGTTGCGGGAGAGACGTTCGGACATCCTGCTGCTGGCGGACTACTTCGTGCAACGCCACCCCGGCAGTCGGGACATACACCTGTCCCCGGCGGCCGTCGACGCGCTGATGACCTACGACTGGCCGGGGAACGTTCGCGAGCTGCAACGGGTCATCGAGCGGGCGGTGACCCTGTCCCCGACGGGACAAATCGCGCCCGAGGATCTGCCACCGCGCGTCACGGGGGAGTATGCGGAGCGACTGCTGCCGTCTCTCGTGCGCGACGACACGATGCGCGCCTGGGGCAGCCGTTATGCGCGGCTGGTGCTCGACCGCTGCGACAACAACAAGCGCAAGGCCTGTCGAGTGCTCGGGATCAGCTATCACACGCTGCAGGCCTACCTGCGGTACCCCCGCCCGGCGCCCGGCGGCCGGCCGCGAAAGCGCAAGGGACCGCCACCGGATCCGTAGTTGGGTAGCAAGCTACCCGCGTGTGCATGGCATACGGAACGATGCCCAGGAGTTGCGCCTCCGCTGGGCGGGCCTGAGCTTCTCGTGAGCCCATCCTCTCGCGGAGCAGCGATTCAGTCCTCCGCGTACACCGCGACCGGCGGGCAGGCGCAGACGAGGTTGCGGTCGCCGTGGGCGTTGTCGATGCGGCCTACCGGCGGCCCGAACTTGTCGTCGCCGACGAACGGCCGGGGGTAGGCGGCGCGCCCGCGGGGGGTGGGGGGGACGGCGCGACCGGCGGGCAGGCGCAGACGGGGTTGCGGTCGCCGTGGGCGTTGTCGATGCGGCCTACCGGCGGCCAGAACTTGTCGTCGCCGACGAACGGCAGGGGATAGGCGGCCGCGCCGCGGCTGTAGGGGTGCCGCCACTCGTCGCCCGTCACCTCGCGCGCGGTGTGCGGGGCGCCCTTCAGCACGTTGTCCCGTGCGTCGGCGCGGCCGTCGGCAACCGCCTGGATCTCGTCCCGAATCCGCAGCATGGCGTCGCAGAAGCGGTCGAGCTCGTCGAGCGGCTCGCTCTCCGTCGGCTCGACCATGAGCGTGCCCGGAACCGGGAACGACACCGTCGGCGCGTGGAAGCCGTAGTCCATGAGGCGCTTGGCGACGTCCTCCTCGGTAACGCCGGTTGCCGCCCGCAGGGGGCGCAGGTCGAAGATCAGCTCGTGCGCCACCCGGCCGTTGGCCCGGGCGTAGAGCACGTCGTAGCGGCCCTCGAGGCGCGCCTTGATGTAGTTCGCGTTGAGGATCGCGACCTCGGTCGCCGCCGTCAGGCCGCGAGCACCCAGCAGGCGGACGTACGCGTGCGCAATCAGCAGGATGCTGGCGCTGCCCCAGGGGGCCGCCGCGACCGGCGGGATCGCCCGTGCGTCGGCCGCCGGCACGTGCGGGTGGCCCGGCAGGTACGGCGCGAGGTGCGCGGCGACGGCGATCGGTCCCATCCCCGGCCCGCCGCCCCCGTGCGGGATCGCGAACGTCTTGTGCAGGTTCAGGTGGCAGACGTCCGCTCCGATCCGCGCCGGGCTCGTCAGCCCGACCTGCGCGTTCATGTTGGCGCCGTCCATGTACACCTGCCCGCCGTGCTCGTGCACCAGCGCGCAGATCTCGGTTATCGCGTCCTCGAACACCCCGTGCGTCGACGGGTAGGTGACCATGAGCGCGCTCAATCGGTCGCCGTGCTCCTGCGCCTTCGCCCGCAGGTCGGCCAGGTCGACGTCGCCGTTCTCCGCACAGGCGACGACGACCACCCGCATCCCGGCCATGACCGCGCTCGCCGGGTTGGTGCCGTGGGCGGAGGCCGGAATGAGCACGACGTCGCGGCCCGCCGCGCCGCGGTCGCGGTGGTAGGCGCGAATCACGAGCAGGCCGGCCAGCTCGCCCTGGGCGCCGGAGTTGGGCTGCAGGGACACGGCGGCGAAGCCGGTGACGCCCCGGAGGGCGTGCTCGAGCTCGTCCATCACCTGCCGGTAGCCCGCCGCCTGCGCGACCGGCACGAAGGGGTGCAGCCGACCGAACTCCGGCCAGGTGACCGGGCGGAGCTCCGCGGCGGCGTTGAGTTTCATCGTGCACGACCCGAGCGGGATCATCGACCGGTCGAGGCCGATGTCCTTCCGCTCCAGCCGGCGCAGATGGCGCATCATCTGCAGCTCGGAATGGTGCCGGTTGAAGACGGGGTGGGTCAGGAACGGCGTCGCGCGCCGGAGCGGCTCCGGCAGGCCGCCGGCGGGCCGGTCGGCGGCCGCTGCCGGCGCATCCGGGCGCCCCGCGGCCTCCGCGAACACGCTGGCCAGCGCCGAGACGTCGTCGTCGGTGGACGTCTCGTCGAGAGCGACACCGATGTTTCCGTCCGTGTGGTAGCAGAGGTTGATGCGGGCCCGCTCGGCGATCTGCCGCACGAGCGCGACGCGGGCGTCGCCCGCGGACCGGACCGAGACCGTATCGAAGAACGCGTCGCCGCGGCGGACGAAGCCGAGCGCGTCCAGCCGCCCCGCCAGCCGGCGCGCGAGGCCGTGCACGCGCGTGGCAATCCGGGCCAGGCCGCCGGGGCCGTGGTAGACGGCATAGAAGGCGGCGATGTTGGCCAGCAGGGCCTGCGCGGTGCAGATGTTCGACGTCGCCCGTTCGCGGCGGATGTGCTGCTCCCGGGTCTGGAGCGCCATGCGGTACGCCGGCCGCCCGTGCGCGTCGACCGAAACGCCGATGAGGCGTCCGGGCATCTGGCGCACGTATTGGTTCCGGGTCGCGAAGAACGCCGCGTGCGGGCCACCGTACCCCAGCGGGATGCCGAAGCGCTGCGCGTTGCCGACGACCACGTCGGCCCCCATCTCCCCCGGCGGCCGCACGAGCGTCAGCGCCAGCAGATCGCTGGCGACGACGGCGAGAGCGCCCGCCTCGTGCGCGCGGTCCGCGACGGCTCCGACGTCCCACACCGTGCCGTACGTGTCCGGGGACTGCACGAGCACGCCGAACGTCGCCTCGGGGGCGGCGCCGATCGCCTGGTCGAGCGCGTCGGGATCGGCGACGACCACCGCGATGCCGAGCGGCTCGGCGCGGCCGCGCACGACGGCGATTGTCTGCGGAAAGCAGCTCGCGGCCACCACGAAACGGTTCGCCGTTCCCGGCCGGCGGGCGCGGATCCGGTGGGCGAGCGTCATCGCCTCGGCCGCCGCGGTCGCCTCGTCGAGCAGCGAGGCGTTTGCGACCTCCATGCCCGTCAGGTCCTCGACCAGGGTCTGGAAGGTCAGGAGCGCCTCCAACCGTCCCTGCGCGGCCTCGGCCTGGTACGGGGTGTAGGGCGTGTACCAGCCCGGGTTCTCGAGCACGTTGCGCAGAATCACGCTGGGCGTGACGCAGTCGTAGTAGCCCTGCCCGATGAAGGAGCGCCGGCGCTCGTTCCGCGCCCCGACCGCCCGCAGCCGGTCCAGGTACTGCGCCTCCGGCTCGCCGTCCGGCAGGTCGAGGGGGGCCGGCAGGGGGCTGCCGGGGGGCGCCCCCTGTGCGCGGGGGGCGGCGAGGGGCGCGGGAGTCGGCGCGGCGCGGGGGGGGGGCGCGCGGGGGGTGGGTGCCGGGCGGCACCGCCTGGTCGATGAGCGCGTCCAGGGACGGAGCGCCCACGGCGTCGAGCATGCGATCGACGTCGGCCGGCCGCGGGCCGAGGTGCCGGTGCTCGAAGAGGTCGGTCGCAGCCTCGCGCATGCGCTCGCGTCCGCGGGGGACGGCCCGGCTACGCGACATGGGCGCCGTAGCCGCCGGCGTCGAGCAGGGCGTCGAGCTCGCCGGCGTCGCGCAGCTTGACCACGATCAGCCAGGTCCCGTGCGGATCGGAGTTGAGCGTCTCGGGATGATCGGCCAGGGCGTCGTTGACGCGCACGACCTCGCCGCTGACGGGGCAGTAGAGGTCGGAGACCGCCTTGACGGACTCGACCGCCCCGAACTGCTCGCCCTGCGCGAAGGTCCTACCCACGGCGGGGAGCTCCACGTAGACCACCTCGCCGAGCTGCTCCTGCGCGTAGGCGGTGATGCCCACGTGCCCTTCCCCGTCCGCAACGCGGATCCACTCGTGGTCCTTGGTGTACTTGAGGTCCGCCGGGTACATCGGCTCAGCTCCTGGCCCGCTTGTAGAACGGCATGCGGACGATGCGCGCCTGCGCCCGCCGGCCGCGTATGTCGACGGCAATCCCGTTGTCGACGGCGCCGTGTGCGACCGGGACGTACGCCATGCCGATCGCCTTGCCGAGCGACGGCGCCCACGTCCCGCTCGTCACCCGGCCGACCCGCTCGCCGTCCGCGTAGACATCGTAACCGGCGCGCGCGATGCCGCGGTCGAGCACCTCGAAGCCGACGAGCCGCCGGCCCACGCCCGCCGCGCGCTGGGCCGCGAGCGCCTCCCGGCCCACGAAGTCTCCCTTGTCCCAACCGACGATCCACCCGAGGCCGGCCTCGAGCAGCGTCGTCGACTCGTCCATGTCCTGGCCGTGCAGCCGCATCGCCGCCTCGAGGCGCAGGGTATCCCGGGCGCCGAGGCCCGCCGGGCGCAATCCGACGGGTGCGCCGGCGTCGGTCAGCGCCGCCCAGACCGCCTCCGCGGCCTGGGGCGCGACGAACAGCTCGAAGCCGTCCTCACCGGTGTAGCCGGTGCGGGAGATCGTGGCCCGCACGCCGGCCACCTCGCCGTTCGCGAACGTGTAGTAGCGGAGCCCGTCGAGCTCGACCGCCGTCAGCCCCTGCAGGATCTCCCGCGATCGCGGTCCCTGGAGCGCCAGCAGTGCGTAGCGCCGGCTGGTGTCGACGGCCACGGCGTCTTCCGCGGTGTCGAGCGCGGCCGAGATCCAGCCCCGATCCTTGCCCGTGTTGGCCGCGTTGACCACGAGCAGGTAGTGGTCCGCGGCCAGCCGGTAGACCAGCAGGTCGTCGACCGGCGTGCCCTCCGGCGTCGTCAGCGCCGAGTACTGCGCGTGGCCGACCTCGAGCCGGCTCGCGTCGTTGCTCGTGATCCGCTGCACCGCCGCCAGTGCGTCGCGACCCGCGATCTCGATCTCCCCCATGTGGCTGACGTCGAAGAGCCCGGCGGCGGTGCGCACGGCGCGATGCTCGTCGCCGATGTCGGTGTACTGCACCGGCATCTCCCAACCGCCGAAGGTCGTCATGCGGGCGCCGAGCGCGCGGTGGCGGGCGTGAAGCGGGGTTGTCCTGGGGGCGGCGGACGGAGCTTGCATCATTGGCGGCGGGCGTGTCTCAACCGTACTATGGGCATTCCGGGGGGTCAAGGCTGCGAGCCGAGTGTCCCCGCGACGGCTCTGCAGTGGCCGTGGAACGGCCAGCGGGCGCCATGACCGAAGACGAAATCCGCGCGTGGGCGCAGGCGGAGACGCGGCTGCGGTCGGTCGAGGAGCGGCCCGAGACCGAGGCGTCGGACCTCGGCCCGCTTCCAGGAGCACGGTGCCATGCCGGGCGAGCGAACGGCCTTCCTGAGGCGACTGGCGCGAGTTGACGGGGCGTGAGGTGGAGACGCTGACGCTCCCGGAGCCCGCCCGTACGCTGTGGCGCGAGACCCGCGGCATCGTCCACAGCCTGCCCCCGGAAGCGACAGGCCGGATCGTGACACCCCACCTGGGAGGCGGAACGGGCGCCGCACGCAACCGGTCGGCAGCGTAGCGTCGGCGGCGTATAGCTTCGGGCGCTTGGGGCCGGACGGTGAAGCACACAGGGTCGGTTTGTTGGTTTCGCGTTGACGAACACGAGCCCATTTGTCGGCATTGTCGTGAGGGGAGAATCGGGAGCGTTGACGCCATTCAGGCGGGTTGAACCAGCGGTCTCGCGACTCGGGACTGAGGTGCCGGGCGGTCGCGGCGATGGCGATCGAGGCCAGATTCCAGCCGTTGCTTGTTAACGAGTGGCTGTGCCTCTCGCGTCACGGAGTGGTCCGCGGTTCGGCGTCAGGACGAGAAGACATCGTCCATGCGGAGTTCGAGGCCGGCGAAGAGCGGCGAGCGCAGCGTCTGTCCCCGCCCGAAGGTGTGGGTGGCCGCCAGCACGCCCCCGCGTTGGCGGTGGATCGCGACGGTCTCGGCGATCGGGTCGACCAGCCAGTACTCCGTCACGCCGTATGCGCTGTACAGCTCGCGCTTGATCCCCCGGTCCTTGTCGACGGTCGATGGAGACAGTATTTCGACCACGAGATCGGGTGCGCCCCGCACCTTCTCGCCGTCGCTCAGCAGGTCTTCGCGCTCCTGGGACACGAACAGCAGGTCTGGCTGGACGACGTTGCTGTTGGACAGGAACACGTCGCAGGGGGCGTAGAAGAACTCCCCGGGGTCGTGTTCCTCGATGAACTGGCTCAGCCTCTGGCCCAGGCGGCGCTGCACCTTCTGGTGCTTGAGATTCGGGGCAGGAACCATGATCAGATCACCGTCCAGCAGTTCGTAGCGCGTGTCCGCAGGTGTGGTGAGGTAGTCCTCGTAGGTGAGCTTGACGACCGGTTGGATGGTGGCCACGTCGGTACTTCTCCCGTTGCCTTGGTGATCGTGAGGATCATGATAGCGGGGGTGGGTCGCCGAGGATGTCGCCTCCCGCGAAGCGCCGTGCTCTGGCCCCAGGCCCGGTGCGGCGTACGTGCGCGAGGGAACGACAGCACCAGCTCCTGCTGTGGCCAGCGGCCGCTCGCCCCAGGCCCGGTGCGGCGTACGTGCGCGAGGGGTTTCGCATGGTCAGTCTGGTCGGAGGACCAGTTCACCACCGCGGGCGTTCGATCCCGGCGGCCGGCGGTCGGCTTCCGCCCACCGATGCACCTTCGACGCTACGCCGTCGCGTTGCCCCGCGTCCGGTGCCGGAACTCATCGCCAAGCGCGCGCGTGACCGGACCCGGCGCCCCCGCGCCGACCGGGCGGCCGTCGAGCGTCGTCACGGCGAGCACCTCCCGCGTAGTGCTGGTGATGAACATCTCGTCGACGGCCTCGAGCTCCTCGAGCCGCAGCACCTGCTCGCGGACGGGGACCCCGATATCCGGGCCGACCTCGAAAAGGAAGTTGCGCGTCACGCCCTCGAGCAGGCCGGTGGCGAGGGGCGGCGTCAGCGCCTGGCCGCCGCGGACCAGGAAGACGTTCGACTGGGCGCACTCGGCGATCTCGCCGCGGTAGTTGCACATCAGGGCCTCGTCGGCCCCGGCGCGGAGCGCCTCCTGCATGGCAAGCGCGTTGTTGAGGAGGTTGTTCGACTTGATCCGGGGGCTCAGGGCCTCCGGATGGTTGCGCAGGAGCGACGAGACCACCAGCTTGACGCCGCGCTCGCGGACCTCCCGGGCGACCTCGCGGTGGGGGCGGACGATGATCACCAGCGAGGGCTCCGGGCAGGCGGCGGGGTCGTAGCTGAGGTCGCCCACGCCGCGCGTCAGGAGGAGCCGGATGTAGCGCTCCGGCGGGTCGTCCGCCTCGACGGCCGCCATCGTGGCGCCGATGCGCGCTTCGAAGGCGGCATCGTCCAGCGGTACGGCGAGGCCGATGGCGGCGGCCGAGGCGCGGAGCCGGCGGAGATGGCGATCGAGCAGGAACGGGCGGCCGCTGTACGTGCGCAGGGTCTCGTACACCCCTGCTCCGTAGAGGAAGCCGTGGTCGAAGACCGAGATGGTGGCCTGGCGGTCGTCGGTGAGGCGTCCGTTGACGTTGACGGCGATGCGCATGGGTCATTCGTACCATAATTCCCCTGGCCGGAGGTCGCCGGACCGGACCCGCGATGCGCGTTCTCGACACCGCCCAGATGCGCGACGCCGATCGCCGCACGATCGACGAGATCGGCATTCCGTCGATCGTCCTGATGGAGAACGCGGGCCGCGCCGTCGCCGGCGCCATCGAGGCGCGGTTCGCGGCCCGCGAGCGACGGCGCGTGGCCGTCCTGTGCGGGCGCGGGAGCAACGGGGGCGACGGCCTGGTCGTCGCCCGCGTGCTGGCGGAGCGGGGTGCGGCGGTGACGACCGTCCTGCTCGCGCGCGGCGCCGAGGTCCGGGGCGACGCCCGCGCGAACCTCGACATCGCGCGGCGGCTCGGGCTCCGCGTCATCGAGGCGCCGGACGCCGCCGCCTGGGACGCATGCCGGCCCGCCGTCCTGGGGGACGACCTCGTTGTCGATGCACTTGTCGGAACGGGGCTGCGGGCGCCGCTCGAAGGACTGCCGGCCGCAGTGGTGGCCGACATGAACGCGGCCGGGCGGCCGGTCGTGGCCGTCGATCTGCCGAGCGGCTTCTCGGCCGACACGGGAGCGTGCATCGGCGCCGCGGTCGAGGCGCGGGTCACCGTCACCTTGGGGACGCCGAAGATCCCGCTGGTGGTGTCGCCGGCCGCGGACCGGGCCGGCGAGATGGTCGTCGCCGACATCGGCATCCCGGCGCGCGTGGTGGACGAACTGGCCGGGCCGCGCGTCGAGTTGTTGACGCGCGACGCCCTGCGAGCGCTCCTGCCGGCGCGGGCTCGCGACGCGCACAAGGGCGATTGCGGGCGGGTCGTGGTGGTGGCGGGCTCCCCGGGCAAGACCGGCGCGGCGCGGCTGGCCGGCACCGGCGCCCTGCGGTCGGGCGCCGGCCTGGTGACGGTCGCCACGCCGGTGTCATGCGTGGGTCCGGTCGCGGCGGTGCCCGAGTACATGACGGCGGCGCTGCCGGAGGCGGAAGACGGCACGGTCCGGAGCACCGCCGCAGAGGTCGTGCTGGGGCTCGGCGCGGACGTGGTCGCCGTCGGTCCGGGGCTGGGGGTGGGCCCGGAGCCGCGGGCGCTGGTCCGCGCTCTCGTCGAACGGGTCCCGGGGCCGCTGGTGCTCGACGCGGACGCCCTCACCGCGCTCGCCGGCGATTCGGGAGTGCTGGAGCTCCGCCGGGGCCGCGCCACGGTGGCGACGCCGCACCCCGGCGAGATGGCGCGGCTTGCGGGGACGGCGGTGGGCGAAGTGCAGGCGAACCGAATCGGGGTCGCGCGGCGCTTCGCCGAGGAGCACGGGGTGCACGTCGTGCTGAAGGGTGCCCGGAGCGTCATCGCGGCTCCCTCCGGCGCCGTCCGGGTCAACGCTTCCGGCAACCCGGGCATGGCCACCGGGGGCACGGGCGACGTCCTGACCGGCGTGGTGGCGGCGTGGCTCGCCCAGGCCGACGATGCGGAGGCGGCGACGTCCCTCGCCGTGCACCTGCACGGCCGGGCGGGCGACCTGGCCGCGCAGCGCGTCGGCGAGACCGCCCTGGTGGCCGGCGACGTGGCCGAGCAACTCGGGGCGGCGGTCCTCGAGTTGGCGGGAGGCTGAGCGGTCGTGCAGGGCATCTACGAGAGCCATTCCGAATCGGAGACGGCGGAGCTCGCCCGCCGCCTGGCCGGCGAGCTTCCGCGGCGCTCCGCGGTCCTGCTCTACGGCGACCTCGGCGCCGGCAAGACGGCGTTCGTGCGGGGCCTCGTGGCGGGCGTGGGCGGGGAGCCGGACGACGTCAGCAGCCCGACGTTCGTGCTCATGCAGGAGTACGCAGGCGACCGGCCGGTCGACCACGTCGACCTCTACCGGTTGCGCGGGCCCGAGGTCGAGGGTTTCGCGGACGAGCTGGCGGACCGGCTGGCCGGCGACGGCATCGTCGCCATCGAGTGGGCCGACCGCTTGACCTGGCCGATCGAGGGCGCCGTCCACGTGCGGATCGACGACCTGGGCGGGGACGCGCGCCGGATTCGCATCGAGGGCCCGGGGCCGGGGCAGGAGGCAGCGTCGTAGAGCGGCGCGACCTCCCCGCGCACGGCGCAGACGCACCGCAGGCATGGCCGGACGGGAATCGGTGCCGCGGGCCACGGCTTCCGAGCCAGGGACCGAGGCGCCCGCCGGCGAGGGTAGTCGGCTGCGTCCGGAGCAGCCCTACTCGCTGCGGTAGTTCGGCGCTTCCTTCGTGATCACCACGTCGTGCACGTGGCTCTCGCGCACGCCGGCGGGCGTGATGCGCACCAGCTCCGCGTGCTGCTGCAGCGCGGGGATGTCGGCGGCGCCGCAGTAGCCCATGCCGGCGCGCAGCCCGCCGACGAGCTGGTGGATCATCGCCCCGACGCTGCCCTTGTGCGGGACCCGGCCCTCGATGCCCTCCGGCACCAGCTTGGACGGTTCCTCGCCGACCGGGGCGCCGGTGTCGACGTCCTCCTGGAAGTAGCGGTCACCGCTCCCGCTGCGCATCGCGCCGATCGACCCCATGCCGCGGTACTCCTTGAAGCTGCGGCCCTGGTACAGGATGAGCTCGCCGGGGCTTTCGTCGGTGCCCGCGAAGAGGCTGCCGATCATCACCGCGCTCGCGCCGACCGCGGCCGCCTTCGTCAGGTCCCCGGAGTAGCGCACCCCCCCGTCGGCGACGACGGGGATCCCGTGCGGCGCCGCGGCGCGGCTGCACTCGGCGACCGCGGTCACCATCGGCACGCCGATGCCGGCGACGATGCGCGTGGTGCAGATCGAGCCCGACCCGATGCCCACCTTGACGCCGTCGACGCCGAGGTCGATCAGGGCCCGCGTGCCGTCCGCGGTGGCCACGTTGCCGGCCATCAGATCGACGGACGGAAACTCGCGGCGCAGCCGGCGGGCCATCGCGATCACGTTCTCGGAGTGCCCGTGCGCGCTGTCGAGCACGAGCAGGTCGACGTGGGCGGCGACGAGCGCCTCGGCGCGCTCGATGGTGTCCGCCGCGACGCCCACCGCCGCGCCGACGCGCAGGCGGCCCAGCGAGTCCTTGCAGGCGTTCGGGTACTTGATCGCCTTCTGGATGTCCTTCACCGTGATCAGGCCGCGCAGGTCGAAGTCCTGGTCGACGACGAGCAGCTTCTCGACGCGGTGGCGGTGCAGGATCTCGCGGGCCTGGGCCAGCGTCGTGCCGACCGGGACGGTAATCAGCCGCTCGCGCGTCATCACCTCCGAGATCGGCCGCTGCACGTCGCCGTGGAAGCGGAGGTCGCGGTTCGTGAGGATGCCGACCAGCCGCCCCTCGTTCCGGCCGTCCTCGGTGATCGGCACGCCCGAGATGCGGTATTTCTTCATCAACGCCAGGGCCTGGTAGACGCTGCTGTGGGGAGCGAGCGTGATCGGGTTGACGATCATGCCGCTCTCGGAGCGCTTCACCCGGTCGACCTCGGATGCCTGATTGGCGATGTCGAGGTTCTTGTGAATGATGCCCAGGCCGCCGAGCTGGGCCATGGCGATAGCCATGCGCGACTCGGTGACGGTGTCCATCGCGGCGCTGACCAGCGGCACGTTCAGTGCGATGTTGCGGGTCAGCCGGGTGGTGACGTCGACCTCGTTCGGCAGGACGGCCGAGTGCCGCGGCTTGAGCGAGACGTCATCGAAGGTGAGGGCGATCGGGAGAGCGGCCACCGCCCGCGCGCCGGTCGATGCGTCGTCGGTCTTGACACTCATCTCTCACGCTCCGTGGCACTTCTTGAACTTCTTGCCGCTCCCGCAGGGGCACGGCTCGTTCCGGCCGACCTTCGGCACGTCCCGCCGGACCGTCCGGAGGGCAGCGTCGTCCCCACCGGTCCGGGCAGGCTGCGGTGCGTTCCGCCGCGCGCCGACCCCGGCGCCGGCGCCGATGAGGGCGGGGGCGGCGGCCGGGTCGTTCAACGTCGTCGGGGTGGCCTGGCGGAGGGCGGGGGCGCGGGCGGCGCGGCGCTCGGTGTCCTCCCGTCCGGCGGGACGGAGGCGCCACAGGTAGCGCACGATGTCGTCCTCGATGCGCTCCTTCATCGCCTCGAACATCGCGAAGCTCTCGCGCTTGTACTCGACCAGCGGGTTCCGCTGGCCGTAACCCCGGAGGCCGATGCCCTCCTTCAGGTGGTCCAGTCCGTACAGATGGTCCTTCCATTGCGAGTCCACCACCTGCAGCATGACGTCCCGCTCGACCCGGCGGAGAACGGCGGCGTCGATCACCGCCTCCTTCTCGACGTACTCCGCTTCGGCCAGGGTCCAGAGCGCCTCGCGCATCTCCTCCGGGTTGCGGTCCGCGAGCTCGACTTCGTCGAGTTGCTCCGGGCCGAGGCCGAACAGCGTGCCGACGTCCCGCTTGACGGCTGCGGTATCCCACTCCTCGGGTTCGATCTCCTCGCCGCAGTAAGTCTGAATCGTGCTGTCGACCAGCCCTTCGGCCAGGCGCATCAGGTAGGCGCGGCTGTCGACCTCCTCGTCCTCGTCGAGGACCACCGTCCCGTCGAGCAACTCGCGGCGCAGCGCGTAGACGTTCTCGCGCTGCTTGTTCATCACGTCGTCGTACTCGAGCAGATGCTTGCGGACGGAGAAGTTCTGCGCCTCGACCTGCTTCTGCGCGCGCTCGATGGCCTTGGTGACCATGCCGTGCTCGATCGGCACTCCCTCTTCCATCCCCAGCCGCTCCATCAGCCCCTGGATGCGGTCGGAGCCGAAGATGCGCATGAGGTCGTCCTCGAGCGACAGGTAGAAGCGCGACGAGCCGGGGTCGCCCTGCCGGCCCGCCCGGCCCCGGAGCTGGTTGTCGATGCGCCGCGCTTCGTGGCGCTCCGTGCCGATGATGTGGAGGCCGCCGGCCTCCACGACGCGCTCGTGCTCCGCCTCGGTCTCCGCCCTGAAGTGCGACAGGATGCGTTCCCAGTCGGGTCGCGGGACGCGATAGAAGCCTTCGTGGAAGAAGTAGACGAACTCCTCGTCGTCGACGAAGCGCTCCTCGCCGGCCGGCAGGCGCTCGGCGACCTCCTCGCTGAGGGCCTGCCGGCGCGCCATGTACTCGGCATTGCCGCCCAGGAGGATGTCCGTGCCCCGCCCGGCCATGTTCGTGGCGATCGTGACCGTGCCGGCGCGGCCGGCCTGCGCGACGATCTCGGCCTCCTTCTCGTGGTACTTGGCGTTGAGCACGACGTGCCTGATGCCGCGCCGCTTCAGCAGTCCCGACAGCCGCTCTGACTTCTCGATCGAGACGGTGCCGACGAGCACGGGCCGTCCGGCATCCTGTTGCTCCAGAATGTCGTCGGCGATCGCCGCGAACTTCTCGCGCGAGGTCCGGTAGACGGAGTCGGGCTCCTCGATGCGCACGAGCGGCCGGTTGGTCGGGGCGACGAACACGTCGAGGTCGTAGATTTTGGCGAACTCCGCCGCCTCGGTCTCGGCCGTGCCGGTCATCCCCGAGAGCTTGTCGTACTTGCGGAAGTAGTTCTGGAAGGTGACGGTCGCGAGCGTCTGGTTCTCGCGCTCGATGGTCACCCGCTCCTTCGCCTCCACCGCCTGGTGCAGGCCGTCGCTCCAGCGCCGCCCCGGCATCAGCCGTCCCGTGAACTCGTCCACGATGACGACCTTGCCGTCCTTCACCATGTAGTCGACGTCGCGCTCGAAGAGGGTGTGGGCGCGCAGGGCCTGGTTGATGTGGTGCAGGAGCGGCATGTTGGCGGGGTCGTACAGGCCGCCGGGCTGCAGCCGGTGGCCGAGGAGCTTCTCCGCCTTCGCCATACCCGTCTCGGTCAGGGAGGTGGTCTTGTGCTTCTCGTCCTTCAGGTAGTCGCCCGTGTACTCGAGCTCCTCGCGCCGCTCGGCCGACACGTTGCCCTGCGTGACCGCGCCCGGCTTGAGCCGGGGGATGATCCGATCGACCTCGACGTAGAGGTCGGTGGACTGCTGGGCCGGACCCGAGATGATGAGCGGTGTGCGCGCCTCGTCGATGAGGATGCTGTCGACCTCGTCGACGATGGCGAAGCGGTGCTCGCGCTGCACGAACTGGGTCCGCTCGAACTTCATGTTGTCGCGCAGGTAGTCGAAGCCGAACTCGTTGTTCGTGCCGTACGTCACGTCGCAGCGGTACGCGGCGTGGCGCTCCGGGTCGCGCAGGTCGTGCTGGATGACGCCGACGCTCAGGCCGAGGAAGCGGTAGATGCGCCCCATCCAGTCGGCGTCGCGGCGGGCGAGGTAGTCGTTGACGGTGATGACGTGCACCCCCCGTCCTTCGAGGGCGTTCAGGTAGGCGGCCAGCGTCGCGACGAGGGTCTTGCCCTCGCCGGTCTTCATCTCGGCGATCTTGCCGCGGTGCAGCATGATTCCGCCGATGAGCTGGACGTCGAAGTGGCGCATCTGCAGCACGCGCCGGCCGGCTTCCCGCACCGCCGCGAACGCCTCGACCAGCAGGTCCTCGAGCGGCTCGCCCTGCTCGATCCGTTCGCGGAAGGCGGTGGTGCGGTCCCGGAGCTCGGCGTCGGACAGCCCGCGAACGTCGTCCTCGCGGTCGTTGATCGCGGCCACCAGCGGCTGCACCCGCTTGAGGTCGCGCGCGTTCTGGGTACCGAAGACCTTGGCCAGGACGGTTTGGAGCATCAGGGAATCACGGGACGGCGGAGGTCGGCCGACACGAGGTGACCCGTCGGATTACGCGGTCATCAGTCGCCGGTCACGCGGTCTGCCATCCGCGCGGCTCCTGAAATCGTAGCCACGCGAAGCAGCGGGCGCAAGTACGAGACGGAGCGGGGTGGAGCGCCCGGGGAGCCTGCGCCTCCCGCGGTGAGGCAGACGCCGTTCCCGAAGGGCGGATCCTAGTTGGCGGCGAGGTCGGATTGACGGTCCACCAGCAGACGGAGAGGATTGACGTGGCGTCCGTCGGCGAGCACCTCGTAGTGCACGTGGGAGCCCGTCGCTCGCCCGGTTGCGCCGACGTAGCCAATCAGGTCCCCGCGCTGCACGGTCGTCCCGGGGAGGACGGCGAACTCCGAGAGATGACCGTAGCGGCTCTGGATCCCGAAACCGTGGTCGATCTCGATCAGATTGCCGTAGTTCCCGCTGCGTCGCGCCGAGAGGACGCGCCCGTGCGCGGTCGCGTATACCGGTTCGCCGGTCCGGGTCGAGATGTCGACGGCAGCGTGGAACTCGCGATCTCCGGTGAACGGATCGCGACGGTAACCGTAACCGCCGGACACCCATCCGTCCGCCGGCCACAACGTGGGCAGCGCACCCGCGATCGCTTCGCGCCGCGCGACGTCGTACTGCAGCACGCGGATCCGGTGATCCACCGTCCCGAGGAGATCGCTGAGCAGATCGAAGGCGGGAGCCGTTGCATGACTCACGTCGCTCTGGCCGACCGTGACCCGCAAGGCCCGCGGAATCCGATCCATCGGTGGACCGGACGCGTTCGTGCGCGCGATGCGCGTCGAAAGCCGCGTCAGGGCCGTCTGCAGGGTGACGATGTCGCGGCTCAGCGCCGCCGCCGCCGTCCGGTAGCGCGCGTTCTCCAGATCGAGGCGGGCGGCCTCCACCTGCAGCCGGCTGATCTCGTTGACGGCAGCGCCGTACCGCAGCAATCCCCACCCGAGCGGGATGACGACCGCCAGCGCGAGTATCGACGCCACCAGCCGGATCCGCAGTGTGAAGCGACGCACATGCCCGGTCGCACGGTCGGCGACGATGAACGAGTAGCGGGTGGGCAACATGGCTGTTCTGGGTGAGCCGCGACCAGTCCGGGGGAGTCTAGCACAACTGCGGCGGCTTGCCGGGAACTCGGCACGTCGAGCGGTCGGCCGCGATCGGGACGCGCGTCACCTCCAGTCGGCGCTCCTGTACTGCAGTGCCTCGGCGACGTGCGGCGCCGCGATCCGATCCGCGGCGTCGAGGTCGGCGATCGTGCGCGCGACGCGGAGCACGCGATCATAGGCGCGGGCGCTGAGCGCCAGGCGTCCGGCGGCGGTGGCGAGGAGCCGCGCCGCGTCCGGTGCCGGACGGCAGTGCCTGCGCAGGGTGCTTCCCGACAGGTCGGCGTTGAGGAGCAGCGGTCCGCTCTCGATCCGGTTCGCCTGCCGCCGGCGCGCGGCCTCCACCCGGCTGCGCACCGCGGCGGAGCCCTCGCCGGACGGCGCCGCGGCCAGCTCGTCGAGTCGGAGCGCCGGAACCTCGACCACGAGATCGACGCGATCGAGGAGCGGCCCCGACATCCGGTTTCGGTAGCGCCGGAGCTGAGGTGGCGTGCACCGGCACGGGCGCCGCCCGTCGCCCCAGTGTCCGCAGAGGCACGGGTTCGTCGCGGCGACCAGCATCAGGCGGGCGGGGAACTCGACGCTCCGTGCGGCCCGGGCGACGCGAACGACGCCCTCCTCGAGCGGCTCGCGCAACGCGTCGAGGGCGCGCCGTTCGAACTCGAGCAGCTCGTCGAGGAACAGCACGCCGTTGTGGGCGAGGCTCGCCTCGCCGGGCCGGGGATCGCGCCCGCCGCCCACCAGTGCGACGTCGGATATCGTGTGATGCGGCGCCCGAAACGGCCTGGTCGTCAGGAGTCCGGTCGGGAAGCCGAGCAGCCCGGCGACCGAATGGACCGACGTCGTCTCGACGGCTTCCGCGAAGCTAGGCGGCGGCAGCAGACCCGGCAGGCGGCGCGCGAGCAGGGTCTTGCCGGCGCCGGGCGGTCCGATGAGGAACAGGTGGTGCCGGCCCGCCGCGGCGATCTCCAGGGCGCGGCGCGCGACTGCCTGCCCCTTGATGTCGGCGAGGTCCGGAACGTCCCGGACCGGCGCGCGGCTCTCGCCGGCCGTCGCGGCACGTACCGGAGCCTTCCCGGTGAGTACCTCGACCGCGTCGGCGAGGGTGTCGACCGGGACCAGCGGCAGGTCGGACACCGCCGCCGCCTCGTCCCCGTTCGACGCGGGCAGCACCAGACGCCGGCCGGCGTGGCGCGCCGCCAGGGCCACCGGGAGCATGCCGGGCGTCGCCTGGACCGCCCCGTCGAGGGACAGTTCGCCCACGACGAGCGTGTTCTCCAGGCAATCGGGCGGCACGTGACCGTCGGCGGCGAGCACGCCGATGGCAATGGGGAGATCGAACGCGGTCCCGCGCTTCCGGACGTCCGCCGGGGCCAGATTCACGGTGACCCGGTGATCCGGGAAGGTCAGCCCGGAGTTGCGGATGGCGCTGCGTACGCGGTCGCGGCTCTCGCGGACCGTCGAGTCCGGCAGGCCGACCAGGACGAACGCGGGCAGGCCGAAGGAGACGTCGACCTCTACCTGCACCTCCGTCGCGTCGACGCCGACGATCGTGGCCGACCGCACATGAGCAAGCACGGTGCCGCACGTAGCAAGCAACGCGCCAGCACCCGCCGCAACGCTGCCGGCGCGGGCTTGTCGGGGCGAGAGCGCCGCGGTGCAGGAAGTGCCACCACCGGGCGGCGGGCGCGGTGCGGAAACCGCGCCCGGCACGACCCGCGCCGGGCGCCGCGTCGTCCGCGTATGATCGACCCGCGCGGAGGGAAGCGGGCTGCATGCGGCTGTCGGTCATCATTCCGGTCTTCAACGAGCGCGCCACCATCCACGAACTGTTGCGGCGCGTCGCCGCCGTCGAGGTGGACAAGGAGGTCGTGGTCGTCGACGACGGCTCGACGGACGGCACACGGGACGTCCTGGCACGGCTCGGCGACGACGGTCCCACCGTGGTGCTGCACGGGGCCAACCAGGGCAAGGGAGCCGCCATCCGGACCGGGCTGCAGCACGTGACAGGCGACTTCGTGCTGGTGCAGGACGCCGATCTGGAGTACTACCCGGGCGACTACCATCGGCTCCTGCGGGCGCGGGAGGAGCAGGGCGCGGATGCGGTCTACGGGTCGCGATTCGCCGGCGGGCGCCCGGACATGACAGTGAGCCATCGCATCGGCAACCAGTTGCTGACGGGGATCACGAACGCGCTCTTCGGGTCCGCCCTGACCGACATGGAGACCTGCTACAAGCTGATTCGCCGGCGGGTGCTCGCCGAGTTGGACATCACCGCGAACGGCTTCAGCGTCGAGCCGGAGATCACCGCCAAGCTCCTGCGGAGGGGGATCGCCATCCACGAGGTGCCGATCGCGTACGTGGGGAGGAGCTTCGCCGAAGGCAAGAAGATCTCCTGGCGGGACTTCCTCGGCGCCGTCTGGATGCTCCTCAAGCTCCGCGTGACGGCCTGAGCGCGGGCGGCGCGAAGCCGGCCCGCGGACCGCCGCCTCAACCTGTGCCGCCGTCCACCTCGAGAAGGATGTCGCGCCCGGCGGCGAGGTCCCTTGCGGCCGGCGTCACGATCGTCCGCGGGTCGATCCGAATCGGGCGTCCGGCGGCGAGCGCGCCGCGGACATCCGCCTCGCACACGAACGCGGCCGGTTCCGCGGGAACCGTCGGCTCCACCGGCCGTCCCTGTTCCGGCGGCGAGACCCTCCGGGATCCCGCCGCCTCGGCATCGCCATCGGACTCGCTGCTTCCGGCCTCGTTCGCGGCGCCGGCTCCGAGGTAATCGTCGATCCGCGCCGCGAGCGCGGATGGGTCGAGCACCGCGGGCCTCGCGGCGCGAGCCGGTGCGGGCGGCCGGGGGAGGGCGTGCGGCCCCTCGCCGGTCGAGGCGGGCCGCACCTCGTAGGCGAGGCGCTTGACGTTCAACAGGTGCCGCGGCGAGATGTTGTCGGAGGTGATGTTGCCGCCCAGGCCTCCGCACCCGAGGGTCAGCGCCGGATCGAGTCCGGTCGTCAGTCCGATGGAGCCGTGCGTGGTTGGGCTATTGACCACGATGCGGAACGCCGGCTTCTGCAGGCCGAACTCGAGGACGACGGCGTCGTTCCGCGAGTGGATGGCCATCGTGTGGCCCATGCCGCCGTAGCGGAGGATCTCCTTGCAGCGCTCGCACCCCTCCCGCCAGTCGGCCACCTCGTAGAAGGCAAGCACGGGGCAGAGCTTCTCGATAGAGAGCGGATGGTCGCGGCCGACGCCCGCGAGCGGGGCGATGAGGACGCGCGTCCCCGGCGGCACGTCGATTCCCGCCCGGCGTGCGACCTCGACCGCCGACCGGCCCACCAGGTCGGGATGCGGCAGCCGCTTGGGGGTCACGAGGGCGGCCGCTACCGCCGCGCGCTCCGGCTCGTTCAGAAAGTAGCCGCCGGCGGCCCGGAACGCGTGCCGGACCTGCTCGGCGACCGCCGCGTCCGCGATTACGGCATTCTCGGAGGAGCAGAGCAGGCCGTTGTCGAAGGTCTTGCCGGTGACGATGTCGCGCACCGCCTTCGCCACGTCCGCGGACCGCTCGATGTACGCGGGTGCATTCCCCGGGCCGACCCCGTACGCCGGCTTGCCCGCCGAGTACGCGGCGCGTACCAGGCCCAGCCCCCCGGTGGCGAGAATGACGGCTATCTCGCGGCGCCGCATGAGCGCCTGGGTGCCGGCCACGGTTACGGTCGTGAGCCAGGAGATGGCTCCGTCGGGCGCACCGGCCTCCCGCGCGGCGGCCGCCAGGAGCTCGGCGGTGCGGGTGATGCAGCCCTGGGCGGCCGGATGCGGGCTCAGCACGATGGCGCAACGAGCCTTCAGGGCGATCAGCAGTTTGTAGATGGCGGTCGACGTCGGATTGGTCGACGGCACGATGGCCGCGACCGGGCCGAACGGCTCGGCGATGTCGACGACGCGGCGGTCCTCATGGCGGGCGATCACGCCGACCGTCGTCATCGGCCGGATGAAGGCATGGACGTTGCGGGCGGCGAAGAGGTTCTTCCGGACCTTGTCCGCCGCGATCCCGTAGCCGGTTTCCTCGACGGCGGCTTCGGCGAGCTCTTCCGCGTGCCGTTCGGCGGCCCGGGCCATCGCTTCGACGATGTCGTCCGTCCGGGCCTGGGAGAGCTCCCCGAGGCGGAGCTGCGCGTCGGCGGCGCGCGCCGCCTGTCGGGCCGCATCCGCTTCGGAACGGGCGTCGCGGTCCGCGGTCTCCGTTGCGTCGGCCATGGACGGGTGGGAACGCGCGAAGCTGCTCCGGCCTGACTGGCCCGCCATGCGTCGCCTCACGGCTTCGCCCGGCGCCCAGCCAACCCTGCAGGAGCCCGCGTCGTTCTACGGCGCAGACTCCTCGCCCGGAGGCGCCTGAGCACCGGGCAGCATCGACTCGACCTCGTCGTGCGGCCGCGGTATGACGTGCACCGACACGAGCTCCCCGACGCGGCGAGCCGCGGCGGCCCCGGCGTCGGTCGCCGCCTTGACCGCTCCGACGTCGCCGCGCACGAGCACCGTGACGAAGCCCGCGCCGATGTACTCCTTGCCGACGAGCACGACGTTGGCCGCCTTCACCATCGCGTCGGCGGCTTCGACGGAGCCGACCAGACCTTTGGTCTCGACGAGGCCGAGCGCTTCACGGGACATGGGCTTTGCGCTTCCTGCGTTGGTCGTACGGGCGCCGGCCGATGCAGCTTCGAGCGTGCGCGCAAACGCGCGAAACACGGTACTATAACGACATGACTCCAGCAACCGGGGCGGTCCGCCGGGGCGCCTCGGTCGGAGGATGGCCGGTACGCAGTCTCGCGCAGTGGGCCCCCGTATTTCTGGCGGGTCTGCTGCCCTTGGCGTGCGCTCCGTCCCCGCCTCCGGTGGCGACGCCGACACTGGGCGTGGACCGGTCGGCCGTTCCGCTCGGAGGGCCGCTCGAGTTCACCATACGGTTCGACGCTGCTCCGGACCTGGCGCCGAGCACCGAGGACGTTCGCGTGCTGCTTCATTTCCTCGATCCGGACGGCGCTCTGCTCTGGGCCGACGACCACGAGCTGCCCCGACCGCTGGCGGAGTGGAAGCCGGGCGCGCGCATCGAGTACACGCGGCGGGCGGTCGTCCCGATGTACCCGTATATCGGCGAGGCGACGGTTGCGCTCGGCCTGTACTCGGCGGCCGGCGGAGAGCGTCTCCCGCTCGCCGGCGACGAGATCGGCGAGCGCACCTATCGGGTGTCGAGCCTGACGCTGGAGCCGCAACCGGAGACGGCGTTTCTGGCCTACGGCGACGGCTGGCACCAATCCGAGTTCGCCGGCGACAGGAGCTGGCGTTGGACCTCACGCAGCGCGGTCGTCAGTTTCCGCAATCCGCGGGCGGACGCGGCGCTCACGATGGAGCTCGACGGGCGAAGCGACGTCGGGGGAGAGCAGCAACGCGTGTCGTTGGCAATCGGCGCACGCACCCTTCACGAGTTCGAGTTGGAGGCGGGGGGGACGACGCTCCTGCGGCACGACTTGCGTGCCGACGATCTCGGCTCGGACGACGTCGTCGAGTTGACGCTGAGCGTCGACCGCCCGTTCGTGCCCGCGGAGCGCAACCCGCGCTCGACCGACAACCGCGAGCTGGGGGTGCGGGTCTTCTACCTGTTCGTCGAGCCGCGCTGAGCGACGCGCCTCAAGGGTTGACCGCCGCGACCATGCAGTTTCGCTGCCGACTCGGCACCGACACTGGCGAGATCGTCGAAGGGGTCTACACCGCCGATACCGAGGCGAAGCTGCGGCGGGACCTCGAGGACAAGGGCCTCTACGTACTCTCGATTCGGCGGCGGGGCGTGTCGGGACTGCCGGCGTTCGCGCTTCCCCGCCGCCGGCGGGTGGCGTCCCGCGACTTCATCGTCTTCAACCAGGAGCTCGCCGCACTCCTGCGGGCCGGCATCCCCCTGGTCCAGTCGCTCGACATCGTACGCCAGCGAGCCGAGAACCCCGTCCTCAAGGCGGTGCTCGACGATGTGTACGAGCGGGTGCGGGGCGGGGCGGCGCTGTCGGCCGCCTTCGAGGTGCAGGGAGACCTGTTCCCGGGCGTGTACACCGCGTCCGTCCTGGCGGGCGAGAAGAGCGGAGGTCTCGAGGAGGTGCTGCGGCGCTACATCGCCTACGCGCGCGTCATCAGCAGTGTCCGTCGCCGGACGATATCCGCGCTCGTCTATCCGGGCATCCTGCTCCTGCTCTCCCTCGTCGTCGTTGCGGTCATCGTGCTGCAGGTGGTGCCCGAGTTCGGAGACTTCTATGCCGGCATGGGCGCCGAGCTGCCTCTCGCGACGCGCATTCTGACGAGCGTCTCGACCGCCCTGCGCGAGTCCTGGCTGCTGATCCTCGCGGCCTCGGCCACCGTGGCGGGCGGCCCCTCGCGCCTGCTCGCGCCGCCCCGCCCCCGCCTCGCCCGACTGCGGGTGCGCGCCCCCCCCGTCGGCTCCCTCGCTCGCAAGTTCGCCACCTCGCAGCTCGCCCGGACCCTGGCGACGCTCCTCGGGGGCGGGATCCCGCTGGTCGGGGCGCTCGACGTGGCCGCGCGGTCGATCGGCAACCGACACGTGGCGGAGCAGGTGGCGAGCGTGTCGCGCGAGGTCCGCGAGGGGCGGGCCCTGGCGGACTCGATGGCCGCGCGGGGGGTGTTTCCGCCGGTCGCGGTGCGCATGGTGGAGGTCGGCGAGTCGAGCGGGGCGCTCCAGGAGATGCTGAACAGCACCGCCGACTTCTTCGACGAGGAGATCGAGACGACCCTGTCCCGCTTCATGACGCTCATCGAGCCCGTACTGCTCGTGGTCATGGGCGTGGTGATCGCCGCCCTGCTTCTCGCTCTCTACTGGCCGCTGCTGCAACTGGGGAGCGTCGTGCAATGAGCCGGGTCGGGTCGGATCGAGCGGCGCTGCGGAGCGGGCCGGCGGTCGGCGGGGCCCGGGCGCACGCCCGCGAGGCTGGGGCAGGGGCCGACGCAACGCCGGACGTGGCGGCCGAGGTCGAGCAGGCCCGGCACCTCGCGGAACGGTACCGCCTCGCCTACGTCGACCTGACGCACTTTCGGATCGATCAGGACCTGCTGCGAGCCATTCCGGCCGACCTGATGCTGCGCTACGGTTTCGTACCCTGCCGGCGGGAGGGGGAGGCGCTCGTCGTCGCGGTCTCGGATCCCACGGATCTGCCGCGGATCGACGAGCTCGCCTCGCTTCTCGGGGCACCGATCACCGCAACCGTGGGCACCCGGTCGGCCATCAGCGCGATCCTGACGCGCAGCGAGGGCTCGCAGCGGGTGCTCGACGAAGCCACCGAAGGGTTCGCGCCGCAACTGTTGCGCGAGGAGGACGGGGACGACGACAGCCTGACGGTAGAGCGGCTCACGGCGGATGTCAGCCCGGTGATCCGACTCGTCAACTCGATGATCTACACCGCGATACAACGCCGGGCAAGCGATATCCATGTCGAGACCCAGGACGATGCCGTGCACGTGAAGTACCGCATCGACGGCGTCCTGCAGGCGGCCATGCAACCCATCGACCGGCAGCATCAGGGAGCCGTGCTCTCGCGCATCAAGGTCATGGCGGAGCTCGACATCGCCGAGAAGCGCGTCCCGCAGGACGGTCGCTTCCGCCTGCGCATGCCCGACAAGACGGTCGACTTCCGCGTGTCGATCATGCCCAGCGTGCACGGCGAGGACGCCGTGATTCGCATTCTCGACAAGCAGTCGATCAGCGAGCAGTTCAGCGAGCTGACCCTCGATATCGTCGGCTTCGCGGGGGACGAGCTGCGGCGCTTCCGGCGCTACATCGCAGAGCCGTACGGGATGGTGCTCGTGACCGGGCCGACCGGGAGCGGGAAGACGACCACGCTCTACGCGGCGCTGTCGGAGATCAACTCGCCGGAGGACAAGATCGTCACCATCGAGGATCCGGTGGAGTACCAGTTGAAGGGGGTCACGCAGATTCCCATCAACGAGCGCAAGGGACTCACCTTTGCGCGCGGGCTCCGCTCCATTCTGCGGCACGATCCCGACAAGATCATGGTGGGTGAGATCCGGGATCCGGAAACGGCGCAGATCGCCATTCAGTCGGCGCTCACCGGGCACCTCGTGTTCACGACGGTGCACGCCAACAACGTAGTCGACGTGCTCGGACGATTCCTCAACATGGGGGTCGAGGCGTACCAGTTCGTCTCGGCGCTGAACTGCGTGCTGGCCCAGCGCCTCGTGCGCACGATCTGCCCCCACTGCCGCCGTCCCGTCGAGATTCCGGCGCAGCAGCTCGCGGAGTCGGCCATCGATCCGGGCCTCGTCGCGGGTCGCACGCTCTACGAGGGGAGCGGCTGCGTGGAGTGCGGCGGGACCGGCTACCGGGGGCGAACGGCTATCTGCGAGCTCCTGGACCTGAGCGAACGCATCCGCGAGATGATCCTCGACCGGCGCTCGACGTCCGAGATCAAGAGGGCGGCGCGGGACGAGGGGATGCGGTTCCTCCGGGAGTCGGCGGTCGAGCAGGTGCTGCGCGGGACCACGACGCTTCGGGAGATCAACAAGGTGACGTTCGTTGAGTAGCGCAGCGGGGCGGCTGGCCGCGCTGCTTTCGACTCCCGGCCCGTCGGCGGCAGTCGCGCTGAGCGCGGAGGCGATTGTCGCCGTGCAGGTGACGTGGAACGGCGACGGGCCGGCGATCACGGGCCGCGCGCATGCGGAACTCGGTCCCGGGGACGTGACGCCGACCGTGACCGGGACGAACGTGCCCGACGCGGCGGGCGTGGCGGAGGCGCTGCGGGAGGTGCTGGCGCGACTCCCGCGCCGTCCGTCGCGCGTCGCGCTGGTGGTGCCCGACAGCGCGGCCAAGGTGTCCATCCTGCGGTTCGACACGCTGCCGTCTCGCGCCGGCGACCTCGACGACCTGGTGCGCTGGCGCGTGGGCAAGACGGCGCCGTTCGATGTCGACGAGGCTCAGGTTTCGTACACCCCCGGGGCGGCGACCGGCGATGGGGGGCGCGAGCTGGTCGTAGCCGTCATGCACCGCGACGTGGTGGCGACGTACGAGCGCGTCTGCACGGCCGCGGGGGCGCATGCGGGGGTGGTCGACCTGGCCAGCTTCAACCTGATCAACGCGGTGCTCGCCGCGGTTCCGTCCGTGGCCGCGGACGACTGGATGCTCGTGCACGCCGCGGTCGGCGGGAGCACGTTGGCCATTGTCCGGGGCGGCGCGCTCGTGTTCTACCGCAACCGCGCCGCGGGCGATGCGGCGACCCTCGCGGATCTGGCGCACCAGACGGCGATGTACTACCAGGACCGGCTCGGCGGGCGCGGGTTCGGGCGCGCCCTGCTGGCAAACGAGCCGTACCTGGAGGCGGCGGGGTTGGGAAGGGCCGCGTCGCG